>JAABUZ0100000020.1_pt1 | contig 329727 bp, 293 predicted proteins | sample 5562091 | NCBI WGS metagenome assembly JAABUZ01 (sample SAMN12813069, study PRJNA571459) | rock metagenome | isolation source: Antarctica rocks | place: Antarctica: Victoria Land, Linnaeus Terrace sud | collected 2015-12-21 | reverse complement strand
TAGCAGTTCATTAACAGAATTATTTCTGCTCAAGAAATGCTAGCACTGCGATTTCTTCGGGGTGCAGACCATGTAGAGCTTCTACAATAGCCTGTTCGTCATTCTTTTTGATGGCTTTGAGGAGCGAGCCATTGAGATAAGCGTCGATGATCTCTGGATGTACATAGCTCTTGCGGCAGATAGCAGGAGTATTGCCCAGGTGCTGTGAGGCGGCCTCTATAGCGCGTACTACATTTTTCTTCGCCTGTGTCTGCGACTCATACTCTCCAAGGTCTTGTAGCGCACAGGTAGCGCTGATGGTGCCAGCCCATGTACGAAAATCTTTCGCAGTAAAATCCTGACCGGTAATCTGCTGAAGATAATCATTCACGTCGTCCGACTCGACCGCATGAAGATTTTTGTGTTCGTCGAAGTATTGGAACAACTCGTTTCCAGGCAGGTCTTGAAACTTTTTGATGATCTTCGCCAGCTGGCGGTCTTTGACATCAACAACATGATCTTTCCCACTCTTACCACGAAAATGGAACTCTACTACGGTCCCCTCCACATCGACATGATCGTGACGCATCGTTGTCAAGCCAAACGAGCCATTTTCCCGCGCATACTCTTCGTTACCAATACGGATGGAGGTCGTGTCGAGCAAGCGTACAATGGTGGCAAGGACCTTTTTACGCGGAAACTCGTGAGCCTTCAGGTCTCGCTCTACTCTCTCGCGGATAAGGGGAAGGGCCTTGCCAAAGGCAATCATCTTGTCATACTTCGTCTCATCGCGGATTGCACGCCACTCAGGGTGATAGCGATACTGCTTACGCCCTTTCGCATCTCGTCCTGTTGCCTGAATATGACCACGGGGGTTTGGACAAATCCAGACATTCGTCCAGGCAGGCGGGATACCGAGCGAACGAATGCGCTTCAGCTCTTCCTCGTCGCGAATCGGTTTCCCGTTCAGGCCGACATAGCTAAAATGCTTCCCAGCGCGTTTACGTTGTATTCCTGGCGACACATCTGTCACATAACGCAGACCAGCAGTTATTGCGGCCTCGATAGGGGCTGCAACCTCTTCACCTTGCACCTCTTGTTGGATATCGTCACCTCTCGACACTACCGAAGACATATGTATCCTCCTGCTACAAACAACGTGGGTCTGTAGCTCTAATCTTTGCTACTCTACTTTACCACGTTGAATAGCATACTAAGTTGACAAATAAGTCTGCTCGGCTATTATTGTTGATAGAAGTAGAATTGTAAAAAGCCTTCAGCCGAGACGGTTCTCGGCTGAAGACACTCTCAGGTATTCGTTAATCCGTTTGCCTCTATGCCTCTCCTCAGCATGTACGTTGTCTTCTTCTGTGATAGGTAATACGTACAACAATAAAGACAGAGGGAGACACTCACTCTACTAAAAGCTTCAGTTATAACTACAGTTTTTTATTCACGGTTGTTTGCGTCTTGAGTGAGCATTATGAATCATATGATAAAAAAACTGATTCGGGGAATTACAACGCTTGTTGCGCGCTGCCTATGGACTGCCGCAAAGATAGTTCTGCTTATTATTGGGCGCGAGGTGCTGATGCGCAAACAAGCCGAGGCGCGCACAGACGAGTTGGTAAAACGCGAGGCGCACAAACGAATGAACGAGTTCTTAAATATTGCCAGCCACGAACTCAAGACGCCTTTAACAAGTATCAAAGGCAACGTTCAGCTAATGGGGCGAAAATTGAAACAGGGTCTAGCGGCGAACGAGCTAAATGCATCAGGTGAGACACGTAAAACAGAGATAAGTGAAGCTAGCCATCTCCTCATGGAAGCAAAAGAATTACTCGAACGCATCGATAAGCAGATCACGCAACTCTCACGACTGGTACAGATACTCCTGGAAAGTTCGCGTATCAATGCTAACACGATGGACCTACTCTTGGAACTCTGTGAACTTGATACGCTTGTACGTGAAACTGCACAAGATGCACACCATATTCCGGCAACACGCACAGTTCATGTTCAGGTTCTCTCAGAGAATACCATTCTGGTTATGGCTGATGTTCACCGCGTGAAACAGGTCGTTATTCATTACTTATCGAACGCGCACAAGTTTTCGCCTCTTGACCAATCCATAGATGTTTCTGTGAAAGTGGAGAGGGGGATAGCATATGTCGCTGTACATGATGCAGGACCTGGCATTCCACCAAACGAGCATAACAAGATTTGGGAACGGTTCTATCGCGTGCCAGGTGTTGAAGTGCAAAATGGCAGCGAGGTCGGACTGGGGCTTGGGCTACACATTTGCCGTACCGTTATTGAGCAGCATCACGGACACGTAGGTGTCCAAAGTAAATCAGGAGTTGGCTCAACCTTCTGGTTTACACTGCCTGCAGCAAGTTATTCATCCCCGACGTAAAAAATCGAGGCTTTCTGGTCCGCTTTCTGTAATGTACATTAATGAGCAGTCGCCTGAAGATGAGTGACCGAGAAAGCGAGACTAAATGACGACATCACCAGCAAATCCATATGCCTATGAAGATGGTAACGAGGTAGTGCTGTCGCATTCCAAGCCATCCAGAAGCAGCGGGAACATTTGAAAGGAATATTTCGTACTATAATATATATGTACTAGGGCAAGTCAAAACGTAGAGTCTACGCGTTATGATTATTGAAGGCAGTAACAACAGTACAGTTCCGATAGTACCTTAGTAGGAAGTAGTAAACGAGTAAGTCCAGACAGTGATCTTATTAGACATCCATATATGAACCTGCATCAAAAGGGGAAACTAATTATGGACGCAATCATCGGAAGGTACAGGGCACGCATGGAGGAGACAGGGCTAGTCCTCAGACATGCATCGGGCATTAATTTTGATTTGACATTGGACGAGACGTTGGGACTGCTGGATTTCATCAACGCCTACCGCCAGACTCTGCTTACACTACAAAGTGATACAGACCCACGTGATACAGAACCACGCTTAGAGCGGGTCGTCATACCCAAGGATGACGAGGATTGATAGTTTTGCTCTTCAGATAGAAGAGAAGAGACACACGCTAAGGTTTAGACATCGTCAGAGTCGAGAGGAAGCAGCACGTAAAAAGTTGATCCACTCCTCTCGGTACTCTCGACCCAGACCCGCCGCCATGGCGCGTTATAATCTCTTTGACTAAGTAGAGTCCAATTCCCAGTCCGCCGATAGAAGGATCAAGCGTATCGACACGATGAAAGCGCTTGAATATCCGTGGAATCTCTTCAGTAGGGATGCCAAGCCCATAGTCTTTCACCCAAATAAGGGCTTCGTGAGGACGTTGCTGAGCGTAAGGTTCTCCTATTGGACGAAGACCTACCTCAATCTCACCTCCTACAGGACTATACTTGATAGCATTGCTGATCAAGTTGCTTACAGCCTGTATAATGCGCTCCTCGTCAAAGCTACCTATAAAGGTATCGGTCGTCTCAAGTCCCTCTGAGACTAAACGAAGATGGTGATGTCGAGTCGTTGTGCTTTGGCTTTCTACGACGCGGGTCAAGGTACCAAGCAAGTCGTGAGGTGTCCGCTTTAGCGTGAATTGCGCCTGTTCGATGCGTGAAAGATCGAGCATCTCCTCAATCAAATGAGTAAGGTGTTGACTCTGCTCAATAATGCGTTTAAGAGCACGCTGGCTACGTAGGGAATCCAGGCTTTGGCCTTGTATTTGAAGGAGTTCAGCCAAGCCTTGAATAGCAGTAACAGGGGTACGCAGTTCGTGGTTCGCCATCGAGAGGAACTCATTTTTGTGTTGCTCAAGGCTTTTTTGAGCGATGACATCTTGAAAGACAAGAACGGCTCCTGTCAGAGTACCATTTCTCGAGGAAAGAGGGGCACACGAACAGAGAGTGACAACGCTACTACCATCCGGTCTGTTCACCACTGTTTCCTGGCTTTTAACGGTCTCTTCAGAGAGTGCACGGATTACGGCGAAATTCCACGGAGGGATATGTTGACCATTTAGGTCCGTTCCAGTGTGATCTTGAAGGTCGCTATCTAATGAAGTTCCGACCAAATTCATGAGAGGGACACCCAGGAGACGTACTGCAGCTGTGTTTGCGTAACTGATCAGCCCATTGGAGGACTCTGTTATGAGAATGCCTTCGGGCAACTGGTCCAGGATGATACGCAGACGAGTGCGTTCATTTTCAACAGCTGTGTGGAGACGTGCATGCGCAAGTGCAGCAGCAATATGTGTCCCACACCCCTCTAAGGCTCGAACCTCAATATCATGAGAATGAATGCCCTCTGAGAAGGTAGCCGTCAATGCGCCCTCAAACTGATCTCCGAACCAGAGGGGTACACAGATGCACCCACGCACCCCACCAGTTACCAAGGGGTGGTCCTTTGTTATCATACCCATAGTAGCTGCCACTTGCAGGTCCTCAATAAGAATAGGCTCATGATGCTGACATGCCTTCGCAAGGAACATTGAACTTTTGTAAGGAACATATTGTAAAAGGTGTAAGGCTTGCCCACTACCGGGAGGAGTGCGAAAGCAGAGTAAGTGTAGTGCCTGTTGGACTGAGTCAGCTAGGTGGAGACAAGCCCCAACGGGATTGAAGTGATCATAAATGGCATCTATAGCGGTATTACCAATATGCCGCACATTCAAAGGCTCATGCACACTGCCTGCAACAGCTGTAATGATCTCTAACTGGTGGCGTTCTGCCTCAACGAGATGATTTGTCTGATTGAGTGATACCTGAACCTGCTGACGTATCAGGATCTGCTCGGTTACCTCGCTGACTGTCTGGAGCAGGTGAGTAATCTGTCCCTCCTGATCACGCACTGGATTGAGGTTCCAGGTCCAGTAAGTGGAATCCCCCTCTTGAGTATGAAAGGCATAAGTGCCTGCTCGATAAGGAATCCCTGTTTCTACCACAGCCCGAAAAATTACCTCATTGGATGCAGCTTCTGTCTCAGAAAGCCAATTGGTGAAGCAGTGACCAATAACGTCTCCATGAGGCCCGGAGGGTTTAAGATACGTCTCAATGATCATCAGGTACACCTCATTAGCATCGAGCAAGCGGAGATTGCGCGCATCATACAAGCCAATACCTACGAGTGCTTGCTCTAGCATGAGGCTTGCATAAGAATGTGTATTAACCTGGCTATCCATACGTAGGAAATCCCTCCACCTACTAAATCCAGAGGCCAATTTTATGTCCTTAAGGAGTGTATAGAATCATCTTCAGCATGTCAAGGTTGCGGGGCTTCTCAAAAGTTGCTCAAGCGGGAGGTAGGTGTCCTCGCTTCACCCCTCCTCTCTGCCGCCGAAGGCGGCCAAAAAAGACTTTTGAGAAGCCCTGGTCAAGGTTGAAATAGGTCTTGCGGTACAAAAGGTTCTTCTGTATACTAGAGCCCATAAAAGGATAATAGGAATATTGTAGGCATGCATTGCTTTGTACTAGCCACGTTCTTTTTTAGTTAGAACGCCAAGATACTATTGAAGGAGAACTTTCTATGCCAATGGCATCCGAACCTCACGAGAGCAACACCACCTATATGGTTGATGCGGAAAATGCGGCAGAAATGGCACGCCTTGTGCGTCAAGGCCGTCTCCTCACACGGAATATGGGTAGATTGTTCCCCCAGCAAATTGATCTCTCTACCATCCATCGCGCCCTTGATATCGCCTGTGGCCCTGGGGAATGGACCCTCTCTCTAGCGTCGTCACATCCTGAAATGCAGGTGACAGGCATCGATATTAGTCAGCTCATGATCGAGTACGCACGCACTCAGGCAGAAGAACAAGATTTGAAGAATGCCACGTTCCAAATAATGAACGTGCTTGAAGGACTTGACTTTCCCGATAACTCCTTTGATCTGGTCAATGCTCGCTTTCTGTTTGCCTTTTTGTCGCAGACGGCCTGGCCCAAGCTCATGCAGGAATGTTTACGCATTACTCGTCCCGGTGGAGTCATTCTTTTGACAGAAACTGAGGGGCAACTCACGAACAGTCTGGCAACTGAAAGGCTGTATGGAATGGCAACGCAAGCTCTGAAGTTGACCGAACAAAGTTTTTCCCCGGACGGACGACACGTTGGCATTACGACCATGCTGGGAAAATTTCTACGTGATATCGGCTGCGTGAACATCCAGTATAAGGCCCATGTCATCGATTGGTCAGCGGGGACGGAAGCGCATCAAGATGTCTATCACGATTGCATGAGCGGCTACAAGTTGATGCAACCTTTTCTCGTTAAGATGGGTGTCACGACGCAAGAAGAGGTAGAGGGGCTGTATCAGCGGATGTTAGAGGAGATGCAGTTACCCGACTTTTGTGCGATCTGGTTCTACCTCAGTGTGTGGGGCGAGAAGCCATAGCAATATGTTCTAGATAAAAGGGGTCTAGCTGGGCTCGAACCATAGACTGACGAGTACAAAGAAGAGTAGTTAGTCAGTGAACCATAACGAGAGAAGAGAGGCTTTTCTCTCTCTTCTCTCATATGTTCTACAGCATAATCGGTACAACCTCAACGTAAAAATGCATATCTAGCTGTAAAAAAACTATCAAAAAGATACTCTTGTTAGGGCATGACACGATAGGGTTCCTTATATAGAATTACAATGTACAACAAGTGCTGGTAGTATTACACGCATAAAGATCTCAGCGTATAACATATGCTCTTAACTTATTGACCTGGTAAGGGTCATGGCCTCGCGCCTACACAAGTATTGGGCGAGCGAATGCCACAACCAGATACATCAACCCGGCCTACCTAAGTCATGCTCAGACAGAATAAAAAGAAGAGACTTGTTGAACCTGGTCTCTTCTATAAAATGAGATTGAACTAGGGACCAATCAGGTGCTTTCATTGGTCTTCAATGTCTTGCGCAGGCCGAATACGCAACAAATCCTCGACTTCCGACCGTTTGTAAAACACTTCACGCCCAATCCTGCGTCGATATTTTTTCAGCAGGCCATCTCTTACATAGCGTTCAAGTGTACGCGAGGAAACGTTCAGACGCTTACAGGCTTCCTCAGAGGTCATGAAATCTTCATCGTCTCGTATGCTCACTAATAGCCACCTTAAGAACATTAATGGATTGAGAATACTATAGGGATAGTGACGCCAAATGTCAAGTCTAAGATAATTTTTGCGTATTTTATGTCGCGTATTGACATACCTAACTGGATATGCTATGCTTTGATTGTCGGTCATTGTCGTATAAAGTACACTTTAACGACACCTATGTCGTAGATTTGTATTGTCTCAAGCACTGCTACACAAGAGGGGGGGGGTGATAGCAAACCAGCCTGTCGTGTGTGTGTGAGACGACAGGCTGGCACGTAAGAACGTTTCCAGCCATCGTTATAGCAGTTTCGTTCTCGGCATCAGTATGGCATTCACATGTCACGCTGTCAAACAGAAAGAGAAGTGTAAAACATGCCAACCGCACTACCGATCACTTCAAGGTTGCACATAACCCCGCTACTCGACATTCATGATTCTACGTTTGAAAAGCTTTATTGTGATGGAGTTCGATGGTCGCTTTTCAAAGAGCGTACTGACGGCCCTGTTACTGACCGCTTCATTCTTGAAAATCTCAGATCCTCGCTTGCCGAGACTGAGGCTGATGGGCAGCAGGGCTACTGGCTTCCGCTTATTGGATTCCACTTTGGTCGCTTACACGGTGCTATCCTCTCGCCGCAAACGGGAAAGCTCCCACCCGATATGACCACACTTGTCCGTTTCCAGAACGAAAACGCTACGCGGGGCTATCGTGTCGGGCGAGAGTACTACTTCATTGATGCGCAGCCTGATGAACGAACCCTTACTGATGCTAGCCTGCTCGAACGGCTGCAAGAGCTTCAACGCGATTCGGCTGCCTTTCACGATGAGGAAGACACTTGGTACTACGCGATTGGGTGCATTCTTGGTGAACTGAGCGGACCGCTCTTCCCTGCGACATCCCAGGAATATTCACAATGGGAAGCAGATCGCCAATACTGGCAGGCAGAGTACGAGCGGACTACTTGCCGGGAAGCAAACGCTGAGGCTTTGAACCCTGTATCTGTTGTTGGGTCTACCACTTGATAGTTCTGCCACCTGATTAGCTCCTTCGCTAATCAGGTGGCATACTCGAAGATAGACAGGAAAGGAAAAGCAAGTGGGACTACTTGGAAAAGGAAGACCTGATTCAAAAAGGAAAGGGCATATCAGTGAGTCGGCAATCATCGCAAGGTTCCTGCAATGCGGCTATATGGTGCTGACACCCTATGGCGGGAGTGAGCGGTATGATCTTGTGATTGAAGATGTCGATGGGCAGTTCTGGCGTATCCAGTGTAAATCAGGGTGGATTGAGAATGGTGCGGTATATTTTGATACCGCTAACCATAACGTTACAGGAACGAAGAGGGATTGGCGGCATTACCGAGGTCAATGTGACTATTTTGCTGTATATTGTGCCGATTTAGGTCAGGTTTATCTTGTTCCAGTAGACCAGGTGGGAAGAACTCGCGCACATCTGAGAATAGAGCCAACAAAAAATAATCAGGAAAAGAACGTGCGGTGGGCGAAGGACTACGAATTGTAAATGGGCCCAGCAGGAATCGAACCTGCGACCAAGCCGTTATGAGCGGCCTGCTCTAACCGCTGAGCTATGGGCCCTTGCGGACCGTATTGTATCACATCATGTCCCACCTGTGAAGAGGGTAATTTTGAGAATATTTCGGGAGCGGTATGTAGCGTGTCAAGTTCATATGTAAGCTCGACAAGCTATATGCTCTTGAGATATGCTATAATGAACTGTAAAATGCACGGTTCTGCTCACCTTTGTCTCTATTAAGACAGGGTCGCAGAAAAGGCTGTATGTACTCACTGGTATACCTTAGTCACACAGGACCGCGCTATTTCTAGGCTCACAGCGCGGTCTCAATTTTTTAGGAGCGTTCAGTTCAATGATGAATGAAGTAACAATTCGCATTGGAGGCGAGTCGGGCGAGGGCACCATCTCTGGTGGTGATATTCTCGCGCTTGCCGCCGCACGCTGGGGGTATCATGTGTATACCTTCCGCACCTTTCCGGCTGAAATCCTCGGCGGTCCCTGTCTCTTCCAGGTTCGCATTAGTCATGGAACTGTAAGGTCGATGGGTGATTTTGCCGATGTACTCATCTGTCTCAACAAAGAGGCGTATGATCGCAATATCACAGATTTGCGTCAGGGTGGCGTTCTTATCTATGATCCCTCCGATTTTACTCCCGAGGCAGGGAGCGACTACATTACCTATGCTATTCCCATCAATGAGATTGCACGCAAAGAGGTTCAGCTCTTTCAGACGAAGAATATGGTTATGCTCGGCGCAATCTCAGGCTTGTTTGGTCCGCCGCTGGAGGCTATTATACAGGTTGTACAGTCCAAACTCTCCAAGTCGCGTAAATCCAATAACACGCTCATGGAGAAGAATATGCTGGCGTTAGAGGTAGCAAAGAAATATGTCACCGAGCACATCACCAAGCAAGATGCCTACCAACTTGGTCCAGTCGAGAAGGCCGACCGCGTGGTGTTGAACGGGAACCAGGCGGTTGTCGCAGGAGCACTTGCGGCTCGCTGCGGCTTCTTTGCGGGCTATCCCATCACGCCAGCCAGCGATATCATGGAGGGGTTGGCGAAGGAACTACCGCAGGTTGGCGGCACCTTCTTGCAGGCCGAGGATGAGATGGCAGCTCTCGCCGCCGTTTTGGGAGCATCGTATGGTGGAGTACGCGCGATGACCGCGACCTCCGGTCCTGGCTTCTCACTCATGACAGAACTCATCAGCCTTGCGTCGATGGCGGAACTGCCAGCAGTGATCGTTGATGCACAACGTGCGGGTCCAAGCACAGGTATGCCGACGAAGATGGAGCAGTCCGATCTGAGCTTCGCGCTCTATTCCGGCCATGGCGACACACCCCGTATCATTATCGCACCTGCCGACGTGAAGGACTGCTATAATCTTATGATTACCGCGTTCAACATGGCAGAACGCTATCAGATGCCCGTTCTCTTCCTCACCGATCAATCGCTCACGGCTCGTGTAGAGAGCGTCGATAGCCATATCTTCCAGGAGCAGGCGCTGCAAGAGCGCATCCAGCCTCAAGAGACTGTGCTAGTCGGTGCTGCTCCAAGCACGGAAAGACAAAGTTATGCCCGTTATGCATATACAGACAGCGGTATCTCACCTATTCCCACACCAGGTGCAGGCGCTTTAACCTACGTCGCTACGGGTCTGGAACACGATGAGCATGGTCATCCTGATTACGAGCCAGAGGACCATATCGCGATGATGCAGAAGCGTTTCCGCAAACTTGAGACCGCCGCAGAGGAACTACCAGCGCCGGTGCGCTATGGCGATGATGATGCTATTGTCGGTATTATCGGCTGGGGTTCGACAGAGGGCGCAATTCAAGAGGCGGTAGATCGCGCACTCACAAACGGCTACAAAGTAGCATCATTACACCCTAAAATTCTTTCACCCCTTCCAGACAACACTATTCGTGACTTTATTGACTCAGTACGCAAGGTGATTGTACCGGAATCTAACTATTCTGGACAGTTAGCGAACCTGCTGGGCGCAAAATATGGTTTGCAAGCCATTCGCGTGAACAAGTTCGGCGGTATTCCTTTTACTGCTGGCGAAATCCTGAAGGTAATCGAGGAGGTCCATCCACAATGACGCAGTCGGTCATCAATCCTACACCAAAAGACTATAAAAGTGATGTGAAACCAACGTGGTGTCCAGGGTGCGGAGACTTCGGTGTACTTAACGCTACCTACCGTGGTCTCGCTGGTATGAAAATGTCTCCAGAGCAGACGGTAGTGGTATCCGGTATCGGCTGCTCAAGCCGTTTCCCACACTTCATGAAAACCTTTGGTTTCCATAGTGTGCATGGACGCGCCTTACCCGTTGCACAGGGTTTGAAGATGGCTCGCCCAGACCTGACGGTTGTCGCCGTCGGAGGCGATGGCGACTTCTTCAGTATTGGTGCGGGGCACCTTCTTCACGCCGCTCTACGCAATATTGATATTACGGTGGTCGTTATGGATAACGAGATTTATGGACTCACAAAGGGCCAGACCTCCCCAACGTCGCCGCAAGGTCACGTCACCAAATCTACGCCTTACGGCCTTTTGGCATCGCCGTTCAACCCCATCGCTACCATGCTCACACTCAATGTGAGTTTTGTGGCGAGAGGCTATTCCGCGAAACCTAAAGAACTAGCGGCATTAATTGAGCAGGGAGTACAGCACAAAGGCTTCTCGTTCATCCATGTGCTCAGCCCTTGTCCAACGTTCTATCACACGTTCGATGCGTGGGATGCATCGGTAACACTCATCTCTTCCGAGCATGATACGACCAACCGCACAGAGGCGATGGCATTAGCGATGGAGCCAGATAAGCAGTTTATCGGCCTCTACTACAAGGAAGAGCGACCAACGATGGACCAGACAGCCCATCAGTTGGTACAGCAGGCAAAGCAATTTGATATCGAACAATACATGAAGCGATATGCGTAAATACGCATAAAAAGTGAGAGGCAGGTCTAAACCTGCCTTTCATTTTTTATGCGTAGACTCCATCATGACTACGATACTCTCCTATAGAGGAGAGGTTTACAGTACATGCGCCTGGGCACGTGCCTGAGCCGCGGCCTGAATGGAATTCAAGACCGTCTGCGAGAAATTTTCTCCACAGGGGCCACAGAATACTCCACTCTCGTTATGGTAAGAGCCACCGATTGCCGTAAGTTGTCGTTCAGCTAGCTTTCCGCACCACTCACAAATGCTGCCACGAGGGGCAAAATCGACGGAAACGGGACGGCGAAATTCATTACTTGTCATGAAGGTTCCTCCTAGACGGTGCTAACCGACATCCACAGACAGCGCATCATCGCCCAGGAGCCACACTGCTCCCATCAGTAACATATGAGGGTTTTTAAATGTTACCTTTGTGTTCCATACTATAACACAGTTTTATGTTAAATGGAAGATATTTGAATGGTAAGTTCAATTATTCGCCTATCCTGGACTCGGTGTTTTCAATAAAGCCCGTTTTGTCTTCTTCTGTATCAGACAAAGCTGGAAACCGTGAAGTGAGAGCGCTCCCGGCAATCCAGCCGATAGCACCGAGGCCAACGGTTAGACCAAGCCATACGAGTAATACAGTGTTGTATGGCGTACCAAAAATTGAGGCCAGCACTCCTGCAAGGATAATACCAAGTGTTAGACCTGCCGTTATTCCAATTAAACATCCTGGGTGAGCAAGGTTGCGCCCTCGTAGTCTCTTCATCATAGTATATATTGTACCTTCGTTGCGTTTTCTGGTTATATAGTGATGATAACGTGCTATAGTATAGTCGTCAAGGTGACTTTTGCTGACCTTTGCCGTTTAAGAGAATAGAGTATATCCTGATAAAAGAGAGTTCAACACACCTCATTAAAGAGCAACAAAGCATAGGCATTGCTTCAGAGAAGTGAGACTACTACTGTGCAAACTGTAAGTACGTTGGTTGTAATGCGTGGTTATCCGGGTACGGGGAAGAGTACAATTGCACGGGCGATTGCTACCTCGCTCCATGCTCCATTGATCGACCGGGACATTATCCGCCAGGCGAGTGTAGATATTTTTGGCAATCATCCAGATATTGGACGATTTTCGTATGAATTGATGTTTGCCCTGACGCGAGAGCAACTCCGTCTGGGGTTAAGTATGGTTGTTGATACCCCTCTCACCTATCGCACTACCTACGAACAAGCAAAGAGCATGGCAGCAGAATTTCATGTGCCAATGCTGGTTGTGCATTGCAAGTGTTCTCCAGAAGTGCAGAAGCGGCGTCTTGAAGAACGCAAAGGACGGGTCTCCCCGTTCCAGATCACCTCGTGGGAAGAGTGGCAGCAATGGAAGAAACGTTTTGAGGATTTTGACGATGGTGGTTGTGAGATTGATACCGCCAACACGCTTGATGACTCACTATCAAAAGTGATGCGTACAATTTATGAGTTACATGCAAGATGTAGTCAGCAGTCTCAAGAGTGTAAAATGTCTGATCCAACCTGAATGCAATAGCTACCGCAAGACGCGAAATACAACGTAAGAAATCCTGGGAGCATAGACTACTATGTATACATTCCCTTAGTATACTAAACATGTGAGTAGTCGATGAGAGCTGTCTGACAAGCAAACAAGTGAGCTTAGGTAGAGGAATCGATTCTCACGTATATTTGGGTACGGATACCCTTCTTAAATAAATATTTGAAAGGATATAACTATCATGGCAAAGACTGCAACAAAAGAGGCTATAGCTGAAAAAATTGACCTTCTCGATCAGTGGGAAGGCAAGGCAGAGCGCAAGGGCTTCAAGCCTATGTTCGTCATCATTCCCACCGCCGTATTGACAGTGGTGACAGGCACCTTCTTCGTGGTGCGCCGCTTCCGCAATAAGAACTGGAAGTAATTTTCTCCTAGTGCTACGGAGAGCATAATAGGGACAAGCCCTATCACTACCATATCCACTTCCACCACACTCGGCTGGCGGTGTAGTAGTGATAGGGCTTGTCCCTATTATGCTCTCAACTAGCCTCTTTCTCTTCTCACTTTCAGGTTTAATTCAGGAACAGGTTAGCTTTGTTTCAGTCCTTTAGCTTATAACACCTCTTGAGTATGTTATGATAGCACATGTATAGAGATTTGCATGTGCTTACAGGAGTCAAGGAGGATTGAAGCCATGCGTCGAATAAGTTTCCTTACAGTGGGACTCTGCGGATTGCTCATTTTTCTTGTTGCATGTGGATCAACACAACCAGGAAGCACGCTTTCCGCACCACCTACTGTTCCACCGGGTGAAAACCTCTATGTTCTCGATGGTTACACGTCAGCAAGTGCGGGTGGGCAGCGCATCGTCGCCTTTCATCCAGGGGATAGCACCTCTATCCCCTTGCCAGCGGGTCTAATATCGCAGGATCACCAGCGCATCTACACAACTACCAATCAAAACGGGAAGTCAATAATTACCGTTACGAACACAAAAACAGGCAAGCCAATTCGGACCTTCCCAATTCCTCGCTCTTCTTACCCGATAACAGGGCAGGACTACACGAAAGCGGTGATCTCGTCAGATGGGCATTGGTTGGCACTACGCCAGGACGTGCAGTCGCAAGGAGGAAGCGTCTTTGCACTCGTCGATACAGAGACGGGGCAACTGGTGAAGAACTTTCAAGTGAACGGAAACTTCGACCTGGACGCAGTCTCACCTAACGGCAGTCGAGTATATCTGCTTGAGCGGCTTAACGACTCTTCGGGACACTACTATGTCCGTCTCTACGATGTAAACAAGAGCCAGCTTGCTCAGGGAATCGTTGCCGACAAGTCGGAGCTCAACGATCCTCGTATGGTTGGTTCGGCTCTGACACGTCAGATGGCAAGTGATGGTACGAGGGCGTACACACTTTATACAGACACGCGTGGCAATATCGCTTTCGTTCATATCCTACCATTAGCCAGCGATTATAATGGAGCACGCTGCATTAACTTACCAGCAGGAAAATCTGCTGACCTGCTTCACTACTACACGTTGGCTCTGTCATCGGATAGCTCCACTCTCTATGCAACAAACGCTGCGTTGGGTGTGATGATCGCAATCAATGTTTCTGATAAAGACGCCTTCAGTGACCAGATTCAGACAACTGTCCATTTCAATCCAGGGAATGTGCAAGTGACGAACGATGAGATGACGCATACGCTGCACAATGGTGCGGTGCTCTCTCCCGATCAATCGACGCTCTATGTTGCAGGCATGCACGGCATTGTAGCAATAGACATTGCTGGGTCTAAAGTAAAGAGCAGTTACGCGACTCAGCAGGTATTCACGAGCATCGCACTGAGTGCCGATGGTCAAACAGTATATGCTGTTTCTCCTAACAATGGCATTACGCTCATCAATACTGGCTCAGGTCAGACACGGCAGATCACGCGGAGTCCTGTCCATACCCCTTGGGGAATAGAATGGATTAGCAACTAATGAACGAGCATATTCTCATTGTTGATGATGAGAACCGTGTCACTAACGCATTGCGGCGCACTCTCGCTTACGAAGGCTATGCCGTCTCCACAGCAGCCGATGGCGAGAGTGCGCTCGCACTTGCACGCGCGAAACCGCCAGACCTCGTTATTCTTGATCTCATGCTGCCAGGAATAGACGGTTTAGAGGTCTGCCGAAGGCTACGAGCTGCGGGCGATGAAGTAGCGGTACTGATGCTTACGGCCCGCGATAGAGTAGCAGACCGCGTAGCCGGACTGGAAACAGGAGCGGACGACTACCTTGTGAAGCCCTTTGCTCTTGAAGAACTGCTTGCACGCATCAAAGCCTTGCTACGAAGACGGCATCCACCCGACATCAGCCGCGAGGTGTTATGCTTTGCGGACCTCGAACTGGATACTGCGACGCGCCAGGCCAAACGGGGGAATTGTATCATTGACCTGAGCACCACCGAATACGAACTGCTAGCATTGTTTTTACGCAATCCTCGTATCGTTTTGACACGAGGATTGCTGATGGACCGCATCTGGGGCCGAGATTTTGAGGGTGGGCCAAATGTGCTTGAGGTCTATATTGGTCATCTTCGTGCAAAGTTAGAGCAACAGGGAGAGCAACGATTAATTCAAACAGTGCGAGGCGCGGGTTACGTATTGCGTCTTATAGAGTAAAGAGAGGCGGATATGCTTATTCCCTTACCAGTTCGTCTCGCATTCTTTTATGCGCTTGTGCTAGGATTAGCACTCTGGTTCTTTGGCTACGTTGTTTACAGGCAAGCAGAGCAGCGTGCCTATCATGACCTCGATATGAACCTGAGCAGTCGCGCAGCCAGTGTAAGGCTGGGCAAAGATATTTTTGCGGGCTACCCAGGAGGTAGTGGTAGCGAACCAAGAATACTAAATAGTGTAGACGCCCTGGGTACAGGTGGAGTTGCGATAGAAGTGCTCGCTGTGCAAAATAGTCAATACAAGCTGCTGGCAACAACAACAGGAAATCAAAGTAATGCAACATCGAGTGTCGATAGTTCGGCATCAAGCCCTATACCCTGGGACGCGCAAGCAATACGCTACGTACGACAGCATTCAGATGAGATAGATCATACCTATAGCACTATCACTTATCAAGGTCAGCAGGTGCGCGTCTATACCCTACTCAATTCCGATTTTGGGAGTCAGCATTTTATTCAAACAGCACGCTCAGAGCAAGATATCGAACAATCATTAAGTGATTTACGTCTCCTGCTGTTGCGCGGCGGAGCATTTGTGATGGCTCTCGCGCTTGTTGGGGGATGGTGTATCACGCGCGGCGCGTTAGCAGCAGTACGAAGAATGACAAAAACAGCTCAGAGCATCAGCGTTTCACAAGATTTTAGTAAACGCGTGCCGAGCACGTCACTTTTTGGACGAGATGAACTGGTCACACTCGCGGACACATTTAACCAGATGTTGGTAAGGTTGGAAGAGGTCTACGAACGGCAACAACGCTTCATCGCCGATGCATCTCATGAGTTACGTGCTCCCATCACCTCCATTCGCTGCAACCTTGATCTCCTGGCAAAGGCACCCGATCTGCCTACAGAGGAGGTTCATGCAGCACTTACTGATGCGCGTACCGAGACGGCCCGCATGGGTCGGCTCGTGAATGACCTACTCCTTCTTGCTCATGCTGACGCTACACAACATTATGACACATCCGTAGCCAATGACTATAAGAATTGCAAAAAGAAAATGCAAGAGGTTGACCTGGATAGCCTCCTGCTAGAAGTTTTCCGCCAATATCACCCTTCTTCTAACGATGGGCAACAACAGGGACCTCGGCTGCTGCTTCAACACATTGCCCCTGTAAGAGTTTTTGGGGATGCAGACCAGCTAAAACAGGCATTGGTGGCGTTGTTAGATAATGCACTCAAATACACACCCTACGAGGGACACGTTACACTTTCGCTTGTAACCGAGGATGACAATGCGGTAGTGAAGGTCAGCGATACAGGAATCGGCATTCTTCCAGAAGACATACCGCTTGTTTTTGAGCGTTTTTATCGGGCAGATCGCGCTCGGACACGCAATCGAGGAGGGAGTGGATTGGGATTGTCGATTGTACAGAGCATTGTGCAAGAACATGGGGGGAGTATCGAGGTGGAAAGCACGCCGGGGAAAGGGAGCGCATTTACACTGCGATTGCCCCAGTCGCCATGAAGCACGCAAGAGAAGGATAGCAAATGCTTATTTAGGTACCCGAACGTATACATTGCCGTCTTTCACCATTGTATCTAATCGTGGCAATGCGTAGAGATATCTTATTGGCGCTGAACCTTTGTCTATCTCGCCATATTCAGAGAAGAGACCTCCGTGACAAGGACAATGGAATTTGCGGTCTGAGTCCTGCCATTGGACAATACAGCCCATATGCGTGCAAGCAGCAGACATCGCAATAACCTTCCCCCTATCTGAATTACTATTGTCGCCGCTACCCCCATAGCCGTCATTATCATTGCCACCGTCGCGTATGACGTAGCCGACAATAGTGCCTGTAGTAAAGCGTATCGCACTCTTTCCAAGAGTTGCAAGCGTCGTCACAAAATGCCAGGTAGTGTCTTTACCGTTAGGCACTAGAGGGGCCCCCCATGTAGATGCAACTGATCCCTCTCCGTTGTTTACTACCTGTTCGGCTGCATACCCGATGCCGACCCCGACCGTCACTGAGGCAGCAATAGCAGCACCTCCAGTCAGCAAGGTGCGGCGAGAGACACTTCGAGGTTTCTTTTGCGGATCTCCCGGTTCTCTCAGCGACTGCGACTTCTTCTGTAAAGCAGGCAGAGGTTGTGGCTTTGATGGCTGCTGTAGCTCTTGCTCAAGGCGAGCTTGTAGCTCTGCGATAAATTCGGGACGCGGCGTGGCTTCATCAGGCGAGGCAGAGCGAAAGAACGCAGCCATACGATAGATGCGCGCATTGCCAGGTGTCAAATCCTCGGGAGGATGGGCGACATGGCCTGCTTGCAGTTCCTCTATGTACTGTTCTAGTTCCAGATAATCTTCAAATCGTTCCTGGTCTTCCCCTGACATAGTAGTGGTCTCCGAATGGTGCTCTAGGAGCATACCTTGTAGATGCTCTCCATCACATCGTCCCAATGACAATGTGTTCAAGATCAGCAGCACGTTTAAGTGCGCGAAACTGCAATACTTTAATGTTTGCCTCTGTCAATCCCATTCTTGAAGCGGTATCTCGTATCGAGAGACTGAGCAGAAAACGGCAGGTGAGAACCTCCCGGTAGTGTTCAGGCAAAGCCGAAAGAAGACGTTGTACACGATCTGATGGGTCACTGTTAATCGCAACAGGCGCATCTTCAGCGGGGCCTTCCCAGCCAGCTTCTAACAGTTCTTCGAGCGAACTCGTCGATATGCGATAGTGAATTCGCCAGTAATCAGCCATAGTTGTCCTTGCAACTTGAAATAACCATTTTTGCATACTCTGCAGACCACGCCCAGTATTGACTCCACGCACTGCTTTTGTAAATATTTGCGAAGTCAGGTCTTCAGCTTCTTCCCGATTGCCAACCTTGCTATAGACATAGCGATAGATCAGGCCAAGATTCTCCTGATATAACGTCTGAATCTCATGCACATCTGCACCCCTGGAACCCTCCACACCAGTTGGATCTCTTCCTGCTGTGGCAAGATCGGTTTTCGCATGTTTACCGCGCAGTGAACCCACAACATACTCCCTGTTAAGACTAGCCTAGTGTCTTGATTGCCCTGACCTATTGATGAATCGACTAGCTCTCGATTATCAACAATCGATGACAAGCCCTTATAAGTATGAGTACGTTGGGGGTTACACTGTAACCGCCTCGCCGACGGCTTGACTTCTAATCAAGGCACTGAGCCAGGGGAAGGGGTAGGATTTCCAGCCAGCCTCTCACCCTTGGCTTCTAGGAGAGTGTTTTTGGATGCGTCTCATTGCGCAAAAATGTACAGCTGGAAGCACGAGATACTGCTTCCAGACACACCTTAGTTATTCTTGCGCCGATGAACGATCATCTTCATGCCATACTTAGGACGTATTGTGACTGTTTGTGCTGGATCGGGCACGATTTGCTGTCCTGGCACCAGATCAAAAGTGACGTGCTGGGCCAGTGTTGCGAGTAACAGATGCCCCTCCATCATGGCAAAATGGTTGCCGATGCAGATACGTGGGCCAGCGCCAAAAGGCAGGTAGGCATAGCGTGGCAACTGCTTCTCGTTTTCGGGCGTAAAGCGTTCCGGGTTGAACTTCTCCGGGTCAGGGAAGTAGTCCGGTCGACGATGCAGTGTGTAGGGAGAAACAATTGCAACGCCATTTTTACGTACGAGATAGCCGTCAATCTCTACGTCATACAGCGCTACTCTTCCCACAGCGTAGGCAGGTGGGTAGAGCCGCATCGTCTCCTTGAATACTTGTAGGCAGTAGGGTAGGTGTGCAAGGTCGGCGTAGGTAGGTGTGCAACCTTGTAACACGCGACCGACCTCTTCCTGTACCTTTGCGTATGAGTAGCTAGCAGGTACCATGTCCATGTCAACGCGGTAGCAGTAGTTTCGTGACCAGCACCAAAAAGCGTCAAAGCTTCATCACTGATCTGCTGATCGTCCATACGACTACCATCCTCTCCTCGCGTTTGCAGCAAGATAGAGAGGAAATCATTGCGCTGCTGGGCATCAGAACGCCGCTCGTCGATCATCCTTTGAATTCTACCTCTGAGCAGTGCTATTGCCTGTTTGGTATGCTTATTGTGCTTCGTAGGCCAATTCAGTGGGACGATGAAGAGCGACGATAGGCCACGACTGACATGTCCAAGTGTTGTCACCATTGCAGCACCGAGTTCATCTGTCTCTGTAAAGACATCGACATCGAAGAGCACTTTGCCAACAATACTCATGGTAAGGTGAGTCATCTCTTGCCCGATATCAACTATAGATTCGTCCTTCCACTCTTGTTGGATACGTTCGCCGTAGTCAACCATAGAAGCGGCATAACTTTTGATATGCCGAGGTTGAAATGGCGGTGCCATGAGTTTACGTTGTCGCCTGTGCAAGTCGCCTTCACTTACGAAGAGGCCGTTGCCGATCACAGGGCGAAACGTTTTATGTATCAACTCGCCTTTATCGAAATCGTAAGCATGCTCAACAAGAATACTATGAACGAACTCTGACGTATTAAACAGAATGAGAGGGTAAGGGCCAAAGTGGAAGATGCCCACATCACCGCATTCTCTCGCTACACGCAGGTAGAGGTTTAGTCGATCTCTATTGTGTTCAGGAAGACTACCGATAAGAGGGGGTTCCTGGATATGCGGAATAGGTTTTGTCTGTCCTACAGGTGTATTTACGGTTTGGGTTGCCATAATTGTTTCTCCTCTCTGCATCGCAAAGAGATGATCTTGCTATTCAAACCACCAACGCTGCTAGCGCGTCTAGCTTGGGGTCTACCCACGCTCAGGCGGTCTGTAAGGGGTGGCTTGCAGTGGAACGTCATGCAATGTTATCATTACTACTAATTAGCTTGTACTTTTGTTATACCATAGCCACGAGGTGTTTGCCATAACTACCACTAACACAACCATTCAATTTCATATGGGTGCGGATGATAAACGACGATTAGAAGGACTTCCCTGGCACCTTCCAATGGAAGAGTGGTTGAGTCAGGGGGTACAGGTGCTTAATATCCGTCGTGGAGAGTCGCGCCATCCAGTTGTTTTCGTAGAGCGAGAAGGGATACGCTACGCGATTAAAGAGACGACACCACGCATGGCGGAACGCGAGATACGAAACTTCCACGAGATCGAGCGTCGTGGCATTCCCTCTCTGAGTCCTATTGGCACCGTCGTTTCGCCAGCACCACCTATTCCATTTGACGTACCTCAACTGGGTGGTATAACTCAATATGTCAGTGGCGACCGAGGGTACACTGTTACCCGCTTGGCTCCTCGTGTCGTACCGCATGTACTGCTCTATCGTCTCCCTTTCACGAAGCGCACCAAGCGACGCCTTTTGTCGGCGGTCGCAGTGTTGATGATCGAGCTACATGAACATGGCGTCTACTGGGGCGATCCATCGCTGGCAAATGCACTACTGCGCATTGATGGTCGAAGTATTCTTGCGATTATGGCAGATGCGGAAACGTCAGAACTGTTCCCTGGTCCTATTAGTGAGGGACTACGCGAACAAGACTTAGCCATGTTTGGCGAGTCGCTTGCCTGGCAAGCCGAAGACCTACGCACCGCTCGCGGGCTGCCTGAAGAAACACAGGTATTAGATGATGAAGACTTCCGCTACTTTGAGCAGCGGTATCGAGCATTACGCCGCGAGCATGCACGCGTGACAACCACACCCAATTTTACAACACTTTATCAAGTGCAACAGTTCTTACGCACACTCAATAATTGGAGTGTTTCGCTCTTAGGTACGACGGGACAGGCACTACAACAATTTAGAACGGTACTTCCACGTTGGCACCAAAGGCGCATCTACGAACTGCTCCACATCACGATACCTCGTATCTATGCGCGTCGCTTCTACGATATGATTCTTGGTCATCAAGCAATTATGTCGCAACAAGAGGGACGCGAGGTCGGTATCGAGGAGGCCGCTCACGATTGGTATACACGGTATCACCTTCCCACCATTTTGCAGCTACGTCAAATACTGACAAGCGGGCAAGACGCGATGCAAGCCTACTTTGCAGTCATGCTGCATAAATGGAATATGAGCCGCAAAGCGGGATACGAGGTCCCCATTGATGAGGCAATACTAGATTGGGCAATGGACCAGGCAAAGACAGGCAACCTTGGTACGGTTGATCCCGCTACCGTTGCCTCCTGGTGGAGAGAACGCGCACCAGTCACGACAGTGTTAGAGCCAACACCAATTGAGAGCGAACAACTGGAGCCTTTGCTTTCTACAGGAGAGAAGCCCCTCGTCCGTTTGCAACAGCCAGAGCTAGAGCAAAAACTACCAGAAATCTTAGAGAAAGGGAAAAAGGAAGAATAAAACAGGTGCAACAGTGCCGCACCCACTGGCGGGTGCGGCACTGTTGCACCTGTTTTATTCTTCCTAAGATACTACTCTTCGGTATCGAGTGTATCCGTATCCTCTTCCTCATCATCCGCTGTGATAGCCTCAACCTCGCCTGCCTGAAACGCGGTGATGTTGCCACGAATTTGCTCTTCGATTGCACCAGCAACATCGCTGTTCTGGCGCAGAAACTCCTTCGCGTTCTCGCGGCCTTGACCAAGGCGAATGTCGCCGACGGTGAACCATGCGCCACTCTTCTTGACGAGCCCCATTTCAAGACCGAGGTCAATCAGACCACCTTCGCGCGAAATACCTTCGCTGTACATAATATCGAACTCGGCGGTTTTGAATGGTGGTGCCACCTTGTTCTTAATGACGCGGACGCGCGTGCGGTTGCCTACTACGTCCTGGCCCAGCTTGATTGAGTCAGTACGGCGAATATCCAGGCGCACCGAGGCATAGAACTTGAGAGCCTTGCCACCAGCAGTCGTCTCAGGATTGCCAAACATGACGCCAACCTTCTCACGCAACTGGTTGGTGAAGATGACGGAAGTGTTGGAGGTGCTAATAGCTCCAGTTAGCTTACGCATCGCCTGACTCATCAGGCGCGCCTGAAGGCCAACGTGCGAGTCGCCCATCTCGCCTTCGATCTCAGCGCGAGGGGTTAAGGCTGCCACGGAGTCTATCACGACCACGTCGATGGCATTGCTGCGTACCAGCGAATCAACGATTTCCAGCGCCTGCTCGCCGGTGTCTGGCTGAGAGATGAGCAGATTATTAGTATCTACACCACAGCGAGCGGCATAGACTGGGTCAAGAGTGTGCTCTGCATCGACAAAGGCAGCATAGCCGCCTGCGCGCTGTGCGCTGGCAATAATGTGTTGACAGAGAGTTGTCTTACCAGAAGACTCCGGGCCGTAGATCTCTGTGACACGCCCTTTCGGAATGCCTCCGATGCCAAGTGCCAGGTCTAAAGCGATAGAGCCAGTGGGGATAGCCTCTACTCGCACCTTTGCCGTCTCTCCCAGTTTCATGATCGCACCCTTGCCAAAGCGTCGCTCAATTTGTGAGAGCGCGAGATCTATCGCCTTTTCGCGCTCGGTCATGGGAGCAGAGGATGCAGTCCCGTTACGATCTGCCGTGGCCTTTTCTTTCTTCGTTGTTGCCATGTGTTGTTGTACAGAGCTTGAGCTACAACAGGGTTGTGCTCAAGTCCTGATTCCTCCTTTTACGATACACTTTTCCCTCAAAGGGACAGCGATTTCGATGAACTTTTTTTGAGACAAGTTAGAACGCATGGCATGGGCAGATAAATGATTTAGTATGTGGTCTTTTATTCCGATGCGTTCTGTTCCGTCTCCCGTAGCGATGTCTCTCTACGTGCCTATTCTTTGACAAGGGTGAAAAGTCGGAAATAGAAAACAGGCGCTCTCCTCCCTGTTTCACTAAAGTAGAACAATAGTACCATAAGGCCATGTATGTGTCAAGCGACATGTGCGAGTGCATCGCGCGATGCGCCCTCACATGTCGCGACGTCCTTCAAGCGCACGGCTCAACGTGCCCTCATCGGCGTATTCGAGATCGCCCCCAATAGGAAGACCTCGCGCCAGAGTTGTCACACGCAAGTCGGGTTGAGCTAATGTTGCCAGTTCGTTCTTGACATAGAAGGCAGTCATGTCGCCCAGAGTACCTGGATTAGTTGCGAGAATTATCTCGCGTATCTTATTGTTTTCGACACGTCGCACAAGCTCGCCTATGCGCAGGTCTTTGACACTGATACCATCCATTGGTGAGATTCTTCCGTGCAGCACATGATAGAGCCCCTTGTAGATACCAGTTTTTTCAAGGGCTAGTACATCGAGTGGCTCTTCTACGACACAGATCATCTCTTGATCGCGGGCAGGGTTGCTGCAGATCGCGCAAGGGTCAGTCTCGGTAATGTTGAAACAATGAGAGCAGTAGATGATGCTCTCTTTCACACGCATAATAGCTTCAGCCAGCCGACGTGCTTGATCGGTTGGACTGCGTAGGACAAAAAAGGTCAGGCGTTGTGCTGTTTTCACGCCAACGCCAGGCAGCTTTGAAAACTCTTCGATCAAAGCTGCGACTGGTGGTGCAATATCGCTCATTAATTAGAACATCCCAGGTATCCTCATGCCGCCAGTGGCTCCGCTGACGAGTTTCTGCTGCGCCTCGGTCACCTTATCAAAGGCATCCTTTGCAGCCGCTCGTACCATCGCCTCTAGTTCGGCAATCTCTTCTGCGCTAAAAGCTTCAGGGTCGATCTTCACGTTGGTAATTTCAAACTTGCCACTCATAGTGATGGTAATGGCACCCCCGCCAGCGGTTCCAGTGAAATTGGTAGCCTCCAATTCCTCCTGCATCTTCATCAATTTTTGCTGCATCTTTTGGATTTCGCGCATGTTCATGAATCTATACTCCTTACGCTATTACTTTGGATGAATATCCTTGATGTTTGCCTTAAACATTCGTACCACTTCTCGAACGACTGGATCGGTTTTGGCCTTCTTTTCCAGAACCTCTCGTCGTGTTTCGGATGATGGCTCAGGCACAGTTGTATCTACTGATGCCTTACTAGTAGTATTCTCTCTCACAACGTGAGTTCTGGCAAGTGGAGGCGGACCTCCCGATATATTACTAGTAGATGTGCTAGATGAGGAAACACTTGTGTTTGTCGGTTCCTGTTGCTCAGGTGGCTCTTGAACAGCCTGTTCTGGTGGCGTGGAGCGTGTCGAGGAATCAGGCGTTGGTTGTTCACGATGAGCAGATTGCTGCGGCGCTATAGGCATAACAATATCTGCAGAGTGATTGCTCGTACTATTTAGTAATGACGAAGCGGATGGGGATGGAAGTGGAACAGTCTGATTTGGGGCAAGGAGTCTTACACGGCATTCTCGTCCAAGTTCCATCTTCAAAGCCCACTCCACCAACTTGTAACGCTCCTTCTCACCCATAGCTCTATAATGCCATTCGTGAGTAGCTTGAATAGTTACAACAGCTCGCTCTGCTGTACTGTCCACGACAACGACGGAAAAATCGTTTAGGAGTGGTGCTACTATCGAACCTTCCTTCACGTTATCCCTCCTTGTCTTCACGCGTTTCTTGACATTCTCCCACTTTTCCTTGATCTGTGCTACTGCCAAGGAAGGCTCGTTACCTGGCTCCTGCAGGGATGACGCCGATATAGGCATAGCAGAAATTAGCTCTTCGGCTTTCTCCTGTACTGGACTTACGGCACTAACTAAACTGATCGGAGGTGTCGGCGAAGTTTCAGGCTCTTCGTCCACCTCATCGTCTCCATATAATGGTACCTCATCCCAATCGGGGAGAGATTCAGAAGTTCCCTCGCTCGCTATTGGCAGGAATGACTGCTTTTCTATTGTGGTTTGCGAAACAGTAGTATCTCCGCTTTGCGCTGTTTGAGAACGTGGTACTACTGTAAGATGAGGTTGTTCCTGAACAGGTGCGGGACGAGGAGCATGCGCGGGATGTATTGGGGGCGCGGCATGAGTGATTGTTGGCGCTGTGCTCTGTCCTACCTGAGACGATTGAGCGTGACGATGGTGTCCAATGCTTGTCAGCAGGGCAAGTTCCAGGCCAAGTTGTGGAGTACCTTGATTCTTTTGCATCAGGTCGTTCTGTGCAAAAATACGAGCACACTCGGTCAACTCTTCCAGCTTGAAAAGCTGTGCGGTCTGGACAATATCATGTATTTCGTCTTCTGTACTATCCAGTATTTCGGCGATGTTGGCACCAGCTTTCGCAAGCATCATGGCACGCCAATACTCTGCTACCTGTGAGTTGATCTGGCGCAAGTCGGCACCAGCCTCGGCGAGTTCGTGAATTAAGTGTAGGCCAGCAGCACCGTCGAGTTGTGCGATGCAGGTAATAAATTTCTGGATAGCGCGCGGATCGGCTACGCCAAGCATAGTCTGTACCTGTGTCAGGCTAATCTCCTGACCGGAGTAGGCGATGGCCTGATCGAGGAGGCTAAGAGCGTCACGCATACCGCCAGCGGCGGCGCGTGCGATCAGTTCGGCGGCACCTTGTTCGAGCTTGACATGTTCCTGTCCGGCAACAAATTGGAGATGCGCCACAATCTGACGAGCAGTGATGCGCTTGAAGTCGAAACGCTGGCAACGCGAGAGGACTGTGGGTAACATTTTATGCACATCAGTCGTTGCCATGACGAAAATAACATGCTCCGGCGGCTCTTCCAGTGTTTTGAGCAGTGCATTGAATGCCTCAACCGTCAGCATATGCGCTTCGTCGAGAATGTAGATTTTGTACCTGCCTGTTGTAGGGCGAACCATCACCTTTTCGCGTAGCTCGCGTATGCTGTCTATACCACGATTGGAAGCCGCGTCGATTTCGATGACGTTGAAGGAATTGCCAGCAGTAATTTCGCGACACTGCTCGCACTCATTGCACGGCTCGCCGTTTTTTCGATTGGTGCAATTGAGCGTCTTTGCAAGGAGACGAGCTGTACTCGTCTTGCCAGTTCCCCTTGGTCCAGTGAAAAGGTAGGCATGACTGAGATTGCCGCTACCGAGCGCGTTTTTCAGCGTACGGACAACAGGCTCCTGACCGACGAGATCAGAAAAGGTCTGCGAACGCCATTTGCGGTAAAGCGATTGTGAGGCCATATATAACTCCCGCCTGCGTTATCCTCATGACGGGCTACGATCCGAACCCCTGATAAGAGGAGATAATGATAGAGAAAACCGACTTTCACCCGGCCCTGCCGATCAGCGTAATCAGGCACCCCTGCGGCACCCAGAGAGGTCCACTTACCGTTGCTTCCTCACGGACCTAGCGGGATTCACAGACATCTGCCGCGCAGGACCCAATTACGCCGACCGACAGGGCCGGAAGAAAATCGGCCCGTTCTACTCAAGTATTGCTTCTGTAGAACGGGTTTATCATACTCCTTTTGAGAGAATTTGTCAACCAATATATTTGCCGATCAGGAGGCTATACTTCTCTTTAGTCTCAGCAGGAATTGACGCAGAGTCGGTGATAATCGACGTTGCGAGTGCGCTTGAGCAGCCGCATGCCAGGGTAGAACGATCAGTGGGTACTTGATGCGCGACACTCTGAAGGATGCGCTGTGCATTGGCGACGTTGGCACTCAGGTTGCCGATCACCATCTCAACGGTGACGGACGCTTCCGATTCATGCCAGCAGTCGTAGTCAGTAGCGCAGGCGATAGTAGCATAGCATAGCTCAGCCTCACGTGCTAGTTTCGCCTCTGGCAGAGCAGTCATACCGATAATATCCATTCCCCATTGACGATAGGCGTTCGACTCGGCTTTGGTAGAGAAAAGTGGTCCTTCCATACAGACGTAGGTGCCTCCCTCGTGTACCTTCACATCGCCCAATTCGCGTGCGGAGTCGAACAGAAGAGTGCTCAGTGTGGGGCAGAACGGCTCGGCAAAGGTGCAATGTACGACGATGCCACCTTCAAAAAAGCTGTTCACGCGGCTCTTCGTGCGATCAAACAATTGATTGGGGATAATCAGGTCACGTGGCGCAATATGCTCACGCAGACTTCCGACGGCGCTCACGGAAATAACATACTCAACGCCAAGGCTTTTCAAGGCCCAGAGATTGGCACGAACAGGAATTTCTGTTGGGCTGATGCGATGGCCTCGTCCGTGACGCGGCAGAAATGCCATTGATACATTCCCTACTTTGCCAATAGCAATGACATCGCTTGGATCACCGAAGGGCGTTTGTACGCGAACCTCTTCGACATCGGTCATGCTCTCCATGCGGTACAGCCCGCTCCCGCCGATCACACCAATGGTTGCCTGTGGCATATATGCTCTCCTTCTTAAAAAAAGACAAATAGATGGGGCGCAACGAGTTACGCCCCTTTATTTTATCGCACGAACGAACAGAATGTGTTTATGCCTTGATCCTGACGTATTTTCTCTTACCAACCTTAACGATAGCTCCGTCCTTTACAGGCACAACAAAGTCAGATTCAGGAATACGTTCCTCTTTCCCATTTTCGCCATCCAGGTAGATCGCGACACCACCCTGCTTGATGAGGTTTCGTGCTTCGTTGTTGCTGGATACGAGACCTGCTTCCTTCATGAAAGTAACAATATCGGTTGGCTGACTGAGATGGTAGTCAGGGATGTCTATCGGCAGCTTGCGCTCTGAGAACTGCCGAATAAACGCCTCTTCCGCTTCCTGTGCCGACTCAGCGTCGTGGAACTCGGTGACGATCTCTCGCGCCATGAGCAGCTTAACGTCTCTTGGGTTAAGAGTTCCCTCTGCCATTTTACGGTCGAACTCGTCGAGTTCTTCATTAGGAACATCCGTCAGCGCTTCAAAGTACGTGCGCATGGTGTTGTCGGGCAGCGACATGAGTTTGCCGAACATATCGTTGGCAAGCGTGGTTATGGCGATGTAGTTATCGAGCGACTTGCCCATCTTCTTGACGCCATCCAGCCCGACGATCAGATGTACCGTCAGGATTTGCTGCGGCGGCTGTCCAAAATGTGGCTGAATTTCGCGTCCAACGAGAAGATTGAAGGTTTGATCGGTGCCCCCTATCTCCACATCTGAGCGCAACGCAACGGAGTCGTACCCCTGCAAAAGCGGATACATGAACTCGGCAAGGTTGATCTCGATGCCACTCCTGTAACGATTTTGGAAATCGTCACGCTCTAGCATCTGCGCCACAGTTTTGTAGCTGAGCAACTTTATGGCGTCAGTGAGATTGAACGTATTGAACCACTCGCTCTGGTGATGTACCTCTGTCTGTTCGCGGTCTACTATTCTGAAAAACTGGTCAAGGTAGGTAGCGGCATTCGCGTTGACCTGCTCTTTGGTAAGAGGCGTGCGAGCCTCGACCCGTCCGCTAGGGTCTCCGAGGCGTGCGGTCCAGTCGCCGATGACGACAACGGTTTTATGTCCCAGGCGTTGAAATTGGCGCAATTTACGGAAGACGACGGCGTGTCCAATCGTCAGATCATAGTGGGTTGGGTCCACCCCGAGTTTGACACGTAGTGGTTGTCCTTTATTTCCTTCGAGAAGAAGGCGGCGTAGGTCGGCCTCTTTCTCAACCTGTGCGACTCCTCGCGTCAACAGGTATTCAATAGCTTTTGATGTTGGTTGTTCTTTCACAGTCACCTGGCACTTCTCCCTGGTAGGTATTAGGTCCCTTTGCGGCATTGTAGCAGTATACCTGGCAGAAATCAACACAATGCTTCCTCATCAATAACTCTTCTGCTACGCAAGGATGTTGCTCTACGATACAATAACTGGCACGGCCATCGAACACTATCGCATAAGTTGAGCAACAGACCAGATGGCAATGTCATTCGATATCGAGTCTTGCATAAAAATGTGTGAGCCATCCTGCGACCATTTCGGTGGATTGAAATCAAAAAAACTCCCATTATGCTCTTGTGAGGGGTCTAAAGAACTTGGTCTAGGTGGAAATAGGGTGGCTATTTTATAGCCAGAGTTAGACGCATAGACGCTCACTGATCCGCTCTCTTGATAGCTTGTCGATCCCAGAAGTTGCCCATTAGGAGACCAGCAAACAGCCATCGCCGAGAAACTACCAGCCTCGTACTCCTCAGAGAATGTTTTGAGAACAAATTCAAAGGCAGCATCATGTACAGGAAATAACGACGTCTTATCCAGTTGTAGGTTGATCAGCGTTTTATGGTCGAGATGAGGCTGTCCCTGCGGCTCTAATCTTGCAGTAGTATTCCCACTCACAAGGTACCGACCATCAGGTGACCAGGCTATAAGTCGAGCATCCCAGGTATACGCTCCTGATGTAGATGCAGTAGAGTCTTGTCCGCTCTGAGAGACCAATCCAATCATGCCTGGCTGCCGAATGGAGAACGAAGCATCGCCATCAGGATTCCCGATAGCAGTAGAACGAGAAGATGCCAGCATGTGTGGAGTAAGAGCGCCATTTTCACTCCAAACATATGAGCTTGTCGCAGGAAAGCCAGAATTAAACGACCCTTGAGGAGTATTCATGGCAGGCGAACCAGGAACTACTTTTCCACGAATTGTATCCCACTCCACTCCTGCAAATACAGGACTTTGAGGACTTTGCCTTTGCAGGAGTACCTGTATACACTTATTGCTCTCATCGAAAAGCAACAAGCCTCTACTGGAGAAACTTGCTAGTGAACTCGGTGAACCCACTATCACATCGAAAAGTAGAGCGAGGCGAAGTCCATCAGGAGACCACAGAACTCCTGTGTAATATATCTCTGGAGCTCCTTGTGTTGTGGGAAACTGAACATGCAACATTTGCAGGATGAGGCTTCCTGGCTGTATTTGCGCTATACGCTTTCCAGTATGTGCGTTGTGTATTGTTACAAGACCGGCTGTATTGCTCTGGCTACCGAAGCACCCATTTGAGTAGCCAAGCAAGGCGATGTATTGACTGTCTGGCGACCATGCGTTGTTTGTAACACACGAAAAGCCTGCTTGCCTAGGAGAGATGACAAGAGATGGCTGAATGTTTACAGGGGTAGGAAGTTTCTCTAACAGCTTTAAAGGCGGCTTTATAAAGAGAGAGACAGTATTGCGCTGCACACTGGCAAGAAGAGCAAGCGTGCTATGCAGGTTCAAAAACACGATGAGTAGCACCAGCGCTAACGAGCCTATAGTGCTCGCAATGCGCAATTGTTTCCGATTGAGAGCGCGCTGCCAATGCAACACGGGTGACGACCAGGGGGCTATTCTACTCTTCTGAGTATCATTCGTGTCATCCAACGTATCCAAATCAACGACCTCAATATCGAGATCATCGTCTGGAAACTCCTCCAGTTTGCTATTGTATATACGCCCGTCGTTGTCCATGCAGAGGTCTCCCAAGAGACATGTTGATCATTATTTGCTAGGAGCGAGACATCGTTTCGCTCGGCGTTCGACCGCCGATTTGTTGCCATGCAGCCTCTACGCACTGCTTTAACAGCAGCACATTGGTGAGCGGTCCAACACCACCAGGAGTTGGCGTAAGTACACCAGCCACCTCACTGACCGAGGCAAAATCGACATCGCCTACGACTCCGCCTTCGGGCAGCGCATTGATGCCAACATCAATAACGGTCGCCCCCGGACGCACCATCTCAGCAGTCACCATTTTGGCGCGAGCAACCGCTGCAATCAATACATCAGCATCGTGCGTGAACATGGAGAGGTTTGCGGTACGCGAATGGCACACGGTCACGGTAGCGTTTTTCTGTAGCAGCATCATCGCTAGCGGTTTACCCACCACGTTGCTGCGTCCAAGAATGACGACGCGCCTTCCCTGCAATGGCGTCTGAGTGCGCCCAAGAATCTCCATTACGGCGGCAGCAGTCGAAGGCAGAAAACTGGGTAGGCCGAGAAAGAGGTTTCCAGCACTTTGTGGGCAGATACCGTCAATATCTTTCGCCATCGCAAGCGTATCGGCTACCATCTTCTGTGAGAGATGCCCGGGCAAGGGCATTTGTACGATGATCCCCTGTGTCTGCTCATCGGTATTCAAATGCAGAAGCAAAGAATGCAGTTCCTCAGAAGAGGTCGAGGAGGGTAGCAGTTCCACTCGCGCCTGCACACCAATCTCGTTGGCGATACGCAGAATAGCCTTCGTGTAGACACCTGATGCGGCATCGCCTTCCACGCGCACAACCACCAGGCCAGGAGCTATACCTCGTACCTGGATATAGTTCTGTACATCTTCGCGCAACTCCGCACGAATCGCCATGCCCATTGCACGCCCATCTATAACCGTTGCCGTCACGCTTTCTCTCCCACTAGATTGATAACCTGCTGACTGCACGTTGAGATAGTGTCTAACGCAGTATTGAGGCGGTCACTCAACACATTTACTTGTTCAAGGTCTTTCATTGCAAGCAGGTTTGTGCGCACCATCCAGGATGCACCCGTTCCAGCACTGGAGGAAAGCATGGTCCCTGTCGCTATATCGCTCAGGACGTTGATGTTTCCGATCTCAGCGATACGCTGACAGCATCGCACCAATTCTGCGGCACACTCCGTCACTTGCAATGGCACAAGAGCGGCATCCGCGAGTCTCGCCTGTATTGCCTGAGTGCGTGCGGCGCGCTCTTCGTCCGTACTGCGGGGCATCTTGAAACAGGCCGAAAGACGCCCGTAGGCTTCTATATCTTCCTGCATAAGTTGCTGAAAACGTGTACGTAGCTGCTCTGTCTTCTGAATGAGCGACTCGATCTCTTGTTGTACTTCCGTATAGTCAGGCTTGCCAAGTGTTAGCCGAGCCACCATACTGGCAAGCCCCGCCCCCATTGCACCGGATAAAGCAGAAGCAGAGCCGCCGCCAGGCGTCGATTGCGACGAGGCAAGATCATCAAGGTACTGCTGTAAGGGTGTATCTAAATACATGTATAATTCTTTCTGAAAGTGATGCATCAGGTATCTATGGGTGTCTATAAAGAAGACCTCTCTAGCATTGTAACACTAGAACGGCAACGCGTCGAGTAGGCTTGTCCGTTCGGTTCTACCGAAAACTGGAAGTTGGCTCACAGGGCGACCACAAGGGTTCGCCCTGTGAGCCCCAATTCTTAATGGAACTTGTCCGTTCAAGGCAAACAAGCTACAATGAGACACACAATATCAAGACTATGAGGAATATATCATGACAACACTTATAAAGCATACGACGCCATCCGCTCACCTGAGACGAGTCTATGAACTGCTGGTAGAGACCTACGGCAAACCACATTGGAAACCTGATAACGACCCGATGGGTGGTCTCGTCGGCACCATCCTTTCACAACACACGTCGGATAGTAATTCGGGTCGGGCCTATCACCAACTTGTCGCTACATTCCCTACCTGGGAGGAGGTACGCGACGCTCCAACTCATGAAGTAGCCGACGCAATTAGAAGCGGCGGTCTCGCAAACATAAAAGCTCCGAGAATTCAGGATGCCTTGCATACGCTGACTGAACGGCAACAGGCTGATGGTGCAACAGGCTCACTAGCACAATATCTTCATGACCAATTGAAGAAACGTACACCGGAGGAGGCATGGAAATACCTGCGCAGTATTCCAGGGGTGGGACCAAAGACGACTGCGTGTGTGCTGATGTTTGACATGGGCATGCCAGTCATGCCAGTCGATACCCATGTATGGAGAGTAAGTAAACGGCTGGGACTCATACGCTCGAATGTCAACGCGGATAAGGCTCATGAGGTGTTCATGGAGATTGCTCCACCGGACTGGGTGTATACATTGCATGTACACCTCATTCGACATGGGCGGCAGGTGTGTCATGCGCAACGTCCTGAGTGCGGGAAGTGTACATTGTATAAAGAATGCGCGTATGTGGGAAGTGTGAATCCGCAGGAGACTGTCATTTCAAGCTAGTTGACATTAGGCTCAGCATGAGATATGCAGGGCTAATTAAAAGTCGAGTGGGGTATGAGAGGGACAAGCCCTCTCATACCCCACTCGACTTTTAATTAGCCCTGCGAGATATGCAATATACCTGAGCTACAAAGAGTAGGACGTGTTATACTAACTTGATGGATATGTTCTCCTTCAATGGAACTAGGAGGCTTCCGAAGATGACTTATCATAGCGAAATAATAGGTAGCTTGCTCAGGCCCGCCTACTGGTAGATGCACGCGAGCAGTTTACATCAGGTCAGCTTAGTGCAGCCGACTTCAAGGCCATAGAGGACCGGGCGGTGAACGAGGCGATTGCGCTGCAAGAAGATGCTGGCATCGACGTAATCACTGATGGCGAGATGCGGCGCTACGCATTTTTCGGACATCTTGTCGAGGCACTCGATGGCTTCGATAAGTACGGAGGTTGGGCCATCCCCTTCACCGACGAGATGGGTGAGCAACTTGTCTTTCAGCGACCGGTGGTGGTGGAGAAGCTGACATGGCGCACAAGCATGTGTGCGGAAGAGTGGGTTTACCTGCGGTCACGGCGTTCGCGTCCAGGAAAGGTCACTTTGCTCAGCGCGCAGCAGGCGGCGGCATACTACGACCCGGAGAAGTCAGGGGCAGCATATCCATCACGATATGCTTATCTAGCCGACATCGTCGATTTTACACGTCGTGAAGTGGAGGAACTGACTCGATTGGGCTGCACCTATATTCAGATTGACGCCCCCCAGTACGCCGCACTGCTCGATCCCGAGATGAGAGAAGGATATCGCAGGCGTGGCAGCGATCCAGACAAGCTCATCGATCTGTGCATCGAATTGGACAACGCCATCATCAGTGGGCATCAGGGCGTGACTTTTGGAATCCATATCTGCCGGGGGAACAATCAAAGCAAGTTCTACGCTAGAGGCGACTATGAGCCGATATCTCGGATATTCACCCAGACCCAGTTTCAGCGCTTCCTTCTCGAGTATGATGATGAGCGCTCAGGTGGATTCGAGCCGCTTCAGCATGTACCTGAGGATCGCTTCGTGGTTCTGGGTCTAGTGACGACGAAAAAACCTCAACTGGAGTCTGAAGAAGAGCTACGCCGCAGGATCGAGCAAGCAGCTAAGTTTGTTCCACTTGAGCGACTGGCTCTCAGCCCACAATGCGGCTTTGCCTCCACAATGGAAGGAAACCGCATCTCACCCGAGGACCAGCGCCGCAAGCTAGAACTCGTGACGAGAGTAGTTCGCGAGGTTTGGGGGTTGTAGGGGCGCGATTGATCGCGCCCACGGGGTGGGAATGAGGGGAAACATTGCCTGTATCCCAACATGTGCCCTACCACCCCACCCCGCGGGCGCGATCAATCGCGCCCCTACACAACCTCATCTCCTTTTCCTCATCAAAACCTACCTCTTGCGTGGCAAAATCTCCGGGGGACATTTGCCCTGGAAATGACCCTCTGTTTTTTTGTGGAACCTTACCTGTTCACCCCGTTATAGAACAAAACAGCTCACTTTTCCATATACAATGATACTAACCCTTCCTTGATAGCCACGTCATCGGTCGCTGGAACCTCAATCCGCTTCTGCCCGCTCAGCAGCACAAAACCTTGTATTGTGTTATTGGAGGCAAAATTGGGGTGCAACTCTACGCTATTTGCATTCTTCACAAGGTTGTCCAGGTGCCAGTGCCAGTTCCAGGCTTTTTCGCGAGTCTTGCCCGGACGCTCCAAACGCACAAGAAAGCGTTTTTGTAGCAAGCCCTTGCCAAAGACATGTTCTCCGTACTCGCTTAGTAGTCGTTGTATGAGCGGGTCAAACGTCTCGACCTCCCGTTGCTGCTTTACAAGCGGGTCAACAGAACCGGACGCAGCATTGGCGTTTGCTACGTCCTTGGAACGCTGCTCTCGTTGTCGGCGTGCTACCGCTTCATCAAACCAGCTCATCTCATTTCCCCTGAATGAGCGAATCTTGAATGCGGCGTGCATTAACGATAAACGAGTGTTCATCCAACTCAACATCATCATAGGTAAGTGTTTGACCGCAGGAAATTGGGCGTCTCACGCGTGCACGTTCAGACAGACCGAGTGGGAGCATGCCTGCAGCACTGGCGACATCAGCGCGTTCGATATTTCCATGTACCATCGTCCCACCCAGTCCGTCTAGCACATCTCCTACTTCCAGGTCCCGCTTCGCCACCGTTGTTGTCTCTGCTACAGGAAGACCTTGAGGAGCCAGTGTTGCCTGGTGATGAAGAACAGCGAGGGCCACAGAGCGTGGAGTTTCGATATTCGCAAGATGATACGGACGATATAACGCCCAATAGGGGCCGGGGCCGAGGCGAAGGTATTGCAGGTCTTTCACCACTTTAGGCTGAGTGGTGGTAAAGATAAGAAAGACGCCCGGAGCGACGTTGCCGAGGGCATAGTCAACGACGCCGCGCTTGTTCAGGATGCCGCCAGCCTCACGGGGACAGAAGATTTCTGCCAGAGTATCGGGCGTGGCGGAAGGTCCATGCATGCCGCTCACGTCGGGGACCAGGCCAGTAGCATTCGCGACAGCGGTCATCTCGACCATTGTTTTCGTGCCATCGACGAATGAAGCGAGCATCTTAGGGCTCATCTCCTGCTTGTATGCCTTATCCGCGAGTTGCTGCGGTGTGGCGCTGCGGTCGAGAGGATTATTTTTCCCCTTCCCGGCTGCCACGACCTCAAAGCCCAGTGTCGTCGCAAAGTCATAGAGTTCCAGGATCGCGCCGGGTTCGTCACCAGCGGAGGTCGTATAGATCACATGAGCAGCATCAGCCATGTGCTTGAGCAGGTATCCAATCGTTGCATCCGTTTCGACATTGAGCATGATAATATGCCGTTTTGCGAGAATAGTACGGAAGGCGACGAGGGCACCAATGGATGGCATGCCTGTAGCCTCGACCACAGCATCAACCGAAGCCACTTCAGGAATTAACATGGCATTTGTTGTCACGACACGTTTTCCAGCCGCGACCGCATCGCTTGCATGCTGACGTGCTGCATCGTCAGGTAAGACTACAATGCTGTCTTCGGGAATGCCAATGTTGCGAAATGCAGTTACGGCACGCATCAAATCAATGTCGGCTGCCGCCACAATATCCATACCGCGCATCTGCCCTATCTGGGCAATAAGACCTGCACCCATCTGCCCAACACCTACAAGTCCCACCTGAATGGGATGATTCTCTTGTTGACGCTGTTCGAGTTGTGCTGCAAAGTTCATGTTATTGCTCCTCCAGCCCTAGCAGTTCAAAGGTAGTTCCTACTATAGGAAGGTTTGCCAAAGCTGGTTCTACTGAGATAGTTCCTGGAAGTTGTGCATCTGAGGCGGCATCGAAATGCACCACAAAGTGTCCCAATTCAGCGCAGTTCGCATTCGCCATCTCTCCAACAGCCGTCAGGCGATACCAGGAAATTTGCTCTACATCACCTGTATGCGAGGATGGGGTTGTGAATTTGAGGAAATCGCCGACGACAAACTCTGAATGTAACTGGGCTCCATCATGAAGCAGTGAGACCTCACGGAGTTCTGCTGGTGCAGTCTGACCAAAAAAGATTAAGATGCCATGTGGAAGAAATTCAGAGACCATCGGCCCTATCTCGTGGATCACCGCACGATATTTGAGCAACAGGCGTTCTTCATTGACAGTAAACGCGACTTGATTGAAATGAGCACCCACGCTTCCTCCTTTATAGATAATCAGGACGTAAATAACCAGGGCGACCACACAGAATAATCACCCGATTTATCGGGTATCCCGTAGGGGCACGATGATGTACTTTACTAAAATACTGCGGCAATGATCCCCTCCGTAGGGGCGCAATTGATTGCGCCCCATCTGTCCCCAACGATTCGCGTGGTGAGAACAGGGCGCAATTGATTGCGCCCCTACGACTTCCCTTTTCGGTTGCCAAATTTCATCAGGAGCATTTCCACGACCGGATTATTTTGTTAAAAAGCATCATCGCGCCCCTACAGGCAATACATTACCCTACTCGATGACGGTGATGTCTTCGAGTTTGACGCCGGAGACGAAGTTCTTTTCGTTGATGAACTGGGCAAGCGGGCCAGAGGGAGAGCTTGCCTTCACATCAATCGTAAGAAGCTTCTTCATCGGATACACACCGATACGGGCAGTGCCGCCACAATCGATCACTACACACGCGATCTGCTTCTCTGGCGCTGAAGAACGGAAGCCGTCAAAGACTTTCCCTCCCGATAGTTCAGCGATACGCTGGGCGACGGGATGAATACCACCACCAGTGACACAGTAGATAAGGTCTTTACCAGGCTCTGGTTTGACAACCAGTGGTCCACCCCAGCCACCACGTCCCTTAGAAATTTTCACTGCCTTATATGCCATGTTGTTCCCTCCATCAATGCGACGTGTACAAGCAGACGTCCTACATCCATCCCGTAGGAGCACGATGTATCGCGCCCTTACAGGGGAAAACGACAAACATTTAATGACCAGCATACATGCCAATGCTGGCAACATACGCAATCACTACCGCAGCGGGGCCAGTGAAAAGGCGCGAAATGAGCACGGCAGGAACACCGATCTCAGTCGTCTCAGGCTCCGCCTCACCGAGAGCAAGGCCAACAGGAATAAAATCACACCCAACCTGCGGGTTGATGGCAAAGAGCGCGGGAAGAGCATACTGTGCGGGTATGTGACCCAACCCGATCTCTACACCTAACAGAGTCCCAACAACCTGAGCGATCACCGCACCTGGACCAAGCAGTGGGGACAAAATGGGAATGGCACAGATGACCGAGATAACTAGCAATCCAAAGATATTAGAGGCTAACGGTGAGAGCGTATGAGCAATGAGATTACCGATCCCCGTGAAGAGGATGATGCCGATGAGCATGCTGATGAAGGCCATGAAGGGCAGGATATTGCGTAGCACCTGCTCAATGGTATCACGCCCGGCTTGATAAAGTATGCCGACGATGTTTCCAACACTGCGACCAACGACTTCAAGAACTCTTGTTGCGGTGTTCATACTATACCTCCTCACCAGTTGCATAGGCTGTCCCTGGCACGGTTCCTATTTCAGGCTCGGCCATGTCATCAACTCTTACAGCATCATCACTTCCCTCAGTAACGGGACGCCTGGCCCACATTATAGAGGTGATGCGCTCGGTCAGAACTCCTCGTATAAAGATTACTACGAGACCAACCAGGAAGTAGCGTATCGCGAGATCGCCAACATTCAATTTGAGGGTAGTGATGCCAGCGGCGATACCCGCCCAAACAAAGATTTCACCCGGGTTGGCATGCGGAAAGAGGCCAAGAATGGGATGCACAAAGGACACGGCGGAGTCATAAAAGGCTGGCTTTTGTTTCTCCGGTAAAAAGCGGCCCAGTGTATAGGCCATCGGGTTGGTAAGGAAGAACACAGCCAGGAAGGGGAGTATGAGGTAGCGCAGGAAGATATTGCTACTACTCGCCATTGCTACTTTGTCAATACGTTCTGGTCCGATAAAGCGAACCAGCGCGTTGACAGCCGTCATCAGGACGATCAGCAGAGGAATGATTCCAGTCACGAGGCCAACAAAAGTGGTGCCCCCCTTCTGGAACATGCCAATAAACCCGGTGGCAAGGAAAACGAGGAATTGGAGAATTTGCACGAGGATCACCTCCGTGTGATAGATGGGCGCGATAATCTTCAAATATGAGGAAGTATCGGGCCTCTACGACTCGGTACATATCAAAACATAAGGAAGCCTACAGCGATACGATGTCGTATCGTCAGGGGGTCCACGTGTACTCGGGCCTTCGCTAGAAAGAGACATATGCTCCTCCCCATCCGCTGTAAGAGCGAAAAAGATCACACTCTACAGATGATCGTATATCAGGCTATCGCGGGAACTTTAACGAATGACTTCTGGATTGCCTCGGCAGCCGAGCATGCTGCCTCGATCACCCGCGGTGAGACACCCTCTATGGATAGGGCCTGGGGAGCAAGTAGTTCGTCCAGGGAACGCCCTTCCAATTGTGGAACAGGTTTTAGACTGGCAAAGACGGTGAGACCTCGCAGTTGCTCCGCTTTAATAACGAGGCGTGTAAGAGGATGTACAACAAGAGCAACATACACCCGTCCGCGATAGCGTCCACCAGATAAGCCCGTAGCGCAGCGCCCAAGTTTCCTCAGGCTGCTAACCCGTCTGTAAAACAGCCTTGCCTGGCGGTATGCCAGTGCTAACTGTACAAGCCACGCTACCAGCGCGACAACGCCAAGCAGTTCGACCGTAGACATAGATACCTCCCGTAGGTGGTAAAGGCACAACACCGTACCTTGTCTATCAATGTTGACCCACTGGGGTCAAAGACAAACTTCAGCAAGTTCACGAGACAGCTCTATAGGTTTGTAAATCATGCGTTTGGGAAGGCTAAAAGCAAACGAAACGGGATGAGATACCGCTTCCCTCTTCAAACGCCGTGTAAGCGCAAAGGCTCGTGCAGGCAAATCACGCCCATATTGCCACATCAAAATCACCGCAGATTTCTCAATGGTACGAGCACAACGGTTACAGGTAATACTCTTAATGTATAATGACGCATAAAGAACCGTGTGAACTGTGATATCGCCACAATGGAGACAATCCAGTTCCGTTTGACAGTTAATCATAACCACAGTCGCCCTTCACTCTGAGTATCTTCCCAACACCACAAGGTTGTGCGAGAGAATACGGCTACGACGAATCCTTGTCTACCAGGCAACAACGGTCGAAAGAGTTCTTGATATTATATAAGCCTGAAGCGGCTCAATTTCTCCGCGAGAAGGAGATCATGGGCCGTCGTAATTTTTAAGTTGTTTGCATCGCTCTCGACAATAGCAACAGGGGAACCAATACGTTCAACGGAGGCGGCAGTATCGGTTCCGTAAAATTGGTCATGTTCTGCTTGATCGTAAGCTTTGAGTAACAGGGAAGCTTGAAAAGCTTGAGGTGTCTGCGCCCTCCACGCCTGGGCTCCCTCAAAGCTCTTTTGCACGTGTTTTTCTTGGTTCACCAGCGCGATATGCTCTTCCTCTTGTAGCGGAGTAGCCAGAATAGCACCCCCTAGCTCTCGCGCCTTCCTGATAAGCTGCTCGACCTTCTCAACGCTGATAAAAGGTCGTGCGCCATCGTGAATCAAAACAACCTCTACGTCGCCTGCTTTGATATACGGTCGTAAAGCCTCTAACGCGCATTGCTCGGATGCGTGACGTGTCGCGCCACCACAAACGACGCGATGCGCTTTGTGACAATGTGCATGGTGAGCGAGTTTAACAAGTTGTTTTTCCTGGCCTGCTGCTGCGACAAGAAGAATCTCATCAACACTGGGACATCGCTCAAAAGTTTCTATAGCATAGAGAATCACAGGTTTCCCATTGATTGGTAGAAATACTTTATTGATCGGTTGTCCCATACGTGTACCTTGCCCTGCCCCGAGGACAACAGCTACCACACGCTTCGCTGTATACTGTTTTCTAACCACTACACAGTTTCACCTTTGTGCGAAATCGGTATTTTGTGCAAGTATACCTTGTGTTAAGAATGCTGTCAAGTGTTAAGCAGAGATTATCATCAGAACTGCTGTATAGAGGTCCATTTGCATTCTTAAATATCATAGATTTAACCTATTTTATCTTACATAAAGACTTGACAGACCACGCAAGAGTACGTACTATTGTTATATCGAACAAGTTTCCAGGAAATGCACAAATGTTCACTTATTTCACTGGACAGAACGGCATCTATCTTCTAGAGAAAGGAGAGAACACCATCACAACGCCTGCCGTCTCCGTAGTGTTGCGGAATGCTGGTGGCAAAGAGGACTCCAACGTTGATTTCTCAAGTAGGCTTCCAAAGTAGATTGCATTACCTTCGTCTGTGCCAGAGGGCAGACATGATAGTGCCTTGACAAATGGCTCTCAAGGAGGGATTTTTATATGGCAGTTCTACGTATCCTCGTAAGTTGTGGTACTGGTATCGCTACTTCAACGCTTGCCGCAGACAAACTTAAACGATTTATGAAGGCACGCGGCATCGACGTTACTACCCAATCGTGCAAAGCCGCTGAAATAGTGAGCAAGATTGCAAGCTATCGGCCCCATGCCGTGGTCTCAACCACACAGATATCTGCGAAGGTCCCCGTCAAAGTCTTCAATGGCCTCCCGCTTCTTAGCGGCGTCGGCGCAGACAAACTCGCCGATGACATAGCAGCGCACCTAAAGGCAGCACCTAAGAGTTAGCGTACACAGCGCAAATACCGATAGCACAGGTGCAACACGTGAAGTTTGTATCGTAGCTTTGCAAAAACGTCTTTTTCGCCCTCTCAGAGGGAGAGGGAAAGGAGAATAAGCGATGGCGTTTATCAGCTATGTCCTGAACACACTTGGTCCCAGTGTAGTGATACCTATTATTATCTTCGTCCTGTGTATGGTCTTCCGTATGCCCATTGGGCGCTCCATTCGAGCCGCCATCACTATCGGCGTCGGTTTTATCGCTATCGGCATAGTCATCACTCTCCTGGTCAACACACTTGGCCCCGCGGCCCAGGCAATGGTGAAGAACATCGGAGTGAAACTGGATGTGATTGATGTTGGCTGGCCTGTAGCGGCTGCTATCTCCTTCGGGACATCTTCGGTCGTGCCATGGGTCTTCGTCCTTGGCATCGCGTTGAACCTGCTCCTCATTGTGGTACGATTCACGAAGACTCTCGATGTAGATATGTGGAACTACTGGCACTTCATCTTCACAGCAGCCTTCGTTCAGGTCATTACAGGCAACCTCTTCATAGCCATTGCGCTAGCCCTCATTACCGAATTGATCGTGCTGAAGCTTGCTGACATCTCGGCTCCGGTCGTGCAGGACTACTACGGCATCCCTGGCATCTCTCTTCCTCACACCGAGACGGTGAGCTGGTCTCCCATTGGTTGGGTTTTAAACAAGGTGCTCGACCGCATTCCAGGGCTGAACAAGCTTCATGCCGATACAGGTACGATTCAGGAGCGCTATGGAGTTGCCGGAGAGCCAATGATCGTCGGTCTCGTGCTGGGCCTCCTCATCGGTCTCCTGGCCTACTTCCCTGGCTTTGCAACGAATTTCGGCGGGGCTTTCGCGCATATTCTGACCACGGGCATCACGCTTGGCGCGGTCATGCTGGTGCTGCCACGTATGGTCGCCATCCTGATGGAGGGTCTGGTACCATTGTCAGAGGGTGCTCAAACCTTCATTAGTGAGCGTTTCCCTGGTCGTGAACTGTACATCGGTCTCGATGCAGCCATCGTCATCGGTTTTGCCAACAACATGACCGTTGGCCTTATCATGGTTCCAATCACGCTCCTACTGGCTATTCTGTTGAGCTTCATTGGCCTGAATCACGTCCTACCCTTCACCGATCTCGCGGTGTTGCCCTTCCTGGTCATCTGGGCTAATACCTGGTCTCGCGGCAACGTCATTCGTGGCGTGATCATTGCAACGATCTTCATGATGGGCATCTTATCCGTCGGTACCTTCCTGGCACCAATGACAGTCGTACTCGCAAAGGGTGCACACTTTGCATTACCTGCGGGTGCCGTGTCGATCTCCAGCCTGGACTCTGGCGCGCACTTGATACCATTCATTCTGGTCTTCGGTTTCGCGGTAGGTCAGGTCGGTTCCTACGGACCAGTGTTTCTTATCTGGTCGATTGCCTGGGTGGTCTTCACCGTTGTCTGCTACGTGGTGTACTTCAACTACGCACGCAGCCATGTTCCTGGTATGGCTGACAAGGCCCTCTACGTCACAGAGGAGCCGGAAGAGCCTGTTATGGAAATGGAGGGCGGCGAGGCAGTTGCAGGTCAGTAGATTCTTAGCCTATGCCCCGATAGGAATAGTAGCATGATTAACGTACTTATCCAATATTCGATAGGTCCCGTTGGCAGGGCTATAGAAGCGCTCTATCTCAACAATAGTCTGCCAGCCAGTCTCATCGTGTTCATCTGGATGGTGGTAATCTTCTTTGGTCTACGCGGTGTCTCCCAGATGCGCCGCCTGTTGCGCCAATGGGTTGAAGAGGTACTTCCTCAGTACAATCCTGAAAACATCCACACTCCTGCACGAATACTGGCAACGCTTGAACCACGCTGGAACGAGGCAGCAGTGCGGGTACGTTTTATGCCAACGAAGCATGGTTTTTGGACGCAACCTGCGACGCCTGATGGTCTACGAACTCCTGTAGGCTTCACCCCTGAAGGCATCGATCAGGTAATCACGCGTATCACAGGACGTAAGCGTGACAGCATGCTCGTTGCCACAGATGCAACGGTCCGACCATCGCGACAAAAAAGGCGGGTATATCGGTAGGAGTTGCTTGGATGTAATCAAGAGACCAACAGAGAAAACCACCCAACAATGCAAACATTTGCTATCCTTGGGGCAGGAGCAATGGGTACTGCCCTCATGACTCCGTTGACTCAAAACGGGCATGGAGTGCGGCTTTGGGAAAAATATCTATGCCATCGCGCTGGGCATGTGCAATGGATTAGAGGAAGCCAGTAAGCATCCCTGGCATAATCTCAAAGCGGCAATATTTCCCCAGGCAATTGCCGAAATGAAGCTTTTCGCAAAAGCCCTCGGAGGTCGAGGAGAGACTGCCCGCTGCTAGCAGCCATCTATGACATCTTACAGGGGCGCTCTCATCTAGTTGAACTGCTTAGCGATGCGGTATTACCAGCATTTTATTGATCCGACGTCTTGGGTATCTCGTAGGAGCACAATAGTGATGAGGAGGAAAGCATCTTGGAATTTCAGACAACGATTAACGGAACGACGATGCCTGTGTTGGTCCTCTGGCATGTAGTCGCTCACACGAAGGATGACGTGTTTTCAACAGTCTATCAAGAATTGCGACAGCGGAAGTGGGTACATGAGAGCTATCTCGAAGCGGTGAAGCGACGTGAGCAGGAATACCCAACAGGGCTCAACTTTGGCGATTTCTCAGTAGCCCTTCCACATATCGACATAGAACACGTTATCCGTTCTGCCCTGGTAATGGCGCTGCTTGAGGAGCCAGTCGCATTTCAGGCAATGGATGACCCATCTCAATCATTATCCTGCCAACTCGCTATTTTTCCGGTACTCGCCGCAACAGGAGACCAGCTCACATTTCTACAAGCCGTCACCACAGGACTACAGAAATCAGGATTTTACGCACAGCTGACGGAGCAGAAGTCACCAGAAGCAGCAGCAACCCTGCTTGATCGCATGTTCACGGAATATGCAGCGGAGGAAAATGACGCCCGACAATAGCTCTCATAGATAGAGGAATATATTACTACCATGACTGCAAAAACCATACAACATACTGCGCGTACAGGTCAAACCTATCGCATCGCCTACGATAGATCGAAGATTGTCACAACCGCTATTGAATACACCTATGACATCTCTATTGATGATCGTAGCTGGACAAGTTACTACGGCATTAGTCAGACTGCCGCAGGTACGCGTACTGGAGCATCATTACTGGCAACATTGGGAGATCGTGGGCTGCACTTTCTATGTGAGACACTGGATAAAGGCGACGAGACACCATTTCGCGCCATCGAACAGAAGGATGGCGGTAAGTATTTCAAAAAATTAGCATGAAGGAGTACTAAATGCGCTTACCCGAATTACGCAGCGAAGTTGCTCGCTACGCGAAGAAAATGTACGATAGCCAACTTGTTCACGCCACGCAAGGCAACTTGAGCGCGCGTGATTCCGATAGCGGATTGATCTGCATCACGCCCAGTGGTGCCGACTACCAATTACTCACGGCAGAAGATATTGTAGTGGTGGATGAGCAAGGTAACGTTGTCGAGGGTAAATGGCATCCATCAGTAGAGACACCTCTTCATACGCTACTCTTACGACGCCGACACGATATCAACTGCGTCATGCACACGCACTCGCCCTATGCAACGGCATTTGGCGTCGTCTATCAACCCATTCCAATGTTTCTAGCGGAGTCCGCGCTCACGTTGGGAGGTGAAGTACCTATCGCGCCCTACATGATGTCTGGCACTATAGAGTTCGCGGAGCTTGTCGCGGAAAAATTAAGGAACGGCTCCGCTCTCATCTGGGGCAATCACGGCGCAATGGTCGTCGGCCCAAACCTGGCACTAACCTTCTCTATTGCTCATGCGTTAGAAGACAGCGCGAAGGTTTACTCTATCGCTAAACAACTTGGGACACCCGTCCCTCTACCACCTGGAGAGATCGAAAAGCTGCACGACTTCTGGACCAACAACTATGGACAGAAGACATTGGAGCAAGAAGCTGTAGGAGGAGAATAGTGAAAGCTTTTGTTTTTTATCAGCCAGGAGACGTACGTTACGAGGACATTCCAGTTCCTGAACCCGGTCCAGGCGAACTTCTGGTTAAGGTCGGCACGGCTCTAACGTGCGGTACGGATCTGAAAACCTACCGTCGAGGCCATCCGAACCTCTTTAAGACACTCCCAAGTCCCTTTGGACACGAGTTCGCTGGCACCATCACCGCTGTTGGCGAAAGCGTAGAGCGCTTCCAGGTGGGGCAACGCGTTGTAGCAGTCAATAGCGCACCATGCGGCGAATGCTACTATTGTCGCATTCACCGAGAGAGCATGTGTGAGAACCTCAACTACCTCAATGGTGCCTATGCGGAATACGTCGTCGTACCTGAGCGTATTGTGCGCCGCAACACGTATGTTCTGCCCGACCACCTGAGCTTTGCGGAAGCGGCGCTCCTCGAACCGCTCGCATGCGCCGTTCATGGCGTCGATGAGATTGACGTCCAACTCGGCGATACAGTCGTCGTCAATGGTGCAGGTCCAATTGGACTCATGTTTGTCAACCTCGCTAGCCTACGTGGTGCGCGCGTCATCTCCTGCGACCTGAGCGACGAACGCCTTGCGGCTGCGCGTCATTTTGGCGCGGTTGAAACGGTGAACGCGGCACAGGTCGCCGATCAGGTCGTGGCGGTACGTGAGTTGACGTTAGAGGGACGCGGAACCGATATCGCTATCGAGGCTGTTGGTCTGCCTGAGGTCTGGGAGAAGACGGTACGCATGACACGCAAGGGCGGGCTTATCCTGCTCTTTGGTGGTGCAAAAGCAGGAACTAGCATCAGCATCGATACAGTATTGTTACACTACAGCGAATTGACGATCAAAGGTATCTTCCACCATACTCCAAAACACGTCAAGCTTGCTTTTGATCTTATTAGCAACAGAACCGTCAAGGCACGCGATTACATTACCGCGAACAAACCGCTTATCGAGACCATCAATGCCCTGGAACTCGTCGGTCAACAACGCGGCATCAAATACGCTATCGTTCCACCCGAGGGAATTCCAGCTCCATTAGGAGCTTTGGCAACTCGGTAACGGCCCGATAATTGATGCATCAATTATGCGTTTTAACACATACATCACGCACTCATAGGGGCCCGATTTATCGCGCCTGGGTGCAATGAATTGCACGAAACTGTGATGAACTGTGGTTCCACCCGATAAATCGGGCCGAGGCGCGATAAATTGGGCCCCTATGGGTGCGTGGTGTATTTAGAAAAGATCATAATCGGGCCATTGCAGAGATGCGATAAATCGCATAGAACGGGAAAACCATTGACATACTATCGATTTACATGGTAAAGTTGGGTATATGTGCAACATTGAATTTTTGTGCAGATATGCAGGAGTAATAACCTATGTCTGAACATCCACCGGAACTTTCGCCACACCAACTTCGTGCTCTTCTGGAAACGATGTATCGTATCCGTGCATTTGAAGAAAAGGTAGACGAGCTATTCATGCGCGGCGAGGTGCATGGCACCACCCATCTTTCTATTGGAGAAGAGGCCACAGCATCAGGAGCATTAATGGCACTACAGGCCGACGACTACATCACCAGCACTCATCGCGGACACGGACACTGCATTGCTAAGGGGGCGGATCTTAACCTGATGGTGGCAGAGCTTTTAGGAAAAGAAACAGGCTACTGCCGAGGTCGTGGCGGCTCGATGCATATTGCTGATGTCAAAACGGGGAATCTGGGAGCAAATGGCGTCGTTGGTGGGGGTATTCCTATCGCTACAGGTGTGGGATTAAGCATAAAGCTCCAGGGGTTGGACCGCATCTGCCTGTGCTTCTTTGGTGATGGCGCATCCAACGAGGGCACCTTTCACGAAGCCATTAACATGGCCTCCATCTGGAACCTCCCCGTCGTCTTCCTCTGTGAAAACAACCAGTACGGCATGTCTATGTCAACACACCGCTCTATGCATAACGAGACCATCGCTCAGCGTGCCACCGCTTATGGCATACCAGGAGAGCGCATTGATGGGAATGATGCTCTAGCCGTGTATGAGGCTGTTTACAAAGCGGCGCAAAGGGCACGCTCAGGGGGCGGACCAACGCTCATCGAATCCTACACCTATCGCTATAAGGGGCACTCTAAGAGCGATCAAAACCGCTATCGCACCCGCGACGAGATTAGAGAGTGGCAACAGCGCGACCCCATTCAACGTTTTATTGCCGTCCTCACAGAGCGAAACATCATGAGCCAGCAGGAGATACAGGAGACGGAAGCCGCTGCTTACCAAGCGATAGAGGATGCCTATGCATTCGCACAGGGTAGTCCCGATCCTGATCCAGAGACTCTACTCGAAGGAGTGTACGCATGAGCATACACATGGACATCACTCAGACACCCACCTCATCTGTAGCATCAGAGAGTGTGGAGGCGCAACAGCAGTTGCAGGAGATGACCTATGCGGAAGCAATCCGTCTTGCCTTGCGCGAAGAGATGCTGCGCGACCCACGCGTCTTCTTGATGGGAGAGGATATCGGCATCTATGGGGGTGCCTTCGGCGTCACACGCGGTCTCTTCGAGGAGTTTGGAGAAGAGCGAGTTCGCGACACCCCCATCTCGGAGGCAGCTATCGCGGGTTGCGCTATCGGAGCCGCCCTGGTCGGTTCACGTCCCGTCGCCGAATTCCAGTTCAGCGATTTTATGGCAATCGCGATGGATCAGATCGTCAATCAAGGGGCCAAATTGCGCTTCATGTTCGGAGGCAAGGCAGAGGTACCGGTCGTTTTCCGCGCGCCACTCGGCTCTGGTACAGGTGCCGCAGCACAGCATTCTCAAAGCCTGGAAGCATGGTTTGCTCATGTCCCAGGTCTAAAAGTCGTGCTTCCCTCAACTCCTGCCGACGCCAAGGGACTACTCAGCGCCGCCATCCGTGATCCCAATCCGGTCATCTTCTTAGAGCATAAGGTACTCTACCGTCAGAAGGGCATGGTTCCCGTAGGAGAATGGCAGGTACCGCTTAGCAGCGCAGATGTAAAGCGAAGCGGTAAGGACCTCACGATCATCGCGCTCTCAATCATGGTGCCGCGTGCACTCGCAGCAGCCGACCGCCTTGCCCAGGAGGGGATAGAGGCTGAAGTGATTGACCCGCGCACACTACGCCCATTCGACGAGGAGACGCTGGTAACATCTGCCCGTAAAACGGGTCGCGTGCTGATTGTGCATGAGGCAGTGCTCAGTGGCGGCTTCGGTGGTGAAATCGCGGCTCGTCTAGCTGCCAGCGATGCTTTTTACTACCTGGACGCGCCTATTATGCGCCTTGGTGGTGCAGAGATTCCCATTCCCTACAATCTAGCACTCGAAAAATCCGCCACTCCGCAAGAGGAGGACATTTACCAGGCGGCTCACAAGCTCATGCAGAGGAAACCCTCGTAGGCGTTATACATAAGGCCCCTACAGACGAGACGGGCGCTCATCATATCCCTATTGATTGGTAAATATGCTTTGTCACCCCGTAGATGCGAGGATATATGGAAAAACCACTGACAATGCCCAAACTCGGTATGACAATGGAGGAAGGGACAGTTGAGCGCTGGCTCTATCACGAAGGTGATGTGGTAGAAAGGGGTGAGCCTCTCCTGGAGGTTATGACCGATAAGGTCAGCATGGAGGTAGAGGCTCCCTTCACGGGGCGTCTCGTTCATATCCTGGCACAGGACGGCGATACGCTACCAATAGGGGCCACGCTGGCAATTTTGCTCGACGAGACGGGCGCGATCAATCGAGCCCCTACAGATGTACCAGTTACAGAGAGTCCACGTCATGTCGCGCCTACGCAAAGCCTGGGTAGCTCCAATACAACAGCCAGTGTACCAGCAACAGAGAGCATGAGCCCTGCCGCTCCTTCCGATGCAGTGCTTACATCCACAGATGTTGCAAGTACACCCGCCGCCAAGCGCGAGGCCGCGCTTCACAATATCGACCTGCATACGATTGTGCAATCTGGCGTAACACCTCCACTGGACCGCGCCGATGTAATTGCTTTTGTACAGAGCCAGCAGAATACAACATCTCGACCAGAGATACAACAGCCCAGCCATCAGATGATACGGGCGACACCCGTGGCTCAGAGAATCGCAACAGAGCATCAGGTAGACCTGGCAACATTAGCGGAACGCAAACAAGGAGAGAAGGTCAAGCGCGCCGATGTCGAAGCTCATCTTGCAAATGGATTGCAGCAATCGTCCGCAGAGACTCATCCCGTATCGCAACAAGTGCAGTCATCCACAGCAGAAATGCCTCTGGCAAGCGATCAGCATGCAGAAGGCAGTGAGCTTATCCCACTCTCGTCCATTCGTCGCCTCGTTGGACAGCGTATGCTCCAAAGCATTACTACTGCCCCCCATATCTATCTGGATACAGAGATCGACATGACCGAGGCCGAACGCTGCCGCCAGCGTGTGGGGCACAGCCTGGAACAGCAGGGTGAGCCTATGCCCTCGCTTACAGCGGTGTTGCTACGCGCGGTAGCGGCAGCATTGGTGCTTCATCCAGAAGTAAACGCTACGCTCGAAGTAGGCGGACAACAGGGGAAAGATGCTATCCGAAGATGGCACGCGGTGCATATTGGCATTGCCGTTGATACGGAACAGGCACTTCTGACGCCCGTCATCCGTAACGCACATCAGCAATCGCTTCCAGCCCTTGCACGTGAACTACGCCGCCTCACGCAGGCGGCACGACAGGGGAAACTCAAACCCGAAGACATGGCAAACGCGACCTTTACGATCTCTAACCTGGGCATGTACGGCATCGACACGTTTCATGCTATCATAGCTCCGGGACAGGGTGGAATCCTAGCAGTGGGGAAGATCACGAAACGTGGTATCGTTATAGATGAGGCTGCGGGAGAACGGCTAGAAATACGCCCGGTGATGAAGGTTTCGCTTTCAGCGGATCATCGCATCCTTGATGGGGCGGGTGGAAGTCGCTTCCTGCAACGGGTCAAGGCATTTTTGGAAGATCCCTATTTACTCTTATAAAGGAGATTGCGCATGCAACAGGCGAAGGTGCTTGTCCAACACGAAGCAGGTTTACACGCTCGACCAGCATCACAGTTCGTGAAACTCGCCAAAGAGTTCAGTAGCAACATCACCGTCACCAGCAAGGGAAAAACGGTCAACGCCAAGAGTATTATGCTCATCCTCACGCTGGGAGCAAATAAAGGCACAGAGATCGAGGTGACAGCCGAGGGGGAAGATGAGCAGAAAGCCGTAGCCGCACTTGTAGAGCTGGTGGAGCGTAATTTCTCTGAGTAAGTGGTCAGGGATGATGTACATCATCCCTGAACCTTCTGCATTGCTTCGGCAAACAGTTCCTCTATGGCATCAGTGGTCTCAGCCTCTAAGACGCGCTGCACAAGGGCTTGCGCCTGGCTCAACGTTGTGTTACGAATGGCTTGCTTGACGGCGTTGAGGGATATCGGCTCCATGCTTAGCTCGTTGATGCCTAAACCTAGCAGAAAGGCACTGGCGCGGGGATCACCCGCCATCTCGCCACACATGCCCACCCACCGCTGCTGCTTACGCGCTCCTGTAATGATTTGAGCAATGCAGCGCATCACTGCGGGATGGAAGGGACGATGTAGCTCAGCAAGACTTGCATTCATGCGGTCACTGGCTAGCGTATACTGCGTGAGGTCGTTCGTGCCAATACTGAAGAAATCGGCCTCCTTCGCCAACACATCCATCAATAGCGCAGCCGCAGGTGTCTCAACCATGATCCCTATGCGTATACGCTGCATCACTGCGTCCTGTAGCTTCCCCTCGCTCAACAGCATAGCCTCCGTCTCTGCCAGAAACGCCTTTGCCTGGCGCAACTCACGCAGATCATCAATCATGGGAAACATGATCCAAAGCGAATCAGCACTCGCCTCAGTCGCCCTGAGCAGGGCACGCAATTGAGTACGGAAGAGCGGCTGATGTGCCTCGGCGAGGCAGAGGCGAATGCCGCGCAATCCCAGGAACGGATTGCTTTCTTGAGCAAGCGCGAGATAGGGTATGCTTTTATCGCCACCAATATCAAGAGTGCGTACAATAACAGTTTTTCCTGTAAACGCATCTAAGACCGTGCGATAGGCTATCAGTTGTTCCTCTTCATCGGGAGGAGTTGACCGATCCAGGAAAAGGAACTCGGTGCGAAACAAACCAACACCCCCTGCTCCAGCCTCAACCGCAGCTTGCGCGTCTTTTGGGCGCCCAATATTGGCGGCAACCTCCACCGTGACGCCATCAGGAGTTGTAGCCATGACTGTACGCAACTTCTGAAGTTCCTGTTGCTGCTGACGATATTTGTCCAGGGCTGCCTGGTATTCAGCTATCGTCGCCTCGTCGGGGTTGATCTCAACATTCCCAGTGCTCCCATTGAGTGCTATAGATGCTGATGCTATATCCGTTTTATCCAGTGCGGGAATAAGACCAGCGACACCAACTACAGCGGGAATACCCATTTGACGAGCCAGAATAGCTGTGTGCGAAGTAGGTCCACCCTGCTCTGTTACTAATCCAAGCACGAAATTGGGGTTGAGGCCAGCAGTATCTGAGGGAAGCAGATCACGTGCAGCGACAATGACAGGACTACTTAAATGTTGTAGTTGAGCAGATGGGCGACCTTGCAAATGGCTGATAATACGTACACGGATATCGTGAATGTCCGCGGCACGCGCCTGAAAGTAGCTATCCGTGAGCTCCGTCAACATTCTGGCAAATTCTTCAGCAGCCTCCCACAGCGCCTTCTCCGCATTCATCAGCTCCTCTTCTATGCGCTGGTAGGCACTGGTCAGGAGGGCTTCATCTTCCAATATCATGAGGTGGGCATCGAAGATAGCCGCCTCCTCTTTCCCAAGGTGGGCAGAAACCTGGTCACGGAGTTGAGTTACTTCCCTTGTCGAGGCTTCTAATGCTCGTGCGAGCCGCTCTCGCTCTGCTGTGACATCCTCAGCCACAATGTGATGATCGGGTATCAGGGGAGGTGCGGGATCATAAAAAATACAGCTTCCTATTGTTACACCTCCAGCAGCCGCGATACCATGTAAGGATTGAGTTGATACGCGTGCTTCAACGACGCTATCGCGTCTACCCTTCGGGCCAGAAGCACGAGAGGAATTTTCCATAGGGACCTCGCTTTGTTGTTAGTCAGACAACTCTACAAATTCGCGGTTCACTTGATGAAGTACAGCACGAGCACATGGCTCATCCGTAATAAGTGCCTTCACGACTCCTGTCCGTAACGCCCCCAGGATAGCATCGGTCTTCTCTACGCCAGCTGCAACAGCGATCACCAGGGGAACTTGTCGTAATATCTCAAATGGTACAGCAATTGTACGGCTCAGCAATTCGGTGGCGCAAAGTTGCCCATCGATGTTAAAGTAGCAGCCACAGATATCGCCGACGGCTCCCTGGCTACGAATCACCTGCAGGTCGTCTTCCCCCAGATACCCCGCGCGAAAGAGGCCAGAGGCGTTGGGACGCGCTCCCCCGATGCCAACAAGGGCTATATTCATCTGCTCCGCCATCTGGAAAGAGCGATGGATACTGGGTTCCTTGAGCAGACCATCGTGCACAATAGCATCTGCCACGAGCAAAGGGGCATGGAGATAATAACAACGCGCCCCGTAAGCGGCAGCCAAACGTCGCGCAATTTCAGGACCGTCGATATCGGGCGTAGAGGAAGTATCAACGCTGCCCATTAGCTGCACCACGTTCAAAGGCAGTCGGCGGCGGGGCCGCAGGGCCTTTAGCAATTCAAACATCGAGGTACCCCAGGAAATGCCAATGGTACGGGTTGTCTTACCTGCTACCATCTGAGATTCCTGAATGCGACGATCTGTATAGCGAGCCGCCAGTGCCCCAACATGGCTCAGCACGGATTCATCAGGAGAGGTACTCTGTAATACTTGCGCATCTTGTAAATCAAACTGCTGCATCAACTCATCGCGTAGGGTAGCTGAGGTACGTAAAGGGTGATGAACGTGAATATCTACCAGGCCAAGCTCTCGTGAACGCGTAAGGAGTCGGGACACCCCCGAACGAGATACACCAAAAATTTTCGCTATCTGCTCTTGCGTATAGTTCTCTTCATAATAGAGACTGGCAACCTCGGTAAGCAAGTAGATATCGTCGCTCTCTTGCGTCATATATGTCTATCCTTCACATGGATGGGTCTTGACAAATGTGCAATGTTGAGATTCTGAGATTCATTGTAAGAGTCGTAACGCCGTTTGTCAACATGAAGTACTCTGACATTGTGGCTTTATGATACATCCATGTCGCGTCAATGCTATTTCTGCTTCTGGTATGATTTCTTTGGACGTGACAATCGTAAGCATCGTTACCCTACCACCTTTGCATAAATTTGAACAAGCTCATCATTAGCAGCCTGTTCCCCTATGTGTTTAGCTAACTCATCCTTCTGTTTGCCAAGATTGTCGTATCTGGTGATGATCGTGTCATGGCTGGAAACGACTGCGTATCCTTCCATCGCACGTCTCATTACCTCACCTTCAAGTATGATCTTTTCGCGTATCCTTGCTACCTCTGACATACTTTGATCTCCCTTCTCTGCTGATCGCTCCCATCGTGGAGGTAGCACTATATACTACCAATAAGAAGGGACTACTGCCAATTATACGCTTGTGATATAACATGAGGCAAGTACTGACGGGGGATGAGACATGATACGGCTTAAAGTTAAGGAAATAGCAGAAACAAAGGGCATTAGCATGACGCGATTATCTCGACTTGCTGATACCAACTACAAGACCATTAAGGCCGTATTCGACGACCCATACCGTGAAGTGTCCAGCAAGACTCTTGAGAAGTTAGCAAAAGCACTGGAAGTTCGTGTTGCTGATCTAATTGAAGAGGTAGACAATAAATAGTTCGACGTTCGTTCGCTACGCTCTCTCACTCTTAACATGGGACATTGGGTAAAAGCCCCCTTTTTCTTATCACGGGATTAGATAAATGAGAGGTGGTTACATCGCGTTGATCACTTGCCAAACATCTTCTTGCACATCTGCCAGCGACTTCAGAACGAGGTCTGCGATAATGAGCTTCGGATTATAGAAGGGAAATTGTTCAGGTATAGCGACACATTTCATGCTGGCCGATTTGGCTGCTAACACTCCATTGAGTGAATCTTCAAGTGCAAGGCAACGCCGAGGATTGACGCCCATTTTTTGTGCCGTTGTGAGGTAGACGCCAGGGTGAGGTTTGCCATACTGTTCTTCTTGCGCTGAATACACTACCTGGAATGCATTGCGAAGCTGCAGCTTGGCAAGAACAGCGTCGATGATCGCATAGAGCGACGAAGAGGCGAGAGCTATACTGACATCTTTTTCTTTCAAGAAGCGCAAGCTATGCGGAACGCCTTCCTTGGGCTCTCCTTTCTGATGAATCAACTCAATAACCCGTTTCACAAGGCGCTCTTCTACCTGCCTTTTGGTCGGTTGGCTCCAGGGAAACCTTTGGTACCAATACTCGACAATGTCATCAGCTCTAAGCCCTGTCGTTTCCTGACAGCGCGTCGTATCGAGAGCAATCGATACCTCTCCAAAAACCTCTATCTCAGCTTGCCACCAGAGCGGTTCGGAATCAATCAAAAGGCCATCCATGTCAAAAATAACTGCTTTAATCATTACCCATTGCATTTCTTTTTTAAACTAGCTCCTTGATACACTCGATACAGAGAGTGAAGGAAGGCATCAGGGGACATAGTACTTTCTGTCCTTTTTAGCGCAAAGCTTGTCTTACCACTCAGTGTATGACATCATTGCTGTGCAAAGCGGATTATATACGGCGTTCCTAATTTATGGAGGATATTGCTTCCTGAGTTTGTCGAATCATCCAAAGAAAGACATAAGAGCGGTGCATTTGAGGAGTGCTTTATAGATGATTGTATCTGTAGGACAGAAACTAGGAAATTACCAACTTACTAAGCTCCTCGGGCAGGGTGGCTTTGCCGACGTATACCTGGGCGAACATATTTATCTCAAAACGCCCGCCGCTATTAAAGTCTTGCAAATTCGCTTGACCGATGATGCACTCGAACAATTTCTCGCTGAAGCTCGTACTATTGCTTGTCTTACACATCCTAATATCATACATGTACTCGACTGCGATATAGAGAATGGCACGCCATTCCTGGTGATGAGCTACGCTCCTTTCGGCTCGCTCCGTCAACGTCATCCTCGTGGAAGCATCCTTTCAGCGGAAACAATTGTCTCCTACGTTGGGCAGGCGACAGCAGCTTTACAGTATGCTCATGACCACAAGATTATTCATCGTGACATCAAACCAGAGAATCTACTGCTCGGAAATGACCAAACGGTCATGCTGAGCGACTTTGGCATTGCCATCGTCACACACAGTACTCACAGTGCTCCCACACACAATTCACATAAGAATGCTGGAACCGCTGGGACAACTACGTATATGGCTCCAGAGCAATTTGAGGGCAAGGCGTCCCAAGCGAGTGATCAATATGGCCTTGGCGTGGTCGTCTATGAATGGTTCTGCGGAACTCCCCCCTTTAGAGGCTCCGATATAGAGACCGCGCTCCAACACATCCATGCGTTCCCACCGCCAATGCGGGAAAAGGTCCCCACACTGACACCAGCTATTGAACAGGTGGTGATGCGAGCGCTCGCCAAGAATCCTCAGGCGCGTTTCGCCTCTGTGCAAGACTTTGCCAAAGCATTAGAAGATGCCTGTGTGTTAGGAGTATCATCCCCTCTCAACGCTCCACTCTCTAGACGAAAGATTGTCGTTGGTCTGGCTGGACTAACCGCCGTGGGACTAACCGCGCTTGGCATCGAGAGTGTATGGCACAAGCCTTTTCAGGCTCAAAAAGTTGCCCCCCTCCTGACTCGGCGAGGAAATCCCAGTCGTCACGCGTCTCCGACCGCTCAAACTACTCCTCAAGCTACACCTACGACTTCGGCCACTACTCCAAATCCAGCCGCCGCCGCTCAAGCCATCATCAATGCTACTGACACAAAGCCGACAGTGGCCTCCTCGGGACCAGGACAATTAGATTTGTTTGTACGTGGTATAGATAATGCATTATGGCATAGACGCTACGACGGAACCTGGCATGATTGGGAATCGCTAGGCGGTATCCTTACATACGACCCTGCTGTAGCCTCCTGGGGGAACGGACGACTCGACGTTTTTGTACGCGGCACCAACAACACGTTGCAGCATAAGTGGTATGACGGAATCTGGCATGATTGGGAGTCGCTGGGAGGTATTCTCACATCTGACCCTGCTGTGACCTCCAGCGGCCCTGGACGGCTCGATGTCTTTGTGCGTGATGCGTTCAACTCGCTGCAGCGTATGTCCTTCGATGGGAAATGGCATAATTGGGAATGGCTGGGAGGTAGCCTCACGTCCAGTCCCGCGGCAGCATCGAGTAGCACTGGACAGCTTGATGCCGTTGCTCGTGGTACCGACAATGGCTTATGGCACATTCACTACGACGGAAATTGGCATGCCTGGGAGTCGCTAGGAGGCGTCTTCACGTCCGATCCTGCTGTCGTTTCCCAGGATAGCCCACGACTCGATGTCTTTGTTCGTGGTAATGACAACACTCTAATGCACAGAAGCTATGATGGAAACTGGCATGCCTGGGAGTCGCTGGGAGGCATTCTCAGTTCTGGACCAGCCGCAGTGTCTTGGGCGAGCAACCGCATTGACATGTTTGCACGTAGCACTAACAACACGTTACAGCACACCTGGTACGACGGAAGTTGGCATACCTGGGACCCCCTGTCGTAGGGGTGTGGTTCATTTCTTTGCGTGGAGAGGCAAGGGCACCCGCAAGGGGATGCCCCCCCATAGGACAAGCGGTGAGGTGCTATGGCGTATGGGAGGGGCATCCCCTTGCGGGTGCCCTTGTATAGCAGTTTCGCACCTCACGCAAAAAATAAATCACACCCCTAACGTAGTCACGAATTGACACAACTCGTAGAAAAATGTTACCCTCTCAGTAAGACAAGGTTCTTCGGAGCAGTCGCTCCTCTTAGGTATCGAAGGAAACTTACAAAATTCTTGATGGATAGGCAATGTAATGTCAAGGCACTTCCTTCAAATGAGTATGCAGCCGCATAGGCGATCACGCCAGGGCTTATGCGGCAGAAATCGGCAAAAGACCATGTTTTCGCTCTCCATGAGCAGAAGACGTTCTTTGTAAACACTTTTCCTCTTCGCATTTTCCTTTCGGCGTGCGTCGCCTGGGCATCTCTCCTCATTGCCCATGGCGCAGCTTCTGTTGCCCGTTGCAATCAATGTTTGAGAGCATGCCCCACTTAATCTCTCCGATGGCGTGCTCATCTCGTGAAACTGCCATTCGGTCATTCAACGGGAGTAAATACGTATGTCAACTGCGCAAAACACATCATTCGACGAAAAAGAGGAGATACCATCCAGACGACCTGCCCCGCTCTGGCGCAATCGTGACTATCTGCTGCTTATTAGTGGTCAGGGAGTGTCAGCGGTCGGCTCACAAATCTCGTTAGTGGCTTTTCCACTACTGATTTTTGCCCTTACACACTCACCCGCACAGACAGGACTCATGGCATCGCTGCGTAGTCTTCCCTACGCGCTCTTTACCTTACCTGCTGGTGCATTGGTAGATCGCTGGGACCGCAAGCGTCTCATGCTTCTCTGCGATGCGGGACGGGCAATTGCCCTGGGAAGCATCCCAATCGCGCTTGTCCTCGGCCATCTCACCTATCTGCAACTGTACCTGGTTTCGCTAGTCGAGGGGACATTATTTGTCTTCTTCACGCTGGCCGAGTCGGCCTCGTTTCCTCGCGTGGTGACGCCGGAGCAACTCCCAGCCGCCACAGGGCAAAATGAGGTGCTGATTTCCCTATCGGGCATGCTTGGTCCAGCACTTGGCCCGATACTATATAGCCTGGGCAGCGCTGTGCCGTTCTTGACTGATGCCATTTCCTACACGGTTTCGATTGTCTCGCTGCTCTTTATCAAGACGCGCTTTCAAGACGATAGAACTGTTGACAGCACTGCTTCGTCCAATCTGTGGGCTGAGATCAAGGAAGGGGTCGTGTGGCTCTGGCACAATCCCCTGATGCGTTTCCTTGCCATACTCACTTTTGGCTTGATTACACCATGCTACGGCTATATTCTGGTCTTGATTCTGCTGGCACAGAACATGCATACATCCAATGTGGCACTTGGTCTAATCTTCGCAGGTGGTGGCGTTGGGAGTGTTGTGGGTGCTTTGGCAGCAGGTCCACTCTATAAGCGCTTTGGCTTTGCAAAGGTGTTAATTGTCTCAGCATGGCTCTGGGCGCTATTATGGCTACTGTATGCGATTGCTCCGAATCCGCTCATCCTGGGAATAGCTAATGGTATCAGTTTTACCGTCGTTCCCATTTATACGGTCGTGCAGTATAGCTACCGTCTCGCTACCATTCCTGATTATCTACAAGGGCGAGTCAACAGCGTCTTTCGCCTAATCGCTTTTAGTGGTCAACCACTTGGCATCGCGCTTACGGGTATCTTATTGCAAGCCATTGGTCCGGTACGTACCGTGATTGTCCTGTTTATCCCGCAGTGCATTCTCTGTATCATTGCAACATTCAACAAGAATGTACGCAATGCACAGCGTATTGGAGCAAGAAACTATTAGGAGACAGGGGCTGATATGGAATGTTGCCTCCATATCAGTCCTCATTCGTTCGACAACTACTTAGTAACTTTTGCTCATTTACTCTTTTACCGTAAGGTTGACGCTAGAACTGTTTCCTGCTATCCTGTAGCTGAAATAGAAAACTAGCGGGCTATTTTAGTAGTAAGGACAGGAGATGCAAGCATCACCTACATGGCGAGACCTCCTAGGAAGGATTATTCAAGACGCTTACGAGCGGCAACGTATCGCCACTATGTTGGGCATCAATCCTGTTACATTGATCCGTTGGTCACACAATGAAGGAAAACCGCGATCGCAAAAGCTCCATCAACTTCTCAATGCCCTCCCGAAGCACCGCGGCATATTGCTTGAGTCGATAATCGAAGAATTTCCAGATTTCTCTATTACCAACGTAGATGATGACGCAGAAGACCAATTACAAACTATTCCGTCCGAATTCTATGCGCGTGTTTTCAAAGCTTATGCAACAACCCCCAGGCTACAACGCTTCTGGTCCATCAGCAATCTCATCTTGCAGCAAGCTCTTGGGCACCTGGACCCTGATCAGGTAGGAATGGCTCTTACTATCATCCAATGTATGCCAGCGTCATCTGGACAAAAGATCCGTAGTTTGCGTGAGCATGTAGGACTAGGAACCTCTCCGTGGATCAGCCACCTGGAACAGCATGCTATTTTTCTTGGAGCAGAGTCTTTAGCAGGCTTCGTTGTCTCCTCCGGGCGTCCAGCAGTTATTCAAAATCCTACGGAACGGAGCACTTTTCCAGCCCACTGGGCCCAATGGGAACAAAGTGCGGCAGCCTATCCACTTATGCGTGCCGACACAAGTGCTGGCTGCCTACTAGTTTCGAGCACCCATCCCAACTATTTTCTCCCATCCCGCCAAACGCTCTTGCAGCACTACACGAATCTTCTGCTCCTGGCCTTCGAGCCGGAAGAGTTCTACGATATCAGAGACATCAACTTACAACCCATGCCTATCTATAATAGACAGTTGGAGTATCTATCCAATTTTCGGCAGCGCGTTGCCAATATCCAGATCAAGGCCATGAGAAAGCGGCAAATTATGAGCTTTGCTGAAGCGGAGCAGATCGTATGGCAGCAAGTAGAAGAAGAGTTGTTACACCTTCCCACCCACGTAGGAAATTAAAACTGATCGAACACGATTACAGCACTTAAGAGGTATTTTATGACGACACCATCGCATTTCTCACCTGACGAAAGCAACTTCGTAATCGAGGAGAGCAGCACGGAGATGGCCTGGCTGCTCGATCTCTATCCGCTTGTCACCACGGGCATGGGTGGACTGTTTCCTGAACGAGCAGACACCAGCCTCTCGGATGTTCACGATATCCTCGACCTGGGCTGTGGTCCCGGAGGCTTTGTCCTGGACGTGGCCCGCGCCTATCCAGAGATTGAGGTAACGGGGGTCGATGTGAGCCAACAAATGGTGGACTATGCACGCGCTCATGCCCAAGCACGAAGATTCGACAATGCCCATTTCCACGTGATGAACGTCCTGAAGCCTCTTGGTTTTCCTGACAACTCCTTTGACCTGGTCAACGCACGGACCCTCTTCGCCTTTATGACTCCAGACACATGGCCGCTCCTCTTACAAGAGTGTATGCGAGTCACCCGTCCAGGTGGTATTTTTCGCCTGACTGAACCAGAAATCATCATTACGACGAGTCCAGCTTGTCAGCGCATTTGGAAGCTCCTCTCACGAGCCCTCTATGTCACGGGACGAAGTTTTTCCTCCGATGGGGGCATGATTGAGATCATCCCTCAGATGACCCGTTTGCTGCGTGAGGCAAGCTTTCAGCACATTCGAAGTAAAGCGTATCCAATTGATCAATCTGCGGGAACAGTTGCCTTTGCAGGTTGGTATCAAAACTACCAGATTCTCTACAAATTAATGGAGCCTTTTCTCTTCCAAAGTGGAGTCATAAACGCAGAAGAGTACGAGCAGTTGTATCAACAGGCGTTCATAGAGATGCTCTCAGAGGATTTTAGTTCTGTTGCATTTTACCTAACAGCGTGGGGGCAGAAGCTCTGATCGCTTGACGATCAAAGGTAGGAAGGCAAAACCATGTTTATAGATTTACGCAGCGATACTGTAACTCTGCCCACCCCAGCCATGCGCGAAGCTATGTATCGTGCGGAGGTAGGAGACGATGTTTACGGTGAAGACCCTACGATCAACCGGCTGCAAGAACTGGCGGCGGCATATACGGGAAAAGAGGCGGCGCTTTTCGTGCCAAGTGGCACGATGGGCAATGCCATAGCCATGCTTACCCATGCTGGACGAGGACAGGCGATCATCGTCGGTGATGAGTCGCACGTGTACCACTACGAAGCAGGTGGACCTTCGACACTGGGTGGCTCGCCTATGTGGGTGGTCCCAAATAATCCTGACGGAACGCTCGATCTGGATAAGGTTAAGGCAGGAATCGCCGACGAAAGCGATGAACATGTAGCAGCAACAGCGTTAATCTGTCTCGAAAACACACACAATCGCTGTGGAGGAAAGGTCTTGAATGTCGAGCAGATTGAGGCAGTCGCCAATCTTGCACATACGCACAAGCTAGCGCTACATGTTGATGGTGCACGCATCTTTAACGCGGCAGTCGCGCTTGAGATACCAGTAAGTAGACTCGTTCAGAATGTAGATTCACTGATGTTCTGCCTCTCAAAAGGTCTCAGCGCACCAGTTGGCTCTATACTTGTGGGCAACAAAGAGTTTATGCGCCGCGCACATCGCGCGCGAAAGTTGCTGGGTGGTGGCATGAGACAAGCAGGCATCCTTGCTGCTGCTGGTATTTTAGCCCTGGAACAGATGGTAGAGCGACTGGCTGAGGATCACGAGCACTGCAAACAGTTGGCACAAGGTCTCGCGGACTACCCACAGGTAGATATCGACATCGAAGGCGTAGTAACGAATATCCTTATGTTCACATTACGCAATTCGCAGCAGCAAAGGGCCACGGAAGCAGAAACGATGCAATTCTTGAGCAAAGCACAGGAGCACGGTGTACTCATGGGTCATATGGGCGGTGGAAAAATTCGCGCCGTTACTCATTATGGGTTAGAGACGCGCGATATCACTACCGCGTTGACAGGTATCCGGCGTGCATTGATCGAAATGGCATTCTGAACGTAGCCCATCTTCTCAACACACAGTTTGAGCACGATAAAGAGACGAGAATCAGCGAGATAACGTTTGAGCAGAGCAATGCACTCCTGTCAACTCCCTCAGAACAAGCGGTAACGCACCCGAGTATTTGACACGCATACTCATCAAAGGATACCATCAAGCGGTAGCAGAATATACCGCTTGATTTTTTATTTCTGAGAGGAGCGACCCATGGCACTGAAGGACTTCAACGGCGCGGTTGCAGTGGTTACAGGTGGGGCAAGTGGCATCGGCCTGGCAACCGCACGTGCATTGTATGCGAAAGGAGCCCACATTGTTCTAGCCGACATCAATGGTCAAGGGCTACAACGGGCTGTAGAGCAGGTACGTCAGCAAGTACCAGGGGCAACGACAAAAGTGTTAGCTGTTACGACAGATGTTACTAACGAGCCTCAAGTACAGGCATTGATGCAACGGGCCCTGGATGCTGGCGGACGTATTGACCTGGTCGTTACCAGTGCTGGTATCGGACGCGGAGGTCCCATTGATCTCTTCAGTGCGGAAGAGATGCAGACCATGATGAACATCAACTTCATGGGAACCTTCAATTGTGTCAGGGCGGCACTGCCTGCGATGCGCCAGCAACAGAGAGGCCACTTTGTTTTCCTCAGTTCAGTAGCGGGTAAACTAGGTTCTCCATTGCTTACAGGCTACACCGCATCCAAGTGGGCTGTTCGCGGCTTCTCAATGGCGCTGCGTGCGGAACTGTATGGAACTGGCATCAGCGTAACTACTGTCTATCCATCTTGGGTCGAGACGCCGATGATTCATCAAGAGAAAGACGCCATGCAATATCTGAATATCGTTGCCATGCTCACTCCCGATCAGGTAGCAAGTGAGATATTGCAAGCCGTTCAGGAAGATAAACGTGATCTTACCCTGGCACCGAACCAGGATATTGCTCTGGTTCTAGAGATCATGAAGAGTGATCCAGATAAGGCGGAGATGCTCGTCGGAGAAGACTTCCACCAGCGACTACAGCATCTCATAGGACAACAGATCCAATAAAAGATTAGGCAACGAAAGGGTGACAGTGTGCAAGAACATGGCTACTTTGGCTCCGAGAGCGCAACCTGGAAGATAGGGCAGGAAGCCGTTCTCATGCTAGGGGGTGCGCGTGCGGTACTGATGCAACTTGCGCATCCTCTCGTAGCAATGGGGGTGAGCGAACACAGCAGCTATATGACCGATCCGTTTGGTCGAGCAGAGCATACATTTGTGCTTGGGCAAATGCTTACCTTCGGCTCTACCTCGACAGCACGTCATGCCGCCCGCACCATCAACCACTTACACAAACACGTACATGGTACACTTTCAGTGGCGGCAGGTGCTTATGCTGATGGGACTCCCTATCAAGCACGGAATCCCAAACTTCTGCTCTGGGTACACGCAACACTCGTCGATACTATACTCCTCACCTATCCAATATTCGTCGGGCCGCTCAGACATGACGAGCAAGAGCAGTACTATCAGGAGTCAAAGACAATGGGACGCCTACTGGGGCTGAGCAATGCCGACATGCCAGAAACGGTAGACGACTTGTGCACTTATGTACATGATATGGTCTATAGCAATCAGCTCGCTGCAACTCCACAGGCTCGACAAATCGTACGCCAGGTACTTTATCCTCCAATACCAGGTGTACTGCATCCGCTCTTACATCTCAATCTACAGGTGACATGTGCCCTGCTGCCCCAGCCAGTGCGTGAAATCTATGGTTTGGAATGGGGAGCGAAACGACAACACGTCTTTGATCTATCTACTATGGCAATGCGAAAAATTCTTCCACACCTGCCCACTACTCTCAGAGTGCTGCCTATCACACGGAAAATGATGCAGCAGCAGTAGACAATAACTACGCAACAGGTAAAGTAGTACTAGTGAGAAATGACATTGGTTATAAAGAAGGCCATCACAATGAGCCAGCTAATTACGAGAGCAATAATTATACGAAACATCAAGTTCGAAATAAAGAAGTTGCGGCGACGTGATGTTTTAGGAGATACCTGAGCAGTTATTCCATTTGTAGCCATAGTGTTTTCTCCAATTTGTGTTTTTGAGGAGGCTCCCTGGATAATAGAAGAGCAATTCGGGAAGCCTCCATCTATCGTCATCACTACTTATAACGATAGATGGAGATTACACTAACATGTACTACCTTTTAGGTCCTCTGCTACGACATTCGTCACACTCGCAACTGGCGCGGAGCTTTTCGTAGGTGTAAATGCCTGTTTTATGTCCGTCTTCCCAGATAGGTGTCAGGCCATAGCGACCGACTGGTTGTATATCGACCAGGGTCGTCTCTTCCTGGCTCAGGCTCTTCTTGCTTTGTAACATTCCCGGTTGGTTACCTTCGCCTGCACACCATGCACAGGGACAAGCCCAGCGCAGTGCCTCCCAATCGTGAATGCTTTCATGATCGTCGCTCCATGAGAGAATAAGCTTTCGCTCCTCTGGTTCGAGCAGAAATGATGTCGGTGATGGATGATTATATTGGCTCATTGGTAACAATCCTCTTCAGGGTGCATATACATAGTTGGTCTTCCGAACAATAACGAGTCAAAAGGAAGAAAAGACACAATAGTAGTCTCGCACGTTTGTCTAGACAACACATCGAGCATTGCGACTTCATCCCTGCGGAATAGTTTTGGTGGCCCCAAACAAGTTACCTTCCTTGTTTCCCTCGCGTTGTAAAGATAGATTAAAGAGAATATATTGGGGGGCAAGAGATCATGGTAGAAACGCTGTTGGTTGGGGGAATCGTCGGTATCCTGGCAGGTATTATAGCATCATTGATAACACTCAAGATATATCAGCGCCGTCCAGATAGCACAGTAATTCAACAACAGGGCTGGCAACGTGCTCAAGAGGCTCGGCAGCAGCAATGGCAAATCCAACAAGAGAAACGAGCTATCGAGCTAGAAAAGAAGCTTGTTGCACATGTGCGACATGTGCAACAAGAGTGGCATGCATGGGAACAGAAGGATAGCACACGCGTGGAAAGGCTACGACAGCAATATGAGTCTTCCGTCGTTCATGCAAATGTAGAACACGAGCTTGCGCGAATTCCTCGCTTAGAAGAAGCTTCTCTTCCTCCCGTCGGGAATAAACAGCAACAAAGTTACGTTCCTCATGTGCCATCTGCGCGATTACCAGGGACTGATCTTTCTGGACGCGATCTTTCACGTCGCTATCTTGGTATGGCTGATCTACGTGGAGCAAAACTGATACACGCCAATCTTTTCATGGCTGATCTCTCCGGGGCCTGTCTAGCGGGAGCGGACCTCTCCGGGGCTGATCTCTCCGGGGCCAACCTCACCAATGCAGATTTGCGCGACGCGGTCCTGACAGAGGCAAACGTCCTGGTCGCTGATTTGAATAACGCAATTTTGATTGGCACAAACCTGCACAAAGTGCGCAACTTATCAACGGAACAAATAGATAGCGCTATCTTCGACAGTACGAGACGATTTGATACAGAGATCGCCGTTACAATGCCGCGTATCCCGAGTATTCTCAATCCTGCAAAGTCCACGCTTTCTACAGAATCGGCGCAAGCAGGAGATAAGGCAGAAACGTTTCCTGGCATCAAGGCTGTCGCTACATCATCAGCGTTCGAAGAACCAGTGTGGGTGTATGAAGAGCCTACACCAGCGGAGACTCAGTTCCCAGAGATGTTGCCCGTTACTCCGCGCCCTCTTCAGGAGATGACGACACCGGATGCTCCTGCTTCGTTGCCACCACCATCAGATGATAACCAGCACGTCCCAGAGGAACTACATCTTCCAATAGATAGACCAGAAAGTAGACATACTGAAGAATTTGATACAGCCACTCCCAGGTAAAGATATAACGGCAGAAGATGAGCAAGGGCAAGTTAACCAGTTCTGCTATGCCTAATCCTGTACAAAAGGTACGCCGAAGTGTAAAGCTTGGTCCCAGCAGCATGCGCAGTTGGCGAACAGAATAATGACGGTGCGCTCCTGTTTGCGCGATTTCCTGCGGAAACAGGCCACGATGCGTTGTACGTACTAGTCGCGCGTATACATTGAGCGAGTCGAGCCAGCCAAGTAGTCCACGATGAGGCACACTAAGAATAAGTGTTCCCCCTGGCTTGAGAACACGCGTGATCTCGTGCATCACCGCCTCTTGATTGACAACATGCTCAAGCACGTCGAGAAAGAGCACTCCATCCATGCTGGCATCTTCCAGCGATAACTGTTCCGCTGAGGAAAGAAGATACGCGCCGCCAGGATGTCTGCGTTTTGCCCAGGCGATATAGCGCGGTGAATTGTCCACTCCTACTGTCTGATACCCTCTGCGAGCTAGCTTTAACGTGGTGAAACCAAAGGCGCAACCCAGGTCTAGCACTTTCCCTTGTCTAAAGGGGAGAACTGCAATAGCTCTATTCCAACGCGCCATACTGTTCTTTTCTCCTAAACTTACCTTGTAATGTTGAAGGCAATAGTTCAGCAATCCGGTGCATCACCTGGTTTCGCGCCCAATCGTCAAGAGTAGATAAGGAGACATCAGACGGCAATGGTGCAAGCGAGAACGGCTCACCAAAGCATGCGCACAGTTGCCCGGTTTCCTCCCAAACGACTGTGGGCAAGATTGGTAGCCCCTTCGAAGAGAGCGCATACAGTGCTCGTCCGGTCCCTGGTATTGCATCCTTTAGCCCTGAAGCATTACCCTCATCGCCTTCGGGCATCATACCAATACAGATAGGCTGCTCTTTTGATTGCTTCAACAGGCGCATCATGCGTAAGAGGGCATAACGTTGCTTTTCTATATGCTCATTAGTAATAGCAGGCGGGGTGACAAGTATAAGTCCCCACACAGCGGCAACCCGTGCTATAATCCAGGGCGTGCCAGGAACAGTAAAACGCCCGATGCGAGCGCGATCCGTTGTAACCAGGTGTATTGCAATGTCGCGGCGCAGCCTCGCAATCGTATCGATCAACAAGGAACCGCTCCAACCTATCCAGAGATCAAAACGTTGATAATGGTTAGCTACCAGCGCGAAGGAGCCTTCGCGCGGAATATGCTCTGTCCCATTGATACATGGAGGCTTGGGCAATACATTGACCGCTAGCGCACTATCTTCGATGATGGAGCGCGGCGTTTTCGTAAGTATCGCACGCCCCATAGGAATGAACCAGGGTCGCGGCAAGCGATAACGAACTCGCTTTTGAGCACGATAACTCCGTCCCTTCCACGCCATCGAACAACCCATAAGAGTACGTATCAAAGAGTTGAGGGCAATAGCAAGAAAGATTATAGCTGAGAACGGCACAAGGAGCGCATAGTGCAAGCTGACACCGAAGCGCCTCAACCAGGACAAGGCATTGAGTGCTTGTGCGATATATGCCAGCACTGCCAGGCCGAAAAGAGGTCGTGACCTCCTGCGCCATGCATCGACGAGCAGCATCAGTACAGATGCAGCAAGCGAGGTACTAACAGCAGTCTGTAGACCTGGTAACGGCGATTGCTTCAAGAAGAGATACGAGTTTTTTCCGAAGCCTTTGACGATTTCAGGCAAGTTTGCGTACATGCGTACCGACACAAGCTTTTCGCCACGACAGGCAAGCGGAATTATCCCTTCCTGTTTTAAGCGCGTAGCAAGCGCCACATCGTCAATGATGCTCCCTGCGTTCGCGGCATGACCACCAACATACTGGTATGCATTCCGATGAATGAGGAAATATTGACCATTGGCAAGCGCGGGACCGCTATTACTATTAACTCGTTGAGCCTTGATACCAACAAAATATTGTTGGTATGCGAAAGGGAGTAGTAATCGCTCCCAGAACGTTTCGCAGCGCTGTCGTGTAAAAAGCGATAAGGCACTCACGCCTTGCTGCTGCGCAAAAATTAGTGATGAACGCAGCGCGGATGGTGCGAGTTCGGTGTCAGCATCAACAAACAACAGCCAGGAATGAATGCTTTCGCCAACCCCTAACCAGCAGGCATGATTTTTACCTGTCCAACCCTGCGGTGGTCCATCACTTTGAATGAGCCGCACACCACGTGTGGTATAGCGACATACAATGGAGGCAGTACCATCTGTAGAAGCATCATCAACCACAATTATCTCATAGAGTGGATAGTCTTGATGGATCAACGATTCAAGCAAGCGCGGGAGATGGGCCTCCTCATGGCGTGCAGGCACAATGATCGAAACACCAGGAAGTGTTGCCTCCGTCATCCTATTATTTTCATCGGCTGGTAGCACTTCCGGCAAGGCTCGATAGTTTTGCTCTGCGCGCCATCCACCAAGTATTTGCCCCGCTAGTACCACTAAGGGCCACAATCCAAACGAACTTCTTTTGCTCAACGTTTTCTCACACTTTCTGCTGACTATTCTGGCCCTCTCAACGCTTGACCTCGATGGTGTGCAGCCCACTCGAACCATTGGGGTAGGGGTCGTGTGCCTGCTTATCTTGTGGTACGCCAGCAGCGTCAATCATACGTGCTGTTACATGGAATTGTTGAGACTTCGCAGCTAGTACAGCACGCCACTGTACCCAGGTGTAATCAGAGAGGGCGGGTGTGTTCAACTCTGTCTCAGCCCATTCTCCAGCGTCTATGCGCACCTGCACTTTCGAGATGCCTCGCAAGCCACCAAACGCCACTCCTGCCACTAACACATGTGTATCATCAAGTGGCTGTACCGTATCTATGCGTGCCACCTCGTGCGTTTTCTTCGCCTGCCATCCGTTGTGTTCCCAGTAGCCGTCAACTGGGCTGCCAGTCAGCTCGATTCCCTGAAGCCATTTGACGTTTCTGAAACCGTACCAGCCCGGCAGAAGCACACGTACAGGCGCACCATGTACCTGCGTCAACGTCTCGCCATTCATAGCATAGACGAGAAGGGCGGTATCGTAGGAAGGTTCAGCCAGTGCAAATGGTTCCGCGAAGTCGTCGGCGGCACGAAACATCACTGTTGTTGCCTGCGAAAGAGGCTGTGCCAACGCGAGCACATCGGAAAGACGTACTCCCGACCAGTACGCTGTACTCATCAAATGCCCATCGACAAGATTATCGACACAGCGCATGGTCACATAAATGCTTGTGCGAGGCATCTCAAGAAGATGCTGAAAGGTCAGCGTCAGCGGAGTACGCACAAGGCCCGTGATGCGCAATTCCCAGTCCTGTTCAAGCAATAGCGGATCTGTTGCGTTTTTCCCATTGATATAAAATTGAGGAACGGCTGTCACCTCTGGTTCGGTCCCTTTGATAGGAAAACCTTGCCGACGTGGTTTGGGAGCAATAAAGGTAAAGAGGCGACGTACAGGATTACCAAGCGAGAAGAGATGTACAGCTGCATTGCTCCACAACTCGTAAGACGAGAGGGTGACGAGGCTAAATGTTACTAACGGTGTACCCAGAAGTGAACGTACCACTTTCCGTCGTTCGGGAAGTTGCGGAATAGCCTTCTGTAGTAAGCGCCATCTACGTGTCCACAGAAGTATGGGAACAAAGAGTACACCAGCAAAAATGGCGGAAAATGCACTTATAGGTGTCGAGGCAGCATGACCTAAAAATATCCCGGCACCGATAACTCCAGCAGTCAATGAGAACCAGCGCAATTGTCGCGTTAGCATACTTGGCTTTGGATCAACAATAGGCGGTGCCAGTATACTGAACAGGCCCACAAGGGTCATAATGATAGCAACAGCCCCGACGAGTGCAAGCGGACGGGCAAGAGGCCCTAGCGTATTGAGCACGAAATGAGCGAAACCCAGCGGGGTATGAGCAATCACGACTTCAATCATCGGCTCCACGCATGAAGGTTGCCCAAACGCCGCACTGAAAAAAAACGATGGCAGGAGTGCCAGTGGTACAGCCCACACTCCCGCCTCATAACGTCTATATGCATCTTGCCGGTTCATAGAAACGAGCCTCTACAATTATAAACTGCTTTCCTTAAATATAGTTGATGCGTCAAGGTACTCCTTCCATGAATTCTAGTGACACAAAAGAGATTGTTAAAAGACCCTGACATCGTTTCACATATTTGACGCTCAAGAGACATTCATAAGCTCTACCATTCATAATGACATGTCCCTCTCCTAAATCTGCTTGTGGCTATTTCAGGTTTTCTCTGCAAACGAGACGGAGAGAGAGGGACAGGTATGGTACGTTTAGAAAGGGAGATGAGTAGGCGCAGCGTATTCCCCATCACCCAGCGACTCTCCTCTGGAAGGTCCGATCACCTGTTTTATAAGAGGCAGGAGAGGAATCCAGCAGGCTCATAAAACAGAGCGGGAGAAAAATAGGAATGCAGAAGACACGTATTTATAAGAAGAGCCATGATACAGAATTGTGGGGGCCGTCCTGCCCGTTCATCATACAATAGATGATAGACCAGAAGGATGAAACGCTTCTTGCACAGCTCGCACATGATGTGGATCGCTCCTACGAGGCACTGATCGCGAAATATATTCATCAACTCTACAGCTTTGCGTTGCGGCGAACGGAAAACAAGCAAGATGCCGAGGACATCGTGCAAGAAACCTTCATGCGAGCCCTCTCTGCTCTGCGCAGCTATCCCGCACAGCGCATTTACGCCTTGCGCTTGCGCCCGTGGCTCTACAAGATCGCCTACCACGTCTACCTCAACCATGTTGAACGACACACGCCTCCCTCATTCGTGTTGCTTGATACACCCGAAGACGAATCACTCCTTGACATCGAGGATGAGCAAGCAGAGCAACCAGAAGTGGTCGCGGAACTGAGAGAACGCCGACAAGAACTGGAGGACCTGGTGGGGACGCTTCCACCAAAACCAAGGGAGGCTATCAGGCTGCACTTTTTCGAGGAGTTGAGCTATGATGAGATGACTGTCGTGCTCGATCACAACTACGGGACACTGCGCTTTCACGTGCACCGGGGACTCCGCAGATTGCGCCAGGCGTTGGACAAAGAGCACATGAAATGGGGGGCTTAGCCAGTGGAACAGAACGATCACGAGCAGTCGTTGCGAGCTAATGATATGCGTCGATTGGCTGACCATATCTCTCCCACGACCCGGGCACCAGAAATGCTGCTCCCTGCGATGCTCGCCCGCTTCGCTCTCTCGACAGACCTCCTTCCCCCAGGGGTCGAAAACCAGGAAGACGCCCTCGTGATGGCTCTTCACAGTCCCAAGCAGAACACGCGCTTAGCGGCTGTCAGAGCGCTGGGCAAGCACTGGGTGAGCGTCCCTATCGAACCACTCGTCACCGTCCTCCTCTCTGATCCCGCCTGGGACGTGCGGGCAGAGGCAGCCCGTACGCTTGGAAGTACCGGGGAACGTGCCCCCATCGAGGCGTTGGTCGCGGCCCTCACAGACGCCGACGATTCGGTCTGCGCTGCCGCAGCGCTTGCCCTGGGAGATATGGGGGATCGTGCCCCCGTCGAACCGTTGGTCGATGCCCTCTCTGATCAGAGCTGGCCTGTGCGGGAAGCTGCAGTACTCGCTCTCTGGAAGCTGGGGTCACGCGTGAGTGCGGAGCCGTTCGTACACGCATTGCAGGATAAGGACGGATTGGTACGAGCGGAGGCCCAAAAAGCACTTCAGCAGATGCATCCTGAGTGGGCTTCTGAGGCAACGCGGCATGTGACTGCACCTCTCCAGTCGATCCGTGAGGAGGATGTGAGAAGAGATCGTGTTGCCCTCGCAACAACGAGATTAGTTCGTCCCCCACGACGGCTCTTTCCTGGTCGGCCTCGACCTCGGCGACGAGGCATACAGCGAACAAGAGCAGCAGCGCTCATCGCTGCGAGTCTCATCGCTCTCATCTCGCTGGTAACCATGCTCCGCTTCGTGCTCCTTCCACCAACAGATGCCGGGATCGGCGGGGCGTCCTTTGCAAACAGCAGTGGGCAGATCATAGGAAGTCAGACCGATGGGGCGAGGAACGTCAACGATCAACTGCACATCGATCTGCACGACCTTCAGGCCCCGTCTTCAGGCAAGAGCTATTATGGCTGGCTCCTCGCCGACCCGGGAAACCTCGAAGCCCCTGGAGCGGTAACTGCCCTTGGGAAATTACCCTTTAGCCAGGGGAAGATACACTATCAGTACCAAGACCCACGGCGCAAGAACCTTCTCACCACTGCGAGCACCTTTCTCATAACAGAGGAGGATGCGCAGGTAGCGCCGTTGAATCCCTCCCCTGACCACGGTGCCTGGCGCTATGCTGCCGGTTTTTCTCTCAAGAAGGTGAGTGGCTTTAGCCTCTTTGACCACCTGCAACACCTCCTGGCGAAGGACCCCGAACTGGACACGCGGGGACTCCACGGAGGGCTGAGCTTCTGGTGCGCGAGAAATACAGCACGCATTGCGGAGGAGGTGCACGCGGCACAAGAGGCACTGAAACAAGGGGACGCTCATGCCGCGCACAACCACTTCGTGCGCATGCTGGCGTATTTGGATGGACCCTCTGTACAAGCAGATGTACCACCTGGCACTCCTACGTTGGTCAATCCAAAATACTCGCAGGTCGCCCTGCTCTCCTCTAATGATGCACAGCACGCGCGGCAAGGCTACCTCCAACACATCAGCCTGCACCTGCTGTCGATTTCCAGCAATCCCGACGCGACAGCAGACCAGAAAGCCCTCGCCTCTCACATCAACGAAGCTCTCAAGAAGGTCAATGTTGAGCTAGAACACGTGCGTAAGGACGCCAAACAGCTTGTGAGCCTGCCTGAAACCGACTTACTCCAATCGTCTGCTCTCTTCACCTTCAACGATTTGGTCACACAGGTCCAGTCGGCTTCCGGTAGTCAGGCCGATTCCGCTACCAAGCCAACGTCAGAAGGCATACAGCAGATTACCAGCGAGATTCAACACTTGGCAGCATTTGACATCGAAAAGCTATAACACTTTTCCCATATCCTGTGTTCTACTATACAGAAGAGAGTCGCACACGACTGCTCGGACTGTGAAACCACCTTTGTAACGAGTACTTCCTTCATGCTCTCACAAGGCAGATCCCCGTACTGGCTCTTGTGAGAATCGCTTCATTACGATGAGCAGACAACCGTTCGTCATACCGAAGCATTTCAAAAAAAGAAAGGTAAGAATGCGAACATGGGAACACTGTATGTACACGCGAAAAACCATCGCCTCCTTCTTTCCGTCGGTTCGGTCCTGCTGCTCCTGGGGCTGCTTGTGACCCTCGCACTCCTCGTGGGGCTCTCCACGAGGGCAGCCGATGCGGCGTGCTCCGGCGGGAGCCATCGCTATCAGGTCATCTTCGGCGATACTCTAGGGACGATTGCCTCGCGCGAACACACCACCTGGCAGCAGCTCGCCTCTTTCAACCACCTTGCTGATGCGAACCTGCTCTTTCCTGGGCAGACGTTGTGCATTCCAGGCACGCAGCAGAACGCGCAACTCGGCCCCGGGTCGTCGGCCAATTTGTATGCTATTGGGCAGTGTACCTGGTGGGCCGACTTGCGCTACCACGAGTTCCACGGCGTATTTGTGCCGTGGACGACCAATGCTGACGCATGGCAGTGGACGGATCGGGCGCATGACTTCGGGTGGCAGGTCTCCGGCACTCCACAGGTCGGCGATATCATCGACCTCCAGCCGAATGTGCAACTGGCGAGCGCCCTCGGACACGTAGGAGTAGTGGAGCAGGTGCTTCCCAACGGACACGTGCTCGCGAGCAATCGCAACTGGGGGCCCCATCCCGAACAGGTCACTACCGTGGAGTTCGTTCCGGGTCCTGGCGTGACCTTTTTGCGCCATCCGTAGTGCGAAGAAAGAAGGAAGTGGAGATGAAACAGCACCTCGACGTACGACTGGTTCTGCTGCTTGGTCTGGGGGTAGTGATCGTGGTCATGACAATCTTGCAGATCTTTGCGCCCGTGCTGCAGCAAGGACTGCTTGCCAGGTCCTCTACCTACGGAGTAATGCAAAACGTTCCAGCGCGGGGCAGTACGCCGCAACTGCCTGCTACTGCTCCTGTGTCTGGCAGCACTGCCAGCACTATACAGGGAACACTCGCGCAAGATACCTTTCAACGACCTGACCAGCCCTTTTGGGGTACAGCTTCCGACGGACATATATGGGAAGGAGATCCCGTCGCCCAAGCACCGCTCTTTGCGGTTCACGGTGTGAGGGGAGAGATTGGTGGAGGTCAAGGCGCGCTCAGCGCGCTGCTTGGCCCGCCAAGCAAGAGCGCCGAAGTGACGCTCAGCGGGTCGGTGAGCCGCTTTGTCGCTACCACGGTGAATATGGGTGCGGTGCTTTGTTGGAGGAATAGCAATAACTGGTACAAGGCATACCTCGATGGAAAGCATCTGGCACTGCTCGTACGCCGAAAAGGGACTAGCACCATGCTCGCCTCGGTTCCCTTCATCGCGCGGGCGGGCGTGTCGTACACGCTGCGCTTTCGCGCTGTGGATGGGACGCTGCTCGCGAAGGCGTGGCGAGCGTCTGGTAAAGAACCCGCTGACTGGATGCTGCGCGCCGATGATACCACGCTTTCCTCGGGGCGGGCAGGAGTGCGCGTCCTGGTCCAGCCGCAAACGGTCGTGCACGTACAATCGTTTCTGCTACGGCGCGTTGACACGATCAGCGCTCCGTGACACCGATATCATAAAGAAGGGATGGCAATTTCTATGCGATTTCACCTCCGTTCTCCTCTTACAAAATACCTGCTCGCCGTACTCGTGTTGCTCGTCCTCTGCACGGCGGCAGGAGCCATTGAGATCGTGACTCACGCTGCCGATGGGACGTGCCCACGCGCGACCGATACACGCTATCGAGTCGTCGCAGGGGATACCTTGAGCGGGATTGCTGTGGTGCATGGGAACACGGTTGAGCAGCTTGTCAGCTACAACCATCTCGCAAATCCACGCCTGATCTTCCCAACTCAAGCGATCTGTATCCCAACGAGCACACTTGCGCCTGGACGTATAACGCCCATGAGCAGGGAGCAGTACATCGCTATTGCGCGGCAGGCAGCCCAGGTTGTGGGGATCGACCCAGGCACGTTTGTGCGGCAAATCGAGCAGGAGAGCGGCTTTCGTCCGACTGATGAGCAGGGGAACCCGCTCACGAGTCCTGCTGGAGCGAGAGGAATTGCACAATTTGAGCCTGACACTGCACGAGGGTTGGGGATCAACCCTGATGACCCGGTGCAGTCCCTGTACGGGGCGGCACGCCTGATGGCAGGCTACGTCAAGCAGTATGGGTCCATCGACAAAGCGTTGGCCGCCTATAACGCGGGCAGTGGCAACCTCACGCATGCCCTTACCATCTGTGGTGCAGGCTGGCAGCAGTGCATTCCTGCAGAAACACAACGCTACCTCCAGCGTATTCTTGGACAATAGTCATAGACACAAAGGAAACGCATGATGAAGAACAAACAAATGGCTGTGCCGCTGATCCGCGCTTGCGCTCGAATCTTCCCTGGGAAGGAAGGGAGTATGAGACGAAAGGTGCTTGTTCCCTTGCTGCTCCTGGTGATCCTCAGCGTGAGCGTAACACTCCCACTCGTGCTCCAACGCGCAAATGCAGCATCCGCTGATTGCCCTGCACGCATGTATGATAGTATTAAGCCAGTTGGCATCGCCAACCAGAACGATTATACGGTCAACGGCCATGTCGTAACCGTGCAGGTACAGCTGATGTATAGCGAGACCTGTGGCATTAATTTTGCGCGCGTGGTCACCACACACTCGGCTGGATGGTTCTATGGGATATACGCGGTTCTGTTCCGCAATGATGACGGGCCTTTACCAAAAGCCAGTGTCTTCACGGCGGGTGGAACGAACCAAATATGGTCATTATGGGACTCACCCGGATTGGACTCACCATACAATTCAGCCATTGCCTGTGCTCAGGACCCAGGTGTGGTTAATTTATGTACAAAAGCCTATTAGTTGTCCTGTAAAAAACTTAAAATGATAGCACTGTTACACACCTCTTCTACTCAGGGTGGGTGATATACTATCGACAAGATACAGCAAAAATGATAAGGACGGATCGTATGGCAAATGAACAGCAGATGGCACTAACAGGCAAGATTGCATTAGTAACAGGGAGTGGTCAAGGCATTGGGCGGGCAACCGCCCAACGCCTTGCACAAGCCGGTGCGGATATTATCATCAACTACCGCAGTAATACCGATGCGGCGAACGAGGCAAAGGCCAGTATCGAAGCATTGGGAGGACGCTGTGCAATAATTCAGGCCGATGTGAGCCAGGAAGAAGAGGTGACACGACTCTTTTCAGAGGCAACGCAGGCCCTCGGACCAATTACCATTCTCGTCAACAACGCGGGGACCACGCGGGACAAGCTCATTCTTCAGATGTCGCTCACCGATTTTGAGCACGTTATAGATAGCAATCTCCGCTCCGCGTTTCTCTGTACAAAAGCAGCACTGCGCAGCATGATGAAGGCGCGGTGGGGTAGAATTGTGAATGTTAGCTCGGTTGCGGGTCTATTGGGTCCAGCAGGACAGGCAAACTATGCCGCGTCGAAGGCTGGTATCGTTGCTCTGACTCTGACCACCGCACGCGAGATGGCGAGCCGGAACATCACGGCAAATGCTGTTGCACCCGGCTATATTCTCACAGAACTCACCTCTACTCTAACAGAGCAACAGCGCAAATTTCTGATTGACGCCACGCCTCTCGGTCGCGTGGGTAATCCAGAAGAGGTTGCGGCAACAATTGCGTTCCTCTGCTCACCAGATGCGGGTTACATTACGGGCCAGGTTATCAGTATTGATGGGGGCTCATCGATGCATCTCTAAAGAGGCGAAACAATATGATAGCAAGCCATCTCTAATAGCTATTACATGTTCCGTCTTTCTTTAAGGAGAACAAATTTATGAGCCTATTTGAAACAGAAGAAACCAACAAGTTTACATTCGAGCCATTCGCGGCACACACATTCTACACTGATATTAATCGCCTGCTTGTACAGAACGCTTTAGCACAACTGACGACACAACGCCAAAGTTCTATAAACAGCACGAGTCCAATGTTGACCATCATTGATATGGCATGCGGAACCGGTGCTATCTCTCGCCTGATCTCCGAAGAGATGGCTCGCCAGGGGCTTCTTGGCAGAACACGTATTATTGGCGTTGACCCATCGGCAGAAGCGCTGCGTCTCGCCGACAAAGCGATGCAGCAAGCCTACCCAGAGGTACAGGCAGATTTTATCCAGGGAGATGTGACCGACCTTCCTCATATCGTTCGAAGGGCAGATGCGGCATTCTTTTGTAACGCTATTCACCTCGTCCCGGACAAACTCGATGCGTTTCTACACATGGCCGCCATTCTTGTCCCCGGCGGTATCTTTGCCTGCAACAGTGCATTTTATCATGGAACCTACGTTGAGGGTACAGAACGCTTCTACCGCCTGTGGACGCGGCGTGCCGTAGGATGGCTAAGAAAAGAGCATCCAGAGGCGCACCTCTCGCGCGAGAGCAAAGCTACAGCTATGCAGTGGCTCACACCCGATCAGTATGTCGACGCTCTTCGGCAAAGCGGTTTCGGGCAGGTAGATGTTTCCCAAACAAATGCCACGCTCTCACTCGACGCATGGCGAGACCTTGCCCAATACTGGCTCTTCATCGAAGGAGCTTTACCTGGCATACCGCTTGCACTAGGGGCCACCGCATTAGAGAATGCCGTTTACCAGACAGGGCAGGAGCTGGGTTTGACAGAAATCCCACGGACATGGTTGCAGCTCATCGCCACCAAAAGCTAGCAATAAAGCCGCTGTCTTATGTGTTACAATGAACGAAGAACCTCTCTTCGTTTAGAGTACACGCGTTTTAACGCTCGGCATAAGAATAGGAGCATATCACATGCAATGGGCGGTCACTATAGCTGCATTTCTCGCCTCCGCAGTTGAATTTGTTGAAGCTTTTACTATCGTTCTAGTGGTGGGTGTCACCATTAACTGGCGCAGCTCATTGGTGGGTGCTCTTGCTGCCGCCGTGACGCTTGCGCTTATTGTCGCCACACTTGGAGTTGCACTTGTTCAGTTTGTGCCGCTCAATGTCCTCCGCCTGACCGTTGGTGTTATCCTGATTCTCTTTGGGCTCAAATGGCTCAAGAAAGCGATTATGCGCTACAGCGGACTCAAAGCCCTCCACGACGAAGAGGCCATCTTCGAGGAGACACGAGCAGAATTACGCGCACGCGGTGAGGCCATTACCCCACGTTTTGAGCCATTCGGTATCGCAATGTCCTACAAAGCGGTTCTCCTGGAAGGTCTCGAGGTCGCCTTTATTGTGATTACCTTTGGCAGTAGTGCCGCGACCAACGCAGCAGCGCAGGCCACTGGTATTGGATCAGCAGCGATTGGCGCGACGGTCGCAGGTGTTCTTGTAATCCTGCTCGGTGCCCTGGTACGCGCACCGCTCAAACAAGTGCCGGAAAACACGCTCAAGTTTGTCGTCGGCATCATGTTAACCAGCTTTGGCACCTTCTGGGCGGGAGAAGGAATACGCATCTCCACCACAGGCACTCACTTTGAATGGCCTTTTGCTGATGTGTTTATTCTTATCCTGGCTGCCATATACCTGCTTGCGTCCTTTGTTCTTGTGACATGGCTTAAACAAGTGAAGCAGCGACAGACCATACCACAAAGCACAGAGGGTACATCTGCCGTAGAAGAGGAGGTCTTGTCATGAACGTAATTAAGGCCATCTACAACTTTATCGTCGGTGACATGATTATCCTCATTGGTGTCATCATCGCAATTGCTATACTCGCGCTCATCAATAACGTTGATGCGCTGGCACCATTGCGCGTGGCAACAGGAGCTATTCTGGTAATCGCTGTACTAGGGGTGTTGGTCGCAACGTTAAGCCGAGAGGCAAGAGAGAAACACTAAGCACTTCGTCCCTCGTCGCGAAACAATCCCCACCATAAACAGATCATCACAATAGTAAGCGCAATGTTGTAGGGCAGCAGCGACCAGCTTCCTATGTCCTGGAACAGGATACCTGCTATCCAGGGGAACAGGGCTAACCCTATAATACTCATGCTCACAATAAACCCGATAGTGCTGGGAGCTATACGCGCGGGAACGAGCTTTGGTGCAAGTGCAACTGTCAGAGGATAGATAGGACCAAGGCTCAAGCCTATCAAGCAGAAGCCGAATGCAGCAATTGCTCCAAATGGAACAAGCCAGATCAACAGCACGCCAATTATAATACTTGCCATGCAGCCATAGACGAGGTTTGTATTGCTCACACCAAGACGCGCCGCCAAATTCTGGAGTACAAACCGTCCGAGTGTAAGGCCGAACCAGTAGCCGCTCACGATCCAACCTGCCAGGAATGCATTCTGGTGTCGATCTTCAAGTAAGAAGGTATAGGTCCAGTTGCCAAGGCTCACCTCTACGCCTACATAAAAGAGGAGAAAAAGTGCTGTCAACCAAACTACGCCTAGCTTAAGGGCATTGCCAAGCACATTCCCCTTGCCCTGTTGCTCCTCTTCATGAACAGGGGTGTTCGGAGATCGAATACCAAATAGTATCGAGAAGCCGATCAATAGGGGCAGGCCCAGGACCCCCAGGACCAGGTACACGCTATTCCATCCCCAATTGAGCACGAGCAGTGTGCTGGCAATGACGGGGCCAATCAATGCACCAACTCCGTAGAAGGCATGGAGGTAGTTTAGCAATGAAGCGCTACGCGGCAGTGCCGAGACATAGATATTTAAGCCAGTTTCGATGATTCCCACAGCGAAACCGAGTAAGAGTCGAGCAATTAAGGCGAGGACGAAAGATGGTTTCAGGCCAAACGCAAGAGCGCCAATCAGGAAAGCAATTGCTCCCAACACCAGGAATCCACGCATTCCAAGCCGCTCTACCAGGATGCCGCCACCAAATGCCGAAAGAAAATAGCCGATGGATGAAACCAGGAAAAGCAGGCCGATGACCGAATTGTCTACATGGTAGTAAGAGGTAAGGTCTGGGAGGATTACACCACTTGCCCCACCGCTTATGCCAATAAGCACAAAACCGAAAAAGGCGAGGATAACAGGTGGAGAAAATAATGACGGTAGAGATTGATCTTGCTTATGGAGCGCTGTTTTCATTCATCATCCTGACTCATTGACATGTACCTATTGAGAGTATCACAATCCCTTCCTGTTATGCCACTCTTCGCGCCTTCTAGTATGCTCAAAAAAACTCATGCAATGATACAACGAGGCCAGCAAGAGGTTACAGAAGTAAGCCAAACATCCGCATAATCCGTGTAATAAAAGACACCCTACTTCTTAAAGACAGCCTATGGCTATAAGAATTATACGTTTAATGGATTGGAGAGAACATATGGCAACGGGATTTATTGCAAGAAATTGGAAACTCATAGCAGGGTTCGCAGGGTTTGCTCTTGTGCGAGAGATACTACAACGGCGTAAATTTATTGATTTACAAAGCAGGGTGGTCTTGATTACTGGCGGTTCACGGGGATTTGGCCTGGCGATGGCAGAGGAGTTCGCTAAGGAAGGCTCGAAACTTGTCATCTCTTCACGAGACAATGACGAATTAGAGCGAGCACGCATGAAGCTTGCCGAGTTTGGGGCAGATGTACTCACAGTGCAATGTGATGTCACCAATCCAGAAGAGGTACAACAGCTGATCACTCAGGCTAATGCTCGCTTTGGACAGATAGATGTCCTGGTGAATAACGCCGGTATCATTAGCGCTGGCCCCTGGCAGACACTCACACGCAGCGACTTTGAGGAATCGATGAACATCATGTTTTGGGGAACTTATAACACGACAATGGCAGTTCTCCCTCAAATGACAGAACGGAAAAGTGGGCGCATTGTAAATATCACCTCCGTGGGTGGTAAGGCAAGCATCCCTCATCTTCTAGCGTACTCTAGCGCGAAGTTCGCAGCGGTTGGCTTCTCAGAGGGGCTACATGCTGAACTGGCAAAGGATGGAATAACAGTCGTGACGGTCGCACCCGGACTCATGCGCACAGGTTCACAGATTAATGCTGTTGTAAAGGGGGATGAGAATAAGACAGAGTATACACTTTTCGCGCTTATAGATACTCTTCCGCTCTTCTCGATCAGTGTTCAAAGGGCTGCTAAACAGGTGGTGAATGCGACAAAACGAGGCGATGCCGAGCTGATTATTACTGTGCAGGCCCAGATTCTCGCGCGCTTATACGGTGCCTTCCCCGGACTAATGAGCGATCTTATGAGCGTCGCTCATCGTCTCTTACCCACGAGTAACAGTACAGGAACGGCAAGCCATCTTGGTAGAGAGAGCGAGACGCCAATCTCCAAATCGTTCTTAACCGTCCTTGGGCAGAAGGCTTCACAGGAGCACAACGAGGAATAGCTGATAAAATGTAACGAGCAAGCCCAGCAACGTGGGCATACTTTTAAGGGGATACTCACGTTACCTGGGCTTGCTCGTTACATTTTAGTATTCTGAAACTACTCCAAATTGAGAGTAATTGTGTATCAGAATAGTTGACGCTGAGCAAATGAACTGCTATCATGGTGTGGATAGTGCTTGTATAGAGGTTCTACAGTAGGATAAGAAACATGCAAGAAACACTAACATGGCGTAAGTTTCTTGGAACAATCATTAATAACTCTAAAGAAAAACAGCGCATCGCTGATGAGCTAGGAATACAGACTATTACGTTGAATCGTTGGGTAAGCGGAGAGTCAGATCCACGCCCACAAAATCTGCGTCATCTCCTCAATGTGCTACCACAACAACGGGAACAACTTCTGGAACTGATTCGCATAGAAGAGGGGCTTGAAGAGTTCTCCGAGTCGGTCAAAGACGATAGCACAAAAGAGATTCCATCAGAATTCTACTCACGAGTATTTGTTGCGCGTGCATCCATCACTGAAAACCTGCGTTTCTGGTCTATTTCTCAGATTATCTTACAACAGGCTATTGGACAGCTCGACCCCGACCGTCAAGGTATAGCTATCTGGGTTGTGCGCTGCATGCCTCCCTCTGGCTTCTATAACAAGGTACGTAGTCTGCGTGAGAGCATTGGAACGGGAACACCTCCCTGGGGTGGAAACTTAGAGCAGAAGGCGATGCTTCTCGGAGCAGAATCGCTTGCAGGAAACGTTGTGACGCTCTGTCGGCCCGCCGTCGTCCAAAACCTGGATGAAGAACATAACCTGTTGCCAGCCTCACGCGTAGAAAACGAGAAAAGCTGCGCCATTTACCCTATTCTCTATGCGGGTCGTATCGCTGGTGTTTTACTCGTTTCCAGCGCACAGTACAATCACTTTTTGTCTCAGGCAAGAACTGCACTCGTGCAAAGTTATGCGGATTTGATTGCACTAGCTCTTGAGCCGGAAGACTTTTACGAACCAGACGAAATCGCGCTTTGTGTCATGCCCTCGCACGACGAGCAGAAGCACCATTTCGCCTCATTCCGGCAACATGTAGCCGATACCATCATAAATGCAGCACAAAAAAACGAGCCCATCAATAATATTCAGGCCGACCTGATGGTGTGGCAATACCTCGAAGAAAAACTCGTGCAACTTTCTGCTGGTAAAAGAGAAATGTAATGTACGACAACACATCACTCTATGTTTGACGACTTTACCCAATCTATAGATCAACATTGGACACAGACCTGTATCGGGTCAGGTACAGTATCTATAGCAAACTCGGCTCTTCGCATGGGTTTTCAATCTGCACAACAAGGACAGTACACCGACGCACAAATTGACGACTATGCAGGCCGTGTACGCTCAGCATTTCCGTGGCGACCTCCACTTCGCATGGAGGTACGCTCTCGCTCATCATTGCCAGCAGCTACCCCTTCCAGTACAAGCGAGAGTAAGAATATGCTGCTCGGAACCGCTGGCTTTGGCTTTTGGAACTATCCCTTTTCGGTGCGAGGTGACATTTTAATGCTGCCGGAGTCGATCTGGTTCTTTTATGCCTCGCCGCCCTCCGATATAGCACTCGTTCCAGGTGGAACTGGCTGGGGCTGGAAGGCACAGGTCGTCCATAGCATGCGAGCGGGAGCTTTAGCCGCCGCAGTCCCCACGGCGCTTGCGACTGGATGGGGGTTATTAACGGGGAAGACGCGGTCGGCAGCGCGTTGGATACAAAGACTCAGTGGCGCGCACGAGGCATTGCTACCTGTTGAAATGACCGAGTGGCATACCTATGTGTTGGAATGGCGCGAAAGTGAAGCCACATTTTGGGTTGACGAAGCACTCGCTTTGCGTGTTCCCCAACCACCAACACGACCCCTCGGCTTTGTCGCGTGGTTAGATAACCAGTACGCGGTTGCCACTCCTCGCGGTGTCCTTCACTTTGGCACAGTCGCAAGCGGCCCACAATGGTTTGAGATGGACTCGGTAAAGATAGGGGTGCTCTAGCTCTACCTTTCAGTAGAATAGCACTACGACAATTGCTTCATTGTTTTCACACAAAATAGGGTAGGAGTCAATACTGACTCCTACCCCCAAAACCTTTCGCCTCCTACTTCTCAGCGAGGGCTACTACCTCGTCGATAATTCCGTACTCTTTCGCTTCGGCAGCACTCATATAGAAATCTCGGTCTGTATCACGCTTGATGCGTTCGAGGGACTGTCCGGTGTGATCGTGAATGATGCCGTTAATGACATCCCGCATATGCAGAATCTCACGGGCATGAATGTCTATATCTGTAGCCTGCCCGCTTAACCCGCCCTGTAATGGTTGATGCATATGAATACGAGCGTGCGGCATGGAATATCGCTTTCCCCGATCACCTGCCATGAGGAGAATCGTACCAAAGCTGGCCGCAAAGCCAACACAGGTTGTTGCAATCGGACACGGTAGAACACGCATTGTATCGTAGATGCCCAGGCCAGCGTTCACCTCTCCGCCAGGAGAATTGATGTACATATTCACTTCGCGTTTGCTGTCCTCGGCAGCGAGGAATAGCAATTGCGCAATGATGAGACTCGACATCCCAGTCTCGATTGGGCCATTGACCATCACAATACGATCTTTCAGCAGACGCGAGAAAAGGTCGTAGGCCCGCTCTCCACGTCCAGTCGTCTCTACCACTGTAGGCACAAGTAAGTCTGATATCATTAGAAACCTCCTTTATTGCTATGCACGAATACTATTTTTCTGATTGCCGCACGAAGTAGTAGTATACGAATGAGCCCTCACTCCGTGAATCTAGCATACCTGCCAGTATCCATCCGTCGTTGCCCAATTCATTGAGTTGAGCGGCATCGGGTAACTCCTGCTCGCGTGTATCGATGGTCAACACACGGTATTCCCAGCGTATAGGTGTTGGATCGGTGTTCTCGTAGACCATTGGCACAAAAGTTGCGGATCGATTCTCGGGCTTTTCTGTCATTTGAGGACGAGAGGTCGTTAGTACAAACATGACTTTTTCTCCTTTACTATTCCGCATCGTCTCCCCTTGAATATAACATGCTTATGGCTTATATTTCTAGATAGAAGATATGCTAAGAGCATATATTCTTGTAAAGAAATGCTAAGAGCATAGGAGAGGATAAGCTAATGGCAGATGGGTCCAAAGCATCGGACTTACAGGAGATCATTGGGCGGGTTGTGCGCAGAGAACGCCAGGAACGCCACCTCACGATTAAAGAGCTTGGTGATAAGGCAGGTCTCTCAGAAATTTATGTTGGCGAGATCGAGCGGGGACAGAAGTATCCTTCATCTAAAGTGTTAGAGGGCCTTGCACATGCGCTAGAGCTTGATATGGCAGAGTTCTTAGAATTGATGGCGGAAGAGATTCGTGGAGAGCGTGAACCTCAACTGACCAACTCTATCGGCTTTGTTCTTCCTAACACTCCTAACCAGCCTCGTCGTATGGTTGTGAAGCGGATCGTCAATATGCTCAATGAAGGAGATGTGGAGAGCGTAGCGGACTTCAGTGCCTTCTTGCTCTCCAAACGCATGCCACCAGAGATAGAATGAGTTCCTATGCCATAATCAATGAGAGGGCGAGAAGTTTTCCATCACCTGTACCAAGATCGAGAATACGCTCAGTTTCAAGAGGTACATGCGCAAGAAGTACAGCCTCGCCTTCAGTTCGATGAGAGAGCTAATTAGAACAGACGGAAGCGGCGACGTGGACGATGTTCATGCCTTTCACGTCGATAAGAGCGCCCATAGGAACGGCGATAGACACGATGATACGCAAAAGAACTCCAGATCACCACGAGCAGTATAGCAGAAAGAATTGAGCTGATGAGAGGGACGCCCTCGATGATTGGCTCACCTTGAATATGAAAATGGAGCACACCAACGATCAAGAAGATAGCGATAAATCCCAGGATGATAGCACCTATGATACCATCAGGTGCGCGACGACGGGCAATTACTTCGCCCAAGTATCCAACGATAGCTGCGATTATCAGCCAAATCACCAAAGTTGTGAACGTAATAGACATGCATTTTTCTCCTCGTAAGATGAAGCATATTGAGTATTACCACTATAACAGTGATACGCATTAGCACAGCATTAAGGTTCAAAACAGGACAATAATGAAATGACTGCCAGAATTGTAACAACGCTGGCAGCTACAAGAACGTTCACGTGTTATCCACGCACAGCATATTGACTGCGCTCCATCTTCTTTTCCCGCCTCTTCGCCAGGACATTTGTTGTCCAACGGTACAAGAAAATGAAGAACATCAGGCAGAGTATTCCTTCGAGGTAGCCACCGAGAACATCGGTAAGCCAGTGATCGCCCTCTAGTATGCGTGAGTAGCCGATGGCGAGAATATCATACACGGCATAGAGTTGGAGCGGGAGCAATAGCCAGCGGTACTTCCACTCACGGACAGGTTTCGTGAAACTCATATAGAGCAGGAAGCCATAGTAGGCAATATCGTGCTCTGTATGACCGGAAGGATACGAGGGAAAAGGCACAAGTGCTGTATGCAGTTGAATATGATCAACCCGTGGATTTGGCCGAGGACGTCCAACAATTTCGTCCGTGAGCACATTGATGCCAGCAGAACTCATCACAGTAAGCACGAGAAACACAGCGGCTTGCAGCCAGCTAAGTGCTGCTAAGCCAATGCCGCGCAAACGGAAAATCAATGCGCCTAATAACATACCGCCTAGCCAAATACCCAGTGCAACAGCAGATGGGATAGGATTATTCAATGTACTTGGAAACTCTAAGACGGGATTGACCCAGGTTGCGAAAGGATGTATTCCCTGAACGGTATGGGTAGCAGCAAGATCAAATGAGTAAGGTTTGGGATGGGCATGGATAGCGAAACAAGAGATGATAAAGAGTACTAGCCCTATGACCCACAACACGGCCTCAATGCGATTGCGTCTTCGCGCATCCTGACGGTTCTCGCCGCCAGCCGTCGTCGTGGCGGTTGGGGTCTGTATGCCCTGTGGATTAGTTGTACTAGACATTTTTTCCTCATAGTATAAAAGCTAAGTGGGTTATCTATCTGCCTAGAATACGTATTGACAAGCTTTTTAGATGAAGCTAGATAGATCAATTATGATGCCCTAGAAATCCACTTCACGGCTAAATAGCTGAAGCCAGTTAACGTAGTAACAACGGCGGCGCTACCAAGCAAAAGAGGTACAGGTGAGTTCGTCGTTGGTTGTGGTGGCGCGGGAATATTAGTATGTTCTTCAGTTGTTACGGCACGCCGACGAGCTATCTCTAGCTTGAGGCTCTCTTCGCCCTTCGCCATCGCCCACTGATGGTTGACAGCAAAGATTGGCTTCAGAATAAATGAGAAATAGCGAAGCAAAGGTTTTTCCGCACTGATCTTCCAATCATAGATAACGTCCACCCAAGGCTCGTTTTGTTTGAAGGTCCAGATACCTCGCCCCTCAAAATCACCAAAGGCTACTAATGTGAAGCCATCAGATCTCACCTCGGTGACACGAAATTGCCAGCGCAAGGTATACGGTAGCCACCCCTTGGTGTATAAACTGACAACCTTACCTACTCCTCTTGCATCGCCTGATTCGAGCACCTCTACATCTAGATAGACCGAGGGCCACCAGCGCACAAGATCGGTCGGTTCACCGCCAATCACGTCTGTGGCCTCTTTTAAAGTGCTGCGTACACGCCAGTTTGTGATAAAGTGATAGTCTTTACTTGCCATATACTATTCCTCTGTCAATCGTGATGCTCCCTCTTTGTAGTATACGTTGTGTCCATGCTGCTCTAAAATCTTCGTTGCTGCCAATAAGTTTTGCTCAAATACGGTTCCCCTAAAAACCAAAAGCAATTGTCGTAGAGGCCCGATTTATCGCGCCGTAGTGCAATTTATTGCACGAAGTCAGAATATAGCCTGTTTCACCTGATAAATCAGGCCGAGGCGCGATCAATCGGGCCCCTACAGCTATCATATCATTGACAAGAGAGTGAAACATCTGTGCTATTGTATAGTATCTTCTTCTCCGAAACGTATTTAAAGAAGCACTATGTAACGATAGAACTCGTCACAAGGAGAAGCAAAGCATGCCGACACCACTGCCAACACAGTCTTCCCTTTTGGAGTCCCTCAAGCGGGATCAAGAACGCTTTAATATCCTGGTTAACCGACTCAGCGAGGAGCAGCAGCTACAGCCAATCACGCCAGAAGGATGGTCAGTTAAAGATTTCCTGGCGCACATGGCTCATTGGAAAGCCGCAACTCATGCCCTGCTCGTAGCCTACACCCACGATCAGCCGTTACCTCCAGTAACGCTAAGCGGGGACGAGATCAATGCGGAGATGCGTCAACAGGACGCCTCACGCACTCTGCAAGATGTACACAATTACTGGGCAGAGAAACATAGCTACCTTTTGCATATCATAACAAATGAACTTGATGACACTCGTCTTTCAGAAGAGATTCGCCCTCCTTGGGGAGGGAAAGAGCAACCGATATGCGTTATCATAGCCGAAATATGCGAGCACGATAGAGAACACTTCCTGCTCATCGAACGTCATGTAAAACAATGATTTAGAAGCGAAGTGATGAAGTCCGACCTGTTACGCGACAGGTCGGACTTCATCACTTCTCTCCTCTCCTACAAGCGTGGATCAACAGGCTCGCTTTCCAGTGCTAACACGCCAAAGACGCATTCATGCACTCGGCGCAGTGGCTCTCCGTGTACGAACCGCTCTAGTGCCTCGACACCTAACGCGAATTCGCGCATTGCCAGCGAACGTTTCGCTCCCAGCCCTCGGAAGCGGAAGCGTTCCAGGTTCTCAGGGGAGTCATACTCTGGCCCGTAGATGATGCGCAGGTATTCCGGCCCTCGACACTTCACAGCAGGTTGCACGATGCCGTGCGGTCCTCGTTCAATAAAACCGGACGGCTTCACCACCATACCCTCGCCACCATGCCCCGTTATCTCCTCCCACCAGCGAATACCCTCATCTACACGCGCTGAATCGTTCACATCAATGACCTTGTACGGCGTAGCCAGGAGTAGGCTCCGATCCTCCTTACAAATCTCTGCCAGCAGTTCCATATGCCACTCATGGTTAGCATCAAAGTAGGTATGGCTTTGCGTTGCCAGCAGGTGAAACGGTGCCAATTTCAGATCAGAAATGGAGTTCACGGGCCAGCAGTAGTTACGATAGGCATGAACATACTGCTCCGCTAGCATTTCTCGTCGAGCATAGGTATCGAGAAGCGCCTGTGTATCAATACCGTGTGCCGTTGCTTGCCCCAACACAGTTACGGCCTCGCCGAGAGCAGTGCGAGAAGCGGCACCCACAGCCGCATATTGCTGTAGTAACAGCGATTGTGCCTTGACCGACCACGGCATCAGCTCACAGTCTAAACACGCCCAATCGGTATCATAGCTTCCCCAAAAATTTATATAGTCCAGAGCCATGCGCAGGCGATTCAACAACTCTGCCTCAAGATTGGCATCGTCGAAGAAGCGTCGCCCTGTGCGCGTATAGCAGATGCCGATCCCCTCGCCGACGACACCAAACCGCTTGCGTGCCGCCTCTTCATTCTGACAGACAATCACCACAGCACGCGACCCCATATGCTTTTCTTCACACACGACCTTGCTGATCCCTTGTTGACGATAATAGGAGAAGGCTTCAGCAGGATGTTCAAGCAGTCCAGGCAGCTTGCTCGTCTCACTTGGCGACATCGTTGGCGGTAAGTAGATCAACCATTTCGGATTCGCAGCGAAACGGCTCATTACCTCCAATGCTGCAATAGCATTCTCTTCACGAATGGTGATGTTCTTACTCAAGCGTGTCGAGATAATACGCTTCCCAGGCACATCTTCCATATCCAGTACATCGTCATTTTGTTGTTGAGCGGTGAGAAGTGGTGCCGACTCTTCTTTCTCAAGGAAAGGCTTTGCGGGTTCGCAGTAAGTACGTGTGGCAGCAACCGAGACAAACTCTTTCTCGGGATAGCGCATCGCCGTCAACTTGCCGCCAAAGACACAACCTGTATCAATATTGACTGTTCGGTTGAGCCAATCCGGTTCTGGCACGGGTGTATGACCATAAATCACCATTGCCTTGCCTCGATACTCCGCAACCCAGTTGTAGCGCACAGGCAAGCCGAACTCGTCGGTCTCCCCCGTCGTCTCGCCATAAAGCGCAAAGTCACGCACCGCACGCGATCCACGTCCCTGCATCGACTCCTTCATACCCGCGTGTGCAACCACAAGCTTGCCATCGTCCAGCACATAGTGGCTGATGAGGCTATCGAGAAACGCGATAACCCGCTCGTTGAATGCTCGCGGCTCCTGTTCGAGTTGCTCTAGTGAGTCCGCAAGGCCATGATTGACGCGCACATCTCGCCCCTTGAGCTTGCGAAACAGTTTTACATCATGGTTTCCGGGAACGCAAAGCGCGTTCCCGGCATCTACCATATCCATAACCAGGCGCAAGACCTTAGGTATTGCTGAGCCACGATCAACTAGATCGCCCAGGAATACGACCTTTCGCCCCTGTGGATGGCTGACTTGAAAGGCTCCGTCGTTCTCCGCTATCTGATAGCCCAACTCTTGCAGGAGTTTCCGTAACTCGTCGAAGCAGCCATGCACATCGCCAATAATATCGAACGGGCCATGCTCATGCTTGAGGTTGCTCCATAAGCGCTGACGCTCGATCTCGACGCTTTCAACCTGCTCTGATGAAGAAAAAGTATAGACATGGTGAAACCCTTCATCACGCAGGCTACGCAGCGACCGCCGCATCTGCGCCGCTTGCTGACGAATCACGTGCAGGCCGAAATTGCGTTCTGGACGCAGCGCGTTGCGCTCCTGACACAGTTTCTCAGGCAAGTTGAACACGATAGCTGTAACGAGGACGTGGTACTCGCGTGCTAATGCTATCAAGGGTTTACGTGCCTCTGGTTGTACACTGGTTGCATCAATGACAGTGAGCTTGCCAGCCGCGAGTCGTTTGGCGGCGACAAAGTGCAATACCTCAAAGGCTTCTTTCGTCGCGGCCTGATCGTTCTCATCATCGGATACTAGCCCTCGACAGAAGTCCGATGAAAGAACCTCGGTCGCTTTGAAATGTTTGCTAGCAAATGTGGATTTGCCAGAGCCGGATGGACCGATCAGCAACACAAGGGACAGTTCGGGAATCGTTATATTCATGGTTTCCTCTCCCTACACATTCCGTGTGAAGATACACATTTGCGAGGGCGCACCCACAACCGCATCTTCAGGTCCAAGCGGTAAAAACCGTACCGAGTATCCAAAACGTTGTGCGATCCCGGCAGACCATTCTTGAAATTCCTGGCGGCTCCACTCGAAGCGGTGATCTTTATGTCGAAACGTACCAGCAGGCAGTGTCTCGAACTTGACGTTGTATTCTCCGTTAGGCGTCGTCAGCACAACAGTCGCGGGTTTGGCGAACTCGAAGAGGACGCGCTCGAACGCGGCGAGACGCGCAGCATCAAGGTGCTCGATCACTTCGATCACAGCGGCGGCATCATAGCCCTCTAAGCGTTTGTCACGGTAAGTCAAGGCGCCATGAATGAAGGAGATGCGTTCCCTCTGCTGAGGGGGCAGACGATCCAGGTGCAGGCGATTTTGCGCAAGCTCCAGCGCATGATAGGACACGTCCATCCCTAGAATATGCTCAAAGGTGTTGTCCTGCAACAACAGTTTGAGCAGCTTTCCCTCGCCACAACCCAGGTCAAGCACACGTTTCGCTTTATTATCACGCAAGACGGCCACGACCGCTTCCAAGCGCTGCTTATGCAAGCTGATAGGCCGCTCGACCTCCGCCTCTTCGACATTCGCACGCTCCTCGGCTGTCTCTTCCTCGTCTTGATCGCGCTTCCCTTCGGCAATCAGGCGTGCGAGAGCATCGCGGGTCAGATTGTGCTTGTGTTTGAGGTAGCGATACGTGATCTGTTCCCGCTCTGGATGCTGCTCGAGCCAGCCCTTGCCGTTGCGTAGTAACTTCTCAACCTCATCGTCGCCAATCCAGTAATGCTTGTCATCATCAAGGACAGGCACAAGCACATAGAGATGCGTGAGCAAGTCGCGCAGAAGACAGGTCGCATTCAGCGTCACGGTGAAGTAGTTGCTCATGCCCCATTCAGGACGCGTCTCGTCAAGCATGTGTTGTGTAACCGTCACGGTATAACCAAGCGGCTCGAACAGGCGGCGCAGAAATGCCTCGCCTCCCCGACAGGGAACAACGGCAAGATGTGCCTGCAACGGTAGTGGTGTATCGGCCAGCTCCGGTCGCGCATTGCAGCGTCCATTCATTGCCGTGCGAAACAGTTCAGACAATGCCACACTGAGAAAAGACGAAGCCACATAGGGGCGATCATTCACGTACTGGTCGAGTGCCGAGGACTTGTCACGTCCACGCACCAGGGAAACCGTATCAACATCAAGGAGTAGTGCAGCGGTGCAACGCTCTTCACCTGCTTCGGGGTAGAAAACATGCGCCTTACCAAAGTTCAGAGAGAAAGACTGGAGGCGTGACGGATTTTTGTGGAGCAGATAACCCAGGTCCGTGGCTGGTTGATAAGTTGTAGAGAGCGTGAGCAGCATTGGCGACCTCGCTTTGCTTGTCAATCAAATTAGATGGAAAGCATACTTGTCATTTCGCATACCGTTTGCTTAGTGTAGCATTTCTCGTGTTTAATTGCAATAGAAAAAAGATATTTAGAGGAGCATTGCGCTCCTCTAAATATCTTTGGGAAAGGTATCCGTACTTCGCTGTGTGCAAGACATCTCTGTCTTGCACACAGTGTCAAGCTAGTGGTATGCCTCGAAGGGCTGCGGCACACCGAGGCGTCCATCAGTCCAGGCCACGTAGAGCTTCGTACCCGTGTAGGGGACACTAGCTGTGGCAACAACGTAGTCATCGATATAGTCGCCGAAGTTCGGGTTAATGTCCGATGAAACGCTCAGCCAGTTAGATGCTTGTGTGGTTATCAAGGTGTTACCAGGCGTGCTTGTGGCACGAGGATTAACACCGAGTGCTGCGTATGTATTGGTCACTGCCGTATTCGCCGATGTACGTCCATAGAACGCGACATTCAAGTTGCCATTGGCATCGGCGTTGCGCAAACCTGGCAGGAAGTGCCAGCCGCCGACGCTGCTATTGAGCCGCACAGGTGCCATCTGGACACCGGAGAGGCTCTTCAAGTTAAAGCTTTGCAGAAGAATGTCACCAGCCGGGCGGAAGCGAGCGTCATTCCAGACGATGCTCACAGTCCTGGCCTTACCACTTACCGCGATGCGTGGGAAATCGTTCATCGGGAAGCGGCTGTAGCAGGGATAAACGCAGCCTCCATCGAGGTGATGCTGACCGCGTTGGTGGCCGCGGGCCTTGTACAGGCCGAGGTTGCCGTTAGCGTCAGACATGTGAAAGGTACATAGTTGACTACATTCTGCACTGGTAGAGAGGTGCACTTGTTGCCAGGGAACGCAAACAGGCTGGTCGACCAGTTGTGCTCATAGGCAGCGTATACGTCGCCCGTTGCTGTGTCCACAGCAGGATACGCGCCTTCGTTCTCACAGTTGTTGGCGTCAGCCCCTGCCACAATGAAGTACGGAGGGTTCGGAGCAGCCTGAGAGCCAGCACCACCATTTTTACAAACAGGTGCGCCTGCCGTGCCGCCGAGTGCTCCCGTTCCACCAGTCGGTGTACCGATATCGCACACAGCTAGCTCAACCTGGGTACCTGTGGGGCCGAACTCATCGTAGGTCGCATATAATCGACCACGAGCCGGGTCAATAGACAGGAACTCTTTGTCAAGGAAGCTGCAGAAGGTGTTGCCATTCTGGGTCTGACACTGTGAGCTGGCCGCGATGATAATGGGGTTGCTACAACTTATCAACGCACTTGAACCTGTTCCAGTAGCTTTACATGCATCCATAGCCACAAAGGAGCGAGCATCGGCGGGAGGGCCAGTGGGAGAGGGCACAGGGTTATACAGACTGCTGATATAGAAGTAAACTGTCCCGCCTGGTTGCCAGGCCTCAACGCTTGGGTCGCCCCCGTAAATGGCCGTGTTACAGTTGGCATTGGGCAAGCCGCCCACGTCCACAAAGGACTTGCCACCATTAGCCGAGAAGCCAAGGCCAGTCAGTTCCTCTTTGTTCATAGGTGCGCCACAGGAGGAAAAGAAGCCAGTGGAGTCATTCCACGCCTCTACGGTGTAGAGGCCGACACCAGCCACGGAGACTTCCGACTGCCCGTAAGCCCGTACTCCTGCTGGCGATACGTCCTCCGCTGGATTAGCTGCATTGACGTTCGCGCCTGTGGTAGCCTTTGCGCTTACTCCATGTGCTGCTGGACCGTTTGGCTGCGACCCATTAATGCGCTTTAATAAAATAATATGGGAATGAGCCTTCCGTAGGGGCGCAATTGATTGCGCCCTGCCTTACCGACGACCACGAGGCGCAATCAATTGCGCCCCTACGGAGGAATCGATCCATGCCCGGATTATTTTGTTAAAAGGCATCAATACATCTGAGCGCCCAACGAAGCTTGATACTTCTTGCCAAGATCACCACAGAATTTACTCTTGGTCGTAATCGTACTCTTCGGATTTGCAGATTGAGCATGAGCTGCACTAGATGTGAACATAGTTCCTACAAAGCTGGTGATAAGAGTAAGAGCAATCAAAATACCGACGCTCTTAAAACGAGGAAATCGACTCTTAGAGGTTCGCATCTCCTAACTCTCTCTCTTCTTCTGCTTCAAACACTCCTGCCTTTAGAACAGAAGTACTCGGGATGTTGGCAGAAGAACTTTCAATACCAGAGAAACATTAAAGTACCGACAAAGCCCTCATCGGTGAGGTCACTGCGACTGCCTGCTTCTGGAAAGATGTTGTAAAGACATCCTGACAGCATCAGTATCGTAGCAGAGAGATGGACCGAAGCCAGGAACCTGGTAGTGCGATAGAACTGTTAACCTTCCCCTACTATAGAAGAGTACTTAAATGGGAAATGCTTGTCAAGTGGCTTACTAGGCCGCTTTCTTGCTCGCTCGGAGTCATACAAGCTTAAACATGTATCAAATACAAACAGAAGATGCTTTAAAGGTGGAAAAATGTGAAATGTTACCATGTTTGCAAAGCCTTGACTTGTGTCTATGCTTAATCCCTGATAAGATTAGTTCATCATAACAGAAAAAAAGACGCTGCGAGACGATAAGAAATCATGACAAGACTCAGCACGCTCAAACACTTCTATTGCCGCTTCAAGCATGAGCGTGCCATCTTCATTAACGCTTTTCAGAGTATCTCCTCCGAGACTAATCTTACAGAACATGTTACTCACTTGCTGAACCAATTGATGTTTCACTGCTTTATGCTGCATAGTAGGGGCGAACCCTTGTGGTCGCCCTGCTGCTGCCACCTGTCTTCCTGGTCTACTCTGACGAACATCCACATTCCCGACAAGGCTCTGACACGTCTCTTCGCCTTCTTCGATGAATACCAATGGCGACTCGATGAGCAGCAAACAAAGGATGAGAATGTTCTGCATCCTGACGTGCTAGGCTACGTATTTGAGCAGCGCATCGACCAGAAGCAGATGGGAGCTTACTATACGAATGAAGATGTAACTACATATATCGCCAATAACACTATTATTTCCTATCTCTTTGATGCAGTGAAAGCTAAGCATCCATCTGCTTTTCTGCCAGATCATGCAATCTGGCAGTTGTTACGCACAGATCCTGATCGCTATATCCGGAATTCTGTGCGTTGTACAGCCTATCTACCAACCGAGACGGAGCGAGAGTATCGAACGCGGCGTGTACGTTACAACCAACTCTATGTAGAACTACAAGAGGGGAAGGTTTGTACTACTGCCAATCTCATCACCTACAACCTTGATATACAACGGTTCGCACAGGATGTGATCGCAAGGTGTGAACAACCTGATCTCCTCCTTGCATTCTACACAACACTTGAGCAGATGACGATACTTGACCCAACTTGCGGTGCAGGAGCATTTCTTATTGCTGCAATGAACACACTCGAACCGCTCTATACCGCCTGTCTGGACCGCATGCACATATTTGTAAACAAGCATAATGATACTGATGCTAACCAGTATATCAATGCATTTCGCGTTCTGCTCAACCATGCACCTCTTAACCAACGCCACTTCATTCTTACATCTATCATCACTCACAATCTCTACGGAGTAGACATCATGGAAGAGGCCGTTGAGGTATGCAAAATGCAGCTTTTGCTCATACTTCTAGCGCAAGATGAACGGTTAGAAGATGTTGCTTCCCTATCCCCTATTCAGTGGAATATCCGTGCTGGAAATGCTCTTGAAGCTTCGATGTGGGTCGCGGAATTCCCTGGCATTATGGCACGCGGTGGTTTCGATGTTCTCATAGGCAATCCCCCATATGTCGAGTATAGCAAGGTCAGGCACAGCTATACTGAGAGTGTGTCTGAAACGGAGAGTCATGGAAACCTCTACGCGGCATTCGTCCAGCGTTCGCTCACACTTTGTCGTTCAGGAGAAAGTTATCTAGGCTTAGTCGTACCACTCAGCATGTGTAGTAGTGAGCGCTTTGAGCAATTGCGAGCGACCATCATCGGCAACACATCTGCACTCTGGTTGTCGAACTTCGAGATATTTCCCTGCCGCCTCTTCGATGGAGCATTTCAACGGCTCACTATCCTGCTTGGCAAACATGGTACATCGCCGGGACATGGGATGCAGGTGACGCGCATACAACGCTGGTATGCGGCAGAACGTCCACACCTGATCGACCTTATTACGTACACATCAACGCAGCATCTTGCCAAGCCAGGAGTGTTTCCCAAACTCGCCTCATCACTGCAAACAACAATTTTACAGAAAGTGCTGAAGAGGTCTGAGGGCGGTAGCATAGCAGCCATGCTTTCCGCATACAAAACCGAGCATAGTGTGTATTACCAGGAGGCAACAAACAACTGGATGAAGGCTACTCGTCGTATCCCTTTCCATAAGAAGAACGACGTAGTGACGAGACCGCCGCATGGACGCCTTATGTACTTCAGAGACGACATCTCTGCATGTATCATCATGGCACTCATGAACAGTTCGTTGTTTTATCTCTGGTTCTCCACCTATTCCGATGGCTTCCACCTCTCGCACGCGCTTGTCAAAGATTTTCCCGTTAGCAAGGAGTTGTATGCTTTGGAAGAGTTACTCCAACTTGCAACGCGATTAGAAGAAGATATTCTGAGGCATGCCATACGAAGTACCAGGAATACCAGGGCGGGGGATAACATCAAGATCGAAGAGTACCGGATTGTGTATTCTAAGCCAATTATTGATGAGATAGATGGTACACTAGCAGGCTATTATGGTTTCACTGACGAAGAGTTAGATTTTCTCATCAACTACGACATCAAGTATCGTATGGGGAAAGATAGTAACAAATAAATGAGAGAATAAGAAAAGCACATAGAGGAAATGGCCTGTAATGCTATGTAAGCTTGTTTTTACGCGAGAAAGGGCAATCTTCTATTTTTGAACGAATGTACTTTTCTGATTTTAGAAACGATTAAATACTATAAAGATAAGAACAATTGTTTTATATTGACAAGAGCGTTTTTCTTCTGTTATAGTAGAAATACCTTATAAAATGGAATACAGTATACTGTTCTCTGAGATTTTGTTTCTCTATAGAGAGGAATAATCTGTGGCTCTTGATGTACCCTTCCAGCCGTCAGAGTTCCATAGTACACAGTATCAGCAGATACAGCAGCATCTCAAGGATTTTGACTTCAAACATCTCTTCATTGAAACTTTGAAGTGGAATCGTCCTAAAAGCACATCCTTCCTCGTGCCTGTTGATAAGCAGAGCTACAAGGTAACACCACTTGCAGAAAAAGCCAGTTTTGTCGTGTATAGGTGTACTTTGGATGTACATAATGCTCTTAACAAACACAAGATACGAGCGAAAGTCGAGAGAGAGGTCGCCAAACACGTTCATGAGCATATCATTATCTTTACCAACACTACTGAGGAACAGCAAATTTGGCAATTTGTCAGGCACCAGCCAGGTCGCCCCCTTGCTCGACGTGAGGACATATATCGTAAAGGGCAATCGGGCGATTTGCTTGCCCAGAAACTCCAGCAACTCATCATTGATCTCAAAGATGAAGAGGGGCTTACAATCAGCAAGGTCACAGGACGCGTTAATCGAGCATTTGATACAGAGCCACTCACCAAAGAGTTTTACCCTCGTTTTAAAGCAGCACAACAAAGATTCATGCAATCGGTTCAAGGTATTCCATCCCCTACTGAACGGCAGTGGTATACCACGCTCATGCTGACGCGGTTGATGCTCGTTTATTTCGTTCAAAGAAAAGGCATTTTGAATGGAGACAGAAACTACCTCTTAAACCAGCTACATAGGATACAAAAAAAGAAGACCGGAACCAATTTTCTCTCCTTCTATCGAGATTTTCTTCTATGCCTCTTCCATGACGGTTTCTCAACGCAGGACCGTACACCTGAACTTGAAGAACGACTAGGAAGAGTTCCCTACCTTAACGGGAGCCTCTTTGACAAACGCGAACTAGAGGAAACAAATACTGGCATTCATATACCCGATGAGGAATTTGAAAGAATATTTGTACTTTTTGATGAGTTCGACTGGCATCTGGATACGCGCATACATCGCAGTGGCAAAGAGATCAACCCTGACGTGCTTGGCTATATCTTTGAGCAGCTCGTCAATGAGAAGGAGAACCATAGCGGGACATACTATACAAAAGAAGATATCACCGAATACATCTCCAAAAGCACCACCATTCCCTACCTTTTTGATGCCGTTAAGCAAAAACACCCGCGTGCATTCGCTCCATCAGGTCCCATCTGGCGATTATTGCAAGCGGACCCCGACCGCTACATTCAGGACACAACAAGGAAGGGATGCAAACTTCCCCTACCGCCGAATATTGAAGCAGGTATACAAAATGTGTCTCGACGCGCGGATTGGAACGACATAGCACCAGACGATCTCACTTCTTACGCCTTACCTGGTGAAACCTGGCGAGAAGTAGTAGAACGACGCTGGAAATATACAGAAATTCATACAAAGCTTGCAGGAGGCGAGGTATACACAATTAATGACCTCATCACTTACAATCTGGACATCTTTCAGTTCATGCAAGATGTTATTGATAATTGTGAAGACGTTGAACTGCTGCACACCTTGTACTACATCCTTGTTGGCAGAACTGGAACTGCTAGCGAACCCGCAGAACTGGCAATGAGTATTCTCGATCCTACCTGCGGTTCAGGAGCCTTCCTCTTAGCCGCACTCAACATCCTTGAGCCTATCTATGAAGCATGCCTTGACCGCATGGAGAATATGCTAGAAGAGAGCAATTTACTCGTTGAGACTGTTTCCAATACACGCAGCACAAATGCAGCACAGAGAAGAAGTTTAGTAGCTTTTCGTACTATCGTGAATGAAACAATGGGGTACCCAAGCCGAAAATTCTTCATGCTCAAATCTATCATTGTCAATAACCTCTATGGTGTAGACATATCAAAAGAGGCAGGTGAAATTTGTAAATTGCGTCTATTTCTCAGGCTTATGGCCGAGGTAGATACGTATGATCAGACCAAACCGCTCCCCAACGTAGACTTCAGCATCTACACGGGAAACACGCTCATTGGTTTCCTCAATCTGGAAGAGGTGCGTGCTACCATGACTGATCTACGCACCGCAATGACCTCTAAGGATAATTTGGAACGCATCGAAGTGAAGGCACAAGCAATAGAGCAAGACATCGAAGATTTCCGCATTATACAGATGCAACCTGTGCCATCTCACGATGACGTAATTCTTCAAAGAAGCCGCATACAAGAAGGGCTAAAGGACCTACGCTCTGAGTTTGATCGTTTCCTGGCAGCAGAGTATGCCATCGACCAGCACAACATCTCAAATGAGCAAGAATATCACGAACGGTTTGAGCAATGGCGAAAGGACTACCAGCCCTTCCACTGGTTCATAGAGTTCCATGGGATTATGAAGAGTGGCGGGTTCAGTGTGATTATTGGAAATCCGCCATACGTCGAGTATTACGAGACTAAGTTTTCATATACCTTACAGAACTTTGAAACACTCTCATGTGCTAACCTGTACACGTATGTGATTGAAAGGAGCCATCATTTACTCTCCCCTCAAGGATATCATGGCATGATACTTCCTATATCTGCATTTTCTACCAGGAACATGACCCCATTCATTGAAGGTTTCCAGCAATGGTTTCCAAGCACATGGCTCTCGTTTTATCACTTTCGACCTTCGATGCTCTTCTCTGGAGGTAAAGTAGCGAGCATTCCCACTGCAATTTACATCGCTCATGCTCAAGGCAACAAGTTACGCTTCAGTACAAACCTTATGAAGTGGTCATCAGAACATCGTGACGTTTTGTTCTCTTCTCTCTTCTATAATCAGACAACCGCTCCGAGGGACTTAGACAATCGACACTACTACCCCAAGTATGGTTCGTCACTTGAGAATGGCATTATGGAAAAGGTCTTAACACATAGGAGAGTACATACTTACTTAACAAATATCCCCAACCAGAACACAATGTATTACAGATCAGCAGGGGGATTATACTGGAAGGTGTTTGTCAATTTTCCGTGGCCCTACCAGGCAACATCAAACAAACGATGCTTCTTTCAAAACGGATATGACTGCGACGTATTCGTTACATTATTTAATAGCTCTCTCTTCTGGTGGTATTACACAGCCACATTCGATACCTTTAACCTGAAAGATTACATGATCTTTGGTTTCCGCTTCTCTTATCCGCAAGACACTGGTATTGTTAATGCGCTGCAAACACACTGCCACCACCTCATGGATGACTTTCGACGAAATGCAAAGCATCTTAAACGGGGAAAGACAGATAGTTACACGCTCTATGCGAAGAAATCTAAACTCATCATCGACGAAATCGACCGCGTACTTGCCCAACACTACGGATTCACAGATGAAGAGCTAGACTTTATCATCAACTACGATATCAAATATCGCATGGGTAAGTATCATAGCGAGGAGGAAGAAGAATAGAGCGATATCCCCAAATATTACTGCTTTACAAGTGAACAGCTAGACTTTATTATGGGACTACAACAGTAAGTCCCGTATAGATGAGATAAAGGCAAGAACAGTTCGCTAGACGGGAAGATGAGTTCATGGTCCTCAATATCAAGCATACCCGTGACTACCTACAAGCACTAGACTTTAAAACCCTGTTCAATGAGTTGGGATGGAGCCGAGCCAAGAAAGCCCAGCCAGAAACCGTCGTAGCAGAAAATATTGGAACTATTCAGGGGAAAGAAATATGTAGAATTGATCTTCGCCCTGCGGACGAGGCTGTCTTTCTAAGAAATGGTGACTTTTACATTCGTGATGGCAATAGAAAGCGCAAACTCACTGCGCATGAAGCTAGCATATATCAGAAGCAGCGATGGAAGTAGAAAATTATGCCGCGTATTTATGACAACATTGAGGAGAAGCTCCTTGATGCTCTCAAGGGAACATTGAAGGTCTCGTATCGGGCCGACTTCTGTGTGGGCTATTTTAATCTGCGCGGATGGCGACAGATCGAAGAACTGATGACGACATGGCAGGGCGGCGAGAGGGCCTGCTGCCGACTCATGATCGGTATGCACGATAGGCCGCAGGATGAGCTACGCAAGGTTTTTCGCCTCAAGAGTGATGACGATGATGAGTGGATCGACCAGGAGACGGTGCTGCGCCTCAAGAAACGGGTGGCACAAGAGTTCCGCGACCAGTTGGCTGTTGGTGCCCCATCAAATGAAGATCAGAAGGGTCTGCGCCGTCTGAGCGAACAACTCAAGACCGGACGCGTCGTGGTCAAGCTCTATCTGAGACACAAACTACATGCCAAGCTCTATCTGCTCTACCGCAGAGACCCGAATGCTCCCACCGTGGGCTATGTCGGGAGCAGCAACCTCACTTTCGCGGGTCTTTCACATCAGGGAGAACTGAATGTGGAAGTCGTCGATTACGACGCAAGCAAGAAACTCGAAAGGTGGTTCCATGATCGCTGGGAGGATCGCTGGTGTCTGGATATCTCGCAGGAACTCGCAGAGATCATTGACGAAAGCTGGGCGAGGGAAAAGCCACTCGAACCGTACTACATCTATCTCAAGATGGCCTATCACCTCTCTCAGGAGGCACGGACGGGACTACTGGAGTTTCGCATTCCGAAAGATTTTAAGGACCGACTCTTCGAATATCAAGTGGCGGCGGTCAAGATCGCGGCCCATCACCTGAACAAGCGCGGCGGTGTGCTGATAGGTGATGTCGTCGGCCTCGGCAAAACGCTCATGGCGACGGCTCTTGCGCGCGTGATGCAAGAGGATTATGCCATGAACACGCTTATCATCTGCCCTAAAAATCTGGTGAAGATGTGGAACGAGTACCGACAAGAGTATCACTTGACAGGTGATGTACTCTCTAGCAGCATGGTAATCAAAGAGCTACCCAATCTGCGCCGCTATCGCCTGGTGATTGTCGATGAGAGTCACAACCTGCGTAATCGTGAGAGCAAGCGGTTTAAGGTCATCAAAGACTACATTGAGAAGAACGAGAGCAAGTGTATCCTGTTGAGTGCCACGCCTTATAACAAGAATTACCAGGACATCTCGGCCCAGTTTCGTCTCTTCATCTCTGATGATAAGGCCAAAGATCTCGGCATCCGACCCGAAAAGCTTATTAGCGAGATGGGCGAGACGTGGTTCACGAACACCTATCAATGTCCTGTCCGCTCTCTGGTCGCCTTTGAGCAAAGTCCTTATCCCGACGATTGGCGCGACCTGATGCGCCTCTATATGGTACGTCGCACGCGCAGCTTTATTCAGGAGAACTACGCCCGCACCGATGCCGAAACGGGTCGCCGTTACCTGACCTTCCGCGATGGGACGCGCTCATACTTTCCGGTGCGTCGTCCGCGTACTGTCAAGTTCAGCATCGACGAAGAGCGAAGCGACGATCAATACGCTCGCCTCTATTCGGCGAACGTTCTCTCAACGATCAATCAGCTGAATCTGCCACGTTATGGACTGGCGAATTACCTGGTCTCGGACGCGAAACAGAAATCCCTTGCTCCACTATCGCAGGAGAAGCTGACCGTTAAGAATCTCTCAAGGGGTGGGAAACGCTTGATGGGCTTCTGTCGTACTGGCCTCTTCAAGCGGCTAGAGAGTGGTGGTCCAGCCTTTATTCAATCTATAGAGCGACATACCCTACGTAACTTCGTCTTCCTGCACGCTATCGAAGTGGGGCTAGAACTGCCGATAGGTTCACAGAACGCGGAGCTACTCGACGCCACGACTGACGAAGACGAAGACATTGCAGAGCAGAGCGCGATGGATGACGAGGAGGCAATGGGGGCCGCTCCCATTGAAGCATTACCGCTCTACAACGAGGCCGAGTATCGCAAAAAGGCAGCAGAGGTTTATGTGGAGTACTCGACAACATATCGTAAGCGTTTCAAATGGATACGTCCAGTATTTTTTAATTCTAACCTGCACAAAGACTTGCTCGCCGACGCAAAGGGTCTGTTGCAAGTGCTTGCGCAGTGTGAGTCCTGGAATGCCAGTAAGGATGCAAAGTTAGGGGCATTGGTTGATCTACTCACACAGCAACACCCCAACGAAAAGGTGTTGATCTTCACGCAGTTTGCTGATACTGTCCATTATCTGACACAGCAACTCAAGGCACACGGCATGCCAGCACTGGAAGGCGTTACTGGCAATTCCGTCGACCCTACTGAGCTAGCGTGGCGTTTCAGTCCTATCAGCAATGGCAAACGTGACCGCATCGGACCTGAACGCGAGCTACGAGTGCTCATTGCCACCGATGTGTTGAGTGAAGGACAAAACCTGCAAGACGCGGCTATCGTCGTCAATTACGATCTACCGTGGGCTATTATTCGCTTGATTCAACGTGCGGGCCGTGTAGACCGTATCGGGCAGCAGTCCGATACCATCCATTGCTACTCGTTTCTACCCGCCGATGGTGTTGAGCGGCTCATTCGCTTGCGAGAGCGGGTGCGCCAACGCCTGCAAGAGAACGCCGAGGTCGTCGGCACCGACGAGTCCTTCTTCGAGGATGACGGCAATAACAAGCCTCTGCTTGACCTCTACAACGAGAAAGCTGGTATCCTCGACGGTGATGGTGATGCCGAAGTAGACCTGACCTCACAAGCCTATCAAATATGGAAGAACGCCACTGATGCAAGGCCGAGTTTGAAAGCATTGATAGAGGGTCTACCCAATGTCGTCTTCTCCACTCGCGCACACCAACACAGCGCAGCGGCACCTGAAGGTGTACTCGTTTATATGCGCACGGGAGATGGTAACGACTCGCTTGCCTGGATTAACCGTAAGGGTGAGAGCGTAACTCAATCACAACTCGCCATCCTACGTGCCGCCGCATGTAGCATCGACACGCCATCTATTGACTTACCGGAAGATCAGCATGAACTCGTGCGAAAGGGAGTCGAACATATCGTAGCAGAAGACAGAAGTACTGGAGGGCAACTTGGTCGCCCATCGGGTGCGCGTTATCGCACTTATGAAAGGCTTAAGCAATACATCGAATCGCACAAAGGAGGACTATTCAAAGAACTTGACGTTCCCCCCGAATTAGAACGAGCCGTAGACAACATCTACAACTACCCGCTTATGAAATCTGCGGTCGATACGCTCAACCGCCAACTTAGAAGTGGGATTAGTAACGATCAGTTAGCCGACCTTGTACTTAATTTGCATACAGATAATCGCCTCTGTATGGTACACGAGGAGATAGAGCAGCAAGAGCCACAAATCCTCTGCTCACTGGGATTATTTGAGCCTACGGATTAGAGGTAGCAATATATGGTAGCCGCCAACGTAAAGTCTATCACCAAACATTTCTATGACAGCCTCTCGTCTCCTTCCCCGCCGCCGACATGGTGCAATTTTACAAAGTTTGTACGTGCACGACTGGCGATAGGGAGACCGCCCATAATCACGACGTGCTCACCTCTTTGCACTAATTTGTCGTCTCGCAGCCGTTGGTCAACGACGACAACCAACTCTTCTGTCGTTCCCAGTAAAGCAATGTAGTAAGGCCACACGCCCCACAAGAGCGCGAGTTGATGATACACACGCTCAGAAGGAGTATAGGCCAGGATGGGCGTGCGTGGGCGGTCCTTTGAGATAAGATGGGCCGAATTGCCCGAACGCGTAAAGACCACAATCGCTTGCACGCTCGCCTCCTCTGAGAGTGCACGTGCGGCATGGCTCACCGCGTGCGCCTGTGTGAGCCGCTTGCACTGCGGTTGATGCGCCGTTTTGTTACCAGCCTCCGTCTCCAAGGCGATACGCACCATCATCTGTACCGCCTCAATAGGATACGCACCCGTTGCCGTTTCGGCACTGAGCATCACAGCATCGGTGCCATCCAGAATAGAATTTGCGACATCGCTCGTCTCTGCACGAGTCGGACTCGGGTTGGTAATCATCGACTCAAGCATCTGCGTCGCCGTGATTACGGGCAGGCCGAGATCGTTACACCTGGCAATGATGCGCTTCTGAATCAGCGGCACCTTCTCTGGAGCCATCTCTACGCCTAGATCGCCACGTGCCACCATGACACCATCCACCACCTCTAGTATCCCATCGAGGTGCGCAATCGCTTCCGGCTTCTCTAACTTGGCGATGAGAGGGATAGGCACTAGAGGTGCAGCGGTCTTCTTGCCACCCAGTTCCAACTGATGCTGACGAATAAGCTGTTTCGCCTCACGCACATCCTCCGGTCGGCGCACAAAGCTCAGCGCCACAAAATCAACGCCGTGCATCACACCGAACTTGAGATCGTCGCGGTCCTTTTCTGTCAGAGCGGGCGCACTCACCGCTACCCCTGGCAGATTAATGCCCTTATGCTCTTTCAAGAGCCCGCCATGTACTACCTCGCACACTACGTCGGTCTCATTGAAACTCAGGACGTGTAACTCCAACAGGCCATCATCGAGCAGTATACGGTCCCCGACCTTCACATCGCTGGGCAATGCCTTGTAGGTTGTCGAAACCTTTTCAGCGCTCCCTGGCACATCACGCGCGGTAATCGTTACCTTTGCGCCATTCACCAACCGGACAGGCTGACCACCTTGTAATGCACCAGTACGAATCTTAGGGCCTTGCAGGTCCTGTAAAATAGCGATTGAGCATCCAAGTCGAGCAGAGATGGTCCGAACACGCTCAATAACAAACGCATGATCCTGCTGCGTGCCATGCGAGAAGTTGAGACGCGCCACGTTCATCCCAGCACGCATCAGTCGTTCGATCTGTTCCTCGCTATTCGTCGCCGGTCCAATGGTGCATACAATCTTTGTGCGTCGCATATGTCTACCTTCTCAGCATTGTTTGCTGTTAGTCGTGTAGGCTGAATAAATCGCGCCCCTACAAGATAATTCCCTGTTCGCGCTTCATTGTAGAGATGTATGAGACGTATGTCAAGAAAGGTTTGACCAGCCAGGTCTCATCCTTGAGAACAGCTTTTACTTAAGAGGCAGCCGTATATAAAACGCGGAACCACTCCCCTCGGTGCTTTCAGCCCAGATGTGACCGTGATGGCGCCTCACCACTTCCTTCGCCAGGTAGAGCCCCAGGCCCAGGCCGCTAATCGAACGATCAGAGTTGCTGGCTCGGCGGAACCGCTCGAAGATATGCGGCAATTCATCGGCTGCAATGCCGATCCCGGAGTCCTTGACCCAGATCAACACCTCGTCGGGCCTTTCCTGAGCCTGCTGTAGTCCGACCTCGATCTCTCCCCCCGCAGGGCTATACTTGATAGCGTTGCTGATCAGGTTGTGCAGCGTCTGTCGCATGCGCGCCTCGTCAAAGTGGCCCGGCAGCGTGTCGGTTGGCTGTAGCCCCTCCAGGACGAGGCGGAGCCGATGCTTCCTGGTGGTCGAAGACGCGCCCTCGACCACCAAGAGCAGCATTTTGAGCAGGTCGTGAGGAGCGGGATGTAACGAGAAGTAAGCATAGTCGAGACGAGACATGTCCAGCATCTCCTCGATCAATCGACTGAGGAATTGGCTCTGCTCGCTCATGCCTGTAATGGCTCGCAGTTCGGCGGAGCCTAAACTCTGCCCTTGCACAGCTTGCTCCTGAAGAAGCTCTGCGAAACCCATGATGGCGGTCACGGGAGTCCGCAATTCGTGGCTGGCAATCGAGAGAAACTCGTTTTTGTGCTCCTCGAGACTTTTGCGGGCGGTAATATCCTGAAAGACGATGGACGCGCCCGTCACGACCCCGCTCTCCAGACGGAGAGGAGCCGCGGAACTGAGCAGGAGTACATGACTGCCATCAGGACGGATCACCATCGTTTCCTGGCCGCTTATCGTCTCTCCACTCAACGCATGAATGACAGCGAAGTTCCAGGGCAAAACGGGTTGGCCGCCGGGGGTCGTGACGAGGTGGGTCAACGGGTACTGATTGAGCGGAGTGCCGACGAGGTGGGTCACTGGGATGCCCAGGATCGACGACGCTGCGGTATTTGCATAGCTGATGTGCCCGTTGTCAGCTTCGACGATGACAACTCCTTCAGGCAACTGGTCAAGGATGGTTCGCAGGCGGGTGCGCTCGTTCTCGACTGCCGAGTGCAGGCGTGCATGCGCGAGAGCGGCCGCAAGATGAGTTCCGCTACCGACCAGAGCCTGGACCTCGGGACCGTTGGGGGAAATGGTATCCTTAAAGATGGCACTCAGCGTCCCCTCGAATTGCTCTCCAAACCACAGTGGCACGCAGACGTAGCCATGCCCCGCGTCAGTGACCAATCGGTAGTGCTCTCTGGCATCCCGAGAAACCACCGTTTGCAGGTCGTCGATGATGATGGGGTCGCGCTGCCTGTACGCCTCGGCCATCGGGTACGGCCCGTCGTAGGGGACCCGTTGGATGGTTCGCAACGCCAACTTCTCGGGAACCGGGCGAATGTGAAGGAGCCGCAAGACCGAGTGCGAGGGGTCGGCGATATGTGTGTAGACATAGAGGGGGTCGAAGTGAACAAGGATGGCCTCGACCGCGGCCATGCTCACATTCCTCGTGTCCAGCGTCTCGCGCACCCTGCGACCGACCGACTCGATCACCTCCAACCGACTGAGCTCGACCTCGACCGTGTGGTGTTCTCGGCTCCGCGAGGCATGGACCTCTTCGGCTTGCTGGCGCGCCAGAACATGTGCCGTCACCTCGCTGCCCGTGAGCAGCAGTTGCGTAACGCGCCCCTCCTGGTCACATATAGGGTCAAGTGCCCAGTTCCAATAGGTGGTCCCGCCCCCCGAGACAACCAGAGCCTGGTCTTCTTTCCGATAGGGGGTGCCGGTTTGCGCCGCACGGTGGAAGATTGCCAGCAGAGCGGGAACCTCTGTCTGTGGGAACCATCCTGGTACTAAGGTTGAGAGGAGATGCCCGATAGCCCGCCCGTCTCGCCAGGCTGAATCGAGGAGGTCGTGAAAGCGGGCATTGGCCGTGAGCAGTCGCAGATCCTGCGCGTCAAACAGCGCCGTTGCCATGGGAAAATGGTCGAACACGACATCGGTGTAGCGAGGCGGTGATGTTTTACTTTGGCTCTCCATCCTCAATGCTTCCTTTCTGTCAGGACCTCACATTGCGAAACCTCACTCGACGCCGAGTGCAAGTTCCATTGTGATGCGTCAAAGGAGTAAACATCTGTGGTATCGCCTTGTGATACACAGGGAATGACGCTATAATAGTAACGATTGAAACGCACGGTCGGACGAGCAAGAGAGGTAAGTGGGCACTGGTTGGCCGTGTCTCATCATACACTAGGAAGGAATCCTGTGCAATGGCAACACCGACTGATCCCTCTTCCAGCGGCGGGACGTATCCTCTGGATGCGGAAAATGCGGCGGAAATGGCGCGCCTGATGAGTCAGGGACGGCTGGTCACGAAGATGATGGGAGGGCTGTTCTCAGAGCGGTCCGACCTCTCCACCATCCACGATGTGCTCGACATTGGCTGTGGTCCCGGCGGCTGGGTCTTGGATGTGGCGCGTGCTTATCCAGAGGTAAAAGCGGTGGGCATCGACATCAGCCAGCTAATGATCGAGTATGCACGTTCCCAGGCGTGGACTCACCGCATGCCCACCGCCTCGTTCAGAGTGATGGATGCCCTGAATCCCCTCGATTTCTCCGACAATTCCTTCGACCTAGTCAACGCGCGGACCATCGCGGGATTTGTGCCTGGCGCGTTGTGGCCCTCACTCATAGGAGAGTGCGTGCGAGTCAGCAGGCCGGGTGGTACAATCCGACTGACAGAGTGCGACGTGTGGGGTGTCACCAACAGCCCCGCGTTTGAGCAACTCATTGGACTATGCATGCTGTCATCGAAACTGGCCGGATGCGGGTTTTCCCCGACCGGAAAGGACTTCGGCATCACCCCGATGCTGGGGCGTCTGCTCCGCGACGCGGGCTGCAGGAACATTCAGAGAAGGGCACACGCCAATGATTTCTCATCGGGGACGGAGGCGCATGCTGGCATGTATCAAGATTTCATGGTTTTCTTTAAACTGGTCCAGCCCTTCCTGATCAGAATGGGGATCACGACGCAAGAGAAGGTGGACCAGTTGTATCAGCAAACGCTCGAGGAGGCGAGATCTGACGACTTCTGCGCCATGGCCTTCTTCCTCACCGTCTGGGGAGAAACGCCGGAGCGCGTGTAAAGGGGCAAGGCAAAAGGAATGCGAATAATGAGACCTATCAAGATGAAGCGGGTTTGACATTCTCTCTCCTCATGCGATACTCTGATACTAGATTCAACAGTTACAGCGGCGGGTGACATCGACGTTATCCGCCGCGTATCATTGCAACGAGGCAGCAAGTTTCCCCGACAATTGTACAGGTCGGTATTCAACGCCGCTATATATGGAGCATATGAAATCATGACAATTCAGGAACGAAAAGCTATTCCTATTCCACAGGTAGACCCACGCTTACCAATTCCTATACAGAACCTTCGCGTTCCAGGACCGACGCCTCTGCCTCCAGAAGTCCAGGCAATTCAGGCCAGTCCGATGATTAATCATCGAGGACCGGAGTTCGCCGCCATTTTGAAGCGCGTCACGTTGCGCCTGCAATATTTCTTCCAGACCGCTTCGCCCGTAATGACCTTTCCCGCCTCCGGTACAGGTGGGCAGGAGAGCGCGGTTGCGAACCTGTTCTCTCCTGGCGATTCCGTCGTCGCCATCACTATCGGCAGTTTTGGCAACCGTATCGCGAAGATCGCCGACACCTATGGACTACAGGTGACACGCATCGAGTTCCCCTGGGGTCAGGCGGCTGATCCCAACGTTGTCGAGGATCGCCTCAAAGGGCTTGCCCCATTCCGTGGCGTCTTGATGACACACAATGAAACCTCCACGGGCGTCACAAACGATGTGCAGACGCTGGCAGCCCTCATTCGCCGCATCAACCAGGACGCGGTTATTGTAGTAGATGCCGTCAGTTCTCTTGGCAGCGTGCCATTAGAGATGGACCTGTGGGATATTGATGTCGTCTTCACTGGCTCACAAAAGGGATGGATGACTCCACCTGGAATCATGATGATCACGGCCAGCCCACGCGCTATCGAGGCGTCGAAAAGCGCAAAACTGCCACGTTTTTACTTTGACTGGGGGCTCGCTCTCAAAAAGCTAGAGGCATGGCAGCATCCGACGACTCCGCCCGTTTCGCTGTTCTATGCGCTGGATGTGGCCTTGGAAATGATGCTGGCAGAGGGACGCGAGGCCATTTTCGAGCGTCACGTGCGCGCTGGCGAGTACGTACGGAGACGTGCGAAAGCGATGAATCTCTCGCTGCTTGCCGACCATAACCGTGCGTCAAATACCGTGACCGCAATCACCACACCACAGGGCGTTGACCCAGACGCGTTGCGCAAGAAGGTACGCGAACAGGATTCCGTTGTTCTTGCTGGAGGTCAGGACCGTCTGTCAGGAAAAATCTTTCGTGTGGGACATCTTGGCTTCTTCACCGAGAGCGACCTCACGGAGGCAATGGATGCGATAGAGCAACGCCTGGGCGAATTCAGCTTGAAAGGCTAAGAGGGGAAGGATATATGGCAGAGGTACAAGATGAAACCAGCCAGGACGAAATCAAGATACTCATCACGGACCGTGTCGCGCAGGAGGGTGTGGACCTCCTGCGTACACAGCTTCCAGAAGCACAAATTGATGAGCGTCCAGGACTGAAGCCAGAACAGCTCAAGGCCATCATTGGCAACTATACCGCGCTGGTGGTACGCAGCGAAACCAAAGTCACCAGCGACATATTGGATGAAGCGACACACCTGAAAATCGTTGGGCGTGCGGGAGTTGGCGTCGATAACATTGATACCGATGCAGCAACACGTCATGGTATTATCGTCGTTAACTCGCCAACAGGTAATATTGTTGCTGCTGCGGAACACTCCATTGCGCTGCTCATGGCTCTGGCGCGACACATTCCCGCGGCTAATGCCAGTGTGAAGGCAGGGAAGTGGGAGAGAAGTCGTTTCCTGGGCATTGAGGTGCGTGGCAAGACACTGGGTATCATCGGACTGGGCAAGGTGGGTACAGAGGTCGCACGACGCGCTCAGGGTCTGGAGATGCAGGTTACTGCTTTTGACCCCTTTGTATCGCCCGAGCAGGCACGTAAGCTGGGAGTCATTATGCTCAGCTTCGATGATGTGCTCAAACAGGCCGATTTTGTGACGCTGCACACTTCACTGACAAGCGGGCCGAACGGCACACGTGGACTGATCGGGTCGCGAGAGTTAGCTCTTATGAAACCCAATGCCCGTCTCATCAACTGCGCGCGAGGAGGCTTGATTGATGAAGAAGCGTTACTTAACGCATTGAATGAGAATCGCATCGCAGGTGTTGCCCTCGATGTGTTCAGCCAGGAGCCGCTAGGCGACGATGCAGTTCTCAAGCAACTACTGGCTCATGAGCGAATTATCGCCACACCACATCTTGGAGCATCAACAGAAGAAGCCCAGGTAGGCGTTGCCATCGATGTTGCCGAGCAGGTTGTCTCGGTGGTACATGGCGGCTTCCCCCGTGCAGCGGTGAATGCTCCGCTCATCTTGCCAGAGACCTTGCAGGTGCTACAGCCCTATATGCGCCTGACCGAGCAAATGGGACACCTTTACACTCAGTTGCAGCCCGGTTCGTTGAGCAAGGTGGAACTGTCGTGCAGCGGCGAAATCGCGGACTACGATCTGCGTCCCTTACGTGCAGCTCTTATCAAGGGGCTGCTAGAATCGGTTTCAGATGCACATGTAAACATGATTAACGCGCAAGTCCTGGCGAAGCAGTGGGGACTAGAAATTATCGAGCAAAAGTCTACGACCCCTTCGGAGTTTGCTAATCTAGTGACGTTACGAGTGTTGCACAGCACTGACTACTCATCATCGGCAAGTAAGCAGGATGCAACTCATGAGCAGAGCGATGAGCCCATTGAGATTCTTAGTGGCACTGTGATACACGGAGAGCCTCGTGTTGTTCGTGTTGGTCGTTATGGCACCGAGTTTGTGCCAGAGGGCCACGTTCTCTTCTGCCGCAACCTCGATCAGCCAGGAATGATTGGACGCGTAGGAACCGTTTTGGGCAAGGCTCACGTCAACATTCGTCATATGGACGTGAGTCCTATCGTACGAGCACCTCGCCCGCGGAATCAGAAAAGCACTGTAGACACCGCGCTTATGGTCATCTCCGTCGATGATCCCATTCCCGATTGGACGCTCGAAGAGATCGGCAAAGCAGGCGATATCTTTGGTGTCACAGTGGTGAAACTGTAGAGAATAAAGAGAGGTGCTACAATCGCACCTCTCTTTTTAAAAGCCGAATATGCTCTCTCTTTCTATCGTTCAATGTACAGTTGAGGAACTGTACTTTGCTTTCAGAGAGCGTTTGATGAGGCGCATGCCTACAAAATAGAGGCCCACAAGTAGGATGAGGACACCAATCGTTGGCAACGTGTACTGCTTCATCAGGTACAAGGCGAATGTCCAATGCCGTCCCAATCTCCATCCTATAGCAAGCAGCGCGATACACCAGATAACGGAACCTGTCGAGGCAGCAATGAAGAATTTGACAAAGTTCATCTGAGAGATGCCAGCGGGAAAACAGGCAAAGGGACGAACAAAAGGCGTCATGCGCGAAAGAAAGATCATCCACACCCCTGACTTTTGAAACCACCTATCCATCACACCCATTTTTTGTGTGTCAACATGGAAGAACGCTGCCAGGCGCAGCAGGACCCTTCGCCCTCCTTGCGCGCCGATAAAGTAAGCGAGGCATGCGCCAGTGATACTGCCCAGGATGGCTGCAATAGCCAATATTCCTATATTGAGATGCCCTAAAGATGCCAAAGCACCAGTAACGAGCAGCATAGTATTGTTGGTGATAGGAACGCCAGAGCTTTCCAGCGTTAGTATCACCGCAACGAGCAGATAAATCAACAACGGGCTTGTATGCAGTAAAAAATGCATTATAAGATGCACTTGTTCGTTCTCATTTCACTTTAGCTATACGAATTGGCTATCCGAATAGATATACTCTCTCTTTCTACAAGAGTTTTTCTTCAATAGCATTGTCGTCTATACTTATGACGAAGAACAGTATCATCAGGTTACGCGTGACGCCATAGAAGGCTATCTCGTTGTAGTAGTTGCAACGATTGCAACGAAGAAACGTACACGATATGGTACGCGCTACGATAGATGGAGAAAGAAAACAAGCAGATGATTACTGCCACACCGATCATAAATAAGGGTTCACCCCGTCCCAGTAGACAACAGGCGCGCTTTGCCTTTAGTGTTTTGATGGCTATCAATATACTCAACTACGCGGATCGTTATGTTCTCTCAGCGGTTCTCCCTAAAATTCAGGGGGACATGGGATTAAACAATACTGAGTTAGGGCTGCTAGCCTCTTCGTTTCTTCTTATTTATGCTCTCACGACGCTGCCTTTAGGCATCTGGGCGGACAGAGGTGCCAGAAAGAACATTGTGGCGATCTGTGTTACTGTGTGGAGTGTTGCAACGATGTTGACGGGTCTTTCACGTAACTTCTTTCAGCTATTGAGTACGCGCACGGTACTAGGAATTGGGGAGGCAGGTTACGCTCCCGCCTCACTTTCACTGCTTGGAGACTACTTTCCTAAAGAGCGACGAGGGCGTATTCTCTCGATCTGGTCGATTGGAAACCTCATTGGAACAGCTACTGGCCTCGTGCTTGGCGGCCTGATTGCTGATGCCTATGGTTGGCGTTGGGCATTCTATGTCGTCGGTATCCCTGGTCTCATCGCTGCATTCCTGATCTGGCGTACCTCCGAACCTGCACGAGGCTCCTATGATAGTGAAGGCGAGGTGGACGATGCTGGTATGACACACGGTGGGCTAGGAAAAGACTTTTGGGGGGCCGTCAAACGCCTCTTCCGCATTCCAACCTACTGGGTATTGATAGGAGCTTTCATTTTTAGTTTCTTTACCATTGGAAGTGCCTCCGTTTGGATACCTAAATACTTTCACGAAGCTTTTCACCTCTCCGTGGGTCAAGCTGGATCAGTTTCTGGCAGTGTACTGGCTGGTGGGAGTCTCATTGGAACAATAGCAGGTGGTTGGCTGGCCGATTATCTACAACGTCGTCGTCCTGAAGGTCGCTTGCTCGTTGCCACCTTTTCATTATTGATAGGAGCACCGCTTATCCTATTAGCGCTCTCCATCCATACGCTGCTTCCATTCATCGGCGTCTTCATCCTTGCCATTATCAGCCTGAGTCTCTGCCTGGGCCCACTGAATGCTGTAATCCAGGATGTTGTCGCACCGGAGGTACGCGCCACCGCTATTGGCCTTATCCTGCTCCTGGCACACTTGCTCGGTGATGCCGCATCACCACTCGTCGTTGGAGCAATTGCAGATCGTTCCTCACTGGGCTTCGCACTCATCATTACAGCGCCAATTTGCCTGGCTCTAGCAGGAGTGGTATGCCTTCTTGGACTGAGAACAGTAGCTCGCGACATGCGGCATATGGAGGAACAGCTACAGGTACAACATCAGTCGAGAGCGTGAAAAAGCAAATAAACAAAACCGCCTTTCACTGTGGAAGACGGTTCTTTTTAGAGCGGGTTACGGGATTCGAACCCGTGGTCTCAACTTTGGGAAAGTTACATGTTACCACTACACCAAACCCGCATCTGTACAACTGACAAAGGTGATTATAGCCGATACATAGGGAAAAGTCAAGCTGCAAAACTCGTTTATCACGACCATTAGAAATCATGATATGATAGTGGAAGATAACAACGTATCATCATACAAAGCGTATATTTTACAGACATTCGCTGAGTACTGTTCCCGACAGGAGGATTAGCATGAGCTTCTTTTCGCGGCTGACAACCTTTCTGCGCATTCGCGCCAGCAGCGCATTAGACAAAGCAGAAGATCCAGGTCAGGTTATGGACTACTCGTATAGCAAGCAGCTAGAGCAGCTGCAACAACTGCGACACTCGATTGCCGATGTTGTGACCAACGAGAAACGCCTGGAAATGCAACAGACGGAGATGGCAGAGAAGGTTAACAAGCTAGATACGCAGGCGGCGCTAGCACTTCAAGCAAACCGCGAGGACCTCGCACGCATGGCCCTGCAACGGAAGGAGACCCTCCTGGTCCAACTTGGAGCCTATGAGCAACAGATTGCGCAGTTACGGGCACAGGAAGAGAAGTTGGTGACGATGGAACGCACTGTTTCAGCACGCATCGAAGCTTTCCGCACGCAAAAAGAGATGGTCAAAGCGCAGTATAGTGCATCGCAGGCTCAGGTGAAGATTCACGAAGCGGTCACTGGTATCTCGCAGGAAATGACCGAGATGAATTTAGCGATGCAGCGAGCACAGGATAAAGTGCTTACGATGCAGGCACGCGCTAACGCGATGGACACATTAATAGAGCAAGGCACGCTGGGGGAGGTCGGGCTTCTCGGAGGCAGCAATGATACGCTCGACCGTGAGTTGCAGCAGATTTCATCACAGCAGAACATAGAGGCACAACTACAAGCGATGAAACAACAACTGCAACTCGGCGGGTCACAAGGACAGGGACAGCAGAAACAAATCGAAGGGCCAGCCTCTCAATAATTGGCTAACCCTTCTTCTTCTCCTGCCGTGCTTTCTGCTCCTTGTAGTAGGATTTCGGCTTTGGACGACGTTCGGTATCTTCATAGGCGGCAGGTGCCGCATCCTCGCGTGCGCTCACCTCCGCCTCATCTCGCTCACTTACCAACTCTTGAAGATCGTTGTAGACATTATAGTTGTCGCTCACCTCCCGCATGCGCAACATGTGTCGCAGCACCTGGATTTGAGTGGTGTTGGTCTTGTCATTTCTGGCTGGCTCAGCCCTCTTCAACAACATCTCGACTAAATCCATACTATCATCGTGTGCGCCAATACCTTCAAGACGATCTCGCACCGTCAATAACTGCTCGTATAAGTTCATGGAACATTCCTCCTGACCACAAATACTCTATGTGCTAGAGGTATGGTAGCATAGCTTCCACACAGCGTCAAATCGACATGACTGAAGAGTAGGAGATACACAACAGGACCCCAGGGAGACCCACGACAGGTCTTCCTCCTTTACCTTATTCCTTGTGTTGAGGAAGAGCGATCAAAAATGTTGTTCCTTCGCCAGCAACGCCGGTGCTTTCCACCCAGATATATCCGTTCATCGCTTCAATGATTTGTCGGCACAGATAGAGGCCCAGTCCTGCTCCTCGCTGTTTGCTACTGACAGCGTTAGGAAGTCGCACGAAGCGAAAGAAGAGGCGTTCCTGGTCTTCTGGTGCAATGCCCATTCCCCAATCGCGGATTGCCAGCACAACAAAGCGCTCCTCATGCTGAGGTGTTTGTGCCGATTGTGTGCGATACGTCGGAGTCATACGGTAGTGGATGGAGTTCCAATCAGCGGTTTCCGCACTCATTGCGATCCTGGTAGCCGCAGGTGTATATTTCAGGGCATTTCCTACGATGTTCAACAGAACTTGACGCAGCCGTGACTCGTCGGCCCATATAGAGAGATTCTCGGCAACAAGCACCTCTACCACTCTTTTCTCACGAACAATCGTAGGGTCCATAATATCAAGAATAGGAAGTATAGCACGACAAAGTTGCACAGGTCCCAGGTTAAGCTGTATCTCTTTTTGATCAATGTGACTAGTATCCATCACATTGCTTAGCATAAGGATCACTTCCTCAGAGGCACGGCGAGCGTTCGTGATAAATCGGCTTTTATCATTGTCGCTCAGGGAGTAGTCATGAATACTTAGCAACTCAAGATATCCCTGGATGGCTGTCAATGGTGTACGAAGTTCGTGTGAAGCAGTCATGAGAAAATGGTTTTTGAGCTGTTCCGACTCTTGAGCGCGTTTGACAGCTTCTCGTTGTTCGGTATATAGACGGGCATTTGTAATGGCAATACCCGCCTGAACGCCAATTTCTTGCAACATCTCCACATGCCGCTGCGTGTAAACGCCAGGTTCGTAGCTCTGAACCGAGATTAGACCAAGAGGCTCTTCACCATAGTGAATGGGAACAAAAAGCAACGACTCCGAAGGGCGATTATTTCCGAAGAGATTATCAACTACTTCAACGTAGTTAACTTCAACGTAGTCCCTATACTCTTCCTGCGTAGAATAGAGGAATGCAGTAGCCTCTTTTGACAGGAGCTTGCGAACTCGAGTAGGGATGCAAACATAGGCTTCGGGCGGATATACAATTCCTTCATCAACAATGTAGTCCATGACTAATCTGTCACTGGCACGGTAGTAACGCGAGACTATGAAGGCATCGGTTGGCATTACGCGTCTTACCTGCTCATATATCGTCTTATACACGGAGTAGAGATCATGTAGCGCATCTGGAGCAAAGAGGGCGCGCCCGATTTCAATGAGGGCTGCACGTTCCTCACTACTCTGCCGGACGGATTCATAGAGGCGCGCACCCTCAATAACTATTGCAGCCTGATTTGCGAACAATTCCAGGCAGGCCATAATCTCGGCATCTGGCCGCAAGTTGTCCAGGGGATTGCCAGGTGTTAACAATCCTAGCAACATATTATCTGCGCTTATCAACGGAACCACGAGCAGGTCTACAGGACGCCACACATCGCACGAAAGATATGACGGCGAAGTTGCCAGGGCCGTATCGGGTTGCTCACCTCCCATCAAGAAATGACTGGCGAACTGCTCATTCTGCCAGAGTGAAGACTCTGCTGGGATAAAGTAAGAGGCGTTGATGCGATACGTGGCATTCATAAGCAGAGCAACAATAGTATTTGGCAATGGATGTTGACGAAGATATGTTTCCTCTTGAACTGAAACTCCAGAGGTTGCCTGCATATGAAATAATCCGTCAGTCTCAAGAAGATATAAGACAGAGTGTCGAAAGCGTAGAGCTTCACATGTTGCGACAGCTACCTGCCTTAAAAGGGTGTTGACATCCATTTGGAGCCGCAACGAGGTGCCAACATCTGTTATATATTTCAGTACCTCTCGCAGACGTGTCACATCGGTCGTGCCCCGCGAGGGAGATGCATCATGCATTATGGAGTCTTGAGGCATACTCTGCTGTTCCAACCTCACTACTTCTACGTACTACAATTTATGAAGATTATAACATAGTGATAGGTAGTGCGTAACCACTTACCGCTTTTTTTCTTTCTGTCTCATCTGAACTATACGGATACACGGAGGTGTAACTTGACAGCGACAGCCTCTATTCGTATACTCGACGAGGTACGGTAAGCGATGCATACGGCTCACACGTAGCATAGTACGAGACAAAGATAAAGTACTACTTTATAGATATCGGACGATAAATGATTATTTCCAGTACGGCAAATCCTCGTATCAAATATATCCGCAGCCTCGCCAGCCGTCAGGAACGGGAGCAGACCGGGCTCTTTTTCATTGAAGGCATCCGTATCGTGGCTGAAGCTATACAATTAGGGGTAGAGATACACGTGCTTATCTATGCTCCTACGCTGCTCAAAAGTCACTTTGGCATGGAGTTAGTACGAGACCAGCAGGAGCGGGGGGTGTCCTGTATCGAAGTGTCTGCTGAAGTATTCAAAAGCGTCTCTGTGAAAGACGGACCACAAGGTATCGGAGCCGTAGCTCGTCAACGTTGGGAGAAATTAGAACATATCCATCTACATGATGAGTTATGCTGGGTAGCACTCCATGCTGCTCAAGACCCTGGCAACATCGGCACTATTCTACGCACAAGCGACGCCGTTGGCAGTGCAGGATTAATGCTTTTGGGCCAATGCGCCGATCCCTACGATCCGGGAGCTTTACGTGCCAGTATGGGCGCTATTTTCTCGCAACGCCTCGCCAAAGCCAGTTTTATCGAGTTCACCGCGTGGAAACAACAAAACGGTATCGCTGTTGTCGGAACCTCTGACGCTGCAAACCACGACTACCGCCAGGCATTCTATCATCGCCCTATCGTATTGCTCATGGGGAGTGAGCGGGAAGGGTTATCACCTGAGCAGCAGGCGGTATGCGATACAATGGTCAAAATTCCTATGGTTGGTCGCAGCGATTCGCTCAATCTCGCGGTAGCGACGGGCATCGTGCTCTATGAAATATTCTATCAGAACACTGCCTCTACCTTTACCAGGTTGGTATAGAAAGTGCTTCCACCACCAAAGTCAGCTGATCTGTCAGAGGTTGTCCAATTTACGTTGCGTTGATCGGGGCTAAATTTAGGCCACCAGACCGTCGTTGTCGCTAACATTCCAGAACGCACATCCTCGGTCACATCCGCGACGAGCTGACACCAGCCACGTTCGTTACTCACACGTACCAATTGTCCACTGCGAATATTTCGTGCGTTGGCATCGCTGGGATGAATACGCAGAGTTGGTACATGCTCTTTCGTTTTCATAGTAGCCTGATTACCAAATGTCGAGCTAACGAAGTGGTGTGCAGCAGGACATAGAAGAGGCAGAGGTTCGTCAGGAGACGCGGAGCTACTACTCGTATCACCTGCATGCTTTGCCCTTCTCGACTCAACCTCTGGCTCCCAACCAGGAACGGGGTCATAGCCCCTGGCGCTAGCTTTAGCAGAATACATCTCTACCTTGCCGGATGGTGTAGGGAAGACGCCGTTTGCAAACGGCACCTTCTCTTCTGCTGAGACGACAAGGGAGAACATGCCTTCTTCCTGTAAGCGTTCAAGTGTTGCGCCATGCAAACGAGGATTGTTTGTGGCTGTGGCGTCGAGTACCTCGCGGATAACGGAGGACGCGTCTTGACGCAGCCAGGATTCGTTGAAACCCATTCCCTCGGCAAGCGCACGCATTCCATCCCAGTTGCTACGCGCCTCGCCCAACGGCTCAATAGCTTGGGCGTTGTATTGAAGCGAGAGATGCCCGTATGGTTTATGCACATCGACTTGCTCAAGCTGGCTGGTGGCGGGTAGCACGATATCGGCGTACCGCGCTGTATCGGTCTCAAATAGCTCATGCACGACAGTAAACAGATCGTCACGAAGCATTCCCTCGACGATCTTACCAGCGTTTGGGGCAGATGCCACAGGATTCGCATCATAGACATAGAGTGAGTAAACAGGTGGGTCCGCCTCACCGGTCAGGATTGCTCCCAATTTATTCATGTTCAACTGACGAGGTGCGGGTGGACATACCTCTTCATGCGCATGACTTAAAGCAGCTTTGTCCCAGCGAAGCCAATCGCTCGTACTATACATCAGACCGCCACCCAGTAAACCGTACTGCCCTGTAACGGCGGGGAGACAAGCCAGAGTTCGCACTGTCTGACCACCATTGGTGTGACGGTTGATGCCATCGCTGATGCGCAGCGTTGCGGGCGTCATAGTAGCATAACTACGGGCGAGGTCTATGATCGTTTCAACAGCAAGGCCGGTAATCTCCGCTGCTCGCTCAGGCGGCATCTGCTGAACGCGCTCTAGCAGGTGTTCCCACCCAAATGTATACTCGGCGATCCATTCAGGATTGTGCAATTCCTCCTTCACCATAACATGCATCATTGCTAAGGCGAGTGCTGCATCAGTACCAGGGAGAGGCTGTATATATTGATCGGCTGAACGCGCGGTCAGCGTGCGAATAGGATCTATGACGACGACGCGCGTTCCATTTCGCTGTGCCTTACGCAGAAATGGCATCACATGTGGTGCGGTGCTTGCCGGATTACTGCCCCAAATAAGGATAAACTTGCTGTGCACTAACATCTCTGGTGAGAGTGCGAGTCGCCCTCCAACGGTGAGGAGAACAGCCTCCTCAGCAGCCTGACCGCAAATAGTACGCGCTAGTCGGCACGCGCCTAAGCGGTTCCAGAAGCGAGAGTCAGTGACCGCTCCTTGTACCAGTCCCAACGTTCCGGCATAGCTGTAGGGAAGGATGCACTGAGCACCATGCTGCGCGATAATATCTTTCCACCGATTGGTGATCTCTGCCATGGCTTCGTTCCATGAAATACGTGTAAACTTGCCGCTTCCCTTAGGACCAACCCGTCGTAAAGGATAGAGGAGTCTCTCGGGATGATAAACGCGTTCCAGGTAGTGATTGACCTTGACACAAAGCCAGCCCTTCGTCACTGGATGGTCCGCACGACCACGAAGACTCACCGCTTTTCCATACTTGTCTACCAGCGTCTCCAACGCACAGGTATCGGGGCAATCATGCGGGCACGCCCCATGGACAACACGCAAGTTTTGACGCTCTTCTGTCTGTACAGCAACATCTAATGACATACAACATTCCTTTGGCTACTAGTAGCTTATAAATAACTTCTTTTTTACTGTGCAACATTCTATCTATTGGCGTCAAGAGCCATGTTGGAGCATTATCGAGAGCCAATACACGGGAATAACGAGGACAACATTTCCCTCTTACTATTCCCACACACTTGTCTCTGAAAGCCATTCAAGAATGGTTTCGGGCATTTGGGATACTGCGGACTGCTTTTGCGAGCAACGGGGAAGGCTATTTAGCACTATCGACCCGTACTCTTTTGAGGTGACGCGGCGGTCAAACAAGACGATGGCATTCCGTTTCGGCTCATTCCACGCGAGTCGATTAAGTGCTCCACGTACGCGCAGGGCGGCAACAGGCACTGTCAATTGATGAAGTTGATCTGAATAGTGTTCGGCACGTGCGGCAATTGGCGGATCGTTGAGCACAGGCATAGGTAGACGTGTGATGACGAGGCACGTCGGTGTACAATTCACATCCTCCACGCTATCCCAAAAGCTCCCAGTACCAAGGATAACTACCTGCTCCTGGCCCTGGAACACTTGCCAGAGTTGGCGCGGTGAACCATCCACTCCCTGTGCCAGTACAAGAATACCTCGTGTCTCTAATATTTGCTTGATCGCGGAATACGAACTGCGCAAGGCCGCATGAGAGGTGAAGAGCGCTAGCACTTGCCCCTTGAGTGCCGTAGCAAGCTTAATAAGAGACTCATCCAGGTGTCGCTGATACTGAGGCATGTTCGGTTCTGGTACGTCATTTGGCAAGTATAACAATGTCTGCTCTTGATGTTCTGTAACAACGGAGAAGGCGGGACACACCTCGTTCTCCAATCCAAAACGTCCACGATAGAACGAAAAGGAGTTGTCCACCGAGAGCGATGTCCCCGCGAAGATTGTGCAGGACTGCTCGGTCAGTAACAGGCGTCGCAGCAGGGCAGATGTTTGTACGAGTTGAGCATACAGAATTGGAGTTCCTACAACAGGCTGCGACGACTCTGCTTGCCGTTGCGGAGTTGTTTGTTGTGCAAATGATGGTGAGGGTGGCATGCGCAACCAGTATACCGTGTCGCTATCGCCGAGCGCCATTGCTTGTTGCCCAAGCTTTCTTTGGTCGAGTAGCTGTTGGGCAGCAGCAGCCAGTTCTGAAGCGACCGAGCTATCTTCTCCACTACCGATATCAAGACGGTGGTGACTGGGCCGAGTCGTCAGTATCGTCTTCTCAGCTTCTCGTGCGAGGTCGATCACTGCTTGTAAGCGTTGCGCCGCCTGCTGCCAGGCGCGTTCGGTATCCGTCCACAGAGCAAGAGTACGAATCTGTCCGGTCAAGCGCAATGGAATATCTGAACGCTCACCCGCACGTCCTCCATGATTTCCATGAGAACGTCCCGTAGAATCACCCTTCCCCTTGTCTCGTCCATTTGCTCCCTGTTGTATAAACTCTTCCAGGAGGCGACGATAACAGGTGAAAAGCTTTTCAACCGCGCTGCGTGCCTGGCGTAGGGATTGAAACCATGTAAGCATGTGTGTATCAAGCTCTGATTTTGCTATCGTGGGTGTCGATGAAAGGCCACCAGGTCCGCGGTTCCGAAGGGATGGCGCGGCAAGGGCAAGTAGTCCCTGGTAGCGCCCATCGGGTAGTTCAGTACCAATGGTGTTCAGCAGCCCTAAAAGACGGTTTTGATCGAGGTCAGCACTGCTCCAACGAGCGTTTTCCTCTTCTAGCATGTCAGCATCGAGAATCAGGCGACGGTCGATACCAGCAAGAAGCGAGTGCTGGCTGGAAAGATCGTCAAAGAGTCCTGTATGTGTCGTGACAACGATCTGTGCCGCCTGCACCCGTTCTTCCGCTCTGCTCACAAAACAGTAACCTTTGCTTCGATAGGTACAGCGTTGGTACTCAGTGCCAGAGCGCGTGTCAGCCGAGGGAATACGCTCGACACCAGAGGAGATGCGCTCCCAGGCGAGTATTTCTTGTTGCAAAAGCGTCAATTCGCTGCGCTCACCTGTCAGAGTATGCTGCGCCCAGAGTCCAACCTTCGCAAGCCCGCGAGCCTGTTCAGTGGTTAGCTCTCCACTGGTGCGCTTTAAAGCTGCTCCAAATAAGCGATGAGGACACAGATAGCCGCCTCGCTCGGCCCAGTATGCAACGGGGAGATGGCTTGCAAGTGTTGCTTGCAAACGTGGCAGAATTGTTTCAACGAGACGACGTGCGTTTTGCTGATTTGCGCATGCGATCACGAGTCGCTTTGGTAACGACTCGTTCACGGAAGACTCACACAGCCATTCCAGTGTGGGTAAGAGAGCAGGAGTGTAGTCATTACCTCCGACCGTCACCTCTACAAGCAAGAGTGTTCGCTTCTCTAATGCATCTCGTACCGCTGCACGTGCGGTCTGATATCCTCTTGGTTCCAACTGCTCTGACAGACCTGACTGGTCTACCTGTTCTGGTATGACTTCGACGCGGGCCTGTATTTGCTCTACAGCAGGCAGTGCTTCCGCATTCACATCTTGAGTATTTTGCTCATCTTGTGTAGTATCGACATTTACCCCCTTACTACGTGCTATAGCAAAAGATAAAATACGTGGGTCCATCCCCAATTGTGAGGCGAAGCGGTCGCCAAGACTGCCGCGCACACCCTGCATGCCTTCCTGCTCCTGTCGGCTCCGCAACTCCTGACGAAAAAAGGCGAGCAAAGGCCAGGAGCGCGGCGCATCCAGATTCGCCAGGTCTTTGAGCCAGGCAAGATCAACGCCTTGTAGACGCTGATGAAGCGCCACAAACACTTCCATAGCAAGCACCGTATCGACCATCGCACGGTGTCGTCCTGTAGGGACAGGCACACCAAGCGACTCCGCCACCTGTCCCAAGTTATAGCTGCTCTGCGATGGAAGCATCACCGTTGCCAGTTCAAACGTATCGATCAGGGGATTTGTACGCGCCAGACCGCTACGACGGAGAAAACCGACATCGAAAGGAATGCTATGGCCCACAATGGGATAGTCGCCGAGAAAGTTTTGTAGTCTGGGAGCAATCGCATCGAAAAGAGGAGCACCTATCAGTTGTGTCGGCTTGATACTCGTGAGTCGCTGTACTCGATAGGGGATAGAGCGGCCTGGAGCAACAAATGACTCAAATGTGTCGAGAATCTCGGCCCCTTGAAACTTAATTGCGGCAACTTCAAGAATTGCATCTTGCTCAACGTGCAGACCGGTGGTTTCCAGGTCAAGGGCCACACGGATAGGTGGCTTTTTCGCCATAATACGTTTCCTTACATCTCTCTCGACTACTCCAGTACAATGGTATTACACTATTCAGGTGAGGAAGGGGACCACTCTTCAAGGAGTATGCGTGCTAATTGTGCGGCACGTCCTCGATGGCTAATACGGTGTTTCTCGTCTGGCAGCAGTTCGGCGGTCGTCTTGCCCAGCTCAGGGATCAGAAAGATAGGGTCATATCCAAATCCATTTTGACCGCGAGGAGCATCGGCAATGATGCCCTCGATCACTCCTTCTACGCTGCGGAAATATCCTGCTGGTTCGGCAAGGGTGATGACGCAACGGAAGCGGGTGGTACGTTGCTCCATCGGCAGCCCTTGCAGCCGATCCAAAATGACACGAAAGCGCTCTTCATATGACACGTCTGGACCTAGAAAGCGAGCGGAGTACACACCCGGAGCGCCTCCGAGTGCATCTATCTCTATGCCAGAGTCGTCAGCGAGAGAGAGCATGCCCGAAGCATGTGCATAGGCCAGGGCTTTGATTTCTGCGTTTTGTTGAAAGGTGGTCCCCGTCTCTTCTACATCCATATCCAGATGGATATCCTTAAGGGATAGGAGGTGGAACGGAAGGTCGGCAAAGATAGTACAATACTCCTCTATCTTATGAGGATTCGTCGTTGCCAGCAATAGGGCACGCATACCAACAGGTCTCCGAACTAGACAGAAAGCGAACGTTGATCTCCATCTTACCATACCTCAGTAAAGTTGTCGAGATTACAATTGACCGTTTATTATAAGGAGGTCGTTGTGTGTTGAGAGCATGGGCATCCACAAGAAGATACCCCTACTATCACGACGTGACAGCAGCGACGCCGTGCCATAGTAGAGGCATCCCCTTGTAGGTGCCCACCTCCACAATCACCATCCCTCGTTACTGAATGCGATGATCCACAAAGCTTAAGGGTCTCCATCCTTGCGGGTGGTGGTAGGGGCGCAATTGATTGCGCCCATCCGGGACATGATGCACGGTCACGGGCGCAATTGATTGCGCCCCTACCACCCCCTCCGTCTTTCACCCGGAAGGACGGAGAACCAAGCTTAAAAAATGCTTGACAAAAAGAGGGCATTAAGGTTATAATCTGTCACGTTCCGAAGTTACTTCGAGTTCATAATGAAGAGGTTCAGAACAACAAGGCGGTGTAGCTCAGGGGGCAGAGCACTCGTTTCGTAAATGAGATACAATTATACCAGTAATAAGCCGGTGTAGCTCAGTGGTAGAGCAACGCTTTCGTAAAGCGTGGGTCGCGGGTTCAATTCCCATCACCGGCTCTTTTGTGTTACTCTTCTTTAAACGAAAGTATCAGCTTTGCTGACATGCTCACCTCCATGGTTATAACTTCTCATGCAGTATAACATAAGCTTAGAAAAGCTCATAGAGAATAACCTAAAATGTTGAGGTGGCTATGTGAGGAGAAGGACTGCGTAGCTGACGCTGATGACAAGCGCAATGAGCTACCCACCTGTACGCAACATTCGAGATGACATCTATCTTTCTACCTCTCAGTAAGGTATAATTGCTCCAACAAGTAGCATTGTTTCATGAAAGGTAAGATTTCTATGCCAACCCAGGACGAGCGACTAGAAACCATAGAACGCGAATTTTGGCAGTTCAAAGCCGACACAAAAGACGGCTATGAAGAGATGGCACTAGAAGTCACAATGCTAAAAGGTCCCAGTGAAGATAGCATTAAACGGCTTATCGGACTGAAACGGGCCGTAGACCAACGCTTTGACAACGTAGACCAGCAGCTAAGCGGAGTCAAGGAGCGACTAAGTAGCTTAGAACAAGATATAAGCCAGATGAAAGCAGTACAGAACGAGCATACCTCATTGCTTACCCAAATCCTTGAACGCTTACCAAAGCCATAATAAACTTACTCCAACTTACCCCAACGTGAAGAATTTTAGTGGGAAACCAGCGCACATAGAGAGACAAGAAGAGTCATAATCAAGTACAAAAAGAGCCAAAGAAGACGACCAAAAATATGAATTATGTCGATTCCTTTCGCCAGGAAGTACGGCTGGGGCTTCCATTTTGACCGAGGAGGGAAGGTCGCACTCTGTCCCATGGAGTCGAGCGGGTACAGGACGTTCGCGAACGGGGATCCGGGCGGCCCTACAGCCTTGAAGGCCTTTCGGTCCAGTCGCCAGTAGCGAGGAGACTCCTTCTCGTCTCGATTGGCTGATGAGCGATGGACACTGCTCATGGGAATGACTGGTTCCGATGGTTTTCCTGATGCCATATTACCAGCCAGATCAACGCGTGTTTACATCTTCCTGCAAGAGAGACGTGATTGTATCTAGCACGACTATGATGTCAAATGGCTTGCCAAGATGGGCGTTGCATCCAATCTCCCTGGTACGCTCTTCATCAGCTTTGGAGACGTGGGCAGTGACGGCGATGATGGGGATATGACGGAAATCGCTCATCTGACGCAGCCGCTCTACAGCTTCCCATCCACTGATACCAGGGAGAGACATATCCATGAGAATGAGGTCTGGATAGTGTGCTGTTGCTTGCGAGAGGGCAGATTGACCATCATCAGCGTAAAGCAGATTGTAGCCTTCGTCTTCGAGGACCTGACCCAGGAGAAAGCGCATATCCTCGCTATCATCGACAATCAGTATCTGTTTTGGGTTTTGAGCGCTATGCTGCATGTCTTGCACGTCACACTACTCCTCTGTTGCATCATTTATGACGCGCAACACGATAACATCTGGCTTAGAGTGCTGAATAATATCTAACACCTGTTGTTCATTTGAAGCTATCTTCGCCGTCAGCCCTGCCTCAGATAATACACGCTCCAACATTGCCTGTGTGCCCCGCTCTGTGTTCAGAACGAAGAATGGGTGCTCTGGTGACTGCGCCTCACTAACGGACGCTGCCATGTTTCTTTGACCAGCGCCATTGCCTAACGTATTAGTGGGTACAAGGGGACGATGCATAGCAACCTGACGAAGTGTATCTAGCAGTGTCTCACGCTCAACGGGCTTCACAAGATACTCGTCTGCCCCTAGTACGTGACCTGCCGAACGGTCTTCGAGGACGGTAAGCATGATGACCGGAATGTTAGCGGTTGTTGGATTGGCGCGTAACTGGTGCAGAATTTGCCATCCATTCATCTCTGGCATCATTACGTCAAGCGTAACAGCAACAGGCTGCAACTCCTGCACCAGCTCAACGGCTCTAGTAGAGTCGTTGACTCCTATGACCTTATAGGGTGAATCCTCTAAAGCATTGTTGATGAGAGTGAGCACGTCAGGGTTATCATCAATTGCCAGCACGACGCGCTGGTCAAGCTCTTCCTCATCTGAGTGCATCCCTAGCACTTGCGATGATCGACCTAGTGGTGGCAAGGCTCCAGTATTAAGACGAGTCTCCTGTTGCTCGCCACGTAGCGCACGAGCATGGATAGGCAGGTAGAGCGTGAAGGTACTACCCTGACCTACTGTGCTCTGTAGCTCTAACCTTCCTCCCAGCAACGTTATCAACTGACGTACAATAGAAAGTCCTAATCCAGTTCCACCATACTTGCGGGTGTTGCTTCCATCAACCTGATAGAACGCTTCAAAGATGTGCTCTTGCATCTCTTGAGGGATACCTATCCCTGTATCCCGTACCACAATAGCGATCTGCTCAGAGTCTTGGAAGTCGCTATCTCCACCCTCCGAATTAGAAGATTGTAGGACGCGCCTCGCCGTCACTGTCACCTCGCCTTTTTCTGTGAATTTGAGCGCGTTTGAAATCAAATTGAGCAGTATTTGACGTAACTTAATCGGATCAGTCTCAAGACGATTGATATTATCTTCAACGCTCCACCATAGCACCAGACCTCGCTCAGTGGCGATGGAATGAGTCCCTTCCACTATCGTTGGAAGCAGTTCTTTTAAGCTCACCTCGCTATTGTTCACATCCATGCGACCTGCCTCGATCTTCGCAAGGTCCAGCACATCATTGATAAGCGAGAGCAGATGCTGACCATTCTTCAAAATACGCTCAATGTTGTTTTTTTGACGCTGCTTGAAATTTACACTATCTCCATTACGCAGCAAAATCTGACTGAAGCCGAGAATAGAGGTAAGGGGTGTACGCAGTTCGTGAGACATAGTAGAGAGAAACTGACTTCTTGCTTTATTCGCATCCTCAAGAGCTGCATTTAACACGGTCAGGTCGTCGCGCTGCTGACGAAGGGCAGCATTCGCCGATTCTTGCTCCCGGCTGCGTTTCTCTAACTCCTCTGCCTGCTCCTGGATATGTCGATATGCCTGGGTGTTACTGAGGGTGGCGGTAAGGTTACTGGCGACGACGTTCAACACGTTACGTGCATTTTCGTTCATGGTGTAGACCGAACCAACGACGAGAACGCCAAGCAAGTTCTTTCCATCAGCAAGAGGAAGATGATAGAGTCCAGCAGGAAGAACCGTACCTAGAGGTGTTTTAACACCAAATGGCCCTTTATCACCAGCTTCACGATAGGTAAGATAGAGTGGCTCACGGCTCTTTGCCACCTGCCCAACCAGACCTTCACCCAACTGAAAATCGCTCTGCATATCCTGACGGCTCAAACCCTGCGACGAAAACAAACTCAGACATCTTTCGGCAGAATCGTAGAGGTAGAGAGCACCAAGTTGCAAATTGAGCACCGAAAGAACGCGACTCACAAACTCTTGCGTCAGCGACTCGAGATCAAGACTTTTAGTGAGAATAGAGTTGAGTTGCAGAACGCTTTCCAGTATATCGCGTTCTTGCAGTGCACTGCGTTGCTCCTCCAACGTCGTCGCCATCGTGTTAAAGGTCTTTCCCAGTTGTCCTAGCTCAGTATAGGAGAGATCAGGAACACGTGCAGCAAGGTTGCCTGATCCAAATCGAGTCGTTGTATTGTGCAAAACATCAAGTTGTTCACGAAAATTGTTTGTAAGGCGATTAAATGTATTCAGCAGGAAGAAAATGGCAACAATTGAAAGGAGCGCAACTAATGCAATGCTGGAGTAGTTGATGATATTAACCTGGGATTGCAGGCTCGCAAGGTTTCGGTCTATCGCCGCTTGTAGCTGTGTCATTGAAGCTCTAAAGGCATCAAAATACGCCTTTCCTGTCGTATTTATGCGTTCGGCACGAGCAGTAGCGAGCTTCCCCGACTCCATATTCTTGATCTGTACAAGCGCGAAGTTATTATACCAATTTGAGGACCGATCATCGACTTGAGTGAGCAGAGAAGAGGCATCATTAAAGGTATTGCCTTGAGTCTCATTTTTTAGTTGTTGTAGATACGAGAGATATTGCGGTCTGCCACTATTAAACGGTTCAAGAAAGGTAGGGTCATTGGTGCTGATGTAGCCACGCAGACCTGCTTCCTGGTCTACCATCGAGCGGAGCAGACCATTCATATCATCCTGAATGGCAACCTTCTGCTCGCCGAGATTATGTTGACTGACGGACGCAAAAATGCCCGCCGAGAAACTTAATATCAGTCCAAAGATCAGGAAACTAATAGGAGTGAGCAGACCTCTCCTCAGTCGTCCTACGAGACTATAAGGCTGCCTACTTGTAGAATTTGCTTGCATAAAAAACTACCTCTAACCATGCGCGTTCTCTGATATAGATAGAGCTAACACAAATAGGATCATGATTTATTTATATCTTTGCCTTTTCACATGTCATATTTTAACATAGATGAGGAAAGGATATAATAGAAAATATGGCATACTTACACCTATGGATGTGATAACTATGCTCTTGTGGTATTGTTCCTGTGCTACATTGACCACATTCGCTTGCGGTTATTCTCCTACATCACCAGCGCGTCAACACATTCTCAAAGAGAGGACATGCCTCGCGGAATTGAGTGACTAGTTGTTCGACCTGCAATGGAGATTGCTGCATAGTCGAGGGAACCTGGATGTTCAGGGTCAGGATTTTACGATTGAGATTGCGGAGCACCTGCTCATACTCAGACGCAGTCTTTTCTACAGAAGTATTGAAGGCCCGCTTTTCGCTAGGAAACGGTGGAACGCGGCGGCTCCGCAGAAACTTGCTTCTACGCACAACCTTTGCAGTCTTCGCCTCCGCACGCTCCCTTTCAGCGCGAATTTCCTTTACCAATTCAATCTCGGATGGAGCATAACCATTGCTCTTGAGCAGATGGTAGCCCATTGCCTTATCGCCTGCGTAGAAATTGTCATCAAGATTCAACGGCTTGCCGAAACCAGGAAGGTTCTCGAAAACTCCGCGCTCTTCAGCCTCACGAATTTGTTCTTCGATATAGTTCATATATGCTCTGCCGCGAAAGCGGCCTGGTTTTGCCTTGGCTTGCTGCTCATCTTGATGCTTATCGGATCGATTCCGCCAATCTACAAAGTCCATACTCTTCTCCTATTCCAGCAGATCGGGCGACAATGGTCTCTGGAAGAGATACCTGTCTTTCTATTCTTTTCTATTTTCTATTATAATCGATGCTATCCAGTTTTGTGCAGCGGTATACACTTCCACAAGAGGGATATTCTGCTCAAGTGCAATACGCTGACACTCTTCGTACTCTGGAGCGGCACTAATGACACGCGTACCTAGGCGTTTGACCTTCACAAGCATAGGCCCTAACGGAGTGTCAATCTGCTGCTGTGTACGCTGCGCTTTGAGCCGCTGCACCTGCTCTACACGTACGCCAAGCGTAGTGGTTTCACTTAACAATACCCGTGCCAACGCATTCCCTTTTTCGGGTGGGCAGATCACCATGATCATCGTTGCTGGGCGGTTCTTTTTCATTTGCATGGGCGTATAGCTCACATCGAGCGCCCCGACCGCGAAGAGCCTTTCCATCAATCCACCCAACAGTTCTCCGCTCATGTTATCAATATTTGATGAGATGACTGTGACCCAATCTACATCGGCCTCTTCATTTTCTTCCCAGGTGGCTCCTTGCGCTGTACCTAGATAGAGACGGAGGCAGTCAGGCCAGGAAAGGTGTTTCTGCCCAAAGCCGCAGCCAATTTGCTCGATAGCAATGGTCGGCATCTCAAAGCGCGCCAGTGTCGCCAGAATAGCGGCTCCAACAGGAGCAACCAACTCACCGTCAGCAGGAGAGACTTTCCACGGAGCGCCTACACGACGAAGAATTTCTAGTGTGGTGGGCGTAGGTACAGGAAGTAGCCCCTGTGCAGTTTGTACATGACCGCCAGTCAGTGGAAGCGAAGAGGCATAAAGCTGAGTAATTCTCAGCGTCTCAATACCAACCGCTATCCCGATAGTGGAAACAATGGCATCAGCCACTTCCGACTCACGAAAGGACACATCATCAATGTTTAAGCCGCGTACCGTTGCCTCGGCCTCAGCTAATCGCTGAAATACCGCAAGGGCTGTGTCTCGAATATGCATAGGCAGCACTGACGCAGAGAACAACGCTTTGATATCTGATAAGCGACGAGGAGACTGCTGTTCCCTCTCAGAAAGTGAAACAGTCAAACGTGAGCCTCGTATTCCTCTATCAGAAAAAGACTCGAGAGTTATATCATAGTCAGTTATGGGTAACAGGGCCAATGTTTGTTTCACTACGTCGAGTGAGAGACCAGCGTCAAGCAAGGCCCCAAGCAATTTGTCGCCACTGACGCCAGAATGACAATCGAGATATGCAATATGTGACATAACGCAAAATATACCTATCTTCTTTTGAAGCATCGTCTCTTCTACATTACCACATTCTCAATAGTACTTCGTAGCCGCCATAGAACTTTTTTTCTTTGATGTCCGTGTACTCATTGAGGTGGAATTTGAGACACCGGGTTTGAAACCTTAGCTTTTTGTATCAATCAATTTCGGACTTCGGGCATCTTTTTTCCTTTTTTGATACTAAAGGACAGCATATTGCTGATCACAATGCGTTTCACTATATATATTATATAAACGGATACACTCCTAGAAACCATAGTTATGACAGAGAAGCAACGTAGCAACATTGAAGATATTAGACCAGGGATGAAGGTAGAGGCGACTGAAGGAGACCTAGGCGAAAATGATGTGAGTCCAGCGAGGGTTACTGATGTGGTGAGGAACGAGGAGGGCAATGTCGAGGCTATCGAGGTTACCAAAGGCACCATCTTCCATAGAAAGTTAGAAGTGCCTGCTAATCGCATTGCAGGTGTTGAATCCAAAGGCTCATCAAATGGTGATGTAAAGATTGTCGCCAACGAACAAGAACTTGAGTCGCTTGATGCAGCTCAAACAGATTGGCTATCATCGGATGGTCACGAGAGCCAGGATAGCCCACTTGACCAGGTAGAGCGACAGATACCGACAGCGGAAGGTTTGCGCGAGATGGAGGCAAACATCTCTTCCATTCATTCTCGACGCGCCTCCCTATGGCAAGTGTTAGGCCCAGGCTTCCTGGCAGGAATGTCGGGCAACGACTCGTCTGCCGTCACAGCCTACGCAGTGGATGGAGCAAGTGCTGGATACGGTCATCTCTGGTTGATGCTGCTCTCAACACCGCTGTACCAGGCAGTTCAGTTCGCCTGTGCCAAGATTGGACGTATTAGCCAGAAGGGGCTATCGACACTGCTAGGTGAGCATTATGGTCGTCCCGTAGCCGTTATAGTTTCACTCTTACTTATCGTTAGCAATATCACGCTGATTGCGGCTGATCTATCTGCGATTGGTGCTGGCTTTGAGTTGATAACCGGACTGAAGTGGTTCTGGTTTGCGGTACCAGTTGGCGCGGCTCTCTGGTACCTGACTGTGTTTCGCAATTTCGAGTCACTAAAAAAAATCTTTGTTGTGCTAAGCTTCGCATTTGTCACTTACATCCTCACAACCTTGTTCTCTCATGCTGACTGGGGAACAGTATTAGTTCGTACATTTGTACCGCAACTAAGTTTCGATTTTGTCAGCATCAGCAGTGCAGTTGCCTTACTGGGTGCGACCTTCTCGCCCTACTCCATGTTCTGGCAGGTGCAAGGCGAAAAAGAGGAGAAACGCCCTGGATCACTTAAAAAGCAAGTACGTATTGCTGGGCTAGATGTTGCCAGTGGTGTCATTAGTGGCAATCTTGTCGCATACTTTATTATCGTTTGCACCTCCGCGACTCTTTTCGCTCATCATCAGACGATCAATACTGCTCTTGATGCTGCACGCGCTCTTGAACCATTAGCCGGGCCACTTGCTCGCTACCTCTTTGCGGTTGGCCTTATCGGATCGGGGCTGGTCGCTATTCCCATTTTGCTAGCAAGTACCTCGTATACTGTTGCAGGTACGTTTGGTTGGCCTTCAGGACTCTCCAAGCGACCCTGGCAGAATGAAGGCTTCTACCTTATTCTAACAGCAGCCCTCGTCGTGGGCCTTATCATAACTTTGCTCGGTATCAATCCCATTCAATTGATCTTCTGGGCCAATGTGCTGGCTGGAGTACTGGCTCCCTTGATCGTTATAGCAATTTTGCTCGTCGGCAACAATCAGAAGATTATGCGAAAGGAGCGATTAAGCCTGCTTAACAATATTGGCCTGATAATAACTATGATTCTCTTGATTGCTGGTGCCGTGTTACTATTCTATGGATTAGCTACAGGCCAGTCTGGGTCGTGAACTACAAATATTGCATTCTTCGCGGTTTATTACTCTGAGAGACTTCTCTCATATCCCCCACAGGGGTACTGTCGAACACAATTCATCTCCCCAATTTCAGAGTTGTGCATCCGACAGTACCCACCCCTAACACTATTAAAAAAGGTGTTATTTCCCGCTTTGGTGAAACACCAACGCGTTACGATATACCTCGACGTAGCGAATAGCAGAGGCATGCCATGAATGGTCAGCTAGCATTCCACGCTGTTGTAGTGTGCGCCAGATGTCTTTGAAGCGGAACACTTCTAGGGCACGCACAATGGCAGCAAACAGTTCCCAGGGATCGTAGTTGTTGAAGACAAAGCCGTTCCCCTCGCCAGTATGTGGATTGTACTCCTGCACTGTGTCGGCGAGACCGCCAACGCAGCGTACAATAGGCACACTACCATACCGCATAGCAATCAACTGGCTCAATCCACACGGCTCGAAGCGAGAGGGCATGAGGAACATGTCACTTCCCGCGTAGATACGCTGTGCGAGTTCAGTGTTGAAGGTAAGAAAAATTGCGACCTGTTCTGGATAACGAGCGGCAAGGCTTTGAAACATTTCATGGTAGTGTTGATCGCCAATGCCTAGTACCACGAACTGTACTCCCTGGGCAAGGAGTGGTTGAATGATTTGTGAGAGCAGATCAAAGCCTTTCTGATCCGCCAGGCGAGAGATCATCGCAAGCAGAGGAACATCTGAGCGTACAGGCAGGTGAGCCTGCTCCTGAAGAGCTATTTTATTTTCTTCACGCGCATCAAGTGACGTTATATCAAATGTTGTATGAATGTAGTGGTCAGTAGATGGATTGATTTCTTGATAGTCCACACCATTAAGGATGCCGAAAAGTCGATCTCGACGCGCACGCAATATGTGATCCAGTCGCTCACCGAAGGTTGGTGTTAGAATTTCCTGCGCATAGCGTTCGCTCACTGTGGTGATGGCGTCAGCAAAGAGTATACCGCGTCCCATAATGTCAACCACATTTGCCAGTTCCGCGATCTGTGGATAGACAAAACCATTGGCGGCAACACCAGCGACCTCAAGAATACGATAGCCAAAGATGCCTTGATAGGCAAGATTGTGAATGGTATAGACGGTAGCCGTATGAGCAAAGAAGGGATCATCGTGATAGAGGGTATGCATCCAATTTGGCACAATGCCTGTATGCCAGTCGTTGCAATGAACAATATCCGGTGACCAGTTCAGTACACGGATTGCTTCTAAAGCGGCACGACAGAATAAAATGAAACGCTCACCATCGTCTGTATAACCATAGATGTTTTCTCGGTCGAAGTAGCGCGGTGCATCAATCATGTATACGGGGATATTGTCACCAATTGTGCCCTGACACACTGTTACCTGTACCTCGTAGTTACCCATTTTAACGGGTATGTCCTCGAGTACGGTTGTAAGCTGAAAACGTTCGAGGTCAACCTGTCTATAACGAGGCATAACCAGGCGAACATCATGACCGAGGGCCTGAAGAGCTTTCGGTAAAGCACCTACCACGTCCGCCAGTCCACCAACTTTGACAAACGGCACAATTTCAGCAGCGAGGATGAGAACCTTAAGAGGCTGTTCGCTCTGCATATGTGTTCCTTCTACTTTTGAAAATGCACTTTATTACAGCACGCAGTATTATAGCACGCGGTAGCCTATGAATATAGGGATATGCCAAATGGCGTTGGGTCCACAGAAAAGAAGGGCAGTGGCGACCATGTGATCGCCACTGCCCTTCTTTTCTGTGGACCCAACGCCATTTCGAGTACTACTACACTCGGTAGCGGTTACGGACCAGGAAGAAAAACTGAATAGCCGCGAGAATGCCCATTACTACCAGCATGACCACCGCATCAGCCGTACCCAGGGTAGGAGCTTGTCCAGCAGCAGCTGCTGGGATAGCTAGCCCGGATATGAACGGAATGTTTGGTTCCGTCTCACGGAACCCAGGAATTGAGAAAAAGGCAAACGCCGCCAGGTAAATGAACAGGCAGGTACCAACCATGAGCCACATGCCCATACAGCCAAGATTCTTCTCACCCACCACTGCGAACTCACGACGCGCAACGCTTGTCCAGATAGCGGCAAGCACGAGGGCAGCGCCACAAAGGAACATGGCAATGAGTAGTTCTTCAGGATGCATGTGTACCAATAAAGTACTCAGGGCAAGCACAGCGACAGTAACAACCCCACCAATTACGACGAGATTGCGATGTGCCTTCCACGCCCAAATTGTTGCCATTAGCAGTGCAAAGAAATTCGTGGAGACAATAGCATCAACGAGATAACCAGCTTGTGGAGAGAAGGAACAACTGGCAGGAATAGCAGTGCTATTCGAGCAGATCGTCAGGAAGCTACCCAGACCAATAAATGACCAGGAGTGCATCCAATTGATAAGTGGATAGACGAACAGCCCAAAGAGCAAGAGAAGCGCACCCAGTTGTGCAAGACCAAGTGCTCCAATAGCGTAAAGACCGGACATCGTGCGTTTGCGCACAGGACGCATTAAGTAGTGCAGGCGCAGTGCAAAAGCTCCCAACGTCAAGAAAATTGCTATACCAAGAATAGTGCTGAGCACAAGGTCTACAATCTTCTGGCCCCTAAAGGGGTGTCCTGGGATAAGAGTGGATCCCAATCCCGCATCGTTTACATAGGTATAGAAGAACAGGAACACGACGAGGATCACTGTTGCAGCGATAATCATGATACGTATAAGAGGAGTAGTTCCCAGGTCGCGTCGATCTGGATTGCGCTGCTCACCCATGGCAAGCAGACCATAAAATACCATAGCGGCACCGACACCCAGGATCACAGCACCAATCATCACGAGATCGAATGCCTCTGGCTGGAACCAAAGAAATTTTCCCCCCAATAACGGAAGCAAGTTAGTATGCGCAGTGGGAAAGTATTGGTTGCAAACGGGCTGATCTTTGCTGCATCCTGTAAGTACTGCAAGCAACATAATGGTGAGTCCACCCAGAGAAAGTAGTGTACCCAGCCCGGGAAAGATAATCGGCGGCACTACCGGTTTGGGGTCGAAGAGCAGCATGATAACCTGAACGATAGCAAAACCACCAAGACAGGTGAGACCCATTGCAAGTGATCCCTGCTCCGCACCTACAAGCGATGCAGCAGTTATCTCTGTAGTGATATAGCTTGGAATCTGACCTATGAGCAGAGCGGCGATGAAAAAAAAGCCAACAGCAAAGATCATCGCACGAGCCCATGACATCTGTTCTGATATATCCCGACGTTGTGTTTGTTGCATAGATCGCAAACCCTTTCAACATGGCATCCTTTGACACCATGACAGCGATCAGATTAAGAAACAACGTCGCAGCTCTTGTGAGCTGCGACTTCTCAAACTATTGGCTTATTGTCAGCTCAGCCAGCATCTGTGGATGTACCTGACAATAGTAGACAACTGTATGATTTGAATTGAAGTTGTACGCGGCTTTCGCCACTGTATACGTAAATGACTGTCCAGGCATGACAAGCTTAGACACCTTTGAGTCAAAGATCTGTGGTGCCAACTTGATAGTTGAGCCATCGCCATAGACCGCCGTGATGGTATGGCCTGAAGAACTCTTATTCACCCATGTAATGGTCGTACCAACCTTGACCTGTACATTGATGGGGTCGTAGCACGATGGGTTACATGTTTGGTTGGGAGCGGTATTCGTGATGTTAATGGTAACAGCCTTCATCTTGGTCATATCAACGGCACTCCCGAACTGCCCCTGTTTACCAAAAGCAACTGCTGTTTGATAGAGGCCCGGATTAGCAGGAATAGCATCACTATTACTGGTAGCGGGAAGACCATTCTGTAGAAAGTCGGGAAGTCTGTTAAAGCCGCTCGCGGAAGAGCCAGTGGGATAACCATTATCCGACAAATATTTCGGATCCTCAGAGCGGAGAAATTGGAAAAGATACTCCACGTCATTCGATGATAAGGGACCGTTAAAATCCTGACTGGCGACAATAGCATTTGGATTGGTGGGCTGCGGCTTAGCCGGATTATATACACCGCCAGCAATGACGCGATGCAGATTGTCGTCGGACATGGCATTCATCTGGTCGATAGTGTACCCGTTGTATGTCGGGTTCACGACTTTGTTATTCTTACTAATAGCATAGCACTTGTTGATACAGTACTGAGAGTAAATCGCCATACCACGCAGTACTGCGACATCGTGCTGCTGTGCCTTTGCACTGGCTTGATTGCTGCCCTCAAGAATCCAGAAGATAGGAATCATTAAAGAGACGATTGCTAACATAATGAGAGCGCTCGACCCTGCCTTCTCGACTGCGTTTGAGCGAGCATAGAAGATGTATAGCAAGCCACCTGTAGCTACCAGTACCACGACGATACCTACAATGACCTGTACAATGTTTCCCATAACTCACAACCTTTTGGTTTACGCTCAGATAGCTCTCAATACTAGCGGCATATCTGATCTATAACCCATCTATTTCTCTATCTTTAATAACGTACTGCCTCTCAAAACGGGAAAGCCGTTTTCAGAGACAGTACGTGGCATGCAAGCTATATACTACAAGGCCCACAAGTCTCCCGTTCTTGAGTAAGAACAGAGTACTAGCCACTTGCACTACACGCCTTCTGCGGTGGAGCGATCAAGCGTGTCGTCGCATCCGGGTGAGGTACTTTCGTGTTGATTGTACCCGTGTCCACAGTTATATCTTCACCATTAAAGACGAGTTGAAAACGGTTCAGGCTGATTGGCGCAGGACCATCCAACCACTCGCCAGTCACATTGTAATGAGAACCGTGACAGGGACACTTAAAGCTTGAGCAGTCGTCACGGAAAGGAACAGTACACCCTAGATGAACACACTTTTGGTACAAAGCGATCCAGTAGGAACCGTCCTTATCTTTCATAATGGTCTCGAAGTTCAACCGATCCTGAAGCTGCCCACCTTGAAGCAGAAACGGAAAGTTCTGCGTCAGGTGTATCAGGTACGTTTTAGCAGCCTGATTATAGAACACTCCCACTGAGCCTAGCGCGAACTCTTCGAGCTTCGCAGCAGCTTTAAAGTCTGACTTCTTGCCCACTGATATAGGAGCGCCAAACTGCCCAGCAAGGTTAGGATAGAGCATATTTAATGCTCCGGCAACGGCGGCGGTTGTAGACAGGCCCCATACAGCGAGCATAGACCTGCGCATGAAGCGGCGGCGTGACAAGCGCTGCTTGGAAATTTCTGCCGCTTCTGCACCACCACCATGAAGAACTTCATATTGTTGCGGTGTAATAGGTGGTGTATCAAGACTCATACTTGTCCTCTTTGTTTTCTCGATCTTCCCTACGACTACAGGTCGAAGTACAGACCTTGCCACGGCCATACCCAGAGCCAGCCTGGGCCTCTAAAGAAACTTCCGGCCATTGTGACCACAGCCCAGAATATCAGGAACATGGTGAAGGTTACGATAGCAACCTTACGGTCGGCATACGCGCGGCTGGGGTTGCGGTCCACATAAGGGAGTACCGCAAGAGCAGCCAGCACCAGACCAGGCGCAAGCACACCGCCCGTACTCGGCGTGAAGTAGTGCAGCATTTCCTGCAAGCCCAGGAAGTACCAGGGAGCCTTTGCAGGGTTCGGCGTAATGTTCGGGTTTGCTGGTGCACGCAGGGGTGCATCGATCACAATGGATAACATCGTCACCATCACCATCACAGCGGTTGCAGCGAAGAACTCGCGCACCAGGAGGTGGGGCCACACGAAGACCGAGTCTTCCAGTGGCTTTTCAACACGCGTGATCGCTTCCTGCTTCACCACAGCCAGAGTGCGATAGCGTCGCTGTGTAGCTGCCGCCTGCGTCTGTACTCTTGGTTCTTTCTGTTCAATTGACATGTTCGTATCCTCTCGTTTCAATCCTCATCCAGGCTGAAGGCTGGACGCCAGCACTCCTAACGAGCCGTACCAGCCATGGCACGCTCTGCCCTGGCTTCCAACTCACGACGTGAGGGAGGTGGAGGACCAGCCTCTCCGCCATCCTTACGAATACGCCAGAAGTGGACCGCCATTAACAATGCTCCAGCCAATGGAAGCAAGATGACGTGACCCACATAGAAACGAATCAGCGTTGCCTGGCCTACAGCTCCACCACCAACAAGAACCTTGTACACAGGGTCGCCCAGGAGTGGGGTGTAGGGAGCCAGGTTTGTACCGACGGTGATAGCCCAGATAGCAATCTGGTCCCAGGGGAGCAGATAGCCAGTGAAGCTAAGGAACAAGGTAACAAAGAAGAGCAGCACACCAACCACCCAGTTGAACTCTCTCGGTGGCTTATAAGCTCCATGGTAGAAGACGCGAATCATGTGAAGCGTCACCGACACGACCATCAGGTGGGCCGCCCAGCGATGCATGTTACGCACCAGGTGTCCGAATGAGACAGCACTGTTCAACTGATTAATGTTTTCATAGGCCGCACGTGTGTCAGGAACATAGTAAAACATCAGAAACACGCCGGTGATGGTCAGCAACAAGAACAGGAAGAAGGAGATACCACCCATACACCAGGTATAGGTGATCTTCATTGCCTGGCGGCTGACTTTGACAGGATGAAGATGCAGAAAAACGTTCCCCATCATAACCAGAGACTGGTTTAATGGAGTGTCGGGGTAGCCATGCCGAAAGATAGAACGCCAGACCTGGCTCTCGACAACCTTCTGCGTCATCACATCGAGCAAGCTTTTCTTAGTGGTAGAGCTCACTGTGCCTCCTCAAGGTCAAAACTTGACCGTGTTTGGAAAAGATAGTTTGATTGCAAAATATTCTTCCGCTGTGTGACAGATTATAGCATATAACCTCCACGCTGGGTACCCCTCTTAACTACTAGAAAGCTAAAACTTTTGCACTCTTACTCTTTATTATAATGCGTTATGTAGGCAAACGAAAAGAGTTACAGATTGTCTGCGCAATCTGCGTATAGCCTGAGTACGGGCTTATGAAATAAAGAGTACTCCTGATAGCGAAAGGTAGACATCAGGTACACACCTGATTTTTCCCTGTCATACACCTGATTCTTCTGCTTTGAGCATCTTAAAGTGCTATTTGACAGTATGAGCGAGAAGTCGATACAATTACTATAGAAGAAGTAAACAAGTATTACCAAGTAGTACAAAGAGAAGGTTCTACCCAAAACTAGAGGTTAACTCCTGGGACAACCATAAAGGTAGAACTTAAAGAGATTATCATGATGACTGATTCAAGCACAAACTACAGAGAAGTGGCAAAGAACAACAGGCTACTCAGACCAATCCTCAGCCTTCCTGTCTTCTATAAAGTACTCCTTGCCAACAGCATTATTATCTTTGTTGGTGCAACTGGCGGTACATGGCTTGCATCCCAGCTCAATAGTAAGCCTTATGCATCCATCTACCTGATTGTGTTTATCGCTGTCGGTTGGCTTGTGAGCGTGATTCTCAATTTCGTGGTTCTGCAAATTGCTTTTCGTCCACTGATGGATTTGGGGAAAGTGATGAACCGCGTACAGGCTGGTGAACGTTCTCTACGAGCACCCTTGACGGGCGTTGATCCCGAGGCAGATCGGCTGGCAAGTACCTTTAACATGATGCTTGAAGCGATTGATGAAGCAAATCGTGTGCGTGCAAGCCAGATCATCAAAGCCCAGGAACAGGAGCGGAAGCGTATCGCTCGCGAGCTGCACGACGAGACATCTCAAGTCCTTACCTCGCTCCTTATCAGCCTTGCGGTATTAGAGGAATCAATTACAACGCAGGAAGCCCGTGATCGCATCGTAGAGACACGTAGACTTGCTCATCAAACACTAAGAGCAATTCGTAACCTCAGCATCGATCTGCGTCCAAGTGCCCTTGATGACCTGGGACTTCTCCCTGCCCTGCGCTGGTATGTTAAAGAATACCAGCAGAAAACCTCCATCGAGGTCGAGTTCCACACGAGCGGCTTCAAAGATAAAGAGCGACTCCCACCGGAGATGGAAACCGCGCTCTATAGAGTTGTACAGGAAGCATTAACCAACGTAGCGAAACATGCACACGCACACAAGGTGACAGTTACACTCCGAGAGGAAACTGATGCCGTTTACGCCACGATCACTGACGATGGACGAGGCTTTGATGTCGAGGAACTGCAAAGGACAACAGACCAGGACCGTGGCTTGGGATTGGTAGGAATGCAAGAGCGTGCATTGTTGTTAGATGGTACGCTTACCATTGACTCCGGTCATGGACATGGAACCACTATTCAAGCCCGCATTCCGCTTCATGCTGTGGTACCAGTGAAAAAAGATTTAACAGCAGAGCTTGTGGTATAGACGAGTGGATGCACAATGAACGTATATGAAATGCTACAAAAAATACATAGAGGACAATAAAAAAAATAGATGAAAATACGCATTCTACTTGCCGACGACCACACCATTCTCCGCGCAGGACTGCGTATGATGCTAAATGCGCAGCCTGATATGGAGGTCGTGGGCGAGGCGCAAGATGGTCGCCAGGCCATTGCCGAGGCCCAACGTCTCCAGCCCGATGTCATCCTTATGGACATTACTATGCCTGACATGAACGGCATTGAGGCAACGCGTCAAATCAAGAAGCTCTTACCAGATACGAGAGTGCTCATCTTGACGATGCATGAGCACGATGAATATGTGTTTCAAGCGTTACGTGCCGGTGCATCGGGGTACATGCTCAAAGAGGCTGCGGACACTGACCTCATTTCCGCGCTGCGCGTCATTCAGAGCGGACAATTCTATCTGTCACCCACAGCGCAGTCGGTCATGGTGGGTGACTATCTACAACGAGTACGCACAGGTGAAGAGAAGGATAGCTATAGTAGCTTGACGGAGCGCGAACGCGAAATTCTCAAGCTAGTTGCAGAAGGCTATACGAACAACCAGATTGCGGAGCGTCTCATCATTAGTCCAAAAACGGTCGATACACACCGCACTCACGTGATGGATAAGCTGAACTTGCATAGCCGCGCCGAACTGGTGAAGTACGCGATGCGACGCGGCTTGTTAGAGGATTAGAGGGACATACTAAGGGGTTGTGGCAGGAGACGCATACGTCCCCTGCCACAACCCCTTAGTATGTCCTTCCAGAGCAGCCCTTTTACCCCTATCAGGGATTACCAATCAAGTGATTGACAAAGCGACATCTTCGAGGTATATTTAATCAAGTGATTGATTGAGGAGAAATCATGGACGACACCGAACGAACCTCTCAGGACATCAACACCATAGCCGGACGCATCCTCAGTGAAGGCGCAGTACCCAAAACTCAGGGCGATGAACGGCGGCGGTCGCTGGTACAGGCAGCTTACCACCTCCTTGCAGAGGGAGGCTTTGAACGGCTCCGGACGAGGAATATTGCAGCGCGAGCTGGAGTGAACATCGCCACCCTACACTATTACTTTGCCCGCAAGGAAGATATCATTCGGAGTGTGGTCGAGTACCTGCTCCAGCAGTTCATGACGGCATACCTGCCAGGTTCTCCTTTTGAGATGAGGACGCCGTTGGAGCAAATTCGGGGAGAGCTGGCGGAGATGCAATACCTTTTGCAAGAGAAGCCGGAAATGTTCATCGTTTTAAATGAACTCATACTTCGTTCACTGCACGATTCGGTAATTCATCACATGATCAAGTGGTTAGATGAAGGGTGGCATACATACCTGGAACAGGTCATTCGCGATGGCATAGGGCAGGGCCTGTTCCGCACGGAGCTTGATCCAGGCAGTGCGGCTACCTGGCTGATCCTGCTAACTAAAGGGACGACCCTTCACTATATGACCAATCCAGGAGCAGTCGATTTCGACCGTATCAGGGTAGAAGTCGAGCACTGGCTCACTGGCTAACGAAGGACGCACATTGGAAAGGATTGTGCAAGATGCAAGGAACAACACGTACGGGCTTTCTGTCGCGTCAGCCGCTGGCGACACTGGGCAAACTCACAGCAGCAGCATTGATTGGTGCAGCCCTTGCTTTCGCCATTCTTTTGCTGACGATCTTCCTGGCGACCGACGCCATTGTCCCGCCACTGCTTATCGTCGCTATAGCCCTGTTGGTTGTAGCAGGCATCGTTGCCACCGGCGTTCGCTGGACGCCACTGCTCGGTGCTCTTGCAGGTCTGGGGACGATGATAGGAGGGGTATTCACGCAGCAATACTTCGTGTACCATCTCACGCATCCTGCTGAAGTCGGGCCTTTTCTCCTGTCCCTTCTCATATGTGCGTTTGCCATAGTCGCGGTCTGTACAGGAATTGGTGCCACGGTACAAAACTACCGTAATACAGCTCGGCATATGCCACACTGGCTCCCTACTCCCCTGGCAGCCTTGGGGGGCTTTGTCCTGGGCGCTCTGCTGGTCGCGCTCCTGGTGCAAGCGACTCCTGCCGCAAGTAGCACAGCCAGCATAAATGGAGAACCGACGGTGCATATGGGTGTAAGCAATTTTGCGCAGTCAAACGTAACAGTCCCCAAAGGGTCGAAGCTCATGCTGATCGATGATGGTTCATTCCCACACATCCTTCTCAATGGCCTGTGGGAGAACAACTCGTCTCATCCAGCAACAGAAGCGGGTGCCCCTTCCGTTCAGAACGTGCAGGTGAACGGCAATTCTGTCGAGATCGGGCCGTTCAACACGGCTGGTACATTTCACATTTACTGCACAATCCATCCAGGAATGAATTTGACCGTGATCGTGCAATGACAGCGGGGGATACAGCGACCTGAGAGCAGGCACAGGTGCTTGTTCTGATGAATAGAAGAGAAAGTGATGAGAGCTGCTAGCAGCTCATTACAAAAAGGATGTCATGACTATGCAAAACAACGATCAACACCACGCCAACACACTGAACATTTCGCTGGAAGGAATGACATTACATGTTGCCGACGTAGAGCGCTCAGTGGAGTTTTACACAAAAATTCCAGGAGTGCAGGTCCTGGTACATCGGCCTGGCGTATTCGCCCTGCTCTCCATTGGCAATGGGCGCCTGGGCCTGTTGAAATATGGACCCACGCACATCGAATTCGACACGCTAGATCCCGATACACTCTATCAGCGGCTCAAAGAAGCTGGTCTGCCAGTTGAAGAACCGCCTGCTCTCAAAGCCTGGGGTGAGTACGACTTTACCATCTACGACCCTGATGGTCATTGTCTTGAGTTCGACAGCCCACACCACCAGCAACCCGCAGGTAGCAATTCGCAGGTTCAGAGTTGAATATCATTATGGAGACCATTCCAAATTGGGGGCTGACTAAGCGACCAATTTGGAATGATCTCGTCACATAGCTCAATCTTCTGTAAACCGCTGTGACCCTTACTCGTTAAAGTCCTCATCATCGACTCCGCCATCATTCTCTTCGGCGAAATACTCGTCACTGTAAAAGCCGACATCTTTACCAACGTAGACACTGACGAGAAAATCGTCACGAGGCATATCAGCAGACAGCACAAGATCCTCGTCTATCTGCTCAATCAGTTTCGTCAGGTCCGTCTCTTCCAGTTCTCGCTCTAGAATAAGAGTACCATGCACTGCTGTCGTAGTGAAGTGAATATCTACCGTACCAAGGCGGTTGTTGCTCTGCAAGTTACTTCCCTGCATAATATAGTAGCCTTCTGAGTACGGTGTACGGAAGTGTCGCTCAAAATGAATATCGTCCATGCGATGTTTGTATTCGCGCAGATTATCGTACTGCGCTCTCCTTTCTTAGTACCTTATGTAGAATCTAGGATAGCTCTCTATCGTGCTACGTCGCCAAGGATACCCGTCCACCTCCACATTCCTACCTTCTACCTCAAACAGTCAGTTCAAAGCCTGCATGCCGGACACATTATACCATATGTATCTTTTATGAAGACAAGCAGAGAGACCTCCTGTGGGTCTTTAAGGCACATTGTGAGACTCACAAGAGGTGGAGACCTACGAGAGGTCTCCCTACTACAAGAATTGTAAAGATGAGCGTAGTTTAGCGAAGACAACGCTTTCTTCATCACTATACGTGCTTTGTGGGGCTATTTGCGTGAGCAGAAAGAGATGATTGCTATGCGTCGTCGCTAGCAGCGCCTCGGTGTAATTGACGCCATTTCGCTGCAAGGTCCCTTGCACTTGTTGCCAGGACGTACCAGCAAATGAGAGCGGAGCTAGAGATTGCGCACCAGTCATGCCAGTTTTTGTTGTTTGCAGCTTCAAATACTGAGCTATATCGCTACTGGAGTTAGTGACACTAAGATCGACCTGCGCCGTTTGGCTGCTATCAGAGAATAGAACCGTTGATCCGTTATGCAGCACAGTCCAACTGTTAGGATACGCTAGGGAGACACCCAAACCAGTATCTTTGAATTCTTGCAGAGGTTTCGTGACTTCTGGCACAGTAAATGGCTGTGCCAGCACAATCCATAGCCCGCCACCCAGTACCAGCATGCAAAGGAACGCCAACAATAATACAAATGGTGTACGACTTTTGCGATGCAATCTGCTGCGCATCGTCGCAGATGCATAAGAAGCGCGTCTATCTTGTATAGACGAAGCAGATGATGCTTGCCAAGACTGTATGGCAGGTTGATGAGGAGATGGCTGATATGGCGGTAGTCGTGGTATTGCTACAGGTCGCTGCTCTGTACTCGAAGTCGGTGTATACGCGCCATAGCCCTTGTACTCTTGTTCTTGAGATTGCTGTACCTCGTAATTTGCCTGTCTGCTATATGACTCAGGGGATAGAGTTGCTGATCGCGCGTCTGCCTGGTTTGGCAAGTGGAGTGTATCGAGATGTTCCACATCTTCACTCACTCCATCTTGCACACTTTCTGATGGATATACAATGCGCGTATTTTCCTGTTCCAACGTAGCCATTGGCGAGGTTGGAAGTTCCTCAACTACGTCTTGCTGCATGGGTAGCTCTTTTTCCGGTACAGGAGATGAGGAAAAGCCTTCTTGTTCTCGCACTTTTATGTGCAGTTCTCGCTCAGGTGTATCACGTTGCGGTTGTACAGGTGAAGAGGTTGGCGTGTCCTTCTGCGTAGGTTTGACATCCTGTTTCTGAGGCGAAAGCTCTTTGACTGAAACATGAGTCATGGGAGCAGGCCATACTACAGGAGGGGCAGTGGGACCATCTTGAGCAATGCGGTGCGTTGGTCGAGGCTGGAGTTGATGTGCGACTTGCTCACGCAAAACCTGCTTCTCACGTGGTTGTTCCGCCACCTGTTCTCGCAGAACTGGCTTTTCGCGTTCTTGTTGCGGTTGGGATGAAGGGGAAGAGGTTTTCGACGCTGCTAACGATTGGGCACTGAAAGGATGAGAAGGCACCAGCGTTCCACAGTTGCTACAGAACCGTGCGTCATCCCTGGGTAGTTCTTTTCCACAGTGTGTACAAGCTGTCGCCACAAAATCTCTCCTGCGTCTAGCCCAACTATACTAATTAATAACATTTACAGTATCGCAAAAGCTTTTCCAGGTCAAGCAAGATAGCTCGATGTAGTACATATTGTTGCCTATTTGAGTTCAAGCAAAGCTTCGCGCTCAGCAGGTATTTCTAGAGCTTGCTGATTTTTCACGATATCAACCAGTTTCTTGCGCCCTTTAGGGCTGCCAATCATCAACACACCAATCAACTTATTATCGCGGAAGAAGAGCTTCCGATAGTTTTCATTGCCCTTCTCACCAGGTTCGCGGCGGGACAGCGTTTCTATTTCTGGCTTGCCTGACTCTGTTGTGCCGACTACAGCAATGTTCACATCGAAGAGCGGACTTGTATAGGTTGGCACATCCACGTATGCTTGATGGCCGCCAGCCATATTTACTCCCGCGATGCGTCCATGTGCCATCGCGTTATCCCAGGTTCCCATGGTGTGGTGCATTGCAAGAGTTGTGTCAAAGAATTCTGCTACGTCGCCTGCAGCATAAACGCCAGGAACGTTTGTTTCCAAATATTCATTGACCATAACGCCATTACGTATCTCTACAGGTGTACTCGACAGCATCTTTGTGTTGAGTGTGATGCCCAGCCCAATGCCAATCATATCCGTTTGTATTTGGCGGCCCTTCCTTGTCTTTATGTAAGAAGGTACGCCATTTTTAGGAATGACCTCCTCGATCTCGTCGCCATGAACGACCTCAACACCAAACTTCTTTGCGATGTTATCAACGACCTCACCACCTTCGGCATCAAGAGCGTTACGCAACCAATAGGAACTGCGCATAATCCAGGTTGTGTCGAGCTTGCGTACTGCAAAACCATCACAAAGTTCATAAGAAATAAAGCTTCCGCCATAGGCGACTGCCGTGCGCGACTCTAGCATCTTAGCAACAATCGTCTTCGTGTCGTCAAGCGTGACGAAATTGTAAATATGCTCAACATCTTTAGCCCCTGGAACACGAAGTGGATTTGCCCAGCCCCCAGTCGCGATGAGCAACGCATCATAGGGTAGATGCTGGTCCTTATCCGTAACGACGACCTGCTCATCTGTATGAACGCTCGTCACCATAGTCCCTGTCAGTAACTGGATATTTCTCTGCTCATGCCATGCAAAGTCGCGTATCATCACCTTTTGCTCAACAATGACACCCTGCAGAAAGCGTGGCAGGGATACGCGGTTGTAGAGCGGATAAGCTTCATTCGTGATAAGATGGATACTGCAATTCGCGTCATTCTTGCGGAGTGTTTCCGCGGCTGTCGTCCCTGCGACCCCATTGCCTATAATCACATATCGTTTCTCATGCGTTGCCAAAACGGGTATCTCCTTCTCTGCCGTCATTGTAAGTAATGCTTCTTGAAAATCTTAGCATAGTTTGCGAGAGAACGCTATAGTATAGTTGAGTCACATCACAGTGAGCGTGCTAATTTCCTTTAGTCTTTGTGTTGTATAACTGCTTATCAATGAGCTGGGCGCAATGCTGCTACAATCATCGCTACCACGCTTAAAGCGAAGGACACCAGGAACGCGAGGTGCAGTCCATGCATGAAGATGGTGAGAGCAGAGCCAGCCATGCCACCTCCATAGATGAAGACTTGCATCATCGCCGCAACCGGAACGGCGCTCAAAGCCAACGGGAAGACGATGGCGATGCTGAGCATCTGCCCAGTGTTGTTGAGCATGTTGAGGATACCAGCAGCAGCCCCTCGCGTGTTTGGTTCAACCGCACTCATAATAGCATTGGTATTGGGCGAGACGAAGAAACCAGAACCACCACCCATCAATGCCATATAGAGTGCTAATAACCAGTATGATGTGGTGGGTGATACGGTAGACAATCCAAGCAGGCCGAGGGCAGAGATGCCTAGCCCGATAGGGGCAAGGAGTCGCGATCCGACGCGATCTGACAGACGACCACTCAGTGGGCCGATTATCATGAAGGCTGCTCCAAAGGGCGTGAGCAACAGACCAGCTGTCAATGGATCTTTTCCATATGGACCTTGTAAGAAAAAGATCAGCAGGAACAGCACCGCTCCACGTGCAATGCCATTGAGTAGACCGCTCAAGTTCGCCAGTGCGAAGAGACGATCACGGAAGAGGCGTAACTGTACAAGGGGTTGCTTGATGCGCGGCTCAACAACGCCGAAGACAATCAGGCTCACAATACCGATGATTAGCAGTGCGTTCGTAGCAGCCTGGCTTAGAATTGGAAAGGCAAGCATCGAGAGTGAGAGCAGCACGCCAGCGAGACCAATAGTGAGCGTAATAGCTCCAAACCAGTCGATGCTTTGACGTGTTTGGGGACGTACAGGTTCGCGTAGACGCCAGACACCCCAGAGCACTCCGAACAGCCCCAATGGAACGTTGAAGAGGAAAACCCAACGCCAGGAAATTTCGGTCAAGAGGCCACCAACAATTGGCCCGAGCAGAAAGCCAGCCGCACCCGCGATTTGATTAACGCCAAGGCCAAGTCCGACCTGTCCCTTACGAAAAGCGTCGGTAACAATCGCGGTACTGTTTGTAATCAACATCGCGGCTCCAACACCCTGGATTAAGCGTCCTGCAATGAGATCACCGCCGTGAAACTGTGGTTGTGCCAATCCTGCGACCAGCGACCCAATTGTAAAGATCAGAAAGCCTGCATTGTAGAGATTTTTTCGTCCCCAAATATCTGCAAGTCGTCCCACGATAGGAGTAAGGACGGTTAAGACAAGCAAATATCCTAGTAGAACCCACATAATAGTAAAGAAGCCAGCCTTTAACTCGGTTAGAATATTTGGGAGCGCGATGAGCAGCGCGGAACCTTGCATAGAGGCAAGCAATGCTCCAACTGTCGTGACGGACAAGGCTACCCAACGATACCCATCGTGTGTTTCAGCCGCCATAGGAACAGTGTTTAGTTGATCATTTTTGGTTGTGGTATTTGAAGAAGAGGAACGCGATGAACTCATGAATGAGAAACCTTCCGATGGAATTATTGTTCGCGTCGCGCTAAGAGCGCAGCGATTGAAAGCATTACGAGTGCGAATATACTAAGTACCAGCAGGTCAAGTGGAATTGTCGCCGTCTCGTAACCCAACAGTGCTCCTCGAATAGCATTGACTCCGTAAGTGAGAGGATTGATGAGCAAGACGACGTTAAACCAGGGCGGAACGCCTCTCGTGGGAAAGACGGCTCCCGAGAATAGGTACAACGGCAACGTAATAAAGTTTTGAATAGTGCCAAAGTTTTCAAAGTCGGAAATCCACATGGCGATGACGACACCTAATGACGAGATTGCCAGAGCAGTAATGAACATAGCTCCCAATGTACTGAGCACATTGAGCGGCGTGAGCGCTACCGAGGCAAATGGGGCAAACACCATTACGATCAGAGCCTGTATCGTCGAACTGGTCGCACCTCCAAGACATTTACCTATTACCAGCGTTGAGCGCGGCGTTGGAGCAACCTGCACCTCTTTAAGAAAGCCAAACTCGCGGTCGTAGACGATGGAAATTGCTGATTGCAATGCACTAAAGATGATCGTCATGGCAATGATGCCTGGAAAGACGAACTGTTCATAGCTCAGTCCGGCAATGGGCACAAATGAGCGGCGCAGACCAAAACCAAGCGCGAAGAGCCAGACGAACGCTCGCGCCATCGCGCTATACAGGCGGCTACGCTGTCGCCAAAGGCGGTTCATATCGCGCAGCCAGATCATAGCGATGCCTTCAAGGTCTATCAGCGGTGTTTTGACTGGTCGATCCTGCTGAGCTAATCTAGACGACGCAATACTCGTCTTTGTCTCCAACATACTATTCGTCCTTCCTACCGTCGCAGCCGACCGCGACCACGTAGACGCGCTCCCATACGCTCTCGCGCTCCAACACTTTCGTCACGAATGGCACGCCCTGTTAGTCGCACGAACACATCTTCCAGGCTCGGAGCCTTGACTGTGACGCCGCGTACCTCGATACCAGCAAGAGTGAGATGCCGAATAACAGTAGCAGCCAGTGACTGACCATTCTCGCCCTCTACACTTAAGGTGCCGTTTTCTCTCTGCACAGGACGTTCCAACCACTGCGAAACGTCCTGTGCAGCACGCTCATCGTCGGACGTGGTGAAGGAGACTACATCTTGGCCGACACTCCGTTTGAGCGCGGCAGGTGTATCCAGGGCAACAAGCCGTCCATCGTCGATGATGCCGATGCGGTCGCAGTACTCCGCCTCTTCCATGTAGTGAGTGGTCATGAAAATAGTGAGGCCCGTCGTTTCACGCAGCCGCAGTACGTGTTCCCACACGCTGCGACGCGTTTGTGGGTCGAGTCCTACCGTCGGCTCGTCGAGAAAAAGCGTTTGCGGTTCGTGCAATAGTCCTCGCGCCACCTCTAAGCGACGCTTCATGCCACCTGAGAAGGTTTTGACAATATCTTTGCGACGGTCATCTAAACTAACCAGTTGCAGCACGTCACGGATGCGTGTATCTCGCGTCTCACGAGCCGTATGATAAATCATGCAGTGGTAGCGCAGGTTCTGCTCCGCCGTGAGATACTCGTCAAGAGTCGGGTCCTGGAAGACAATGCCAATGCTCTGTCGCACCGCAGCGGCTTCTCGTACGATATCATAGCCGTTGACGAGAGCACGCCCCTTCGTAGGACGCAGTAGCGTACACAACATCTTAATCGTGGTACTCTTGCCCGCGCCGTTAGGTCCCAGAAAGCCGAAGGTCTCGCCACGTCCCACTTCAAAATTAATACCTTTGACAGCCTCGATTGCGCCGAAGGAGCGTGCCAGGTGCTCTACAGTGATGGTCATGGATATACCTCAATGAGATGGCGTAAGGCAGATAGAGCGTCGAGAATGCTTGCGCGTTCCGCGCTACTTAGTTGCTCGAGACGGTGGCGAAGCGATCTGAGGCGCGCGGCGTTGTAAGTTGCAACGGCCTGACGCCCACGTTCTGTTGGACTCACCCACACAGTACGCCAATCCACATCATCGCGTGATCACTCAACATAGCCACTCGCCAGGAGTCGCTTCACCATTGCCGTCACAGTCGATGGAGTAACGGCAAGACGTTCCGCCAATTCCTGCATCGTACAGCGATTTTGCTCAACAAGAATTTGCAATAATGACAACTGACCCGGCGTGGCTCGCAGTTCAGATACTTCACGTAAGTCCGCATTCGATGATCCGTCATCAAGCGGGACATCGGCGCGTAAACGTCGCAGCAGCTTTGGTGCTATGTCGAGCAGGGCCGTTGCCAGCTCGGTATCTTGTTGCGTCAAACGATCTTGTACCATATCCCTTCCTTATCACTTAGATAATCTAACTATATGATATAACAAATATTTGATAGCTGCAAAGGAACAATGCAAGACGAGCGCAATGTCGGGTGTGACTCTGACATTGCGCTCGTCTTGCATTGTTCCTAACGAAGAAAGCATTTAGCTTGTAGGGATAAATCGGGTCCTACGAACTACCCCTAGAATGAATAATTTGACCTGTAATCCAACCTGCCGCTTCACTAGCGAGGAACGCAATGAGTCGTGCAGCATCTTCGGGCTGTCCCACGCGGCCTTGCGGATTGCTCTCTATTAGATGCTGCTTCTCGTCGTCACTCATCCAACCCGTATCGGTCGCTCCTGGGTCTATGGCGTTGACCATGATGCCACGTGAGGCAAGGCTAGCGGAGAGTGAGAAGGTGAAGGCTTCAATGGCACCTTTTGTAGCAATATAAGCTAGTTCTTCTGGCATCGCTGTCACTGACTGTCCTGAAGTGAGGCTGATGATACGACCTCCCAGCCCTCCTGGATAGCGGCGCGCAAACTCGACGCTCAGCAACATCGTACCACGCATGTTAACTGCGTAGTGGGCGTCAAGCGTCTGAGCATTGAGAGCCTCATAGCCATCGCGTGTGGAGTAGGCGGCATTGTTGATGAGGATAGAAGGTTTACCTAATCGCTGCTCGACCTCGTTCATGATCTGCGCCGCCGAGTCTGGCAGGCTCATATCAACCTCCAGGCTTTCGCAACGCACACCCTTGCTAAGAACCTCTTCGCGCAAACGAGTTGGCTCATCCTCATCGGCTCCCCACGGCATAGTACGATCATAGGGTCGCCAGTAAGTAAAGAAAATATCGACGCCATCAGCAGCTAGCGCACGGCACACAGCAGAGCCGATGCCTCGTCGTCGGCTAGCTCCTGTTACGATGGCGATATGACGTGGAGTGTTGTTCATAGATATCCCACTGAAAATAAATCAGGGTATGAAGAAGTTCAATACGCGAATTGCGTCTTCTCCTGAAATTCGAGGCAACTTAGGCGGCATAAGTTGCCTCAAAAGTTGTTACTAGAGGTCGTCCTACCTCTGGTAGAGGCACTTCTTCCAAGTAGAGTTCAGTTGCCTCTTTAAGATTAGCGAGAGCTTCTTCAACAGTGTAACCTTGACTAGCGGTACCCGCTTCGGGACATTCCGCTACATATTTATCCTCTTCTTTATGAAGAACTGCGGTAAAAGTTCGTACAGTCATGTCAAGATCTCCTAATGGTTGGAAAATCTTACTTATGTGTGCCTTCAAACAGCACAATATAGTTACTCTATCCTTATAATCTATTACGAGTGTAACATAGCAAAGGGAAGCTGTCGAGATAGATTTTTTAAAGCAACACAACAGGGATGAGATAAAACAGAGTATGTATTATTTTATCTCATCCCTGTTGTATTACTCAAGCGAAATTGATTTTACCCTCAGTTACCTGACCGTTTGCGTCAATATCGAACACTCTGGCGTAAGGAGGTTCTGGGTAGTGCTGGTGTGAGAAGATGATGTAGAGATAGCCACTTCGTTTGGCCCACTCTTTGTCCCGCGCCGAAGGATAGGCTTCGCTTTTAGGATGAGAGTGATAGTAGATCATTTCTCCATCGTAGTCGTCGATGTCGTTGTAGATGCGTACAAGATCGGCTTCGGCGATGATAGAAAAATCATCAGGCTGCGCGGCGGCGTTGTTGGTCGGGTAGTTTTTGACTACTCGACCAGCCTTGCTTCCTAATGCACCACACCCCTCGTTGGGATAGCTCGCCACGATATGGGCAACCATCTCATTATAGATTGGCTTAGGGATATGCACTACGAACGCGTTGGACATATCTACCATAGTATCTTTGCCTCTAAATCGTTTTCGAGTTCGTCGAGGTCTCGGGTCCAGATATCCTCACTTAAGTATTTCCAACCCCCATCAGCGAGAATGACAACGATCTTGCCACGCTCCATTGTTTCAGCGATACGTAGGGCCGCATGTAGAGCAGCACCGCATGATGGGCCAGCAAAGATACCTTCCTGGTCCTTGAGCTGACGTGTACGATGAATGGAGTCCATACCAGTGACCAGTATCTTACCATCAAGCAGAGATTGGTCAAGCACAGGTGGTACAAAACCATCTTCAAGGCTTCGTAGTCCCTGCACGCCCTCGCCCTGCATCGGCTCAGCGGCGATTATCTTGATTGTGGGATTGTACTCTTTTAAGCGACGTGCATTGCCCGTAAGCGTACCACCGGTACCAAGGCCAGCAACAAATACATCCATGTCCGGTAGGTCGCGGATGATTTCGGCAGCGGTATGGTAGTAGTGAGCATCGGGGTTCGCGGAATTACCATACTGGTAGAGCATGACGTAGCGATCATCCTGCTGCGCCAGTTCCTTCGCCAATCTCACTGCGCCGTTGCTTCCTTGTGCTCCATCAGAAAAGATGATCTTCGCACCATACAACTCAAGCATCTGGCGACGCTCTGTCGTCACGTTATCGGGCATAACCGCGATGAACTGGTAGCCTTTGACACAACAGATCATCGCCAGCGCAATACCTGTATTGCCGCTGGTTGGCTCTATCAGAATAGAGCCAGGTTTGAGCCTGCCATTAGCCTCGGCGTCCTCAATCATCTGCTTGGCGATGCGATCTTTGATGCTGCCTGTAGGGTTCGCACCCTCTAGCTTCGCATAAATCTCTACACCCGGACGAGGACTGAAGCTTTTCAATTCTACGAGAGGCGTATTGCCAATAGTCTCCAGTATACTTCCGTAGCGCATAACAGGTCTCCTAGCGTATGTTGTATCTCTTTGCTATAGCCCACCAGCCATCGCAGGTAAGAGGGTGACAGTATCGTTTGCACTTACAGGCGTCTCTAGCTTTTGCAGGTAGCGCACATCCTGGTCGTTGATATATACATTGACAAATTTACTTAACTCTTCTGATGGCTGAATCTGCTCTTTCAACGCAGGATACCGCTGGTACAAATCAGATAATACTTCGTTCAGCGTGCCTCCCTGTGCAGTCACTTGCTTCGAGCCACCCACTGATGATCGTAGGATTGGAGCTAAACGGACAGTTGCCATGTGTAGTTCTCCTTATCGTCTCCGCAGAGGCACCTCCTTGCGGGTGCCCTCTGTGAAAATATATTTGGTATGTAATTGTCGGCGACGAGGGCACCCGTAAGGGGATGTTCCTACAGGTGCGCTTCTATCACCAAACTACGCAGGAATAGCGCAGACATCGGCGTATGTTGGCAGATTCTCTGGATGCCCATGTTCGCCACATGCCGCACAATTGGGATCGCGGTAGAGGCGTAGTTCGTTGAACTCGCCAGCCAGCGCGTCATAAGTCGACAGGCGACCTACTAGCGGCTCACCGATTTCGAGGAGCAACTTGAGCGTCTCAGTTGCCTGCAAGATACCAATGATGCCAGGGAGCACACCTAGTACGCCAGCCTCGGCACAGCTTGGTGCCAGTGCTGGTGGGGGTGGCTCTGGATGGAGACAGCGATAACACGGACCGTCATATGGCTTGAAGACGGTCAACTGTCCCTCGAAACGGAAGACGCTGCCATGTACCACGGGCTTATTCGCCAGCAGAGCGGCATCGTTCAGCAGGTAACGCGTGGGAAAGTTATCGGTCCCATCAATGATAACGTCGTAGTCGGCGATAATGCGCCCCACATTCTCCTCATCCAATCGCTCAAGATACGTCGTGACCTTCACATCAGGATTTAGCGCTTCTATTGTCTCTTTCGCAGATTCAGCTTTGTACTCACCAATACGCTGCGTGTTATGTAAAATCTGGCGCTGCAGGTTGCTCTCATCTACCACATCAGCGTCGATAATGCCAAGAGTTCCAACACCAGCCGCGGCGAGGTAGTATGCGGCAGGTGAACCAAGACCACCAGCGCCAATCAGTAATACTTTCGAGTCAAGGAGCTTGAGTTGTCCCTGCTCGCCCACTTCTGGAATGAGAGTATGGCGGCTATAGCGCTTGGCTTGTGCATCATTCAGTGTACGCGGTTGTACAAACTTAAATCCGCTGCCTTTCCACTGACCGAAGCCACCCGCCATCGACACCACATCCTTGTAGCCCATTTGCTGCAATGTGTTGCCAGCCATGAGCGAGCGTACTCCACCAGCACAGTACAGAACCACTTTTTTCGATTTATCGGGAACAGCCTCTTCGATCTGAAGTTCTAGGAAGCCACGAGGAACGTGAATGGCACCAGGCATATAGCCTTCGTTCCACTCGTGTTTCTCACGTACATCGACTACCACCACATCTGAATCGGTGGTATCTTGTTGATGCGTAAGAGCGTCATTCACCTGGGATGGGGTCCATTCCGGCACCTGTTGCCGCGCACGCTTCATGATCTCGCGGGATGCATCACCCATGTTAGATCACCTTTCACTCTTGTTAACTGTATCCATCAAATGTGTCTGTAAAATAACTGACGAAAACTTGCTGTATCTCTATTTTCTGTTACCGAACGTCGCGCTATAGTATAAGATGACCTGAGCTAAGACGTTCATAGTAACTAACATACGTATTGGAAAAATTATTCCAGAGATGCAGCCCTACATCTTATGACTACTGTATCCCCTGGAAGTATCATAAGTAGAGAGGTAGCGTTTGACAGGTACGGAAATGTGATATACAATTTTGGAAATGTTGGCATAGCTCAGCATCTAAAATTATCAAAAGGAGCGAGAAGACCCGCCCCGTTGCAGGGGGCGGGATGAAAGCGACCTCTCGACATACTAGTATCGTTGTAGTATAATACATGTATGCCACGAACCACGAAACAGAAACAAAAGGCGGTGTACTTACCGCTTGACATCATTGAACGCTTGCGTGTAGCAGCAACCAAGAACCATCGTTCGTGGAATGCTGAATTGTTAGTCGCTATCGAGAAGTACCTCGAAACACAGGAAGGGAAGTAGATGACGCAGCGAGCGTACCAGTACCGATTCTATCCAACACCCGAACAAGTGCATAACTTGGCATGTACGTTTGGCTGTTGTCGCTTCATGTACAATTGGGCGTTACAGTTGCGTACCATTGCGTACTTTCAACACGGCACGCGCTTGTATCCCAATGACCTGTCACAAGCTTTGACTGCACTCAAGAAGCAAGAGGGAACGGCGTGGCTGCAAGAGGTCTCAAGCGTGCCTTTACAGCAATCCTTGCGGCATCTGGACAAAGCATTCGTGAACTTCTTCGAGCATCGGGCCGAGTACCCCACCTACCACAAAAAGCACAAGAAACAGAGTGCAACGTATGCCGCTACAGCATTCGCGTGGAACCGCTCACGCTTGACCCTTGCCAAGCAGAAAGAGTCCCTGGCAATTGTGTGGTCACGCCCCCTTCCTGATGGAGCCAAACCGTCAAGTGTGACGGTCACCAAGGATAAGGCGGGTCGGTACTTCATCAGCATCCTGATAGAAGAACAGATAGCCACGCTACCCATGACAGACAAAACAGTGGGCATAGACTTAGGACTCAAGTCCTTTCTGATAACGAGCGATGGAGAGACGCTCGCCAATCCCAAATACTACGCCCGCAGTGAGAAGAAGCTTGCGAGACTGCAAAGGAAACATGCCAAAAAGAAAAGAGGTTCCAAGAACCGTGAGAAGGCCCGTAAAAAGGTAGCCAACCTGCATGCACGCATTGCCGATACACGAAAAGATTTTCAGCAGCAAGTGTCCACTAGACTGATACGCGAGAACCAAGTGATCTGTCTGGAAACACTTGCCGTGAAGAACATGCTGAACAATCACTGTGTAGCGAAAGCTCTTGCTGATGTTGGCTGGTCTGAATTCGTGAGGCAATTAGAATACAAAGCCAAGTGGTACGGGCGCACCATCGTCAAGATTGACCGATGGTATGCCTCTAGTAAGACATGTAGTGCATGTGACTTTGTCATGGAGGACATGCCCCTTGAAGTACGAGCATGGGCGTGTCCTGAATGTGGCGTGTGTCACGATCGGGATGTCAACGCGGCGTGTAACATAAAGTCCGAGGGACTCTCGGCTGTAAATGCTTATGGAGGACATGTAAGACGTGACAGGCGCAAGTCTGGGCATGCGGTGCCCATTGAAGTAGGAAGGTCTCTCTAGCGATAGAGGGAGTCCCGTCTCATTGAATGAGACGGGAGGATGTCAATGATATATCCATCGTAATGCGAAAGAATAGATACATGAGTCCGAAGCTACCACGTACTACCGGAATCGAGGTAATCCGAACACTTCGTCGCACTGGTTGGTATCAGCACCACCAACATGGCTCACATATCTATCTAAAGCATCCTGACTATCCTGAAAGACGCGTTACCGTTGCCGTCCATTCAGGAGAAGTAATCAAGCCCAAAACGTTACAAACAATTCTGAGGCAAGCGGGATTGAGCGTTAATGAATTTCTGGAACTGTTATAGAGGAGTGATATGAGAAACTATACCATTGTTTTGGAACCCGATTTAGAAGAAGGCGGATATACAGTAACAGTTCCTGCACTTCCTGGATGTGTAACTCAAGGTGAAAATATCGAGCAATGTATAGAGCATGCTCGTGAAGCAATCGAAGGCTATATTGAGAGCCTCATCATGGACAATATGCCTGTTCCTGAAGAGACAGAACGACCACAGATGATTACTATAAGTGTTGCAGCATAATGCACATCTTTTCTACATTCCACACTTTGTCCTTCATTAACTCTAAGGAGCAAATAAGTGGGTACATATACAATTGCTGTTCTGCCGGGTGATGGCATTGGACCAGAAGTCACGGAGCAGGCATTGCGAGTGCTTCAGACGATAGCTGACCGCTATAGGCATACCTTTACGTTTCACAAAGCCTTGGTAGGCGTCTCCGCTATCGAGGCCGAGGGAAATGCTATTTCAGACGCAACAATGGAGTTATGTCAGCAAAGCGATGCTATTTTATTTGGTGCCGTTGGAGGCTCTACCCATCACGAGAATCCCAACTTGAAGATACGGCCTGAACAAGCTCTCTTCCGTCTTCGCAAGGATTTAGAATTGTTCGCTAACTTGCGTCCGGTACGTCCATTTCAGGTGCTGTTGAACTCTTCGACCATTAAGCCAGAATTTTTGCAAGGAACTGATCTGCTTGTTGTGCGTGAGCTAACAGGAGGTCTTTATTATGGCAAGCCCAGCGAGATACGCGAGACAGCCCAGGGTAGCGAAGCTATTGATACACTTCTTTATACGGAGGCAGAGATCGAGCGCATTATACGCACAGGGTTCGACTTGGCACGGACGCGCCGAAAACACCTCACATCTGTCGATAAGGCGAATGTGCTTAGTTCGTCACGGCTCTGGCGACGTGTAGCCAATAGGGTTGCTACCGATTATCCCGACGTGACACTTGAACACCTTTTAGTAGATGCCTGTGCAATGCATCTGATTCGACGACCATCCAACTTCGATGTGATCGTGACCGAGAATCTTTTTGGCGACATTCTTACCGACGAGGCATCGATGCTGGCAGGCTCTATGGGTATGCTCCCTTCGGCAAGTCTTGGCACACGTAAAACTGCTCATGGCCTCTTGGGGCTGTATGAGCCGATTCATGGCTCTGCACCAGACATAGCTGGACAGGGCAAAGCCAATCCCATTGCTGCAATCTTATCAGCCACACTGTTGCTTCGCTACTCGCTCAACCTTATAGAGGAGGCAGATGCCATCGAAGCGGCTGTCGAGCAAAGTATCAACACGGGATATCGTACAGAGGACCTGCATGAGACAGGAAAAGAGATTGTGGGGACAAAGGAGATGGGCGACCATATCATTGAAAATCTCACACAAGTCTCGGTCTAGCCCATCATTGGTTTAGGGCAAGGACCCAGGAGGCGCAGCTTTTCCTGAGTTCTTGCCAACTGCTCGACGAGATCGGCATTTTCTCGTTGTAAAGTGACATCTTCCGCCGTTAACAACGGTGCCACTCTCGCCTCCAAAAACGCGATCTCGTCGAGCAACAGTTGACGCTGTGCATACCAGCGGGTCACAGCACGTTCTACACCCATAATAACAACCCATTTTAGCGCACTACTGTCCCGTACACCAGATTATTGAGAGTGCTTAGTAGTTCCTCGTCTTGATACGGCTTGACGACATATCCACTTGCACCCAATTGCATTGCACGCTGCTGATGCTTGGCCGCTGCTCGTGAGGTGAGCATGACAAGCGGCAGCGTACGATATTGTTCCTGGGCACGTAGAGTTGCTATCAGTTCATAGCCATCCATACGCGGCATCTCAATATCAAGCAGTACAGCAGCTGGCGTTTCGCGCGTGATCATTTCTAATGCCTCTACACCATCTCGCGCCATCTGAACCTCCCAACCGTGCTGTTTGAGCATGTTTCCAACAACACGACGTACACTTGGGCTATCGTCCACGACCAGAATATGCTTTCCATGTTCCAATTTAGGCGCAGAGCTAGCAGGGACTTTGGCAAAAGCTCCCGTCTGTGCAGTGGGTGATACTTCGACTGTTTGTCTTACAGGTAGCGGAGGCGTTTGTGGAATCTGCGGAATAGATGTTGCGGTTGTCTCCGAGCGAGCAGAAGTTGCAGCATTTCCAGCTACATTCGTAACTAGCTTGGCACGATTCGAGAGCAACTCCGTCAGCTCAAGAATTAGTACAACCTGTCCGTTACCAAGAACTGTACCACCTGCGATTCCGTGTACATGACGCAGGTGTGGCCCAAGGTTCTTAATAACAACATCGGACTTCCCCTTTACCTCGTCTATGACCAGAGCCACACGGTTACCACCAGCATTTACAAGCAAGATATGTGACTTCTCGCCGATCTGCCCTGGTGGTAGTGAGAGGTACTGAGCAAGCATACTGAGCGGGTAGAGATCATTGCGTACCACAACGGCTGGTTGTCCCGCGACAGTTGTACGCTTAAATGTATCTAAGCGACCAATGGACTCGACCATCACAATTGGAATGGCAAACTGTTGATTGCTTACCCGAACCATCATAGCGCTCTGAATAGCCATACTTGTTGGGAACTTCATCGTAAATGCGGTTCCCTGGCCTGGTGTAGATTCGACCTCTATACTTCCTCTGAGACGTGAGACGCTGTCACGCACCACGTCGAGGCCGACGCCTCGACCGCTCTCCTCGCTCAACACTTCAGCGGTTGAGAAACCAGGACGGAAAATTAACTCAATCAGTTCGTTCTCACTGAGTATGTGATCTGGTTGGATAAGACCATGGGCAATAGCCACGTTGCGCACATGCTCGGGATCAATGCCTCTGCCATCGTCACGTACTGTGATGACGACTTGATTACCTTCGTAGGATGCGGACAAGGTGATTTGACCTTTTGGCGACTTTCCATGTTCTGTACGGACCTCTGGCGTCTCGATAGCATGGTTCACTGCGTTACGCATCAGGTGCAACAATGGGCCAGCGATCTCTTCGAACACCGTGCGATCAACCTCGGTCTCTTCGCCTTCCAACATGAACTCAAAGTCTTTGTGCTGCTTAAATGCCACTGCACGTGCGGCGCGATAGAGGCGTGGAGTCATTGTCGAGAGCGGTACTAAGCGTGTCTTTAGCAACCGGTCCTGGAAGGTCGTGTTCAAGCGATTTTCGCGAGCAAAGACACCTTCACATTCACGGATTATTGCGTCCATCTCGGTACTCAATGTCGCCATGTCTGAAATGCCTTCGCTCAGACCACGTGCGAGTTGGTGAAATTCAGTGTAACGGTCAAGCTCTAGTTCATCGAAATCCTTCAAATGAGATGGCTCGATGCCATTCTTTCCATTTCTGTACACGAGAGCTGGAGAACTATTTCCTTCACCTGGCATGACCATCACAGAACGACCACTTGGCAGTGTTGCAGCCTCAAAACGACTCTCCAACTTTTGTCCAACATCTCGTAGGCGATTGCTACTGATACCGACATCAGCGACGAGGCGAACCAGGCGCTCGATACGCTCTTCTAAGACACTGCGGTTGACAAGGACTTCACCGAAGAGGTTGACAAGCTCGTCCAGCTTCTGTAGACGTACACGGACGCTTAAATCGTTACGGTTGGCACGTTGAGCGTTTGTCTCAGACTGTCGGTTTGTACCCACACCAGCGACTAACGCAGTGTCGGTGATCGGCTCTTCGCTTCCTTCTGCCTCTACATCGATATATTCTTCAGAAGAGACGCTCTGAGAAATGTTATGCTCATTGAGAAGCGCCGCGTAACGGACACGCAGCGTCTGTACTCTCGCCTCATCGGGGATTTCATCAGCTCCTTTCCCTGTAATGAGGACATCAAGAGTTTCGGCTGTATCCAAGATAATACTGAGTGCTGCAGGAGAAGCTGAAATTGTACCCTCCATGATACTATCGAGGAGGTCTTCCGATATATGGCTTAGCTCCGCAATAGCTCGAAACCCCATCATGCCCGCCGCACCTTTCAAGGTGTGGGTAGCGCGTCGAATACCCTGGATGAGTTCGCGGTTCTCAGGTTCTCTTTCCAAGGCCGCAACATATGTACTGATGGTCTGAAGATGTTCCTCAGCCTCCAGCCGGAAGATTTCCGCTGCCTCTTCCCCAAAATCTCCACTGAAAGATGATGGAGCGGAGGATGCTGAAGCGGGAGGCTGTGCCGATTTGTCTGTAACAGCGACAGATGCAGTTTGTGCTTGTGATGGTGGAACTGGAGTCGCTGGCGCAACAGAGGTAATAGAATTCGGTGATGCGGAGGAAACGATTGAAGAAGCATTAGCATGAATGGTCTGCTCATCTCGTCCCACTGCTCCTGTCGCTTGCCATGCTCTCTCAGCAAAGTTTGACAGCGTTGGAGCTGGCGACGAAGGCGGTGATGTGCGAGGAGAAGCAGAATCTTCATTAGTCGCAATCTGAGTGAGGAACTCTTGCCGCACTTGAATTTCTATCTCATTACGCAGTTGTGCCTCTAGCTCACGGCGCAGTTCGTCGATACCCGAAACAGAGGTGCGTTCCTGTAGGCGTTGCCTTGCTTCGAACTCCTGACGTACCTCATTACGTATCTTCTGCTCCAACTCGGCTCGTACTGCCAGTGAAACATTAGAGCCTGATTCATATTCGCGTCGTAACTCTTCACGTACGTTTGCCTCGATCTCGGTACGCAGGGCGTCTGGATTCCCGCGTCGTTCGAAAGTGACGCGTTCTTGCACGTCACGCTGCGCATCGCGTTCAACCTGCATCTCCCAGGGAGTCCATCCAGGCTCTTGTTTCAACACGCGAGTTCCATCTATCTGCATCCGCTGAAAAGCCTCGCCGCAATCGGTAAGTGATGTATGCAATTGCTGTAGAACGGTCTGCATCTGTTCATCGGTCAACTCGACACCGCTAGTGACCTGATTGAGTAATTCAAGCACCTTCTTCAGCTTGCTATTTGCTACCCACACGACTGAGAGCGGTAAGTAGCGACGTACCTGCTCATTGCTATTACGCAGGTCGAGGCCCATGGCCTTTCCAGCCCAATCCTCCATACGGTCAAGAGCGTCTTTAGAACCATCCAGGAAGCCTCGAAACTCACCACGTTGGGCCTCTATGACAGCCATAGCGGAACGTAGCTGGCTACTGATGTTCTTCAACGAAGAGGCATATGTCTCCAGTGCCTGAGTATCGTTCTGTACGTCTTCGTAGGCTTTGGGGAGCGCGATTTCTTTTGTTTCGGATGGACTATTTGATACAGAGATCGGTGTGAGATCGTTGATGTTTGCTATAGGGGATGCATCAGCATGAACTTCAACTTCGTTCTCAGTTGGCGCGTCTTCTGATAACGTGGGAAGTTGGCGCGTAGAGGCAACAAGCGTATCCAGAGCGCTTGGCAAAAGCGCTATTTGCTCATCTTCAGAAGGCACTGCCGATTGTGGCATTGAAGAGGCGACCTTTTCTTGAGAAAGCACAGGAGCCGATTCGGGAATGGCTGGCTCTTCGGGCCATGCAGTATCCTCTGAAGAGGATGCTGGTGATGTGCGGAAGGAAGCCAATACCTCGTCGAAAGATGGCATTGATCCAGACAATGGTGGCTCTATCTCTTCAGGTTGATACTCCCCAGCAGATGCAGCCACATTGAGCCCAGAAGCACTACTCTCAATAAGATCTTCGTGCCGAGTGGCTTGTGTTTGTTGCGCAAGCTCTTCTGCCTCAAAAGAGGCTCGGTAGCCAGCGTAGTCAGCATCATCTTCAGCGATCACGGCATCTTCGTCTATGCCATTACGGATACCATCAACAAGCAGGTATAATCGACCCAGTGAACGCTGCAAGAGACTCACCGTGGGACTATCGAGAGTGACGACACCTTCTAGAGCATCACTTAAAATGTCTTCCATCCCGTGAGCGACATGTGCAATGCCAGGAAAATCCATCATAGAAGCTGAGCCGCCGATGGTGTGTGTGCGGCGGTGGGTCTCCTCCAAGGCATCCATATCGCCAGGTGACTGCGCTGCTTGCGCTGATTGTGCCAGATGTTCAAGGTTTGCCTCGATCTCTGGCAAATAGCTGTTCACCTCTTCAATAAACGAATCGAGGACTGATAGTTTATCAAATGTATTCGACATGTTGCGCACACCCACTATTCTAGCGCCAGCCTGCATGCATATCATCTTAGAGTAGCATGCAGCATGACACTTGATTTGCTATTGACCACGCTCTCCATTATTCGAGAAAGGCATCTGGTCCTGATTGAATGGAGATGACTGTCCTCTGCCCACTTGTGACCCTCCTGGGCGGCGTTGGCGAGAGGTTACTGTTCCTGATGGAGGAGGAGGCAAAAAACTCGGATTGGAGGACTGAGTCATTGGTGCCTGAGATGGGTAAAATGACTGATTTTGCCCATCGAAACCCTGCATCATACCAAATTGTTGCTGACCATTTCCCCCATTGTCGTTAAAGTTCTGTTGACTCTCGAAGCCTTCAAAGCCATTCATGTCACCAAAACCTTGTTGATTATCATACTGCTGATAACTGTTGCCACCAAATCCCTGAGGGCTGTTGTACTGGGGCTGGTTTCCAAAGTTCGGCTGACTCCCAAAGTTCGGCTGGCTCCCAAAGTTCGGCTGGCTCCCAAAGTTCGGCTGACTGGGGAATTGTGGTTGGCTCTCAAAGCCTTGTTGATTGCCATTGCCATATTGTGGCCGTCCACCGAAGGAAGACGAAGCTCCAAAGTCTTGTTGGTTACCAAAATTATACTGACCAGAACGAGACGATAACGCGACTAAAGAGCCCGAGTTTCCAGGTTCAGGCAACGGAGGGAAGTTTCCCGCGAACCCCTGCCCCCAGTCGTTGCCCATACCCATCGTGGTAGGTACGCCAGGGGTGAGCGTCGGTGAGAACATTTGTCCTCCATTACTCTCAGACATTTCTGTAATAGACGTCAAATGAGAGAACGAACCGACCATCTCATTTCCGCGATCAGGAAGATGGAAAGTCGAAACTGAGGCACGTAATTGCTCTGAGAGTTCCGCCAGGTAACTCACACTCACTGCTGCTTCCTGAGTTCCTGCATCTGTTTGACGAATGACTTCTGAGATTTGTGCCATCGTGACGGCTACCGCCTCCGAGACAGGAGTTTGCTCATTTGCGGCACGAGCGATGCCCTCGATCATCTTGGTCTGTCGTTCCACAGCACTGTAAATCGAATTCAACGAGCGACCAGCTTCGTCAGCCAGTTGTGATCCCTTCACCACCTCTTGTGTGCTGTCTTCCATAGCAACAACTGCATTGTAGGTATCACCTTGAATACTCTTCACCAGCGTTGCGATACGCTTCGTGGATTCAGTAGATCGTTCAGCAAGAAGGCGAATTTCATCGGCAACAACAGCAAACCCACGTCCATGTTCCCCAGCCATAGCGGACTGGATGGCGGCGTTCAACGCCAGGAGGTTCGTCTGATCCGCGATGTCTGCGATGATATTGACTATTTCACTAATCTCATTTGATCGCTCACCCAACCGCTTGATCTTCTTCGAGGTTTCCTGAACGTTCTCACGAATGAGCATCATACCATCAATGGTCTGGCGAACTGACTGTTGACCGCTGCTGGCACTGCGCAGGGCTTCTTGAGCCACTTCAGCACTCATCATAGCATTGCGAGCTACATTCTGAATAAAGACTGCCAGGGCCTCAACAGCCTCGCTGGTTCGCGAAATCTGGCCGACCTGTTCCTCAGATGCTTGCGCCAGGTCAGCAGAGCGATCAAGAATACGTCGTGTTGCGTTCGTCACCTGTACAGCCGTCGATTGTACGCGTCCAACAACCTTTGCAAGCTCCTCAATCATGTAATTGAAAGAGTCCGCAAGCACACCTAGCGTGTCTGGTGTAACCTCCGCCTGCACACGCAGATCACCGTCACCGACAGCACTTACTTCTTGTAGAAGTTTTTCGATCTGCGCCTGTAGCGCTGCTGCATCGCTTCCACTGCTACTTAAAGGCGTACCAGAGTTACCACCTTGACTATCAAGAAGAGTGTTAAGCGACATTGATAGCATAGCGAACTCGTCGTCACCATTTACCGTTGCACGTACACTGCGTTCTCCTCCCGTGAAGTCTCGGCAGACCGTGGCGAGTACCAGGAGTTTGTCTTTAATTCTGCGTTGCACAAAATAATTAATAGTAAAAACGAGGAGCAACACCAAGATAGCGCAACCTAGTACAACAAAACCAAATGTCGCTTTATCGAGTTGTGATGAGGATGCATATACAAAGCCAAGCAATGCAAAAAGAATAACGGGAATACCAGTTGAAGCAATTAGCCCTAGTAGCATAAGTGCATTAACTGTCATTCCACCTCTGTTGCGGTCAGGGTTCATTCGCCAGACCTCCTGTTAGTTAAAAATATCCATATCGAGTCGGATGATATTCCATTCGACTTTCTATTACCCCTGAATTACACGACATTAATAGCGTTGCATTTTATCGGAGAAAAGAAGACGTGCCACATCCAGCAATACTATCATACGCTTACCAAGCAACGCACTTGCAGTAGCATAAGGAGCAATCCATTGAGGAATAGTGGATTGACGTGCGCCAGCACCGCTAATAGCCTCATTGGGAATTGGGAGCATCTCACTTATACTATCTACTATTAAACAGATCACCATCTCGTTGTACTGCAATGATAATAGGCGAGTACGAGGTCCATAAGTGGACGGCTCCAGGTCGAGGAACGCCCGCAGGTCCACCACAGAAGCGATGGAGCCCCGCAGATTCACCACACCTCTCACCCATGATGCGATATTGGGTACAGGAGTCACATTCATGAGTCGCTCAACACCTTGAACTAGTTCTGCTTTTACAGCGATTTCTTGGTCATTTAACGAAAATACCAGATGTTGCTCGCCAACAACAGCAGGTAACGCTCCACCCACGACGTCGGCTTCCGCCTTACCTTGACCATCTTGAGTTAGCTGTAACTGCGCAGAGGGCTGGATAACGTCTTGTGCTCTCACTTGCGGGTTCATGGCAAGGGCAAGACGTTGACCATACGACATAGTTCTCAGGTCTTCACTTGTCACAACATTGCTCCTATCGCTCTGCCCACCTGAAAGATTCTCCTATAGATGAGATGGACAATCTAGAAGGTTGTCATATAGCGACGTTTCTGTTTAAACCAGACGCCGGACACTCATTACCAACTCATCAGCGCTGAATGGCTTTGTCATGTACATGTCCGCGCCCTGCCGTAAGCCCCACGAGCGATCTAGTGGGGTGCTTTTACTCGTCAATAAAATAATTGGAATATGCTTGCTTGCTTCGTAGCTTTTAAGCCTACGACACAGTTGAAAGCCATTCTGCTTAGGCAAAACAACATCTAGAACAATACAGTTTGGCCGCTCTTTAAATACCTTCTCAACGGCCTCGTCTCCATCGACAGCCGTGACTACCTCAAACCCGCTGTTACGTAGCGGTGTCACAATCATAGTCAATTCTGTCCAACTATCATCTACAACGAGTATCTTCTGCCCCGACATCCCATTATACCTTTCCTAGTACAACACACCAGTGTGATGGGAAAGAAGGGCTATCTCACTGACGGATCTCCATCTATAGACGAGCCGAGCATATAGGTGGAGGTTCAACATAACCTAGCCACGGTATCGTAGACGACGGCGCATTCCTTCTTGTTGAACAGGTATATGCTCCGCCCTACGCTCTTCCCAGTTCGCAAGATGTTTCTTTACGGTTTGCACTAACTCGACGGAGTCAAACGGTTTAGTGATATATTCTGTCGAACCGGCAAGCCGTCCCCGCATCTTGTCAAACAATCCGTCCTTCCCACTGAGCATAATAATTGGAATCTGTCGAAACTGCAAGTTTTTGCGTACTATCTGGCAAATATGGTACCCATCCATACCACGAGGAAGCTGAATGTCGAGCAAGATGACAGCGGGCATTTCATCGGCTACCGAAGTGAGCGCACTCAAGCCATCCGCAGCAGTAATCACTCGAATGTGTTCTCGTTGCAATGTCATTTGGACAATCTTGCGTACAGTAGGACTGTCGTCTACAACGAGTACTGTCGGCTCCGTCATTTACATTGACCTCCTTCGCGTATCAAATGACCAGGAAGAATTCCCTTCCTGCTCGGTCACTTCATTTCTTGATGGATTATTTCGGTTTGGGACAAGGCCCATGAACGGGGATTGCTGCTGCATGGTCACCTCCCGTCCACGTGTTGCCTGTGTGTTTCTATATGCACGATACGTTTGATAGTGTTGTACCTCCTGGTCAATCTCCGAGAGGAATATTTTCCAGGCAACATTGAGTTGGCGGCCTGTGTGCGAATTGCCAACCTCATCGCGCAATGATAAATCAAATATCATACGCAGGAAAGCTGCTAGTCCCTGCACAGCCTCCCAGTAAAACTCCTCTAACTGCTCTCCTTTTACTAGCTTATTCAAAGTCAGGATATCATGACAGTCCAGTTGACCATTGGCAAAGATAGTTGTCTCCAGGATAGGATATCGCTGTTTAGAGAGTTGTTGCAATAGTGGTGCGAAGCGGCGTTCCAGGTAGCGTACAACCTCTACCGTCGAAACCTGTCCGCGTCCACGCAGTGTTCTCGTATATCGAGCATGATGAATGAGCAAGCCATTGATGCAATCAGAGAGTGTTGTAATAAGACCAAGCAGATGCTGCTCCGGTGTTGCTGATTGGCGCTGATGCGCCAGAGTATACTGACACTTGATTATGATGTTGGAGAGGTCTTGTTGCAGTTCTGTTTCCAAAGCAGTGTCAACGACCTCAATCAGGTTTAGTTCAAGAAGACGTGCTATAAGTCGTGCAACCCGTGCCTCTGGCATCATCAATACCTGCGCGACAGCTTGAAGGGGGGTTTCCCCATTAGAAAGGCAGAGAACCTCGACTGCCTCATGACTAAGTCCAAGACTGCGTACATCTTTACTGACTTCTGGTTGCCACCTGGCGACCGTTGCACGCGTGAGGTATGTTACCCCTTCGCTTGCGATCTCTTCCCATTCGTCAGCCTGCCGTAACGCTTCTAATAAAACTGCGTCAACATCCAATGGCTGCATAGCGCTATCCATGGGAAGCAAACGGTGAAAGGCAAAACGTCCGTTTACCCAACGGAGTGCATGGCTAATTGATTGTGTGACAGCGAATTCTAGACGGCGCTGCATCTCACTTGCACTCATCCAACCGCGCTCAACCAGCATTGCCAAAGCAACCTGCGTCTCACCTTGCGCCAGTTCACGAATTGCTTGAGTGCGCGGAGGGTCAAGTTTTCCAATCAGACATAGCATTCCAAGTACATCAGGTTGCGCGATACCCTCTTCGCGCAAAGATACGATTTGGCCTTTCCGTATGCTGACGGAGAGCGTTTCAGGCCCTGAATATACAAGTAGCTTGCCCGTCTTGCCACTCAGAGCGAGCATTTTTAAGATGGACTGGAGACCTAGTGTTTGTAAATCTCCGTCCATGATGCGATCTTGTTGCTCCATTGTCCCTCAGTTCCTTTGTTCGCCATGCATACAAAATTGTATTTTTCCTCACCGAAAGGCTAGCCGCAACTGTTCTTCCATGCAGTTATAAAGGTTGCGCTTGCTCGATAGCAGCGTGTAAATGAGCATATATAAGGGCTTTCCGAACACCAAACACTGACTACCCGCATAAGCAATAGGTATATTAGTATTGACAACAAGAACACGTGTATCGTTAACGGTTTGTAATACTCTGTTTATGTCTTATGTAGAGAACGAAAGAGCAGCAACTGTTGTAACACCCTAAAAACCTATCCCAGATATACAACAGGTATACATTGTACTCACATCTGTCAACACATTTACATAGTGTACGACAAAAAGATGTAAATAACTATAAAAAAACTGATGAATATATTAAAATTGTATTAAGTTTGCGTGAATTCGCTGGAAGAACGAAAGACATAGCCAATGCCTGGTTCGGTTAGAATATAGCGTGGGCGAGACGGCTCTGCCTCCACTTTAATCCTAAGTTGTCTAATGTAGACCCGCAGATAGTCAGCCTCTTCACCATATTCGGGCCCCCAAACCGCTCGTAATAAAGAACGGTGGGTAAGCACCTTCCCCGCGTATAACAGCAGTTGACGCAAAAGCTCGAACTCTGTAGGAGTTAAGCGTACCTCTTGTCCACCAACACGCACCTGACGACGCGCTATATTCATAGAGATGTGACCATCTTCGCTGGATAATATTTCAGTAGTATTCTCGTTCATTTCCACATTCATGTTCGCGCGTCGTAGACATGCTCTTACTCGTGCCTGTAACTCTTCATTACTGAAAGGTTTCGTTAGATAATCATCAGCTCCCAGGTCCAGCGCACGCACTTTTTGTTTCTCTTCAGTGACAGCTGAAAGCACAATGATTGACGTCTTTTGCGTTGAGTGTCGCAAATGTTTGCATACATCCAATCCGTCTAACTCTCCTGGAAGACACAGATCAAGCAAAATGAGATCCGGTTGATGCAACAATGCCATCTCTATAGCCTGTTTTCCGTCTTCAGCAACTAGAACATCGTAGCCACTCACAGTAAGATTACGACGCAGAATACGTTGGATGGGTGGCTCATCATCTACGATAAGAATACGTTTCCCTTTTGTCTTCACTATGATTTTTCTCTCTTCGCTCTATCCGTTTCACCCATCGGTATGCTTCGCTTCATTCCCTCTTCGCGGAATGTATGATCCGACTCTGTATACGTCATACTTGATAAATGTGTGGGCAAGGTGAAGACGAAACGCGATCCTGCATCTTCCGCGGCTTCTACCCAGATGTTTCCTTGATGAGCCTCAATAATGCCTTTACAAATAGTCAATCCCAGTCCACTACTGTGAGACCGCAGACCGTAGAATGCTTTGAAGATACGCTCCCGCTCATACTCTGGAATACTATTCCCCCGGTCGATGACCTGTACACGCAGCATCATTGCCTTTGATATAGCGTTCGTGGTGTCAATAACCACGGCAATTTCTACGTCCTCTGGACTATGGCGAGCAGCATTCTCTATGAGATTGTAGAAGACTCGTCCAAGCTGAACATGATCGACATAGACAAGTGGAAGTGGTGTTTGAAAATGCACGCGAACAGGTCTGTCCGCAAGAACTCGTTTCGCCTTCGCTAACGCACCGTCTACAATCTCAACAATATCACACCACTCTTTTTCGAGGATTAAGGCTCCCATCTCGATGCGCGACATCTCAACCAGTGCGTTTATCAGTACAGTGAGATGATCTGTTTCAGAGTCAATATCTTCAAGCATCTCCCGTCGCATCTGCTCATCCCAGGGCACCTCTGTTTCCAATAGCCCCGTAACAGCAGCCTTGATTGTTGTTAAGGGTGTACGCAGATCGTGTGATACAGATGATAGCAATGCGGATTTGTTTTTCTCATCTTGCACCTGCATAGTCACATCTCGCACCTGCAATGTATAAGCAGTGAGCTGTCCCTGCTGATTATGCAGCGGATAGCGCGTGAGTTGATAGTGGCTATCAGACGATGTATCCCCTAACAGTATATTACCCTCTGATGATGTTGCGGCCTTCCCTTGCCTATTACGATCACTGTTCACACCTTCTCGCTTTATGCCTGGGAAGTGAGATTCTTCTTTTGTCTTTTCCAAAGTGTAGCGAGGGTAGATAGGGTCCAGGACCAGAACACAACGCAACTCCTGCGTATACATGGTGTCATGCGTAAAATTTTGTACATATTGATGTACCTCTTGCGCATTACGTATACGAGGTAATAGCTCTGCAAAGATATGTTCAAGTGTCACATGCGCATTCTCTATATACATCATCCTCATGTTGCAGAAAGACTCGGCAGACGGATTCATGTAGATACAGGTGCCAGCAAGGTCTACGACGAACCAGGCATCTTTGACTCCGTGTGCAGGTTGTTTTAACTGCATCAGGAGCCTGCTCAATTCACTTAACACACCAGCACGAGCCAGAGCAGCCTCTGCAGTTTGTGTGAGCATCAACAAGGAATCTACAAAGGGTCCATCTTCCTCAGAAACGATGCTTGATCCATTCTTACCAGAAGCAATAGAAGATGCCTCTTCGAGAGATAGAGGGACATGGTTAGATATTCCCCCTATGGCTTCACCTGAGGTATACTCTCTCTCATATTTGTGAAGCAGAGGCTGCAGACTCCGTTCGTTTTGGGTCAGCAGGTTATCACTCATAAAGCGTAAGAGACTTGTGAGACTTACGCCGAAGGCGCGTTGAGTCTCTTCGCGCACATGAGCTAAAAGTGCGTGTTCTTCCTCTTCGCGTTGCTTATCAGGTAGAGGACGTAGCACCTGTTCCAGGCGTTCAATCGCATTCTGGAAGCGGCGGCGTTGGCGTGCTGACTCCAAGAGCATCCCATTATGAATTGCGATTGTTGCCTGGCTTGCAAAAAGGGCCAAAATATCTGCTTTTAAAGGTGTGAACCCTCCTGGTTCAGGAGAACAGAGGAGCAGTGCACCATAGACAGTAGTACTAGTAACAAGAGGATAACTGAGGATAGAACGTATACCAAGTTCTGAGGTGAGGCAACGGCTAAGGGGGAAATGCTCATCGACCTCTATATCATTTGAAATATATGGTTGTCGGTGACGTAGAGTACTGCCAATGATACTTTGTTCTGTGAGCGCAAGTTCGCTATGAATAAGCTTGTTAAGCGCCAACGGATCTAGCCCTGATTGAGCTTCCAGGCGCAATGTCTCTTCGCGGTGATTAAACGTTACGATGACAGATGCAACGTTAAGAGCATTTGTGATACCTACAACAATATGATTAAGAATGGTGGAGAGATCCATCTCGGAAGCAAGGGCGCTGGAGACATCTTTGAGTGCCTGACGTTGCCGATTCTGCATCTCGGCACTACCACCTAGTTGGGCACGTTCGATAGCAGTGGCGAGAACCTGGGCAACAGCTCCTATCAGCCGCTGCATAGTCGGATTTGTATATGTGCCAAGCCTGATACTACCAAGTTCAAGCATTCCTAAAACGCGCTCCTCTGTATGCAATGGTACAACACATGTCGAACGCAATTGATGATAGTTGCTAAGTGCATCTCCGCACTCTGCAGGAGGACCATCTAGCCCATTTGGATACTCTCTGACCACCAGTGCGGTCGAACTTAACATCCGCTCTAACATAGAGCCTTCAAGAGGGTGCTGGTGGTAAAGGGCTGTCCATCTTTTCGCGCCATTTACACACAACGAGGTATCGTCTCGATGGCATGTAGTTATGCGAACAGCTTGCCGATCATGATGCAACAGCACGATGCCAAAGACATCGAAAGAGATTGCTGGTTCTAATTCAGCAGCTAAACGGGTATAGTCAGGTCGGGCTCCATACACACTAGAGACGATACGTGCAACTCGCTCTACAATAGCAAACTCTTCCGGTGTATGCATCGAGTCTTCCCCGCTCTGAGAGACGTATGTTCCTGGTTCTATCATCTCTGCCAGTCCCCTCTGGCGTCTATTATGGCAATGCGCTAGACACCTTTTATGTGTATTGAGTAACAACCGCTCATGAAATTATTACTTAAACAACATGTATATGCACATTTTCCTACAATGTACATTGTTTGTCTCTAGGCACTACTTACAATTACTATATGAGACTAAATATTTGTATGTCGCAACAAAGTATACCATACGTGTGTGCATTCTCGTCAATAATTTAATGAAGAGGCGGTTGACGATAGTAAACTTGGCTATAGTATAACAGGTAGGACGTTACTCTATCTTCTTTTTGAATTTATCACTTTTTTATTCCAAAGGCATTGCAAGCGTATTTTTTGCTCTAAAGAAGTTCTCTGTACAGCATAATTCGTGCTTAGAGATCACTTTCTATAAAAGTGATGATAGGAGTGTGATATTCTTATACTTCCCCTGATAAGCTATAATGGTAGAGGTCTTCTGCACATCTTATGTAAGGGCAATCGTGGATGAGAGCAGAAAAAGCAACTTTCGCCTTTACCTCGAAAAAGGAATAAGATGATACATTTGCGTATAGGTCCTCTTGTGCGTGCGACAAGCACGACAAGTGCTGTTATTTGGGCAAAACTTTCGCACGCCTGCAATATCACTCTCAACGCAATACCATATGATGCCTCTGAAGATGAGAAAGCCACATCTACAGTCAGTGTTAGCATGCGTACCGTTACTGTTGGAGGCCATCACTATGCAGCACCTCAACTTCAAGGTCTACAACCCGGCACGTGGTATAGGTACTATCTGAGCACTTCTAGCATCGCTGCTGACCATGTAGACAAAGCAGAGTCTATAGAACAATCATTTCTCCAATGTTTTCGCACTATGAACGCTTCCATTTCTGAAGCCTCGCAGGAAAAGACACCACCTCCATCGGAAGCATTCTCACTGCGACTAGCTTATGGTTCATGCCGCAAGTATATCATGCCAGAAACGGACGCCTTGAGCGCCTTCGGGCGTTGGCTTCGTAACCATCTTGACGAACGAGAAACAATGTGGCCTCATTTACTCCTCCTCATTGGAGACCAAATCTATGCTGACCAACCGCTCGACGAGTTTGTACAGATGCATCCCCACCTGCATGATGGCGCTGTCACCTTTGAGGATTTTGCACTCATCTACGAGTATATCTGGACGAGTGACACAGACGTGCGGCAGGTTTTTGCGGTCATGCCCACGTATATGATCTTTGACGATCATGATGTCATTAATAATTGGAATATTTCTCCTCAATGGAGAGCAAGTATGCTTCAACATGGACAAGAACAGGTACTCGTCGATGGACTCATTGCTTACTGGGTCTATCAGGGTTGGGGCAATCTTGTTTCTAGGGAGCAGACAGACCATCCGCTTCTTACTATTATGCAAGAAGCTGAGCAGAGCGGGGAGGATGCTCTTGAAAGGTTGCGCACGTATATAAAACGCGAGGTGTACAGAAAAAGCGATGGGCACTGGCATTATACGATTCCAACCACACCGCCTATTTTCGTTGTGAACGCGCGCACAGAGCGTACCACTGTTTTTACTGATTATCCCGACGATATCTATGGGCCGACACGAATCATGAGCCAGTCACAAATGGCAGAGCTAGAGGAATGGATGCAGCGGCACGATACAAGCCTCTCTCTTCTTGTCTCATCCGTACCAGTCCTCTTGCCACCCCTGATTGGACTCGCCGAATATTTGATGGGCATACGTCTTTGGCAACCCGGCTTACGTTGGTTAGGGCTGCGATTGGCACATATACAACAGAGGTTTGCTCTCAGAATTAGCTTTGATCACTGGCCCGTCTACTCTCAGACATGGCATGAACTCATACACAGCTTGACCAGGCGCACACATGACGTTCTTGTTCTTTCAGGAGATGTGCATTTCTCTTATGCAATGGAGGCCCACCGCTCGTTTTTCAAGAATACGAAAGCTCGTCTCATACAATTCGTTTCAACACCTCTACAAAACGCATTGGGCCGCAAAAGCGAACAAATGATCGTAGGGCAGGCAAGCATTACACGCTCTATCTATGGAGGCTTGCATACACGAATGCTTCCGCTTTACGAGGCGAATGAGAAGAGGCGGCTTCAACACGACATACTGCTACGAAATACGCTGGCTTATGTCACATTGCAGCCGGATGACAAGAACGACTATATAGTAGAACAAGAATATTTGGGCGTCGTTGATGGGCAGATGCAGGTAGTTGGGCGCACAAAGTTGTCCTACAGGTGATGAGGAAAACGTCCATAGGGACCCCTGGTAATTCACAGGCCCGAGGGACCTGGTTGTGCAGGTTGACACAAGACTATTATCGCGCCCCTACCCGTGCGCGTACCCTGTTAGCTCGATGTATCCTTCGCCCTGTATTGTCTTACCACCACTTTGCCCCTGGATGTCTACGGCACCTTCCCAGTAACTATTACCTGTTGACTGGTACACGACTAATTCCTGGTTTTTTAACTGCGGCATGATCGTAAGCGACGCCTGCACCTGTGGATCGTTGATGTCAAGCCGCCAACCGGAAGGATAGTTCGCTCCCGTCACCGGACTCTTCCAGTGATCGAGGGGCGTCGTGTGAAGCGCACCGGTTGGAAGAAGATGATCTTTTCCACCAGCATCAATGTATCCCGCATAGGTCGAGACCGTTGCACCAGACGCGTCGTGGATGAAGTACAACATCATCTCAGTGTTATTATTCAACTGTATGCTATACCAGTCCCACCCGCCACCACCGAGCGAGAGAAAGTTTCCCCACTGGTGATCCATCCATGCCAGACCGGTTACAGGACGTGACTGATTGTGATCGACGATGGTGCCAGACAGCGCCATCCGTGTACGCGAGTAATAATACGAGAATCCACCAGGACCATAGGTGATGAGTCCTGTGCCATTGTGTAATGTAGGTGGCTTGAGGCCAAGCAGGTCAACATGTATAGAGTAGTTAGTCATTTCCGCCGCCAGGTGATCTACTCCATTCAACCCCTGAATCGACCAATCGCCTGCATGCACATTGATCCCTTTAGTCGAGGTCCCGTTTGGTATATCCGCATTCGGCTCGATGAGGCGACGCTGATCGAAATGGAACTCACCTCTCGTCACATCGCTAATGGCGAAATGTGACGCATATACCGGCGGAAAATTGCTCCGCAACGCCTGGAAGACCACCAATTCAAAACCATACGTATGTGCCTTCCCGTTGGTATCTGTGGTATTCATATGACCTGTGTAATACCACCACTCGGTCAAGTCATTATGAGCTGCCTCATCCTGCGGAAAGCGTATAGGCGGGAGCTGCTTCTGCTGCGTTGACTTATTCACCTGTGGCAATTGCGCCGAGGTTGAGACGATTCCGGGAAAATTGCAGGACGACAATAGAAGCGTTAGCATGAGCAGCACACCTGTTAGAACGCTTTTTTTCTGAAGAAAGGAGTGCATAATCTGTTTCGTATTTTTGTTCATCGCTTGCCTCCAATGCTCACATCCGTTTTCGTTGCGCCGGCTGGCAGTTCATCATCCGGGGGGACAAGCTCTTCTGTCACCATGTATTCCGCCAGGGCTGGTGGATGACGTTGTACACCAGAGAATGGGAGCCACCAGTTTGAATCGCCGAGAAGACGCATCGTGGCAGGAACGAGCAGACCTCGCACCAGAGTCGCATCGATCAAGACGGCAAGCGCCATACCCAGTCCAAGGGCTTTGACGATTATCATATTCGCCGTGACAAAACAGGCACTGACCACAATCACGATGACAGCAGCACTGGTGATGATGCCGCCACTACGTTGCAAACCAAGTGCCACAGCACGCGTGTTATTGCCTGTTTGCCAGAACGCCTCCTGTACACGCGAGAGTAAGAAAACTTCGTAGTCCATTGAGAGACCAAAGATGGTACAGAACAATAGGATAGGACTGGATGCTTCTACAAAACCAAGTGGTACAAAGTTCAAGACCTGGTGTAAGAAGCCATCCTGGAAGATGAGCACGAGCGCACCATAGCAGGCCGCGATAGACAGCGTGTTCATTAAGATAGCTTTTAGCGGGAGAACGACAGAACGGAAGAGCAGTAAAAGGACAACATATGTTGTCAACGCTATGACAAGCACTGCTTTAGGAAAGTCGGTGTAAAGAGAGCTTACATAGTCCATGTCACCAGCAGTCCCACCGTCCACCAGGGTTGTAGTCCCGTTACCAGGATTGGTATTGCGAATGGTTTGTACCAACGCCTGCGAACGCGGATCGAGCATGCCATATTTGCTGATAACCTGAACCAGCGTTGTGTTACCGGATACCGATGATTTCACAAGCGCGGCTACATACGGGTCGGCAATCAGCTTGGTATGGGTATATATGAGTTGGTACTGTTCCAGGGTGAAGCGAGGGTCGGCACTAACAACGCTATCGACACGATCAACACGCGGGTCGGCCTCAATACGCTTTACATAGGAGTACAGATTGTTGATGTTATTTGGTGTCAACACATCGCCCCTGGTTTGTACCGCCATCAGGATAGGCGTTGTCTCGCGATCATTGAACCGCTTCGCCAGCAGATCGTATGCCTCTCTTGACGGAACATCCTTTGGAAGAATCGAGGCATCAGGTGCCGAGAAGCGCACGCTCAGGAAAGGCAGACCAAAGCTGATTAACAGCAGAAAGACAGGAACGAATATACGTACGGGGTAGCGCATCACTAGATGCGAGAGCCGATACCAGAAGCCGTGATGTGGCTCAGCAACCGCAGTTCCAGCTACTGCTGGTGCAACCACTTTTTTACCTAGGCAGGGAAGGCGCACAGGAAATGCGTTTACTCTTAAGCCGATAATAGCCAGAATAGCGGGGAGAAGCGTTAACGCTGCCAGGATCGCCAGGAGCACAACAAGCATACCGCCGAGACCGACTGAATGAAGCATGTTGATACGGAAGAAGACGAGTCCCAGCAGACCAATCGAGACGGTGAGACCAGAGAAAGCCACAGCCCTCCCCGCGGTCGCAACGGTGAGAACAACGGCATCTTCGACACTTCGCCCACGCGCGACCTCCTCACGGAAGCGGCTCACCATAAAGAGCGAGTAGTCAACACCGAGTCCGAGTCCAAACAGCGTCGTAATATTGAGCACAAAGATGGAGAGCGGCGTGAGATGCCCAAGTCCAAAGATAAGCGCGAGAGCTATAACGACGGCAAAGCCACCCACGAACGCGGGTAGCAGCGCGGCAACAACTGAACGGAAGACGAGTAGCAGCGCAATAATAGCAAATGGAAATGCCAGTATTTCCGCGCGTCGCAGGTCATCTTCACTCACCGACTGAATATCTTCATAAAAAACGGGACCACCGCCAACACTATATTGTAGGTCGGGGACGCGCTGCAGTTTACGTTGTAATTCAGGCAAAAGCTTTGGAGCACTATCGGGGTCAGGTTTCAGCAAAACATTGGCATATGCCGCGCGACGATCCAGCGATATCTGACGCGGATTGTCGGTAAATGAGACGATTTGCGATACCTCTGACCAGCCCTTGAGTTGTGAGAGTGCCTGCTGTGATTCTTGTATGAATTGCGGGTCGTCCGCGGTATAATTTTTGCTTGTAAAAATGACCTGAACAACGGTCTGATTAAGATGCAGCTTTTGCACAAGCACATTAATAGCTTGTGCTGACTCAGCATCAGCATTAATGAAACCGCCAGATTGCAGCACCTGGCTTGCTTGCGGGGCAAATGGCAGCGCAACGGCAACAGCGACCATCCACAGGCCCACGATCAACCAGCGATAGCGGGTGGCAAGTTTGCCCAGATGGTAGAACATGATGTAGCCTTTCTTTAGCGAGACGGGAGATCGGAGAGAACATCGCATCCTCTCCTGTATTTATGACGTTTACTTACGTCACGAGGGGTAATATCAAATCCTACCCTCGACTCATTTTTCATGATTGTTACACCACGCTATAATCATACATCGACCAACTACTAACAACAACTTTACCTCTCACCATGCACTACACCTAGCATTAGAAGACATTAGTAAACAAGTACCTCTTCATTGAAAGCATCGTTTTATATTTAGCAAGCAAGCACATTATTGATTTTGTAGAGATAGGTTAAGTAAGTGTTATAATAAGTCTATCTTAACTGGGATTAAAGCAAATTGGAATAGGACAAGACCATGCCAGAATATCGAAAATGGATCACATCGGACCCAAATGTGCTCTTTGGAAAACCTGCTATCAAGGGAACTCGTATCTCCGTTGAGCAAATACTCGATGAGCTTGCGGGGGGAACAACGGTTGACGAGTTGCTTGAAGCATATCCTCGTCTCAACCGTGAGGCCATTTATGCTACGCTTGCGTTTGCCGCCGATACGCTCAGAGCAGAAGTCACCTATCCACTTGACCAGGCAGCATCGTGAACATCTTTGTTGATGAGAACGTCCCGCAACAGATTGTGCTACGGCTTCGAGCAGAAGGCTATCAGGTAGAGTATGTCACACGACAGGTGGAGGACCGCAGCATCCTTGAAGAAGCCTATCAGCAGCAGGCCCTTCTCATCACATCTGACAAAGATTTTGAACGGATGGTGATTTCCCTGCGTTAATAATTGCAGAGTTCCTGCTGTACGAAGATGTAAGTCTACAGCAGATAAACGTCCTTTTCGGGAGTTTTTTATGGCGAAACAAGCAACGGCGAAGAATGAACAAAAACATTCTGACGCCTCTTCTAAAGATGCACCGATCAAGGTCATTACCGTAAATCGGCAGGCATACCATGACTATTTTGTAGAGCGCACGGTAGAAGCGGGCGTCTCATTAGTGGGAACCGAGATCAAATCTATCCGCGATGGCAAAGTAAACCTGCGCGGCTCCTATGCAATAGCGCGAGGCGGCGAATTGTGGCTTGAAAACGCCCATATCGCTGTTTATGAGCATGGCAACCGCTATAATCACGAGCCTCTGCGGAACCGTAAGCTGTTGCTCCACAAACGCGAAATCGAGCAACTCTTGTCGAGAGTCGCAACAAAGGGTCTCACGCTCATTCCGCTCAAGCTCTATCTCAAGGGGGGACGAGCCAAGATCGAACTGGGTCTTTGCCGAGGTAAAAAATTGTATGATAAGCGTGATGCCATCGCGGAGCGCGATGCCAAACGAGATATTGAGCGTATCGTTCGCGGGAGGTAATCAACACATATGACACAAGCAGAAGAGCCACGCATAACGCTGGAAGATATACGCAAAAACGTAAACAGTGCCGGTTACTTTCGGTTGCTTGATATGCAGGTCGATGCTGGCGAGGGGGGTATGGGAGCAGTGCGGGTCCAGGTTGACGAACGACTGATGCATGCACAACAGACCGTGCATGGCGGCGTCATCTTCACACTCGCCGATACCGCTATGTCGATGGCCCTGATTGCGGCACTTCCGCCTCAGACGAGATTTAGCACCATCGAGGCAAAAATCAATTATCTTGCACCAGTCGTCACAGGGGAACTCTCTGCTGAAGGTACTATCGTCCAGCGAGGTCGCTCAATAGCTGTCTTGGAGGCAACGGTCTACAACCATAAAGACGATGAGAAGATGATAGTTGCTCGTACACTTGCCACATTCCATATCTCTGCATCCAAGCAGACGTCCGCAACAAAGGAGTTGCAATGATCTTAGGACTTCATCACGCACAAATTACCATTCCTCGTGGAGCAGAAGAGCAGGGGCGACAGTTCTACTGCCACCTGCTAGGATTACCCGAAATAGAGAAGCCAGAAGCACTACAAGGACGTGGTGGCTTCTGGTTACAAGTTGGAGACAGGCAAGTGCATGTAGGAACCGAGGATGGTGTAAAACGCACAGGAACAAAGGCGCATCTTGCCTACCAAGTAATTGATGTCGAGGCATGGCAGAAACGGCTACAAGAAAACGGCGTCGAGGCTTTGGATTCGGTGCCGTTACCTGGATACAAACGCTTCGAGATACGCGACCCATTTGGAAATCGCGTCGAGTTCATTCAAGCTTTGTAGCCATCCTTGTACCCTGAACTTACTCAAGGTACTACAACTACGTTGTGACGCTGTCAGACATCCGATGACTATGATGACCGTGTACTGGCAAAGCTTTTCTCTCATATCTGTTGAGCCCTAGAAGCGAAGGAAGTGCGATACACGCTAACAAAGCTGTCAGGTAGATCAAGCCATCGAAACCAAGGGCATGTGCAAAGATGCCACCCATGCCATTGCCAAGTATCTGACCCAAACCGAGAAAGACAGAGTAGAGACCCATGAGCAAGCCACGGTCTTTCGCAGCCTCTTCCGAAATATCCGCGAGATAGGCGAGGGCGGCAGGCGCGAAGCTCGTCTCGGCAAAGACCCCAATCATGAGCAGAGGTACCCATAGGAAGAGTAACATATCATCACCTTCACCTCGATGATTAATACCTGCCAATGCGACACACGCGAGAAAGACGCCACTGACTGAGAGCAACATGAGGCGCAAACGAGGTACACGATTCAGGAAGAAGGCCCAGAACAGCAAACATAGTCCGAAGTAGAGCACATAGCCACCTAGAATGAGGCTCAGGCGATGACCCCCACCGGGACCGCTCGTACTTCCCATCAGCAGTTGTTGTGGATTGTGAGCGGGATTTGAGAGAATAAACGTCAGTTGAGAACTAAACCAGACGCCTACTAGCGCACTGATACATATCCAGGCAGGTATAAAGATGAAGAGGCGTGGTGTGCGAAGAATGCTCCAGTAGCGCATGGCTATAACTTTCAGCGTGCCACGATCAACCATCTGATTGATGACAGGAGAGAGAGACATACAAACGGCTACTACGAAATAAAGCACCGCGAGAAGCACGTAGGAACCACGCTCAAAACGCTCCCAGGCAAAGCCACCCAAAACGGTACCCACCGCGATACCACCGCTCGTGACGAGTTCATAAAAACTCATGATGCGCATACGCCTATCTGCATCCAGTGCTGTGAAATCCGCAAGATAACTCAGCACGACAGGAGTTGTTATCGCACTTGATATACCCGCAAGTACCTGTAGAATGAGGAGATAGGGCAATGGATTTCTCGTAGGAGTAAAGATAAGTAGTCCGACCTGGATAAGCCCGAGCAGTGGACCCAAGACAAGAAATCTCCGACGTCCAAAGTGATCGCTGAGGCTTCCCATGAGCGGTGCAAGTGTTAGCTCTGCTATATAAAATACTACGGGAAGTAGTCCCACCTGCAAGCTAGTAATGCGGTGTCCGGTGTGAGACGCGAGTTGGGCAAGTAGTAACCCATATATGACGGTACCCGCGCCTGAGTTCAGGCGTTGAATGAAAGTGCCGACAAGAAGAGGAATAACCGAGCGTCGCTGCATGTTAAGAGTTCTCTCTCTCTAGCCGCCCTGCCTCCTGGCCTTTGCGTTGGTTGCGCCACGTGATGACGGCTATGGCAGCACCGATTATAAGCAGTATGACCGCTACCAGGAGCAGCGCAAGCAGTACATAGCGCATTCCACCATCGTCTGTTGCAACTGCAGCATTTGTCGTCAACATTTTCCAAACAGGCATAGAAATCGGTCCTCTCTGCCCTACTTTAGACTGTCCTACAATAGGTAGCATCCACTTTTATTATAGGACCATGAATGCCAAAAAGAAGTAACAAAATTGCGCCATGATATAGATTGTGTACGGAGACCCCTCGTGGGTCTCCGTACTTATATAGCGAGTGGCTCACTCATCATATTCTTCGCTGCTTCATCTGCGCAATCTTCTGCGTCAGCACGCAGTTCTTTTTCATAGATTTGGTACTGTCGCGCAACGTACATACCAGCGCGCTTATGCAAATTCGCAACTCCGAACAGGTCCTGGATATCAATGGTTAGATCAACAGCCTGTTGCTCCTGCACTTCATCGCTTTCGAGAGATAGTCGCCAGAAACTTCTGGCGAACGTGTAGCCCTCTCGCTCGAAGAGCCGATGCGCGACCTCATTAAGGCCGCTCACCAGGCTGCTCAGCACAACGCGTTTTCCTGGTTGAGCGTTGCACACAAGCTGCCGTGCTCGCTCCTCCACCAATCGGATTAAGAGCGTACCGATACCTCGGTTGCGATAGTCTGGATGCACCGTTACCGACGAGTTAAGCAGCTCATTTGCATTGTCCCATCGTACATCGGCGTATCCAACAAGTTGTCCTTTGCGTGTGACAATTGACCAGGCGTCAGTTTTCAGGTCGAAACTTGGTGTTTGCCATGCCCTCTGTATATCCTCCTCCGTTATGTCGGTACTGCCAAATTCAGCGGTTTCACTTGCGATCAGTAGCTCTGTGATAGCCTTCGCGTCCACTGGTCTCAGGGGTCGCGCCGCAAGGTTGTGTAGACGTACTATCATGATCGTCTTCTCCATGTTGAGGGACATTACGCTAGCTCGTCATGCCCCTTGTCAATAGATGAAGGAAGAGGAAAGCAGAAAGCAGCCCCTGATTTATAGATCGACAGACTGCGTACTCAATTCCTTCCCCGCCCGCAATTCTTTTTCAAAAGTGTAGGATTGGCGTACAATGTGCATTCCTACTCGTTCATACAGTCGTGTGGCTCCTGTTAAGCTCTGTGCATCGACACCAAGGTAAACATCGTGTATACCGCGCTTGTAGAACTCACCAAAGGATTGATGCAAGAGCGCCTCTCCAATCCCTTTGCGTCGCCACTGACGACGTACTCCCAGCGAATGCACCCAACCACCCTGCTCTTTCTCGTCCTGGCACAGTGACACACCCACAATTTCGTTGCCATCCATTGCCAGAAACCAGAGTGAGGGATCGAAGTTTTCGCGCTTTCGCGTCCAGTGTTCCCAGAACTCAAAACTCACGGGTATATGGCCCCAGTGATCCTTGAACGCATCTTCATCAGCCTCAAAGACAGCACGGAACATGCTCATATCGTCGGCGAGGATACGAACTGTGATACTGTCTGCCCATGCAGGTGCGGGAGGAGCCTCGTTCAATTCGATCTTCATGCGCCACGAAGACCGTATTTGTTTGAAGCCCTGCTTGCCAAGCAGTCGCTGTGCCGCGGTATTTTTGTAATTCGTCCAGGAGAGGAGTGCTACACGCACATCTGGTAATGCGAGTGGAACATGCTCAAGGGCGCGTGCTTCGCTTAATTGCAGCAAATGAGTCCCAACGCCACGTCCCCTATAGTTTGGATGTACATTACCGCTTGTATAGATGCGTGCGTGCTCCTGCTGATCGACATCTGAAAAGCCAACTATCTTACCCTCAGGCGAGGACACTACCCATGCATCAGTTGCTATATTAAAACTCGGCATTTGCCACTCGACACGCATGTCATCCAGAGTTGTCTCCGAACTGCCCTCTAGTTCAATTTCACAAGTCTGAACGAGTTGTAGGACAGATGCCATATCATCCATTGAGGGATGACGCACCATAAAACCTCGTGGCAGTGACTCTGTAAGCATATATCTATCTCTCTTTCTGCCATGGTTGGAATGGTAGACACCTGTCTACCATTCCAACCATGGCACACTCTTAACCGTTTCTTTTCAGCTTGCCTGTGCGCTTCGCGTAACGCTCGGCGAGACCAAAGATGTAAGTACCTAATGGAATACTTACAAGGCCAGTTATCAGTAAAGGCCATGTATAGCTCCATACCTCAGAAGACCAGATCGGCTGATTACGCATCAAGCCCGCGCGTAGGCCGTCTAACACGTACGTCGCAGGTGAAATACGCGCTATCGGCTGCATCCAATTAGGAAGGACCGAGATTGGATAGTAGACACCTGACACAAGCAGAATGATGGCTCGCACAATGAACGACATCTGCATGCCCTTCTCCGTGTAGAGCAGTGGCAGTGACGCTGTAGCGATGCCAAAGCCGATGAACGAGACACTCCCCAGCAACAACATGAAGAGACCCGTCAAGTAGTTGGCATGGCTCAGATCAAGATGGAAGAAAAAAGCCATCACAGCCAACTGCAAGATGGTGAAGAGCAGTCCGTGTGCGACCGCATAGAGACAGCTCCCTACCATGTGAGTGAAACGCGAGATCGGTGCCATGAAGGTGTATTCAATGGTACCTTCCCAGCGCTCCATGTTGATGATATCAGTCACACCATCGAAGGTTACGCTCAAGTAGGTCCACACTGAGGTTCCAATCAACAACAAGAGAATCAGGCTACTAGACTGGGCGCTAGCACCGATGTAGGTGACACTCATAGCGTTTACGACGCTATACACTAACCAGACCACTTCCCAGGCCCAGTAGCGTTTGCTAAGGTTCCAGTTCCTTTCGAAAAAAGCGTACGTTGCACGCCCCTGGTGCATTAAACTAGACATGTGTTGTGTTCCCCTTTTACTCTTCTTCGCGTTGCGCTTCGAGTGCCTCGAAAGCCTTCTCCCAGCTTCCATAGCGTTGAATATCTTCTTCGGTGATAAGGTGTGAGGCAGTGTAGTGCATGAACACTTCATTCATTGTCACGGGCTTATCACGTCCCATCAGTTGTGCTACTGTGCGCTTGAGTTCTTCCGTTGTGCCAAGTGCGACTATGCGTCCCTGGTCGATGATGGCGACGCGATCACACAGCGCCTCGGCCTCATCCATGTCGTGCGTCGTAATCAGAATCGTCGCGTCGTGCTTCTCGCGCAGTTCCTCGACGAAGTTCTGCACGTCGATTTTCGAGCGTGGGTCGAGACCAGTCGTCGGTTCGTCGAGCAATAATACAATGGGCGAAGTAAGGAATGCGCGGGCGATAGCTACTTTTTGTTGCATACCACGCGACATGTTCTCAAGTGGTCGCCCAATACGATCTGGCTTGATCCCTAATCGAATCAGGATAGTATTGATCTTGGCTCGCGCCTCGGCAGCAGGCATATTGTACAGACGTGCAGCATAGATCAGGTTCTCCATCGGCGACAGCTTCTTGAAGAATGATGCCTCCACGCTTACACGATTGATGAGTCGCTGCACCATGCGCTCGTCCTTCTCAACGTCGTAGCCAAAGATGCGCACCGAGCCAGTATCAGGAAGTAACAGGGTTGAAAGTATACGGATGAGTGTCGATTTGCCGGAACCATTCGCGCCGAGAATACCAACAATCTCGCGGCGCTTGATAGTCAGAGTCACGTTATCGACGGCCCTCACCTCGCGCTTTTTACCCTTATCATCATGTTTTTTGCCAGGCCAGCGTAGGAGCGAACGCTCCTTTTTGAATATCTTAGAAACACCGTCGATCACCACCGCATCCTTTGTAGTGTCAATGACGATGTCTTCTAATAAGTGTGTCTCCACTGCTAGATCACGGGCTTCATGAACAGTCAAGAGCGTTTCTCCTTTTGCGTAGTTAGAAATGAGCATTCGCAGTATGTGTGTAGCATACTAGCTATTCCTAACAGGTACACCGGACATACGCACAGACTTACACCTGTACGTTCGTACGTTGTTTTACAGCTCTATAGTGAACGCTATAGAGTAATTCTTCCCCTCACATACACGACCGGAAGCGTTTGAGATAGACCTGAAAAAAGCGACAAAAAACCGTGGGACTGGATCGCTTTTTTACCAGTGCCCACGGTCGAGGGTGTCTTCCTTACACTCGCCTACTCATGTAAAATAGGCGGACCTCCTCTAGAGATGGGCACACTGCTCCCCTGGGCCACAAACACACTGATTCCTTGGGCCACAGAACTGATGGGCACAAGCATGTTAATGCAAGAGCCACCAGAGCCATAAGCGGTTTGCAGAACTGGAGCGAAGGGCATGGCATGGCCGTAAGCGGTCTTAAGATCACGCGGACGCGACATACATGGGTGCAAGGTACTTTTTGCCATGCTTGCCATCTCCTTCCATGAGATTTGTTTGCTAGTTACTTTTGAGTTTTTTAGATGAGGTTTTCTCAGCTAGATTAGCGAGGGATGCATGTGCGATCTTCGCTACTTTCAGTATACGGATACTTTGGCTATCTGTCAAGGGAAATTTTGGGCCTTATTCTAACGCATGTGTAATTTACCAATAATTTAACACGACATGTTGAGAAGAAGATTCAGTCAAAGTCACCTTTGTATCTCTCCCCTCTCTACAAAAGACGCCATGCATTCCCGTTTTTGAGGGATACATTTACTTTGGAGATGATTCCGGTAACTCATTCAGTTTCCCCTGCTGAATAGTCTGCACCACCGAGGTGTGACGTTGTATAGCCTGATCTATCGTATTGCTGACAAACTCACGGATAGTAAGACGAACTAACGTCAGGTAGCCGTTCTCCTGCGGGTAGATAGCGGTAATATACTCTCGACCCAGGATAGAGTCGTTAAATGTTGCAACGACATAACGCTTGTCATTGGGGGCGATAACAGTGTGCCGTGCCACGTCGAGTGTTTGTAGACGTACAGGAAGGGCATTAGGAATTTCAACAGCGCGGGTTTGTGGCATTGGGGTCAAAGCGAGTGTTGGTAGTTCGTTGTCCGCAGTATTATTCTGAGACATAACCGGGTCCTCCTACATACAACTATAGCATGCAGCCTATGGTCTCAAGTTTTCCATAGTCTGCATACAGTAGTGTACGCAAGTTCGCCCTTCAGGTCAAGCATTCCCCATGTAGATGGCTATAATTCCTCTTCAAAGCCTTTACGTGCACGCACTCGCTTCCATCGTATGACGAAAAGTGCGGTTGCTTTTTGGGGCAACCAACGTAAGAATGAAGGGTGCCGCAATACATATAGGAAGAGGCGCGGTTGTAGGTGCTTCCATATTCCAGGAAGTTCTTCGATCTCACCAGAGCGTCGGGGATGTTCTATACTCTCTGGATCAGCCCATTTGTCGCGGACGTAGATGTCTCCTAGCCGCTCCAAGGTGATCGATTCATGTGGAGCAGATTCAGAAATGCCATGAACATACTCGTAGGGCGTCTGTGAAGGCTTTATCTGTATCCCTGCCCAATCCCCAAGCACACACATACGTCCGTAGAGTTGTGTCGCAAGACCATATCTGCGGAAGAGCCTTCGCCACCAGAGGGTGAAGAGAAGGGCACCAAAGAGAATGAGTAGTATAAAGCTCCCCACGGCAGCACCAATCTGTTGGCGTAACTGCACCTGTGCCTGTGCCGCTGTTACCGTACTATTCTGCCCACTATCTGAGCCACCAAGTTCTCCACGCGAGGTTCGACCTTTGGAATTGGGAGGGATAACCGACCCACCAGGATTTGTACCATTCGCACCGTTTATCCCTGCTGAGGGAAACTGATTGGGAAGAGGACGGGTAAAAGATGTGAAGTTTGCCGATGGCTCAAAGTTAATCCAGCCGTAACCAGCAAAGTAGACCTGTGTCCAGCTATGTGCGTCGGTTCCACGGATGACAAGCTGGTGGGTCTTCTCATCGTACTGGCCGTTGGTATAGCCGTTCACCACACGAGCAGGGATACCAAGCTCACGCGCCATAACCGTCATCGAAGTGGAAAAGTAGTTACAGAAACCTTTATGGTCACTATCAAATAGGAACCACGACACGCCTTCCTTGCCAGCAGGCAGTTGTATATCCGTGCTGTATGTGTAGTTGCTACGGAAAAACTGCTCAAGGGCAACGACCTTGTCATACATAGTCCTATTCTTTGCCGTGATATCTTTTGCTTTCGCAAGTATTCGTGGATCAAGGCCACTTGGCAGTTGTGTATAAGTATCCACAACAGATTGATCGTACACATTTGGAGACGGCGGCCCATCATAGCCCGACGGATACGGTGCAGAATTGGCAGGCATCGGTACACCGCGCAGCGTCCCTATATCAGCCGAAGAGACGTAGGAGACCACGGTATAATGTGCTCCTGCTGCAAGGTTTCCATTTTTTCCTAGCCACGCTACAACTGCTCCACTGGCCTTACTTGTCAGCACATTTGCAGGTGCATTGAGTGCGCCCAGATCAGATGCGCCAAAGATGTATGGATACTGTTCACCAGGAGGATTGACTACAGATATTTTCTGTTCAAGAGGATGAGTCATAACCGCGCTTGAAGGAAACGCATCGTTCGCCTTCCATGAAGTCGTATCTGTTGGGCCATTTGCCCAGCCACGTTTTGTGTAGGTCTCATACCCCAGGGACTGGAGGTAAATCGAGTGATCCGAGCTGTCTACAGTGAATACCACATCGTGATTGAGGTTTGGATTGCCTCCCAATACCAAAGAGTCTCTAAAGTTTCCATGGTTGGAGGGATTAGCTCCACCGTTGACAGCAATAACACGGTTCCAGGTATTCTCAAGTTGCGTCCAGGGATTGCTATTGGCATTCCAGATTTGAGCAGCAGTCTCATTGGTATAGCCGCCAGGCAATATCCAAGAAAAGATCAGAATACCAACGGAGATAATCGCCCCAGCCTGCATTACATCCCACCCAACATCATCGGCATAACGTAGCCCCTGTTTGCGCCATCGTCGCACCGACTCATAGAGGTTAAAGCGAAGCAAGAGTAGCAACGCAGCCATTAGGAACACAACAAGAAAGAAGGCGTATGCCGCGTCTACGTTGCTGAGATTAATGAGCAACACAACAGCATTCGCCACAATCATCAGCCAGGGACTCCGTGTGCGATACACGAGCCAGGCACTTGTATAAGCAAGCACGAAACCAAGTGTTGTGATGAAGAAGAGAAAAATTGAGTTGTCGTCACCCGTTCCACCTGTGAGGGCCGTTGAGAACCAGTGCTGCATGCCCGTGACAAGAGCACCTGTGTTTCCCTGGTAGAAGGCACCCGCAGTCTGCCAAGATGCCAGTAGTAGGCCGAAGCCCAGAGCAATAAGGTGTACATAGAGGCGAGGAAAGCGCTTCTGTTTGGCAGCGATGACCCCAATAATCAGACCAAGAGCTGTTGTCAGCGTCAGAATACTAAGATGGTCAACCCAGCCCGCAGCTTGTACGCTCCAAATAGTGCTATAGACGACTATGGCAAGCAAAACGAGCGAAAACCAGCCCTCTGCCAATCCAAGATGTATCTCAAGAGGTGGTCTACGAGACCGGAAATCTTTATTATCAGGATTATTTGTAGGTCTGTCGGAGATAAGTCTTGCTAACCGATCAACCGCTGCATCGCTCATTGCCACTACCTCCGTTGTGCATATCGTGCATTTGGACCACTTTCCAGAACTTGAGCCAGAGACTCGCCACACTTCACACGCACTACAGGTATACCTGCACCCTCCAGGAGAGCTAGAGAGTCCTCATCAAAAGGTTTATTTTCAAATGATGCCGCATTCATTCCTACCACTGCGACCTGCACGCCTCGGCGTTGTAGATGGCGCAGCCCTTCATGCCAATCACGTGAATTAGAAGGTGTGATTACAATAGCAACGGCATTGCGCCCAAAATGTAAAGCATCCAGGGCAAGAGCTTCTTTCAAATCTGGTCCTGGTCCTGCCTCAACCACCGCGAGCAATTCGAGAACACGCTCTATCTGGCGTTCGCCCCGATCCACCGAGAGGAACTCGCGATGTTGACCGTTCACGATCATCCCAACCGAAAGGTCCTGGCGTAGAAGGTAATTGGCGACCGTCGCGGCAAGAGTAACACCATATTCCTCAGTGGAATGCTCACCTTCACCTGCTTGTACTGTATCATGTAAATCGAGAAAAATCCATGCATCAACGGCGGGATCAAGATCAAACTCTTTGACCATCAGCTTGTCATAGTGTGCGCTGGAACGCCAGTGAATACGACTAAGTGCGTCACCGTTGACATACTCGCGAATAGTCGTGGCATTTGTCGTTGTTTGCAACGCACGACGTGAACTGCGTCCTCTTCCGGGCAAGCCGCCGGTAAAAAGCGCGAAGTTTGTGATCGGCAATATGTGGGGCAGCACCATAAGCTCGCGGGATGAGGAGAGCGAAATGCGTCGCCGGAATAGGCCAAAGGGATCACCACTTGTAGCAGTGACGGGACCTAGCTGGAAGCGCCCACGTTGTTTGCACGTACTCCGCGCACGCCACGTAGCGCGTTTGCGTCCACCCATGCTGGCGACATATCCTGCGCGATGGCCTGGAAGCGTTGAACCATCAGTAATCTGTACCCACAATTTGGGCAATACGCTCAAGTTGTCCAACATCAGACGCTCATCAAATACCTCTCCGACCTGTACACGTCCACTGGTGACGGCTCGACGGAAAATCATTTTCCGCAAGCTATAGCGCGCCCATAGCCAGGAAAGGATGAACAAAGTGAGCAAGACATAGGTCAGTATATAGAGAACCTTCCAGCCACTACTGATGGCAAAGAAGGACAAGACGACGATGAGTAGAACTGCTTGCCAGGGTCGCATAGACTAGCGTCCCCTTCCGCCACCAACCCATGCATTAGGCACGGGAACGCTTTGCAAAATTTCATCCAGAATCACCGTCGAGGTAATGGCACGTACACGGGCCGCGGGCGTGACAATGATGCGGTGTGCCAGTGTCGGCTTTGCCAGGAGCTTTATGTCGTCGGGGATAACATATCCGCGTCCACGCATAGCGGCGAAAGCTTGTGCAGCAAGAAACAAGGCGAGAGAACCTCTAGGACTGACCCCAAGATAGATATTTTGATGGTTGCGGGTTGCGTTGGAAATCGCCACGATATATTCTCGAATGGACGGATCGACATGAACACTGCGTATTTGCTGTTGAATATGCACCAGTTCTTCCGCTGTCATGATTTGCACCAGGTCTTCAAGCGGGTGGTGATGTTGATGGCTGTCTAGAATATTGATCTCATCCGATGCTTTAGGATAGCCGAGGCTGATATTCATCATAAATCGGTCGAGTTGAGCCTCGGGCAAAGGGAAGGTACCTTCGTACTCAATAGGGTTCTGTGTCGCCATAACCATAAATGGCACTGGAAGACGATGCGTGATACCATCCACGGTCACTTGTGCCTCCTCCATCGCCTCCAGGAGAGCTGATTGAGTTTTAGGAGTGGCACGATTGATCTCGTCAGCAAGCACAATCTGTGACATAACGGGACCGGGACGAAACTCAAAGTTTCCTGTCTTTTGATTATAAATAGAGACGCCAGTGACATCGGTTGGTAGAAGATCGGGTGTGAACTGAATACGTTTGAAGGTACATCCTATAGAACGTGCAATAGCTTTTGTAAGAACCGTTTTCCCAACACCAGGAACATCTTCAATCAAGATATGCCCACGACAGATGACGGCAATCAAGCTGAATGCAACCGAATCAGCTTTGCCAACAATGACCCGCTCAACGTTCCCAACAACACGTTGTACTGCGGTCGCCAAATCCTGTATAGACTGCATACATTACTCTCCAAAGAGGTGATTTTGAGGGTCACGATCTCGACATGTGAGTACTAGACGCATTAGTACTAATAGTATATGACAAGGCATCCTGTTCCGACAAACCTAAAGGTGTACGAATTCTGCACCAAAGGATCAACAATAACAGGACTTATCAATATATTTATTACGTTGTTTACCGCGTTCTTGTTGCGAATAGAACAAATTCGCTCTACAATAGCAATTGTAGAGCGTTCGCCTGACCTGTTGCTGAAAGCAACCTGACTTCTAGCTGAAAAAGCGAAGTACCCAGGGCAGTTCTCCGCTGGGTACTTTATGAGATAGCCTATTCAGATGTACATTGGATTTTACGCACATGTCCCAGCAGGCACTGCGTAATTGGATGTCAATGCGCTGGGACTTGTCACTGAAATTGATACGGGACGTGGAAAAATATTGCGCGCCAATCTCCCTGTCAAGGTATAAGAAATGCTTTGCGTGGTCGTCCCTGGTGCAAAAACAACGCTTGCGGCTCGGCTCAGATGAGGAAAGTTCCATATAAGCGCAACAGTACCACCATTACTATTAGGAGCAATTGTGATCGTAGCAGTGTAAGTCACATTGATAGTAGTGCCACATAGGAGACCTGTTACGTATGCCGGGCTTACTCCCAGACCAAGACCTACAACAGTGAATGGTCCAGGAAATGTGCAGTTTCCAATAGGTTTGCTCGGTGCAGAGGCGATTGTGTTGGGACTATTGACTGTGAGGGTCACGTTTGTATTAGCTGAGTTATATTGAACAAGCACGTTGTTCAGCATATATGTTACAGTTTTACTCGTCTGACCAGGGTCGAAGGTGACATGTCCTGGAGTGCTTGAACCATTGGCTGCCCATGTATATGCAACTGACCCACCACTACTTCCTGCATCTACCATAATGGTAGCGGTGAATGCGATGTTGATGGTGGAATTACATGACACCTTGGACAAGACGCTTGGATTGGTCACTATAGACAGGCCAGATACATGTAGTGACGTAGGGGTTAGCGAAGCAGTAGGGGATATTGTAGCGGAAGCGGAGGGAGCTGCTGTATCAGTAGGAGTACTTGTGTCAGAAGAGGTACTAATAGTACCTCCACATCCTGCTATCCCGACCGCTATGACGCAAATAAAGAGAATCATTATGAGATGCTTCAACATTTTTGCCCACCCTCCTGAACGAGAGAGCATTGCATGCTATACTACACATAAACGTTTATAATGATCTTAGTAGATCCATTCATTATGAATGACGATTATCTCTTCCTCCTTACTCCCAGTATATACTTACAGTAGTACTTTTTCGTCCCTGTAGATTCTTCGTCAGAAAGTACGTATATGGCTGTCTACTGTAGGCCCTCGTAAGTCGTCTAACAATAGACAAGTTTAAATAAGCATATTTTTATGAATGGACCCAAAGATGATCGATTACGCAGGACAACAATTAGGAAATTATCGCCTTCTCCGCCTATTAGGACAGGGTGGCTTTGCCCAGGTTTACCTCGGTGAGCATATCTATCTCAACACACAGGCAGCCATTAAAGTATTGCAGATGCAACTAGGAGACGATGAGCATAACAGCTTCCTTAATGAAGCACGCACCATCGCCCATCTTATCCATCCTCATATCGTGCGTACTCTGGAGTTTGGTGTAGAGAGAAAGATACCGTACCTCATCATGGACTATGCGCCCAAGGGTTCTCTACGCCAATACTACTCTAAAGGAGAACGTCTTCCATTAGAAACCGTTGTCTCTTATGTCAAACAGATTGCTGCCGCATTGCAATACGCTCATGACCAGAACGTAGTTCATCGCGACGTGAATCCAAGGAACATACTGCTAGGGCAGAACGACGAAGCGTTACTCAGCGACTTTGGAATAGCCCTCGTCATTCAAGGCTCGACCTCTCAAAGCACAGAAGGCAACGTAATAGGCACCGTTGCGTATATGGCACCAGAACAGATTTACGGAAAGCCAGGGCCTGCCAGCGACCAGTACTCGTTAGCAACTGTTGTCTATGAATGGCTGTGTGGAGACCGCCCCTTCCACGGGTCCTTTACGGAGATCATGACCCAGCAGATGATGGCTCCTCCTCCATCTATACTTGAACAAGGTGTCGCCATCCCAGCAGAAGTTGAGGAAGTGGTCATGATCGCGCTCTCTAAAGCCTCTGAGGAACGATTTACGGGTGTAGAGGCGTTCGCGCGTGCACTAGAACAAGCCAGTCAATTAGAGAACCAGGGGGATGCGAAATCAAAACCAATCCTGTTACATCCCGCAACACTTCCTATTGTAACCGCCCCGTCATCACAAGACGATGGCGGTGAAACAAGAGAGGAAGGCCACCAGTACCTAACTGAGACGAACACAAAAGGTGATAGCTGATATGGCATTCGGGTCTATACCTGGTAGAGTAATTATGCTATTATAAGTGCCATGAGCCAGAGCGATAAGAACAGCATAGAAGAACTCCATGCGCTGGTGCGTGGAGACGTACAAGGGGTAGGTTTTCGCTACTTTGCCTCGCAAAAAGCCCTATCTCTTGGGGTACGCGGGTATGCACGCAACAGGAGCGACGGTGCTGTGGAGGTTGTAGCTCAGGGACCTCGTTCCAGGCTGGAAAACCTTCTTGCGCTACTACGTCAAGGGCCCTCAGCGGCAGAGGTAGACGAGGTGGAGACGACGTGGCGCGAACCCAGCGAACACCTTAGTGGCTTCTCCATTCGTTGGTGAGATGTAAGGAAATTTAAGAGATGATTGATCGCAAGACGGTAGAAAACGTAGCCAAGCTCGCCAGATTGGGTATGAGCGAAGAAGATATCGAGACATTTCAACAGCAGCTCTCCGTAATCCTGGAGAATATCAAGATACTGCAAGAGGCCGATGTAAGCGGTGTCTCGCCAACCGCACATGCCTCACGCCTGAACAGCGTTATGCGTGCCGATATACCACAGCCATCCTATCCACCAGAGGTATTATTAGCGAATGCCCCCGACCAGGAAGACAATTACTTAAAGGTCAATGCGGTGTTGGAGGGAGAATAGGAAACAATGACGGAATTATACAGGCTTACTATTCACGAGGCGGGACAACTGCTGCGTCAACGCAAAGTCTCGTCAGTGGAGTTGACGAAGGCACACCTTGACCGCATTCGAGCAGTAGAAGACAAGGTAAAGGCGTTTACCCTGGTGACAGACAAGCTAGCTCTGAAGCAGGCTGAAGAGGCGGATAAACGTATTGCTAGTGAGGAAAATCTCTCGCCACTCACTGGTATCCCAATAGCGATTAAAGACGTGATCTGCACAGAGGGCATCACTACTACTTGTGGTTCGCGCATGTTGGAAAATTTCGTGCCGCCATTCAACGCGACCGTGATGGACAAGCTCAACGCGGCGGGCATCGTCATGATGGGCAAGACGAACATGGACGAGTTCGCGATGGGGTCTTCCACAGAGCACTCGGCCTTCTTCAACACTCACAATCCATGGGACCTTGACCGCGCACCCGGCGGCAGTAGCGGCGGTTCTGCTGCTGTAGTAGCGGCGGGTATGGCGATGGGAGCGTATGGGAGTGATACAGGTGGTTCCATCCGTCAACCGGCATCGCTGTGTAACGTTGTGGGCCTAAAGCCGACCTACGGACGAGTTTCTCGCTATGGACTCGTCGCGTTCGGCTCATCTCTCGATCAAATTGGTCCTTTCGCACGCGATGCACGAGACGCAGCTTTGCTGTTAAAAGTCATCGCTGGACCAGACTCATTGGACTCAACCTGCTCGCCTGATCCTGCACCGGACTATAGTGAGGCATTGATAGGCAATATTAAGGGCATGCGTCTTGGAGTGCCACAAGAGTACTGGGTCGAGGGAACACAACCAGGGGTTGTGAAAGTGGTCCGTAACTGTATCGAGAAACTGCGTGAGATGGGAGCAGAAATAGTCGATGTCTCTCTACCTCACACGAAGTATGGCGTTTCCGCGTACTACATCATCGCGCCAGCAGAGGCAAGTGCTAACCTCGCCCGTTACGATGGCGTCAAATACGGCTATTCTTATCAAGATACTCATGATATGTGGGAGGCAATGGAGAAGACGCGCCAATATGGTTTCGGTCCAGAGGTGAAGCGTCGTATCATGCTGGGGACGTATGCTCTCTCCTCCGGCTACTACGATGCCTATTACAAACAAGCTGAAAAGGTGCGCTCGCTCATCACGCAGGATTTTGATAAGGCATTTGCACAGGTCGATGCGCTGGTGAGCCCAGCCTCACCGACCGTCGCTTTCAAGCTCGGCGAAATCTCTGATCCCTATCAGATGTATCTGCAAGACGTGTTTACCATTCCGGCGAACCTTGCAGGCATTTCTGGCGTATCCATCCCTGGTGGCTTCAGCGAAGGTCTACCTGTTGGCCTACAACTCCTGGGACCTGCCTTTGGTGAAGAGGTGATCCTGCGAGTTGCCGACGCCTTCGAGCATGTGACCGACTATCATATGTGCTGGCCCAAGAATTTATAGTAACTTGCACAGTCGTGCTCTGCGCGGCGGAGGTAACTAAATACCTCCGCCGCGCAGAGCACGACTGTGCAAGTCATCAATCTCTTTAAGTATGTAAAATAGGTGCACTATCAGATGCAGCGTCGCACAATCGCTATTTTCCTGCTATTCTTAGCCCTTGTTATTGCCATTATCACGCCCCTTGTAGCGTTTACGCCCCTGGGGAGTTCTCTAGGGCTAACTGCGCCAATAGCCACGCCATTCCCTACGCCCGTTCCATTTGTGCCCACGCCTCCACCGTCACCGACGCCTGTTCTCACTGTAAAAGGCACACCACCCACGCTGACTTCTCAGGCGGCATATTTGCTAGATATGGATACAGGTCATACCCTGACAAACATCAACGGTCAGAAACCACTACCTATGGCGAGTACGACGAAGATTATGACCGCTCTTATAGTTATCCAGACTGTAGATCCTAATTCAGTGGTGACTATTCATCAGGACGCCATTGACGAGGCAATAAACAACGGCGGCAGCAGCGCAGGACTCGTTGTCAGCGATCAGATTTCTCTGAAAGACCTGCTCTACGGACTCATGTTGCCCTCAGGGGATGATGCGGCAGTGGCTATTGCAGACGCTGTAGGTGGCTCAAAAGAGGGGTTTGTGCAGCGAATGAATCTCTTTGCATATCACCTACATCTTTTCCAGACGCACTACGCTAACCCTGATGGACTACCAGCGCAAGATCACTATACGACAGCTGCTGATCTTGTGCGCCTGGCCCGCTACGCTATGTCTGTTCCCCTGTTCGCACAAATTGTGCAGACCCCAAAGTACACCCTAACGCCTACCGCTCGGCATCATAGGTACACATGGACCACCACAAATGACTTGCTCCAAAATCCGAAACATAAGTACGAGGGAGCAACGGGCATTAAAACTGGAACCACACCAGAAGCAGGCTTCTGTCTGGTGTTCTCTGCGACCCGCAGTGGACATCATCTCGTCGGTGTTGTGTTGCACAGTACAAGTGAAGATAGTCGAGCCAATGATGCAACGGCTCTGCTCAACTGGGGCTTCGGGCTACCACTATTGCCACCAACATAATACGAGTCATATTGGGTCCCTTTAAGGAAGGGTGAGTAGTTCTGGCGCACCATCAGTGACGGCAAGCGTATGCTCGAACTGTGCCGAGCGAGAACCATCAGCCGTACAAACCGTCCATCTATCAGATAGGACCCGCGTTTGAGATCCACCAGCGTTAATCATTGGCTCAACGGTAAAAACCATACCGGGTCGAAGCTTTAAGCCGGTCCCTGCGCGACCATAATGTGGCACCTGTGGGTCTTCATGAAGCGAACGCCCGACACCATGACCAACGTACTCTCGTACAGTAGAGAATCCTTGTGCCTCAGCGTACGTCTGGATTGCGGCACCAATATCACCGATATGGTTTCCAGAACGCGCTTGCTCAGTGCCAAGTTCCATACAGCGTCGTGCCACATCCACCAATCTCTGTGTCTCGCTGTCGAGAGTCCCGATGGCGAATGTCGTACAGGAATCACCAACCCACCCTTTGTAGAGTACGCCGATGTCAACCCCGATAATGTCTCCATCACGTAAAATCTGCTTGGTACTAGGAATACCGTGACAGATTACGTCATTGATCGCGACGCAGATGGTGGCAGGGAAAGCTGGCACTGCCGGATGACCCTGAATCGCGGGTCGAGCACCATAACCTTTATAGATAGGTTTTGCACCTTTGCTATGAATGAAGTCTTCCGCAACACGATCAAGTTCAGCAGTGGAAGTGCCAGGGACCGCGTACGGGCGGAGTACCTCAAATGTTTCAGCGACGATGCGTCCAGCTTCACGCAGATGCGTGATTTCTTGACGCGATTTTAATGTAACGGCCATATTGCTCTCTCTTATTGTAACTTAGAAACGATAACTACTTCGTATACTCATATGCAAAGGCCACTACGCATGTATTTCGTGGCCTAACGGAACAGGCTCATCTTCCTCATGATTCCGTTCCCAGACGAGCAAATCATTCGTTGTGACTGTCAAATAGCGATTGACTTATTACAACATTGTGTTTCTATCTAACACTCGCTAAAACCATGAATTGCTCTTTCTCTACAATCACCATTTAGGGAGTGACAACTTCAGATTATCACATGCGCAATTTGTCATCAATACAACAATCCTTACGATCTCCTGGCGCTCTCGACATGGTACTAGTAAGGAACGAACAAACATGATAGAATGTTTACACTTATCCATACCTATGTAGTTTGAATAGAGTATACACATATGCGCTACGCTATATTTACCGATGTTCATGCCAATCTTGAAGCACTAGAGACTGTACTGGCGAAAATAGATGAGCTAGCTCAGCAGGAATCTATCGATCAAATCTGGTTTCTTGGCGATCTTGTAGGTTATGGTCCTGATCCTAATGAATGTATTAGCAAGCTGCGTGAACGCACCGATGTTATGATTGCGGGCAATCATGATTGGGCAGCAGTCGGCAAGATCGACCTGGAAGATTTCAGCTCAGTAGCACGCATCTCAGCGGAATGGACGGCGAAGCAACTCACCGAGGACCACCGCTTATTTCTCGCAAATCTACCAGAACGACTCGAAATCGGCGAATGCACGCTGGTACATGGTAGTCCCTATGGGCCGCTCTGGGAATATCTTACCTCTGAAGTTCTGGCGGAACGAAGCTTTAAACATTTCAGTAGCCGCTACTGTTTTGTTGGACACACTCATGTTCCGATAATCTTTCAACAACCCGATACAGTAGTGCAAACGCCCACAGTTCCTCTAATGAATGATGAGCAAAGTGAGGGAATTTCTACATCCCCTCAAGACACGCTAGAGGACCTGGACAACGACGAAGAGACACAGGAGATGGTCGCCGTCCGTCCCGCTGTGCATACAACGAAGAGTGCAACTCATACTGAGAGTGCGCACACTGAACATGACCCATCAGCAACAGCAGTCACGGAGACAACTCAACCCGAATATGACGACGAGGGCGAAGGTGTAGATGCACTCAGTGCTTTACCGACGCCATCCGCAGAAGAAAAGAGCAACGAAAAGAAAAAACAGAAGAAGACACCAGCCGAAGACATAGAAATAGTAACAGCAAAAGAGCGCGACTCACACGATGAAAACAGTGAGGACGAGGTTTCTCCTACAGTAGAAATCATAGATGCTAGAGATATGCAGCACGATGCCTCAGTAAACGGCTCTACGAATCGTGATGAAGAGGCAGAAGAAGATGGGACGACGCCAGAGGAAACGATTGTGAGCGCAGAAGATCGTCTTAACGGTGAAATCGAAGAACTACTGGCACTCCTGGGTCTCAGTCAAAGTATGGTTCAGGTGACAAATGAGATGCTCGTGCCACCAGAAGGAGACTGGCAAGCGCCAGAAGGTTATCGTGCTATTGTCAATCCTGGTGGAGTTGGACAGCCAAGAGATGGAGACCCACGAGCTGGTTTCGTGATTTACGATACAGAGCGTGGTTTTACATTCTACCGCATCCCCTATAACTTCGAGAAGACACAGGAGAAGATCATCCAGGCAGGTCTGCCACCATATCTCGCGGCACGCCTGAGTCATGGTCGCTAATCATTTATGAAGCTCATCATCGGTCTAGGCAATCCAGGTGCTCAATATGAGCAGACGCGGCACAACGTTGGATTCCACGTCGTAGATAAATTAGCGACAAAACTTGGCTGGAAGTGGTCAGAGCAGCGTAACAGGGCAATTCTTGCCAGTGGCAATATCGGCCCCGAAAAAGTCGTCCTGGTCAAACCCATCACCTATATGAATAACAGCGGAGAGTCTGTAGGACCACTTGTACACTGGTACAAAGTGCAGCCTGAAGATATCCTTGTTATCCTTGATGACCTCGATCTCCCCGTTGGCAAAGTTCGCTTGAAGAGCAACGGCAGCTCTGGTGGACACAACGGGCTGGATAATATTATTCGGCACCTGCATACCAATCAAATTCCTCGTCTGCGCATTGGCATTGGGCGTCCTACTAATAGCCGTATGGAAACAATCAACTACGTGTTGAGTATCCCACCAGCAGATGAGCGCATCTCGCTTGCTACTGGAGAAGATAACGCGGTCGAGGTTATACCGCTCATCATCAATCAGGGCGTTGCCATCGCGATGAATCAAATCAACGCCGATCCAGAGGCACAGCGACAGGCCGAGGAGAAACGCCGTTTGCAAAGGGAGCGTCGAGAGCAGGAACGGGTACGCCGTGAAGTGGAACGAAGGAGACGAGTCGAACAAAATGAAGTTGAGGGGCAGTCACCGTCGCTCTTGATAGACGAGGTAGGTGCAGATACTGGCAAAAATGCAGAGTAGTGCATCTGCTTTCTCCCATTCGCGATACTCTCTATTATCGGTTTTGTCGTAGCCAATACCGCGTGGCTTGTTAGTCTGCGCACAGGAGCAGAACTGGGTAAGGGAGCGGTGCTGTTCTCGGTGCTCTCTGGCATTGGAGTGGTTGCCATCGGCTTGCTCGTCTATCACGAGAAGGCGACACCCTATCAATTTATCGGGCTTGTACTGGGGATTGCCGCTATCGCATTTCTTTCAATAGAGTGAGAAGGCATAAGGGAGGAAGAGCAATTAGCGGCGATGTAGAAGCCTACAATTTACAATTCATATTTGCACGAAACGCTTAGATACGGTATTATTACAAGCGAAAAGAGGGCGATTTATCACACCTCTACGGTAGAGAGCGCAGGGGCATATTCTATTGTGTTTGTTGGAGGATGATGTGACATTACAAGGATTACTCACGTTACTGGCACAGCGACCAGAATATAGACGCTTATTGGAGCAGATTCGCAATGCAGAGGGCTTGCCAGCACTTACGGGAGTGAATGAGGCGGCCCATCCTTTTGTGGTCGCCACGCTTGCTTCGACACTCAAGCAGCCCATGCTTTTGATTGTCGGCGACGAGACGCAGGCCAGCCAGTTGGTAGAAACATTAAAGATGTTTGTGCCCAATTCCGATGATGTACTCTGTCTTCCTGACCGCGATGCTCTGCCTTATGAGCGGCTCATCAGCAATGCGCTCACAACCCAGCAGCGTATGCAGGCCCTCATCGCGTTAGTCCAAAGGGACCGTACGCCGCTTATTGTGTGCTCAGCACGCGTCCTTACACAGCCTGTCATTCCACCACAAGAATTAGCTGGAAGCTTGTTTACGCTCAAAACATCGCAAGAGGTAGACCTTTCGATGATGCTGGAACATCTCTATAACCTCGGTTATACTCCTGTAGCCGAAGTAGAGGAGCCAGGACAATTTAGCCACCGTGGTGGTATTGTTGATCTTTTTCCGCCTACGTTGCCTCGACCTATACGTGTCGAGTTCTTCGGAGATGAAGTCGAGTCACTGCGCACGTTTGACCAGGAGACACAACGTTCGCTCAATCCTGTCTCGAACTGTATTATTGGTCCCGCGCGCGAGGCTCTTCCTACACGTGGACCAGAAGCGGCAAAGGAACTGGCACAACTTGATAGCAGCATGCTGAATCGAGAGGCGGAAGAGCGTTGGAATCAGAATTTGGAGGAGTTGCGCCAGCGTCATTCCTTTGATGACATCGCCTTCTACCTACCTTACCTGCACAATCAGGCTACCGTACTCGACTACCTCTCTCGCAATGGACTGCTCATCTTTGACAATCCTACAAGTGCGCAGAATCATATTCGGGAGCTTGACGATCAGGCGCAAGAGATAAAAGAGCGGCTCGAACAGGAGCATGAGAACCCCACACGTCTACGCGCTGCGTACGTAACATGGAACCGGTTGGAGCCACAAATACAGCAACGTCGCCAGCTTCAGTTCGCCGATGTCCTTTCGTCTGCCGAAGGTGATTTTGATGCTCGTCAACAAGGTGGAACAGAGCATCTTATACCATCTTTCAGCAGTGCCAATTCTTATGGTGGAAGGCTTCGCGCTTTCGTACAAGACTGTCGCAAGGCTCTCAATAGCCGAGAACGTGTAGTGATCATTACCGCGCAGGCGCGACGCATGGCAGAGGTACTGGGTGATGAAAGTATTCTCAACGATGCAGCAATTCACGTTAGCCCGGGAACTAATATTCTGCAACTGCCAGATGCAGGGACGTTAACTCTAATTCAGGGCCAGTTGATGGAGGGGTGGCAATCACACGCACTGGCATTACAGGTGTACACTGATACCGAAATTTTCGGCTGGTCGAAACGCCGTAATGCACAACGCCGCAAACCTGTCACCCCTGCTTCATTCCTTGCCGAGGTAAAGGTCGGCGACTACGTGGTGCACCAGGAACATGGCATTGGACGCTTCGAGGGTCTCGTCAAGCTTCACATGACGGGGGTTGAACGTGAGTATCTGCTTATTCACTATGCCGGTACTGATAGGCTCTACATTCCGACTGACCAGCTTGATCGCGTTACGCGCTATATAGGCATGGGTGATGCAGTTCCCGCGCTTAGCAAATTGGGAACGACGGAGTGGACACGCGCCAAATCGAAGGTCAAAGAGAATGTCCAGGATATTGCACGTGACCTTCTGCGTCTCTACAGCGCACGCGAGGCGGCACCAGGGCATGCATTTCCACCCGACTCGGAGCAGCCCTGGCTACAGGAACTCGAAGACGCCTTTCCTTATGAGGAGACTCCCGATCAAAATCGGGCCATCGAAGAGGTCAAGGCTGATATGGAGCGTCCCCGACCAATGGATCGCCTTGTTTGTGGTGATGTTGGCTATGGCAAGACAGAGGTTGCTCTACGTGCCGCCTTTAAAGCGGTCCTGGATCAGCGACAGGTAGCTATTCTTGTCCCCACGACGATTCTTGCGCTACAACACTACAACACCTTCAGAGAGCGACTGAAAGCCTACCCGGTGCGTGTCGAGCTGCTGAGCCGCTTTCGCACAGAGAAAGAGCAGAAACAGGTATTAGAGGATCTGGCCTTTGGCAAAGTAGACGTTATTATAGGTACTCACCGTCTGCTTCAAAAGGATGTTATCTTCTTCAATCTCGGTTTACTTGTCATTGATGAAGAGCAGCGCTTTGGTGTCGCCCATAAAGAGCGGCTCAAACAATTGCGTACTGAGGTCGATGTGCTGACCATGACAGCGACCCCTATTCCGCGCACAATGCATATGGCCCTCGTCAACCTGCGTGATATGAGCGCTATCGAGACACCGCCACAGGAACGCTTACCCATTCGCACAATCATCCGTGAGTATGACGATAGTCTGATACGAGAGGCGATTCTCCGTGAGATTGATCGGGGTGGACAAATATTCTTCGTACATAGCCGCGTGCAAGGCATCCAGGTTATCGCCCAAAGGCTTCAACGTCTCATTCCAGAGGCACGCATTGTTGTTGGTCACGGGCAGATGAACGAAGATCAACTGGAACACGTGATGATCGACTTCTCAAACGGAGAGTACGATGTGCTCGTCTCGACCACCATCATCGAAAATGGCCTGGACATAACCAACGCGAACACAATTATTGTCAACAATGCTGCCTTCTATGGCCTCTCGCAGCTCTATCAACTACGCGGACGCGTAGGACGTGCTACGCAGCAAGCTTACGCCTACTTCTTCTATGGGAAAGATGCAAAACTCACACAGATTCAAGAAAAGCGCCTGCGTGCCATCTTTGAGGCCACCGAATTGGGCGCGGGCTTCCGCATAGCTATGAAGGACCTGGAGATTCGCGGTGCTGGCAACCTGCTCGGCGCGGAACAGTCTGGCTCGATGAACGCTATCGGTTTCGATCTCTACTGCAAGTTGCTCGCGGAGTCAATACAGGAGATGCAAGGTAAACAAAATGAGCTTGCAGGTGTAGGTGCCACCGTTGATCTACCTTTGGACTCCTACTTACCCGACGAATATATTGGTGATCGCACACTTAAGGTGAACTTCTATCAACGCCTGGCGCATCTTAGTACTCCAGAGCAGGTTGAGGCAATGACGGCAGAGATGACCGACCGCTTCGGCACACCGCCCCCACCCGTCCAGAACTTGATCGCGCTGGTACGCCTGAAGGTGAAGGCCGCGCAACTAGGATTCGAGTCTATCACAGTGAAAGACAACGAATTCGTCCTCACGGTCAAGCGCACCATAGTGCCCAACCGTATAGCACTCTATCGCCGTTTCCGTAATGATGCACGTGTACAGCAGGGCGTAATTCGCGTTCCGCGTCGTCTTCTTGGACAAGACTGGCTAGAGCAATTGAATGAACTACTGCCAGCTATCACGACGACGGCAGCATCAACAGCGTAATAGTCGTTACCGTCGCGTATGCATTAAGTGAAACATGAGAGCTTGTTTGTAATCGAGAACACTTACCTGCCCATTTTTGATAACCTGATTTGTGAGGTTAAGCAACGTTGAAACAACCTGTAAGCGTGTCTCATCAAAACGGTCTTGATGACGCAGCATTTCAAGTAGTTGAGATGGCCCTTGACCCGCTATCTCTAGCCCCGAGTGTATAGCTTCTACACGAAGCCAGATTATCAATTGATGACGCATCTGCTCAAAAATAGCGATGTCGTCTTCACCAGCCATCATCATGGTGTTCTCTCGGTTTTCACGTCGAGTTACTACAGTATCAGGTGCTGTAACGGGTGACGGAGGTGGTGCGGCTTGCGGAAGACTACGCGCCATAGCCGGAGAAGCTGAGGATACAACAGGCACAGGAGATGTGGGTGTTGTAGCAAAAGTGGCGGTCGAGCCTTGCGCTTGCTCCTCAGACAACGAAACTCCTATCGGCCCAGTCGATTTTGTTGGTACTGGTGTTGGAGTAATCGGTGCGGAAGCATCGGCCACGTCTTGTTTTCGTGCAGGCGTAGACGGTGCGGCAGAGGCAGCGGGGGCAGCATATGTAGAGGTGCGTAACGGCGTAGAACCTGGCAGCGACGCGGGATCGAGAGGTGTAGTCCTCTTAGGACCCTGGAGTGGGGAAGTTGTTGTAGTATGATTGCCTCTTTGTGACGCGTACTTACTCTCAGATGGAGGGACATGCTGTCTCTGTTGGGTAAGCATTCCATTTTGCTCAGGAGAAGAGGCAGAACGCCCATTACGACGTGCAGCTCCACCTGTCGTAGCTGCCGATTGCACTTCGTTTGGAACTGCTGTCTTTACTTCACCACGTACCTCTTGTAACTGCTGTTGCAGAAGCACCGTTGAGGAGGCAACCTGCTCCCAGTTTATCTCGGGTCGTCCATTTTTAGTAGCGCTAGACCAGGTGATGGCAGGACGAGGGCTACCAAACGGCAGAGTTCCTTGCCTCTCTTGTCGCTGTCCTGTGATATGACCGCGTAATCCTTGAACAACAGATGTGGAGGAAGAGGTAATGAGCATGCGAACATCGGGCATCCGTTTTCGCCCCTGCTCCCCGAAGAAACTACGGTTGCGCTGCACGAATTGAATAAACAGCCGCTCAATGTGACGCTGGAAATCAGAAGACAGTAAGTCCACACGGCTCCAGGCGGTGAAATCAACGGAACTAAGGAAGAGCCATACCTCCTGACGTTTTGCGCGATCAACAGGACGCATGCGAAGCGACTCAGTTCGATAATCAAAGAATCGCGGATAGCAGAAATTGGCAATAATTGCTTCGGCCAACTCTGCCTTCAAACGTGCGACCTCAGCAGGTGGGAGTTGGCCCAAATAGATGCCCATCGCTACAACCTCTTTCATTCTACTGTTACAAATACCATATATGCTTAATCTATTCCGCTCGACAAGACTTTATGGGATAGTTGGTAATCCCATCACTTGCACTGCGTTCCTTCCTTGAATGACCGACGCAGGTGCATCTACGATACGCAATGGGAGCCTTGCCTGTGCACTCATTATTGTACTTGATGTTTGTAGTAGAGGTACAAGTGCTATGGACAGATGGGCTAGCCCAACTGGAAGACCACTGGCTTGTACGTTAAAAAGTCTACTAGTTAGACCCACCACCCTTCCAGGCTTCCATGTGTGTGTCTGACACCATGACACGGCTGGGAAGTCTGTCGTACCCTGATATTCTTTTCCTTTTGTGTCGGTCATAAAAGCCAGCACCTGTAGTGGCGTCTTCATTGGCGCGATCACTTTCCAGTACGTTGTCACCGAGAGAGAGTTACCACTTATGCTAAACGGCACTGGCGCATCCACATCATATCCTATTAAACTCATCGTAGCATGAGTAGTTGCGGGATTTACGAACGTGATATCCAGGTCGTTCTTCACAGCCTGAGGCGGGACATTGATGTATGAACAAAAGCTTTCAGGCAAATTTGGCAACACCTGCACGTCACTCACATAAGGGCCGGGCTTTACGGGTGACACCGGAGAGATGCCAGGAGCAGGCAATCCATGCCTGAGCAACAAATAGCCATCTCGCGCCGCCTCGACGCCATAGTGCCCATTCACCATAACACTTTTCGCCTCATTGATATAGTCATAGGAGTTCCCGAACGGGACAATATCGCTTGTTGCATCAAGAAAGACATAGTCAGCTACGGTATCACCATAAGGAAACTGATAGATACGCGAACGATGGCTAATATGAGGAACAAGGTTAGACTGTGCTGAAACCGATGCGTCTTGTGGAATCATGTTTATGATTGGCTGGGCATCAGCGTAATGTGCCTCATACGTAGGCCAGTTAAACCCCTGTGAAAACGGCATCGTACCCCGCTGATAGTCGGCGCGTACCTCGCTGAACATAACGGCACCGAGCAGCAAGATTAATAAACCGCTATGAGCTATCCAACCAAAGCGCCAGGTAGGTGCAGGCAGACTATAGCTGCTCCCATCCCCCGTTCGCATACACAAACGTTTAGATACTACTTGAACCAGCCACAAAATAAGTACAAGCGCCTCAATGGTCGAAAAAATCAGTACAGGAATCATCTCGGCATCATAATGGTAGAGCCCACTATACGCGTTGGGATTAGAACTGAGCAAGTTGAGTGCTAAGGTCGGTAGTGCGAGTACCCATACCCAGGGAGCTAGAAGCGCCAGATATGCAGTCGGAGCAAAAAGGGTACGCAGGTAGAAAAGATGATCATGTTCCAGCACATGCTCCCTGATTATACCTACGGGGTGACGCAGTAGCGTTTCAGCGATCTGTATAGGACCCTTTCCTAGATACTCGTAACGCGAGGTGAGCAGAGAATGTCCAGTAGGACTATACAGATGCACAACAAGCAAACCTAGACCTGTCCAGGCAGCAGCAACTACGATCAGAGCGAGTCCACTACGCCAGCGACGTTGAAATACAATTGACCAGAGGCCATAAAGAGCGACGACTATAGGAATTTCCTCTTTACATCCCATTGCAAGAATAGCGAAGACAAAAAGCAGCACCGTACGGCGTGTGTACATAAAATAGAGCGTGAAGAGCAAGAGAGATGCCGTAAGCGTGACAGCGTGAAAATCAAATATAGTCGCCCATTGTAAAGCCGGATAAAGGAGATAGAGCGCAGCAATGACAACACTTGCAAATTCACTACGCAATCGCAACCGCGCCAACCAGAACGCGGGAAACGCACCACCCGCCACCACCACTGTTTGCAGCACTTGCAGCGTTTTGGGATTAGGTACAACGAAGTAGAAGAGCGAGATGAGAAAGAGAATAGGCTCGAAGTGAATAGAAAAACGTGAAATACCTGAGAGACTGAGATCCTTATAGCAATTTGTATCACCTATAGGGTTACAAATGGTTTGATGAAACATCTGCCCATGCAAAAAGGTCCAGATAGCCTGATCCATAATTCCGAGGTCTTCCGCATGAGTCAGATACGTGTCGTGATGACCAATAAGAAAGAGAATGAAGAAGACACTAAACGAGAGCGAGAGCAGCGTTACCAGTCCCATCGCTACCCAAAAAGTGCGTGTGTGTGGCATCGGGTCAGGAGCTGGATAGAGATAGAGACGATTAAGTAAAATAGAAATACGTTTACGCCAGGTTTCATTACTCACGTATGCCACCCCCCTCGATACGAATTTGAGTAGTAGACAGAGGTGTGTCGATTGCTTTCCCCTCCACCCCATCATGGGTGACAGGAAGCTGGGATGCCTGTTCTTGTTGCACAACACGCATCTGCTGTCCACCACTAAGGTAAGCGATGCTTACACACACAAGCTCGGCTAGTGTAGAGACAAGACGCGAGAGAATGGCAACAATTGGTCCCACAGCAAGAAATGGCAGAGAAAGTGCGAGCAGCCCGGCGATGGCCCCTTCTCGAAAGCCCAGGCCACCGGGTGTAATAAAGCTCACAAAGCCGATATCCCAGCCGATGGCATAGATACCGACACAGATAGGAAGAGCCGCTAGCGGCAGTGTGGGCCAGACCGCGAGGACCAGTACATAAAATGCACACCCAGCAACAACCCAACTCGCACACCAGGCAAGACTAACAAGCATAATATCACTATAGCACAAAGTCAGCACAATAGGTTCACGTTTCAAAAGGTGCAACCCTACATTCAAAATTTTATTGAGTACACGAGGATGTAATCCAACAAAGAGCGCAAGCATAATCACTACACTCAGCCCGACGACAAGTGGTTTGCCATAGAGAAGCGTGCGAACAGTCCCAATGCCTCCCCAAAACAGGAGGCTACACGCGAAAATAAAAGCTCCGGCGGCAAGCTTCGTGATGAGTTCGACCGTCATACTGGCAAAGGCCACAGGGCGCGAAACACCATGCTTGCCTACCCACAGAATACGTGCCAGCACATGCCATACATTACCAGGAATGTAGCGCACAAACTCTGAAGCAAGGTAGATGCGTAAACATGTTCGCAGGGCTAATTGCTGACCTAAACGAGCCAGGACAGCACGCCAGATCAAACCGTAAGATACTTCTTGTAGCAAAAAGCCAGCAAAGGCCAGCAGGAGCAGCCAGGGATTCCACTGAAAGGCATGAACTGTTAACAATCCCCATTCAGCTTTAACGTAATAGAGGAAGAACACCACAACCAGTATGAGCAAGCCAATCTGCAATATGCGCTTGCCCACACGTTTAAACCTCAACATATGCATCAATTGAATTCCTGCCTGATACTATACTCCTCACCACGCTGGTATGCATAATGGCGTATCATCTCGCTTTGTAAGCCCGTTAGAAAAAACTGAATACCAAAAATCATGAGTAAAATACCCACAAAAAGCAGAGGTTGATTACGAATCAGCTCATTAAAGAGGATACGACGGGCAACCACAAAACCGTCTATCAAAATACCTGCGAGGAAAGTCCAAAATCCTAAAGGTCCATAGAACCGCAGCGGAGTACGCAAAAAGGTCGTGAGGAAGAGAACATTGAGCAGATCAATGAAGCCTTTTGCGAAACGGCTGGCCCCAAACTTTGAAACTCCAAATTTACGGGGATGGTGGCGTACCTTGATTTCCGTCACGCGATACCCTCGCCAATGAGCCATCACAGGAATAAAGCGATGAAACTCACCATAGAGCTTCAAGTGGTTATCCTCTACAACCTCGCGACGATAAGCCTTGAAGCCATTATTGATATCGTGCAGATGAACACCGGTCATTTTACTGACTAGCCAGTTGAAGACACGTGAAGGGAATGTCTTAGAAAGCGGATCGAGGCGCGGAAATTTCCAACCAGAGACAAGATCATATCCTTCGTCCAACTTCTCTAGAAAACTAGGAATCTCTGCGGGATCATCTTGCAGGTCTCCGTCCATTGTGAACACAACCTGACCACGGCAGCGACTAAAACCCGCGACGAGTGCAGGCGTTTTGCCAAAGTTCCTGCGAAAGCGGATGACACGTACAGTCTTCGGGTGTTCAGTGTGAAGACGCTTCAGTTCATTAAATGTACTATCTGTACTGCCATCATCGACAAAAATTATTTCATAGCTATTTCCGGTCTGGTCAAGCTGTGTCGCTAATTTCTCATACAGAGGACCAATATTCTGCTGCTCATTCATTACAGGCACAACAACCGATAGAGCAAGCTCTTGTGAGGCAGGTGTAAGGGTTAAAGGTCCCGACTCTGTAGCCCTTATTGGGACTTCTATTTGCTGCATTCCTCATATCCTCCAAGTACAGCCATAACGATATATCTTTATACGCTATCACTGATTAGCGATCATTATAACATACTGTCATTTCCACACTCTAATCTATGGTACCTTCTGCTTTAATAGAACGCATGAACATTGGGAAGGGACACATAATTAGTTGTATGTTCCTAGACTACTCACTCCTCTCCATGTTTAGAAGAGGTCGCAGTGATCTCATAGCCATATAATAGCAAGGAAACATCAAGAAACCGTCAAGAAACCGTAAGTTTTGTTGGAGAAAGAAAATATTTCACTGCTACGTTTCTTTCGTCGGATGCTCTCGAAAAGACACTATTACTCCTCTCGCAACTGAGAAAAGAGGTCTGGCCGATCAGTAGTAAGCGAGTCTACGCCCGCCGCGGCGAAACGACGCAGTTTTTCGATAGTGTTCACAGTCCAGGTGCCGATCTTGAAGCCATGTTTATGCGCGATTGCTGGCATATCAGCCGTGAAGAGATCACTATCCATGTTGATCCAGTTTGCTCCAAGCAAGGACACCTGATTCACCAGTATCTCAAAAGTACCTTCGCCATCTGGTTTCCATGTATCCTCCGAGATTAACGCTCCTGTTTGTATCGAAGGCTCTAGCGATTTGAGTAACGGGAGAATAGACAAATCGAATGACATAACGAGGACCTTGTCGAGCATACCTGTTGCGCGAACTTCATTTACAACAGTCTCAGCAATAGTAGGATAGCGTCCATAGACGCCATCGCGCTTGCTTGGTTTGATCTCAATATACACCTGTGTGCGAGCTCTCGCAAAGTCAAGAACCTCACGCAGCGTGGGAATGTGCTGAGGTTCGGGCCATCCACCAGCGAAATGTGCAGCGGCATTAAGTGACCGCAAATACGCAAAATCAAGGTCGAGTATGTTTCCCTCACCGTGGGTTAATCTTTCAACGGTATAATCATGAAACACAATAATGTGCCCGTCACTGCTCATTTGCACATCTAGTTCAATCGCATCGATGGGCAGCGTGAGGGCTGTACGAAAAGCGGCGAGTGTATTTTCTGGCGCGAGATGAGAACCACCTCGGTGCGCGACACGTTGAAAACGGATAGCCATGCATATTCCTCCAGGACAAGGTGTGAGTAGAGACCACTGTTATACCATAATATCATGCATGATCCAAAGAGTTCGTTACTCGTCTTAGGAGTATCGACTCAGATACTTTGTTGTATATTTAAGAAAATACTCGAGAAAAAGAGGGATATAGTATGGCACTCACACCAGGAATGAAGGGCGAGGCGATTACCACGGTCGTCCATGAAAATACGGCTGCGTCCGTGGGAGCAGGAGGCGTTGAGGTATTTGGTACACCGATGATGATCGCACTGATGGAGAATGCATCGTGGCAGGCAGTTGCAACTTCGTTGGAAGAAGGTCATGTTACCGTAGGAACGGTAGTAAATATACGGCATCTCGGCGCGACTCCACTTGGTCAACAGGTTCGCGCCACCGCTGAGCTAACCGAGGTTGACGGACGCCGTTTAGTATTTAAAGTCGAGGCTTACGATGAACGCCAGAAGATTGGCGGCGGAATACACGAGCGTTCCATCGTCAATCTGGAACGCTTCTTAAATAGAATTTCCGCGCATTAGCTTTATTATTCAGACGGCCAACGAACTAGCAAAGTCTAGGGCACCCGCAAGGGGATGCCCTTGTCAGCAGAGTATTCCCGATCTTGCAACAGCCCTGAGCAATTTGCAATCAGGCTTGCTACTTGTCAACCTATATGCTATAATTTGGTATACACCGAGACGAAACAGTAGTTGCGTCTATGTGTGTCTTCATCTGGGGATGTCGGGTTTCGACAGGCGGTCAGATTGAAGAATTGCAGGTCGAGGTGTCGGTACGCACTCTCGTTAAACAACCGACAAAAAATTAGTTGCCAAACAGCAACCACAACTCGCTCTCGCTGCCTAATAATCAGTGATGCGACATCCGACCGATTTTCTCCTATGGGATCGGAACCGGATGTCAAAAACATGGGATGCTATGACGAGGACCGCTCTCTAATCGCCATTTAAGACCCAGAGGGCCAGCACTAAGGAATCCTGTCGATGGGAAGCCATAGTGAAAAGAAAAAACATCGACTAAGCCTGTAGCACATTCTCCGGTAGGCCCGTTTGGACGGGGGGTTCGACTCCCCCCCATCTCCACCACACGCAAGATAATTCACCACGTCGCATACCTGTTACAACCGCCATCGTCAACAATACCTCTAGCCGATGTTCACCCGCACACTCTAAAAGTCTATATGCCTGTTTTAGCGTCAAAGGTGTACCTTCATGGCTTACTATACGCGGAGAATTTACGAGTTCACACACGTTTCTTGACACATAATTCCAACGCACCGCGTTCTTTAGAGCCAAATGTCAGACACCGTGAACATTGTTAATCGTTTTCGACGAAAGGCCATCCTTCCCCATCTTTGTGTAAAATCTACGTACCTGCTCGCATTTGAGCTAGATATTATACCTCTGATTCGCCGCTAGCAGTAGAGTACAGCAGGGCATTAAGTAACGAAGCGACTCTCTAAGACAGAGGATATCATACAATGATACTAGCTTTGTAATGCTTATCATGTTAAACTAAACTTTGAAATTGCTGCCAATTATACGAATATAACCCAAAGACATAAAGGAGGGAAAGAAGCTTTTTTCCTTCTTCTTTTTAGCATATTTTGAGTCATATGAAAGTGCGAGGTGGGTTGCTGTGCCTCTTGAACCAGCTTTATATTCAACACAATACGGTTTTACTTATTTAGGAGATTCACTAGAATTACTAAATCAGCTAGACGCAGAGTCAGTTGATCTAGTAATCACTTCACCCCCATTTTCCTTACAAAGAGAGAAGACCTATGGTAACGTTGACCAGGAAAAGTATGTTGATTGGCTCTTAGCTTTTTGCAAGAAGGTCTATCTTGTGCTAGCTCCCACTGGCAGCCTCGTGATTGATCTTGGAGGAGCATATCAAAGTAAGAAGCCAATTAGATCGCTCTATAATTATCGCTTTCTAATCAGAATGTGTGATGAGTTAGGCTTCCAGCTCGCAGAAGAGTTTTTCTGGTTCAATCCTTCAAAGCTACCATCACCAATTGAGTGGGTAAATAAACAGAAAATTCGCGCCAAGGACTCAGTGAATACAGTATGGTGGCTATCAAAAAGTGACCATCCTAAGGCGGATGTTAGACGTGTACTTATCCCATACTCAGACCGCATGAAGAAGTTGCACGAAAACCCTGACAAATACTATAAACCGAAAAAGCGTCCTTCTGGTCATAATATTGGAACGGGTTTTGCTACTGATAACGGAGGTGCTATACCATCCAACTTGCTACAGCTTCCAAATAGTGATAGCTCATCACAATATCTCCGGCTTTGTAAGGATTTAAATATTAAAGCCCATCCAGCCCGTTTTCCCATAAAGCTGCCTAAGTTCTTCATTGAGTTCCTCACAGAGCCAGATGATCTAGTTCTCGATATTTTTGCTGGGTCAAATACCACAGGCTTAGCTGCTGAAATAACACGACGACGTTGGATTGCATTTGAACAAGAGAAGCAATATTTAGCAGCGTCTGTGTTCCGATTCCTAGAGAAAGATGCTTCAAGCGAGTATGCAAAGTCTCTATATGGGCGTTTGCTTGATAGCCAAGAGACTGTGCATATAGAGATGACTAACATTGCTATTGAAACTCAGGAAATTGTGCCTGTAGTAGAAGAAACTACTGAGACAGTGAACATCGAGATTGAAACTTCACAAGTTATTCTACAGTCAAGCCTATTCGAGATTTAGAAGATACGATTTTGCACATACTTACTTAACTTTGATCGAACTTTTGATTTTGGTTTTGTTTGGAAAACTCATCTAATACAGGTGCATCAGGATAAACAAGTTTGCCCGTTCTAACTAGCTTTAAAGGAATTTTGGGTTGTTCAACTGTACCCCCTTCTCAACAACTCTTTTCTCCCAGTCAGAGAACAAGTTTTCAAGTATAGACGGGTGAACTTCCCATATTTCAGCTAACTCTATATCATTGTAGACTCCGATATACCAAGCCTTCACATTTCTATACTTATCGAGAATGTCCTTGTTCATATGGTGATGCGTAGTTACACCTGTATTTCTTTTTTTAGGATCATTTTTACGAGGAGCAATGTTTATTGTTTTCAGCTCGTACTCATTTCCCTCATCATCTTTAGCATCGTTTCCTTCTCGCCCATCAACAACCTTCAACCCCAACAAAATTAAGACCTGTAAGACTTTCGCACCATTATCCTGAAGAATGTCAAAAATACCATATTCATTTGCTAATTGCTCTAACCCTTTTAAGTTATTAAAACCTTCCTCCCTCCGTTCAAGGTCAGTTTCTCTTTGTGGCTTAGATTTGATAGGGTCCTCAATAGGATCAGGAATTGAACTGGAAGGAATTGGAGCAGGTATTGCATCTACATCACGGTTATATTCTTCCTCAAAATTTAGCAGATCAGACAAGGAAATATTCAGCGCGTTGGAAAGATCTATAAGCGTTTCAAAGGAAGGTAACCTCTCTCCCCTTTCAAGAAAGCTTACCATCTCAGTAGATTTATTGATAAGTTCAGCTAACTTCTCTTGCTTTATTTGCCTCTCTTGTCTTATGAGACGAATTTTCTCACCTAATAGATGCCTAGCAGTATCGTAATCCATAAAGCCTCATATAATCTAGAAATTTGTGCTTATTAGCGCAATCATATGAGGACCCATCAGACTCGTACACGAACTAAAAGTACGTTTCACTTTTTAAATTTACTAATCAAAAGTAAGTAATAAATAGAGCAAATATACCAGGAGACACAGCAGTTGGCAAAGAGCGAAAATGAAGAATGGCGAGGTCACAGCAAAAAAACTATGAATTGGCTTTTCTGCTAGACTCGGCCTTAGCCATTACGGTATATTATAATGTCTCTTGAAAATCACACTCCATATGCATTGTCATCTAAATGGGCTGAAATTTCGTTGTATACATAAGAAAATCATTTTGTATCAACCACCCTTATCACCCTTTTAGGGAGGTGCAACAATGGAATACACTCTAGAACAATGTACACTCAGCTTCGCGCAGTGCTTCGAGCCTAGAGAAGACAATCAAGAATATGTCGTTGCATACACCGTCGATTTTTGTTGCCGCCAATTTCCCTCACTCCCATGCCAAACCGTCGAACAAGCCGCCAAAGATGCTTGGCAACATCATCTAGAGAGAGATCACATGCCTTCAAGTCCCACATGCGACTGAGAGAAGCGTGTCTCTTGCATGGTACCCGGCCTACTTCCCTTTGTACTTTACTGAGCACGGTATACCTGCCCCTTGATCGTGGCTAGCGAGGGCATATGACAGGATAGCCACAACACAGTATGCTTATAAGCGCTATGTTGGCCTGTCATGTACCCTCGCTCATCTGGCTGAATGGCTTGCTTGCCATCAGGCTACCAACTCTTGTCGCCTCATTCAATTCTTGGGTAGCTAACTTCTTTATATACAAATGTATTGATTTACCCTCAGTTTCATGCGTTACCTCTTTTCTTCTCATCTTCGGTGCCGATAGGACAGAGTAGAAATCTGCATTCTTGCAGATCACTAACTATGGCACATCTATCAGAAGAATTGAGGTCTGAAGTAATGCGTATCAAATACCTATCAAGTTTCTTCTTTGTCCTTATAGTGATGGGCATGCTGGTTGGCCGCATGCTTCATCCACTACCAGCGGCGCACGCGGCAACACACTATACAGGGCCAGCAAAATATGCTCTCCAGATTCTACCCAAACCTTTACCTATTCGGCAGAGTTCAGCACTCCTGCATGCAAACGCATGGAGCGCCATACCCACCACCACTTCACTTTATGAAGCCACTACTGACGCTCATACGATGTATGCTCAAGGCTGTAGTGCCGCTCAGGGACCAGCAGGCTTGATAGTCCTTGACTGGGGACAACCGGTCTATGTAGGAAATGGGCACTACGGCACGTATGATTTTGGCGGGCATGATGATTCGGATGATGCCATTTTGCACGCAGTTGCGAACTTTGTGCTGGGCACCTGGGCCTGTCGCACACCCTCCACAAACATCGCTCTCGCTATCGGGGAAAGCAACTATTACTCTGGTCACGCGCTGCCACTTACTACCGCTGCCTGGTATGCCGATGGTCAGCAATGGGGAAATCTCGTAAACAGCGTACAAAGCTTTGTTGTCAGCAATCACTACAATGTTGTAGGTATCTACGGTGCAGGTGATCTTGAGACAGGATGGAATAACTTTGCGCTGACAAGTAGCATTGTGAATGGCTACAATAACACCTCGTCACGAATCTTCTTTGATTTCGGCGATGATGCACCTGGTTACTGGACGAACTACCAGACATGGTATATAGCCTATGGTGCCCGTGATAATATGCCCGTACCCGAAATTTACTACAATGCTGATGCAACGTATGACTGGCAAGCATTAAATCTCTGGGCCTGCTCGCATGAAGGCGGTCCCATCTACTTTAGAGGAGTAATGTCGACATTCATCGGCAATACCCCTGCCCAGGCATGGACCGCTATGTACCAGGCTGAAGCATCCAACTCGTGTACAGCGAGAGCCCTTCCGTGGTTAAATTTTTCCACATATATGAAGTAATGTCCTTGTTTCTGCACAGCGAGGGTTCATAATTGATCCATCGCGGCAACTATGAACCCTCGCCGCAGGCTATGTATTGAAAGATAAAGAGGTGAACGAACTATGCAAAAACATTACTCGACGAAGAAGGTATCTCCTTCCTCCCACCGTTTTCAACTCCGCCTGACATGGGTACTCACTTCAGTCGCACTCATACTTGTCGTGTTTGGGGTATCTCTCACCTTCGTTCTGAGGTCGCAGACAGATACGAACTCATCTATCAGCAAGAGTATGTCCCAGCAGACGGACATTTCCACTTCTACAAAAGACACAAGGCAGCTATCAGGTCCCACACCTGTAATCAAACGAGGGTTCTCAAGCAACCAGGCGGACAAGGGGAATCATACCAGTTCATCAGTAAGTACAGCTTCTGCAACACCTACTCTTATTCCGTCAACTCCACAGGCTGCCCAACTCGGAGTTTTTTCTCTGTCTTCGGGAGGCCCTCTTCCTTTTCCCGAGACCGTCCTACATCCAACGAATATCGCACGTATGACGCTAAATGATACGCTCATATCCGTTTATGCTGGCTCCATGACTCGAAATCCTCAAGTGGGCATACTCTGCGTCCTGCGAGAGAATCTCACATCAGGTCAATTAAACCAACAGGTATACCAGGCACCGCATCCAGAAGGCGCTTTAACAATCCTGGCCGTCCAGAATACCACAGTGAACGTACCTCCGGTCAGAGACCGGAGGCTTCTACGCCGTTGCCGACGTTGGCCGCGTCCCGACCGAAAGTGCTTTGTGTCCCAGGTCCAGAATCACCTTCGCTGATGCCGTATCCCGATCCATTTCACATCCACAGTCGCAGGAGTGCCAGCGTTCGTCGAGCGTCTTCTTACGAATGGTTCCGCAATTGGGACAAATCTGCGATGTTTTCGATGGATCAACAAAGACGACCGTACGCCCAGCCCATGCTGCCTTGACGCTGACCATCTGTGTAAAGGTACTCCATCCAGCATCGAGAATACTTTTATTGAGTCCTGCTTTGGCACTTGCCCCGTTGGGGAGGTACTTGCCTGTCTCTTCGTCCTGTTTGGGAGCAGGTGCTTTCGTGAGGTTTTTGACCTGCAAGTCTTCAAGCACGATGACCTGATACTGATTGACCAGTTTGTGCGAGGCTTTGTGCTGAAAGTCTTTGCGTTGATTAGCGATCTTGCGGTGACACTTCGTGACCTGTTGTACAGCTTTCTTGCGTCGATGACTTCCCCGCTTTTTGCGTGAGAGGGTTTGTTGGGCTTTGGCGAGCTTCTTTTCTGCTTTGCGGAAATAGCGGGGATGGTCGATGAACTCCCCATTGGAGAGCGCGGCAAAATGAGTCACTCCCAGATCAATGCCGACATCCTCGTAACTGGTCGGAAGGGGTTCGGGCTTGCCGACTTCGCAGGTAAAGACCGCGTACCAGTGTTCACCCTCGCGCTTGATGGTCAGCGTTTTGATCGTGCCGGACATCGAGCGGTGCAGGTGCAGTTTGACGGTGCCAATCTTGGTCAGTTTCAGATTGACACGGATAATGCCCTTTTTGTCTGCCGGACGTTCTTTGGCTTCCAACTTCCAGCCTGCCCCATCAGGATAACAGAAGCTATCGTACCGGTTACGCCCCTGAAAACGCGGGTAGCCCGGTTGTTCGCCGTTCTGTACGCGCCGGAAGAAATCATCATAGGCTCGTTTGAGACGCATGATGACATCTTGCAGCATATGAGAAGCAATGTCCTGGTACTCTGGCCGAAGCTCTTTGATGTCTACCAGTTCGCGCTTTTGTTCGTAATAGCCTACCGCGTGCTCACGGGTCAGTTGCCTGCGGGTTTCCTCGTCATAGTAGCCAGGATGACGCCTCACCCCCATCTCGTAGGCGTCGCGGTGCTCTTGCAAGCCAGCATTGTAGAGTTCTCTACAACGGTCAAGCACCCATTGCAATTTTTCAGTTGTGGACTTGTTCGCATAGATGCGATACTTGTAGGCTTTGATGCTCATAGTTGCCGTTGCTCCTGGTTTTTGGGGAAACGAGTATGGTATCTCGTTTCCCCCACTCTCTGTATCTCTTTCTTTCACACCTCTTGCAAAACGGTCGTCCGCTCCGTTGTCAGGTAACTCCTGAAGGTTTGCGGGGAATTCTCCATAAGTGCTTCTATCCACCCAGTGATGCGTCCCGCCTTCCAGAGAGAAGGCAGAGTCGGCTCATGCAAGATTGCCATGAGATGATCGCCGATCACCTGACTGGTCAAGGGGAAGGATGGTCGGTGTCGCTCATCGTAAAATTCCAGGTAGCCAGTAGTATGTCCATCACTAAAAGGATCATGATCGCCTACGAGACGAATCGATGCATTACCTACCTCTACGGTGTCTTGTTGTGCCATGATGCAAGCTCCTTTCGCTTGACTCCTGGCTCTCCTCCCGCTATCATGCCGGGTGTGGAGAGTCTAGATCGGACTTAGCTTCTAGACTTCCATGCTAGTAGTGTGTCCAACCACGCTACTAGCGATTTCAAATAAGAGATATGCCATGCTCATGAACAATTTTCTACTGAATGTTCAATCCTAAATCTTCCAGTGAAACTGGGGACATGCCTCTTTCGGCACGAATCCCATTGATGACCCCAAGGATTTCCATTGCAGTAGCGTATCGGCATGGTTTCCCTTTCTCCGCATTACGATAGGTCGAGTAAGAAACGGTTAGCCGCTTTGCCATGCCCTCTTCTGTGAGGCCCAACTCCCCACGGATACGCTTCAGTCCAGTTTCATCCATGTTTAACGCTTACCTCTCTGCTACTGACAGCGTATCACTAGTATTGTATACTAGGTTATATACATATGTCAATAGGCACAATAAAATAGACACTTATTGCCAGTCAAGTGAGTGTGTGGTTTCTATCACCCTTTGCTAGTGATAGCGTGCTTGTAGTCTAGCAGTTATTGTCTGTTTCGTCCAGAGAAGGGAACGAACAGGCCCATTGAGACTTTTAGCCCTGTCCCAATTCGATATATTTAAGCACGGTATCTACGCTCATATCTCCCACACTGCCCACGTAGTACGAACGAGACCAGAAAGCATCACCCCAAAGCTGTTTCTTGACTTCAGGGAAGTATTGAAACACGAGGCGTCCGGTCGTACCCTTGAGCGTGTGAGCAATTCCAGAAGGTGCGACTGATGGAGGTGCCGAGAGAAAAAGATGCACATGGTCGGGCTGGATGTTCACTGCTCCAATGTTCCAGGTATTCTCGGCACAGATGCGACAAATCTCTTGTTCAAGAAACGTGGCGATCTTGCCCACGAGAAGCTTCTTGCGATACTTTGGACACCAGACAAAATGGTAGGCCAATTTGTAGGTGACATGTTTGGTGTGCTGTACATCCATACACGTCAGTATAACAAATGTTCTAACACTTGTGAAGTCCCTGCTGGGGCCGCCTTACCCCTACTTGAAAGATAGGGGGATGCGGCGGCCCCTGCCTCAAACTCGCTGATCCAAAGACCCAGGGGTCTTTCGACCTCAGTACAAATCAATTTCAGTGGTAAGGTTGCCTTTGACAGCACTTTTGCTTTTTGGCCTGTTGGTGTATTCCTGACGGAAAGAGAGCACGTACCATAGAACTACCGATGAGGCTGTTATCCTATCCCTTGACAGATTCGGAACTTTTCAGTTATACTTATGCTGTTCGGGAACGATACCGCAACCGTTCCCGAACGCGAGGCCACCGATCCTCGTAAATCGTTGCCACAAGAGCGAGACAAAGGGGCAGTGATGACAGAGAAAATCACGATACGCGACATTGCTCGACTAGCTGGGGTCTCTAAATCCACCGTCTCTAGAGTGTTGAATCAGAAGCAGGATGTAGACACTGCCACCCGTGAGCGCATCTTGCGCATCGTAGAAGAGCAGGCATTCGTGCCAAGCAGTGCCGCCTCTGGATTGGCTGGCGGACGCAGTCGGATGATTGGCACCCTGATCCCTTCACTGACATGGCCCCTGATCCCAGAAATTCTGCGCGGTGTCGCTGAGGTTGTGGCGCAATCCCCTTATGAACTGCTTCTCTACAGCATCACGCATGATAAAGATCGTACCGAAAAGGATCAGCGCGATATCATTGATCGCATTCTGAGCTCAAAACTGGCTGGAGGTCTGCTGGCAGTATTTCCTGGCCAATCTACTCAGCACCTGACTCGACTGCACGAGCAGGGCTTTCCCGTTGTGATCATCGACGACCAGAACGAGCCAACAAGTACTCCGTGGGTGAGTGCCGACGACCGGGTTGGTGCCTATAGTGCCGTCCGTTACCTCATCCACCTGGGACACCGATGCATCGGGTATATTCAAGGACCTCTCAACCATCAATGTACACGTGATCGCTACCAAGGCTACTGTGATGCATTGAGCGAAGCCGGTTTGACTCCCGATCCTTCGTTGGTGCTGCAAGGAGACTTCATGTTTCAGGGCGGTCGTGCATGCGCCAGCCAGTTCTTTGCTCTAGCTAAACGCCCGACTGCTATTTTCGCAAGCAACGATGCGATGGCCCATGGCGTCCTGGCGGCTGCCGAGGAGTATGGTTTGCTGGTGCCGGAGGATATATCGCTTGTTGGTTTCGATGATATTCCTCTATCTGCTCACACGCGCCCGGCCCTCACCACCGTGCGCCAGCCATTTTATGAAATGGGGCAGCGTGCCACTGAATGGCTGTTGTCTCTGTTGGAGTCGCCTCGTCCATTACCAGATGGGCCGTATACCGGACCTGTTCAACTCGGTACTTCCCCCTTCCCAAGCAAGCAGAGCGAACCTATTCGTATCCAATTGGGGACAAGCCTTGTAGTGCGTGCTTCTTGTGGTTCTCCCCGTCATCTCTCTACCTCAACTTCAGAAGCGTCGTCGTCAGTGTAGCAAATGTGAGCAATTTTTGGGCGTCTTGATTTTCCGTCCGTGCAGCGTTCAGTGCCGATACAATTGTACGTATTCTTCGAGCATCAATTCTATCTTGTAGTAGGACAGGGAGGTTGAACAGTTCTTTGAGAGCATCACCTGCTTATCCGCGAGCAGCGAGAGGATGAGGCATGCATCTCAAGTAATAGCTCGGCCTCGTGTCTCAATTGGAAAGGAGACAACGAATGAGAAAACAAGGACGTGTGGCTCTGTTGTCACTCTTTGTGCTCGTATTGTCACTCACCGCAGTAGCATGCGGCGGTGGTAGTGGAGGTGGCAACCCCAACTCCGCCAATCTAACGGTGTGGGCTATGGGAGCGGAGGGCGATAGCCTGAAGGTACTGACCAGCGACTTTATGCAACAGAACCCCAACATTCATGTGACGGTACAGTCCATTCCTTGGAGCGACGCGCATAGTAAGTTACTCACTGCTGTGGCTGGCAACCAGGCACCCGACGTCGCCGAGATGGGAACTACCTGGATGGCTGAATTTGCGAAGACCGGTGCTCTTGACACTCCTCCTAGCAGCATTAATCAGAATGCGTTTTTCAAGAGTGCCTGGAACACTGCTGTGGCGAATGGCACGGCATATGGAGTACCCTGGTATGTCGATACACGTGTGTTGTTTTACCGCACCGACATTGCCAAAAAGGCTGGTATCACCCAGGCACCTCAGACATGGGATGACCTGCTGGCTGCTGCCACGGCTATGAAGCAAAAGGGTGGGGCCAGGTACGGCATCTCGTTGGCAGCGAAGGACTGGCAGGAACTCCTACCATTTATATGGCAGAACAATGGAAAAATTTACACGAACGGCAATTTCACCCTGAATAGCCCCGCAGTGGTACAGGCACTCGCCTACTACCAGTCCTTCTTCAAGCAGGGTCTCACGCCTCAGACGGAGCCACAAAACTTCGACGTTGCGCAGAGCTTCATCCAGGGTACTACCCCGATGTTCATCTCTGGTCCTTGGGAAGTCGGACTGATCCAACAAGAGGGCGGTGCCTCGATGAATGGTAAATGGGCAGTAACCACATTGCCTCAAAAGGTATCGAACACCTCGTTCGTCGGTGGTAGCGACCTGGTTGTCTTCAAAAATAGCCCAAACCGTGATGCCGCGTGGAAGTTCGTCCAGTACCTTGCCAAACCTGATGTTCAAACAAAGTGGTACAGCACGGTTAAGGATCTCCCTGCCGCGCAATCAGCCTGGAATACAGGAACGCTTTCCACTGATAAAAACCTGTCCGTTTTCCACACCCAATTGAGCAGCACAAAAGGGCCGCCAACCATTGCCAACTGGGAGCAGGTTGCTAATCTCATTGACAATGATATGGAGCAGGTCATGTTCGGCAAAGCCTCACCAGCGCAGGCAGCGCAGGACATGCAACAGAAAGCTACGTCTATCGGTAGCGGGAGTTGAAAATGAGCAACGTAGATACAACTGCTATCACTCCGCAGGCTCGGGCGACGCATCGTGCGTCGCACCGGGCTAGTGGCACCCACAGCCTCGCAGGCTGGATATTTGCTTTCCCGTGGGTAGCAATCTTCCTGCTGTTCCTGGCCGGCCCTATCATCGTGGCACTTCTACTCAGCTTCACGGATTTCGGTCTCGCCAACTTGCAGAACCCATTTAATTTGCATTTTATAGGATTCCAGAATTACGTGCGGCTCATACATGATGCAACGTTCCTTACGTCCGCTGTTAACACCATTTACTTTGTGGTTGTCGGTGTACCATTGAACATAGCGATCGGTCTGCTCCTTGCTATCGGCGTGAATCAGGGCGTGAGCTACGTCAAGGCAATTTTTCGTGTTGGGTATTACGTGCCAGTAATCACAAGCATCGTCGCGGTCGCGGTCGTGTGGCGTTACCTGTACAACCCCGACTCGGGTCTCATCAACAACCTTCTCCACCTGGTCAACCTGCAAGAGGCCGATTGGCTCGGCAATCCCGTGCTGGCGATGCCATCGATCATTGTCATGGCAGTCTGGCGTAACGTCGGGTATGCGATGATCATCTTACTGGCTGGTCTTCAGGGCATAGACAAGACGCTCTACGAAGCATCGAGCATAGACGGAGCTACATCCTTCACACGATTCCGCTACGTCACGCTTCCAATGCTGCAACCCACACTGCTCTTTGTCACGATAATCACAACCATCGGCTTCCTGCAGGTCTTTGCAGAGCCATTTGTCATGACTGGCGGAGGACCGATTAATCGAACGCTTACGGTCTCAATATACCTGTACCAGCAGGGCTTCAACTTCTTCAATCAAGGGTACGCGAGCGCAATGGGTTATGTCATGTTTATTGCCATCGTGTTGCTGGCACTGATCCAATTCCGTTTACTACGACCACAGACTTGATAGGAGGATACACTATGTTGGACGCCAAATCCCCTGATCAGGCTTTAGCTTTGCCTGTGACCAAACAGGATATACCAAGACCGGAAACTGGAACCCCCAAAAATTGGTGGATTTATGTTCCGCTTGCCATAGGACTCATCGCCATGATTGCGCCCTTCATCTGGATGCTGCTTGGTTCGCTGAAGACACAGGCTGAGTTATCTCGCATACCTCCAACGTGGCTTCCCGAGGCACCAACCTTGAGTAACTATGGCAGGCTCTTCACCCAACTCAACTTTCCGCTCTACTTCACAAACTCGGTGATTCTCGCCGTTTCCGTGACGGTTTTCAACCTGCTCTTCTGCTCGATGCTCGGCTACGCGCTCGCCAAGCTCACATTCGTTGGGAAAAACGTCATTTTCCTGCTGGTACTCGCAACGCTCATGATCCCTAGTGCCGTTACGCTCGTCCCTTTGTTTGTACTGATGAGCAAGCTGGGCTTAGTGAACACGTTGACAGCAGTGATCTTGCCAGAGGCGGCACAAGGATTTGGCGTTTTTCTCATGCGCCAGTTCATGCTTGGTATACCGGACGAGCTACTTGAGGCTGGGCGCATGGATGGCGCCAGTGAGTTCTTCCTGTTCTGGAAAGTCGTACTGCCTCTCTGCACACCGGCTCTTGCCACTTTGACTATTCTGCAATTCCTGGGCTCATGGAACGACTTTCTCTGGCCTTTGATTGTGCTCACCAACGACCGGAAGTATAATCTGCCGGTGGCCCTCGCTACTTTCGCGGTCGGCCAACATGTGTCAGACGATGGTCTGCTCCTGGCAGGTGCCGTCGTTGTCGTCCTTCCGGTGATCATCGTCTTCTTGCTGCTGCAGCGCTACTTCACACAAGGCATCGCAATGACGGGACTGAAGGGTTAGCAACGAGAGAGCGATTAACATATTGGCAAAAACTGCTTCATTAGGAATATACAATGGCTACATCTTCGAACCGCGACACCGAGGCTCGCTCTGAGTGGGAAGGGCGGAGAGGTCAACGCTCTAACGCAGATGCAGAGGTACATCTTGCAGCCACCCTGCAGCCTCCGACTGGTCTTGTGACCGAGTCTGGAGCGGGCCAGGTAACGCTCCGTTGGCAACCACTGGACGGAGTTGTAGGGTACCTCGTCCACCGCAGCGAGTCGCCCAATGGACCGTTTGCAGTCGTTGACCATGGAGGTGGTGATGTTCTGGCCGTGCCCGGGCCACTATACGCCGATACGACGGGCTCGCCCGGAACGCATTATTGGTATGCGCTTGCGTCGATCTTCGATACGAAGTCTCCGCCCAGCAAGCTTTCGGCACCTGTAGAGGCATGTCTGAAATCGGGTATCGCCGAGCCAATGACTCTGAGTGTCAAGGCCCAAACAGGAGCCGGGCAACTCAACCACGTCTGGCGAATGCTAGGCTCTGAGCATCTCTCGCAACTATTCTATGGCGAGGGGTCGGGAGGAAGCCATATTGGCGAAGAGTTTGGGAAGGCTCTAAGCCTAGCACGAGCAGACCTGGGAGCCGAATACATTCGTGCCCACGCCATCTTGAACGATGAGCAGAGCGTGTATCAGGAGGTCAATGGAGAGGCAAGGTACGATTTCACAGCGATAGACCGCGTCTACGACCGCCTGCTGGAACTGGGCTTACGACCTATCGTAGAACTGTCATTCATGCCACGCGACCTGGCCTCCAATCCCGATGCGACAGTCTTCACGTACCGTGGGATCATCTCACCGCCAAAGGATTGGAAGCGCTGGGGGGAACTGAACCAGCGTCTCGCCGCACATCTTGTGGAGCGTTACGGGATCGAGGAGGTCAGCCAGTGGGGCTTCGAGGTCTGGAACGAACCCAACCTCAAGGCGTTCTGGACCGGTACCCAGGCGGACTACTTCCGGCTCTACGACATTGCTGCACGAGCGATCAAGTCGGTTGACAATCGGCTCCTGGTAGGTGGCCCCTCTACAGCGGCGGCGGAGTGGATAACCGACTTTCTGAACTTCGTTCGGCAGGAGCATGCACCGTTGGATTTCATCTCGACCCACACCTACGGCAACCTACCGCTGGACATAGGACAGGCTCTGAAGACCTCCGGCCTTCAGAACGTAAGAATCTGGTGGACAGAGTGGGGTGTGAGTTCGGCGCATTTTGCACCTGTGAACGACTCGGCGTTTGCTGCCCCGCTTCTGCTTCATGGCATGAAAAGCATACAGGAACGTGCAGACGCCCTCGCCTACTGGGTGATCAGCGACCACTTCGAAGAGTTGGGCTGGGCACCCAAACTGCTCCATGGCGGGTTTGGATTACTCACACTCGGGAACTTACGCAAGCCCCGCTATTGGGCGCTCGCACTTGCAGAGGATATGGGCACTGACCTCGTACAGCTTGACCTGCAGGGAGATGGTGCAGGGTCGCTGGTAAACGCCTGGGCAAGCTGTAAGCCTGGTGGTTCGATAGACATCCTGGTCTGGAACGGCACGCTCGATCAGTCCAAGGTCGAAGGCGATCCACTTCTGGCGCGCCACGTGTGTGTGTGTGTCGAACAACTCGAGAATCGAGCCTATCAGTGCTCGATTACACGCATCGACGCTACCCACTCGAACATAGCTGCTGCTTGGATCTCCGAGAACAACTGGCCCGTACCTGAGCAGTGGGCTAAGCTGCATGCCGCTGATAAGCTAGACAATCATGCTTTACCGGATATCACTCCAAGTGGCGGTACCGCTTGTCTGGGACTTGACTTGCCAATGCCAGGAGTCATCCGGCTGCGGCTCATTCCCAGGTAGGCGCTACCGGGGATCAGGAGAGCGTTTCGTGCTTTATTGTACGCTACGGGGATGAGAGCGTGTCTAAGCCCTTGAAAGGAGAGAAAAAAACAAGGACATTTCTGGGCCCTGTACACCAGGGAATTGTGATCGATAGTGTGTTCAAATGGGTAGACGCGCCAGCATCTCTGGCGTGCATACTTTGTTCAGACAGACGTCAAGGAGGATGGTCTTGAAGTTGAAGCATGTATTCTTATGTCTCGTTCTGTTTGTCGCCATCAGCGCAAGCAGTCTCACGGGCGCGACAACTGCATCAGCAGCTACGCGCACTACCGCCACGCAACCCGGATTGACCCTTGGACAGAAGGTGGCGCTGTACGCCATCGCGTACCAGACCTGGCGCTTCTTCGATGCAGACACGGATCCTAATACACACCTGCCGATGGACAACCTCGGTTTATATGGTGCCCCGAGTGGCCCTTATACCTCCCCCACGAACATCGGCGTGTACTTCTGGAGCGTGGTGGCTGCTCATGACCTCGGGTTTATTAACCATAACGGGGCCTTGCGGCGGGCGAACGCGACGCTCAGCGAAGTCGAGAAACTCAGCAAATGGGATGGTTTTCTCTTCAGTTGGTACGATACCACTAATGGTCATAGAATCTCTGGTCCTGGGGGCACCGACCAGGAAGGGCAGCCGGCTACCGGTGCCTTCATATCCACGGTTGATAGTGCCTGGTTCGCAACGGGGCTGATCCTCGTCCGCCAGGAGTTTCCAGAGCTAGCGCAGCGCGCGACCGCGCTCCTGAACGTGATGAATTTCGGGATCTTCTATGACAATGGTGATCAGAGCACGAACGTCTCTGCAGGCCAGATGTACGGTGGCTACAATGCCGACCAGGGACCCGCAAATTTCCACTACGGCCTGCTCAACACAGAGACGCGCATCGCTGCCTACATCGGCATTGGGACACACACAATGCCCGGCGATGTTTGGTGGCGGACCTTCCGTACACTGCCCGCCAATGACGGCCAAGGACAGACCCCACATGGCTACAACGCGAACTACACCGATCCCCAGTCGGGTAAGCAGTTCACCGTCTTTGAAGGTCACTACAGCTACGACAACATCAACTTCGTGCCCAGTTGGGGGGGAAGTATGTTCGAGGGTCTGATGAATAACCTTGTCATTCCGGAGACTACGTGGGGACCACACAGCTTCGGCCTCAATGACCTGCGCTATGCCCAGGCGCAGATCGCCTATGCACAGCAGACCCTGCACTACCCGGTCTGGGGCCTATCGCCTTCGAGCACGCCCGACGATACCGGCAACTACGACGCCTACGGTGCACATGCGCTGGCAACGAATGCGAGTTGCTGTCCCTATGACCAGACAGCTATTACGCCTCACGCTTCCTTCCTCGCGCTTGATGTCGATCCGCAGGACGCCTTCGCGAATATTAAGGCCCTGCTTACACACTACAAGATCTTCGACCGTTACGGTTTCTTTGATGCCGTCAATCCGACTACCGGCCAAGTTGGCCATCGCTATCTGGTCCTCGACCAGTCGATGATTATGGCCGCACTTGACAATGCACTGCGTGGGGGGCTGATGCAGCAGCACTTTGCCAGGGACCCTGTGATCGCTACAGCTCGACCATACCTGTCTGAGGAGAGCTTCTCCATCTAGTAGACCTGTCGGTGTATTCCTGGCGAAAAGAGAGCACGTACCATAGAACTACGGATAAGTTTGTTAGCTGAAGAGGCTCCACAAGCTTCTTCAGGTGAGGAGAGGTACACTCGTACTCCTCTGAAGAGACAAGTTCCCTGCTAGCAAACGGTCGTGGTGCAGAAGAGCAAAAACGGAGCTTATAAAAGAAGCTTTTCATGCATCCACACTAATTACGGCTAGCTTATCCGTAGTTCTATGGTACGTGCTACTTTTTCGTCAGAATGGCACTTACAGGACTTTTGCATGACAACAATGGACTCGTCTGCTATAATTTCTCAAAACAGCAATGCAGGAGGAACTTTTGCATCTCCATTTTCGTCGATATCTGAAATGAGAATAGCACAATGGAGAACTCCATGCCAGAAGAGCATCACAATAAGCTAGCTTTTACGACAAAATTGTCCCAGAGCAACCTGACAGGTAGAAGTGTAGTGATTATACTCTTGCTCATCATCGGCATTTTAAGTATCCGGGCCAGGGCAAGAAGCACGAACCAATCATCAGACACGGATGGAGTACTGGTAGTCATCACCAATTCAGGTTCCACAAATACACCAGGAGTAACGCTAACCGTTCACAAAGACGGTAGAGGCGTAGTGACTATCGAGGGTCAACAGACACAACAGAAATTTGATAAAGGCACGTTTGATGTCAGTAAGCTAGAGCACCTCCTCACGCAAATCAATGACGTGAGTACAATACCTGACCATGCGTGTATAAAATCGGTCTCCTTTGGTTCTACGACCACCATTACCTACAAAGGAAAAACGAGCGGAGATCTCTCCTGTCTCTCTAACCAGGATCCAAAACCTTTTCAGGACCTAGCAACTTTGGTTCGAAATATCTATGAGAGCGATCATATTCAAAAGGCCATATGGTAAATTTTAGGCTTTCATCGGAATACAAAGAGCTGGTCTATCGTACAGTGCAATATCTCTTTCTTCTGCTTAGAATACATCTCATAATCAAATAGTATGGTAAATGGTCACACGAGAGATGCTCTTGCCCGCCGACTCCTTCTCGACAAGTACACGTCGCCTGACAATGGCGATCTCAGTGGATGGGGTAGTAGCGCACTTCCTGTCGCGGTGGACCTGAAGGTCTGAAGTTTGATGGAGCTAATGAGCTAATGGAGCGGGGTTAATAGCTTCATTGGCTTTCACACATCTTCTCGTTAGATCAATACGTGATTGTCACCTGGCTCAGGTTTGGATTCCATGAGTGACCACTGGTGTTCTCCCATACCATTTTGACGTAGTTCACGTTTGACAGCCCATTTAGCGTGTAGATGTATTCTAACCAGTCACCATCAATTTTGCTAACCGTCGGTTTATATAGCGTCCAGTTGCTTCCATCCGACGATGTGTAGATGGAAAATGGTATAACCGCTTCTTGAGGCCAGAAGTAGGAAATCGCCTGGAACGATGTCATTCCATTTTGTCTCCAGGTGACATACTCATGAGTCGCCGTCGTTCTGATAACTACCGATGTATCACCTTTTGTATGCTGGGAGTTGGTGGTATCGAAGGTGAGATTGCTGCTATGGTCGTAGGTCTTGCTCCAATCGTTCAAAGTATCAACCAGAGTGCCCGATGATCCCGCCTGGTAGGAATTTGAGGGATTACTTGCTACTCCCGATAGGTTATACGCTATCACTCTGTACCATAAAGCTCCCTCAGGCGGCGTCGTATCTGACCACGGGGTACTCGTGTCTGTAGCGCACTTATCACAAATAACCGTCCATGGTCCGCTCGAACCTGAGACAGAACGTTCTACTGTATAGCTGGCCGCCAGGGTTGCTCCTCTCCACAAAAGCATATCATGCTGACCATCTCTTACGACTGCATCGACCAGAGGAGATTTTGGCGTGCTATCGGCAGGAACCGCTGCGTGCCTTATCTGGTAGGCATGTGTACGAAGTTGGTGCACATGCGCTCTCATAGCGTCCGAGTCTCCCGGATAGTGTAACGTGTACTGTATTTGATTGCTAACGTACCCATATTGATCGCCGTGAGACCATAATTCCCAAAACATATCGCCAGCTATGAGGGGATTGGACTCAATGGTAGAAAGGAAACGGCTAAGAGAATCACCACCGTTTGCGTCATTCCAGTTAAATTCTCCGATATAAAAAGCTTTACCCACCCTTTTTGCAGTATTAGCATCGTTTGTTAGCTTTGAAGTATTCATTGGATAGTAGTGATTAGAGACAATATCGACGTTGGTCAAGCTCGCGGCATTCAGGTCTATCCCCATCTTTCCATCCACTACCAAATGATTGTGATCATTGTTCTTGATATAGGTCGCGATGAGCTTTGTCCAAATTGTAGGAGGTATTAACTCGTTCCCTGTCTCCCACGCCATGATAGTAGGATCATCCTTGTATGCAACACCGGTATAGGTATTTACATGATTGAGAAGAGCGTCAATGTATGTCTCAAAATCTTTGATCACCTGTGCGTTAAAGTAAAACTCAGACTCATTAGAAATACCACGCCAATCGGTAAAAGTATGCTTTCCACCTGTAGCGTAGCGATAGTTGTCCGTTAAGGGGATGATTAATCGAAGACCATGATCCCTGGCCGCCTTAATGACGTAGTCATTATGTGCAAAAGCGGTTGTATTAAATACTCCAGGCGATGGTTCAATACAGTTTCCACAACCTACAGAGATACCTAAGCTATGCGAACGTATTACCGTTGCTCCCATTTCTTTCGCCGCATCGAGTCCATCATTTATACGAAACTGCGATACGTAGTTTGCTGAGTCATCTAATGTTAACCAATGCATATTGGATCCGGCGAAACGAAAAGGATGTCCGTCGAGCATTAATTGTGAACCAGAGCGCTTCACAAATCCACTCGCAGTCTTTGGAGGTGAAAAACTAGACTGGACTATGTACCCTATGCCTAAAATGCCACCGGCTAGTACAATGATAAGGGCTAAGACTATAGATAGCTGTAACCGGGTAATTCTTGTTAGCTTCATAACCAGACCTTTGATGATTTTGAGTAAGTAGATCGTATCTCTATTCAGATACTGCCAACGCTAAAAGGTTTTGCTACTTAACGCTACACTTTTTAATGAGAATATTCAGGTTAGAATGTCGGTAGGATCAAGATATTCATCTGATCCCTTATTGTTAATTACTTTTGCTGGAACGCCTAATACCGTCGTATGACCAGGAACATCCGTAGTTACTAGTGAATTAGCGGCGATCACGACATCATCTCCAACCAAAATTTTTCCCACTACTACCGCATTTACGCCGATATACACCCTGTTGCCAATAACCGGCACTCCTTTGTTTGGCAGGCGACCGGATATGCCAATGGTAACCCCTTGTGATAGATTACAATTGTGACCTATCACAGCTTTATTGCTGAGAATAATATTGCCATAGTGACCGATATAGAGACCAGGTCCAATAGAAGCCTTGTATGGCAGTGAGATGCCTGTTGTGATTTCAATCAACTTCTGCCAGGCAACCATTAAGATGAGTAAAGGTCTTTTTATACGCCAGGGCAAATTACTTCGATAACAGGTCGAGGCAATCCTATACTGTAATAATGCCCACAAGCCTTGCTCGGTAAACCAGATAGCAAAGATTGATTCACCCTTTCTATGTTGTCTGTACCTTTTGATATCTTGCAGATAATCTGACCACCCCTCTACTGTCACAAACATCCCTCCCTGAATTACGATGTTCCGCATTGTTGCGTCTTTCCATCGTTACCTCCTCCCGAACTATGCAACAGCAAATTGACTTTCCGATACACGGTCTCCGGTTTATCTAATCGGTAGAGCTGTACTTCTACATACGCCTGGTGAGTGGTACTTAGAGTTATTGGCACGGACCGCTTCCATTCTTGTTGAGGAGCCAGGCTAATTGATGACCATGTCGCACCATGAGCTCCATTCGTCGTCATCGTGATACGATACGTTACAGGAGTTGCTTCAAAGCTGTGAACGCCAAGACGGACGGCACAGTTTTTCTCGCTTTGAACAGGTGGAAGCATCCAGAGCTGCGTAAAACCTGGGTGTGGCTGTTGTGCTGCGTTATTAGCAGAGTACAGCACAGATATGATTACTACAATAATAGCGAGTGCAAACAATATATATTCATAGATTTTGAGGCGCAATCTCAATGGTCGTACTCTATTCAGCGATGCTCCTCGTCGAAATAACACGGCTAAAAGAGAAAGCATGGTTGTCAGTAGCTCCAGAAACGCAGCCCAGGATATCGCATTTAATCCCACTGGTAGTATATTGAGGACGAGACCACCCAATATATCAATCGCCAGACTCAGACCAAAACTCAGAACAAGGCGATCAGAAACATCAAGAGGTTGCCTTATTCTCGGCACAAAGCTGCGAGCAGAACCGCCAGAGGCGTCAGGCGCTCGCCTATGAAATAGGACCTCGGTTAGTGTATACCCCGGTAACACAAAAACCAAAGGTAACACGAGGATAACTCCTATCAAAGTGGGCCGATTAGAAAGTAGTGTCCATGCTACATTCATAGCTACAATGATCATCGTTATAATGATATCAACGTTTTTAAGCCGCATTCGTAAGCCTTCCCACGTTATAGATCACGATATTGCCGCTATCAAACACTCTATTGATTCGTTTTATAGAGCTAAATTTCGTAAGCACACTCAGAGGAATCGAGGTTGTGCGGTGATAGGAACCAGGCTCTCCATCCTCAAAATACACGCCCTCTAATGGAGGAGACGTACTTAAGCGCAAATCAACAACCACGTAACGCACTTTAGCAAGTCGTAATAGCGATACTTCGTTGGGGCCAAGGCTTGATGCGTAGAAAACCGGCGATGTATCAACCTTATCTTGCAGGTTCGTCACTGCGCGCTGATCACCATAGGTACTCATCAGCAAGCGATTGATGCGATCAGTCGCTATTCGATTATCAGGACCGAGGTATGAAGGCGACCATATCGCCGCTTGTATGCCTTCCGGCTCAATAGAGCGATTGTCTGCCGACACCATATAAGGCCCTGGCAACAGTGACAAAGCTGGACCAGATTGTAGAATCACCCCTCCCAGGAACACCACTACTATTGCACAGGTGATCAATGACGACTGCTTCCAGTTCAACCATCGAGTCGGCCAGAACTGAGTGATAAAAAGAGCCAACATACAAGCCATAGGGATGAAAAGAAAAGCCGCAGATCGGTCTGTAATCTCAGAACCAAAGTTTGTGAATCGAAATGCCTGGCTCAGAGGATAGGCGAGAGAGGCGACTCCAAGCATACATGCTAGTCCTTTACGATGATGGCGCTGCCAGAGACAGAGCCATCCGAATGGAAGACACAGCGAGACAATGGCGACACTAGAAAGCGTCAAGAATTGATCCCATATCGGAGTTGGCTGACCAGAGTAACTAACGAAAAGTTTCCGTGCAGTACTGGTACCGGTCACTACATGCCCGAGTTCATTAAACGCACCACCAAAATACGAGGAAAGATACACGACAACCGGATTTCCATTAATAAGAAAAACATAAGCAAGAGATGCGAGAACTCCAAATAGCGCAGTCACAGCAAGGTTGACCTGACCAGGGAGAGCAGGGCGTTGAAATTTGTGCGATGCCACCCAGAGAACGAGAAATCCATCAAAGACAAAATCTGTCACATGATGCGTTGCGACAACTGCACCTAACGCAATCCATGCAGTCAACAACATCCAACGGCGGTTACTGCCCAGTGTTTCATAGCGAGCCATTGCGACCAGCATAAATGTTGCAAGTGGTAGCGCTATAGATTCATAACTAAACTGCGCGTCGAAAGAAAGGAAATGCGGATTAGTCATGTAGAGAATCGTCGCGATTCCTGCCATACGTGCCGATTTCGTTACCTGCTCATAAAGCATAAAGAGCGAAAAAACCATCACCAGTCGTGCTACGCCCACTACGATGAGACCTGCATAGAAGGTATTGAGTCCGCTCAACATACTAAGCGCATTCGTCACAACTTCAAGCCCAGGATAATAGGGGCTAACGGGAAGCATGGAATTTTCAGTAAAGAGATGCCCACTCCTGGCAATATCATCCGCTGTGCGCCAGTGAAGAAATTCATTAAAAGAGGAAAAATGAAGCGGGCTAGCTGTTACTTGAACAAGGTAGAAGCAGATACCAACAACATAAAGCAGGCAAATGCGCTCAAATCGTGATGCAGATGGTGAGAGAAGCCGCACTACAGTCGGCGCAAACACGAGGAGTAGACCAAGTAAGTAAAGAAACTCTACGCCATTTCCCCCGAAAAGTGAAACATGGTAAGCATAAGTCACCAGGAACAATCCCAATGCGCTCGTCAATGCCACCATTGGAAGCCATCCCAAAGTCATAGACTGCGACTCAGTCACTTCCTGGCGGTATACGTAACTTATGCTAGAAACCTCTGGTTGAGCATCTCGCATTCGTGTAAGCATTGCAACAATTACATGCTTCACAGGCAATGGTAAATTGCCCAGCACTTTGTGCAGTACTATCGACCTCTGCGCAGCTACTGCCACCGTGTCCTGGTCTTCCATAAAAGGAGACCGGGGCCGAAGAAAGGGCGTCTTTGCTATACGTACAGAAGCTACTGACACTGTTTCCTGATTTTCCATAGAACGCGGTACACGCGCAGAATTTACTACTACCGTCTCCTGATCTTCCACAGACGACCGCCCGTACTGTGAATACGACACCTTAGCTATTTTCGAACCCGATAGCGATAATGCTTGATCAGGTTGTACAGGTGAAGGACTTGACGGCACATCTGACCACGCGGTAGACTTTTCAACCTGCTTAAGATACTTGTCCTGAAATTGTTTACTTCTTGCGTGACGCTTCACCGTAGTTTTACCTGCTTCCTGGCTCGCTAGCTACTAGAAATCCTCTTGCCGATTTCCATCCTCTTACTGTTTTCACCACAATCTCCGACTTTTCGTCAACTAACGTCTGCTTCTCGGTTAGCATCACTTGTATGAGTCGCAAAGACGCACAAAGAGACGCATTTACTCTACTTAAGACATGACGGATAGTAGAGCCGACCTTCACTAAGTTGTTTGCTATGTTACCTCCGAATAGGACCTTTGGCATAGTCATACAAATCATGGAGCGGAGCCTGATGATGCTCAGGAGTGCAACGAATGGACAGAAGCCTCCCCCACTGCAAGCCTATTCCCTTTAGGAGGTAGGGTACCTGACGCCTGCAATAATTCTTGATAGACTTGTTCGATACGTGGCACAACCGTTTGCGCCTGAAACTCGACAACTCTTTGCTTAGCTATGACTCCCATACGGTCTCGTAGTTCTGGATCAGCTAACAAACGCTGTATAGCCTCTCGCAGCGCCTGCGGATCACCAGGGGTGACAAGAAGGCCCGTCTCACCGTCTACGACGATATCGGGAAGACCGCCAATACGTGAAGCGACAATAGGCCGACCCACAGCCATTGCCTCCAATGCCACAATACCAAATGCTTCAAGCCAAATGGAGGGCGTCAGCGCGATAGTGCATCGACTCCATGCGCTCATAATGGCGTCGTGAGGCCAACTTTGTAGAATGCGAACATTGGGCGGAATCTCCGTTGCAAAATCGTTTACAGGACGGCCTATGAGCACAAGTGGTATTTCAGTTTTCATTCCAGCATATGCCTGAAACAATACCTCCACTCCTTTGTCGCGCCTCACATCACCAACAAAAAGTAGATAGTCGCCCTTCGGCAGTTGTTCCAGAAGAGGATCGGTGTCACTATGTAGTGCGCCCACATCGTTTGGAACGAAGTTTGGTATTACGCGGTAGGGCGTCTTGTGCTTGTCCAGTTGAGACGCATCCGCCATTGACTGGCTAACAGGCAAGAACATATCAACGGCCTGACGCTCTACCTTCTGCCGCGTCCAGTTCGCCAGCGCTGTTGGTACACCTTTGGCAACACCATAATGCTCAGAGGCACATTCCAAACACTTCTTCATGGCGGGGCCACTACACACCTCTTCATGATACATGAAGCGTTTCTGCGCGCACACGAGGCTACAATCATGAAGAGTCACAACCAGTTTCGCCTTGCTCCAGGTCTTGAGTGGAGTAAATGAGTGCACCATCCAGTTGTGAGCATGAACGATGTCGGGACGTTCATTTTTGATGATACGCTGTAGTGACCACAGGACCTCGGGATCTGGAAATGGTGGCGAATGTTGCCGTCCTTTTTCGCTAAAAAGCATAGCTATACGTTGCATCGAACCACGGATTCGATGAATGCGCACGCCCTGATCGATCTCGAATTCTGGTACTCCCTCATGCCAAAGTGTCGCGAGAGCAACGTCGTGTCCTCGTTCAGCAAGCTCAACGCTGAGATCATGTACATGGCGCTCTTCTCCGCCGATGGTAGGCGGATAGAATTGAGCAAGCATTAAGATGCGCATAGTTCCCTCCTGGCAAACATACTATAGACATTCTGTAACTTCTGTGCGCAATCTTCCCATGTTGGCAGAGAGACCTGTGCTGGAACGAGCGGCTTCTCAATTTGTTGTAATGCTGCAGCTGCGATCTCCTGTGGAGCACTATTTAAGGATATTGACTGAACAAGACCTTGTTCTGCTAATTCTCGCAGTCCAGATGTGTCCGCGACCAGCACTGGACGTGCAAGTGCAAGTGCCTCCATGACTGCTATAGGATGCGCTTCGTACTCACTCAACAATGCTACAAGTGTAGCCTGTGAAAGAATTTCTGCCATTGCTCGCCGATCACTAGCCGGAACTGAACGGATTTCAACATACTCAGCAACACCGACTTTCTGTGCCAGTTCACGTAAAGTCACTTCGTATGGACCTGCTCCCAAAATCAGTAGTTTCATATCGGAACGCTGCTCACGTATTTTTGGAAGAGCAGTGATTAGATGCTGATGGCCCTTGTATCGCTCTAATCGACCAACAGAGACGATAAGTGGTTGTGCCGATGTTCCCGATGGCAGATGGTCTGGTAAAGTTGCACCATTGGGAATGACGGTAAACTGTTGTGCTGGTAGATGTAACATGTCGCGAAAGTAGTCAGCTTCAAAGTGTGATACACCAATCAGCTTAGACGCATCAGCAAAGAGCGGACGAAATAACTTCCATTGGATGTCTCGTACTCCAGAGCGGAAACGAGACGAATGCCCTCCCGTGTGAAAGGTAACAATATATGGAAGCTTCGCTTTTTTAGCCGCAATCATCGCCAACGGAGGAACAAAGGTGTGACAACCTTGACAGTGAACAAGGTCCCAATCGCCACGTCCGATAATGGAGTACATCTCAGGCGCAATGTAGTAATCGCGCTGTGGCGGCCACGCTGGAACGCGAATGACGTGCATCCCCTCGATCATCTCCTCTCTGGGAAGTGGAGTAGACTGAGTATGTGGAATAGTTGTCAGAAGTGTGATTTTAACTTCACTACCTGCGAGCCGCCGTCCAACTTCATGGACATGCGTTTCTATACCACCCATGTAGGGAAAATAACGTGGAGTCACCATCAACACATTAAGTGTTTTTGTTTGTGGAGTCATTTATCCTATCTCTCTACCTCTACAAAAGTACTCTCGTCTTGTTTCCTATCCGGCATCCGGGGCATCACATGTGGGTCTGTTGTGGGCATACTACTATGATATGATGTGTATCTTTGTAGTTGAGGAGGTTTCAGACGAAGGCGTCCACTGCCATGATGCCCATTAGTTCCGCCTGCTAGTAAATCCTTCTTATGTTCATCTGCCTCTTTGTGGACTTTTCTTATGGCTGGCAGTGTAGAGGTCTCTATAAGCCATGCAGCTTCTACCCCCATGTAGCCCTGTCCTATAGCTGACATTGTTGATGTTTCAAGAAGCCAAATTGCTTCTGCCTCAGCATAGTCCAGTTCTGTAGACTCTGAAACTATCTCTACAGACCAAACAGCCTTGTATACAGTGCGAACCATAAATAGTGATTCGATATATATAGCTGCGGTCCAACCCAGGCTCAACCCGGATAAGCCTCCGAAATGTGCGCCTACGACTGCCGCTCCTAACTCGAGGAGACCACCAGGCACCATGCTAACCATAGCCTGTGCTATCCGGTCTTGGATACGACATATTGATATATAATGAGTCTTGATGATAAGAGGAAACGCCGCAAGCACCAGGATACGCATGCTCCAAGCTGCTTGTTCAGCATAGTTGTTACCAAACAGGCCCAAAACCTGCTTCGTGTCGAATAATAACAGACAATTAGCTACCACGCTGGTCATCAAGGCAATACTTATGGTTGATCGAGCCTTTTGAGCCAGTGTGGATGGCTGCGCGGAGTTCATCGCGTGAAGTACAGTGGTGAGAGCACTTGGAATAAGGAACACGAAGTTTACCATCATCCAGGACACGTAAAACCAGGCGTTCATTGTCGCGGAAAGCAGTGCTGTAACCAGAACTGGCAAGGTCAACGTCGGAGCTTGAAGCGCTAAATTGAGAAGGTGATGCTGTAGAGCTGGAAGACCTAACTTTTTTAATAATCCCCATTGCGGCAGATAGTTTCTTCTCGGCCCACTCTTCTTGAACACTGTGGGTATAGCGAGTACAACCAATGAAAGTACGCCCCCAATTGCCCACGTTGCATAAATCGCAACTCCCTCTTCACGTGATAGCCAAAGACCTACTACAAACAACCCGGCAAGCTTTGCGATGGCAAAAAGAGTGTTTCGCCAGAGCTGCACCCCTCCACGCAGAAGTCCAATCAGCGCCTGGTCAAGGACCAAAGTGATCGCGGTCTGACTGACACCAATTGCGAAAATTACTATGTCTAAAACACTTGCTCTCAACGGTTGAAATTGAACCGATGCGTATGGCGCAACAAGCGCGAACAACACGCCAACACCTCCACCTACCGCTCCAACAATGATCAGAGCAGTGCTGATGAGCGACGCTTCCTGTCCGGGCTGACGAGGTAGTTCTGTGATCAACAAAGTTCCCAATCCCAATGCACAGAGACTCCCAAGCAGCATCATAGCCGAGATGGATGCTGAGGCAATGCCTATTGCCTCCGGTGGAAACCGCCTTGCCGCCACCCACCAATATGCGAAGCCAAGTACTGAGGTTACTCCTGTTGTCGCGACCAATGAAGCTGCATTCGTTAGCATGACACTATTGGTCTTGATCCACCGATGTAGTAACAGAAATACTTTCACAATAATAGGTTCCCTTTGACACAGCAAGGTTCTACTCCTCATACGAAAGAACCTCCTGTACACATTTCTATAAGATGAAGCTACATAGCCCAATTTTAGCTATTTAGACGTATTAGTTGTTTTAAATCATAAGTAACATTGGCGTTATCTTCTGTATAAGTACAAACGATGGCAAAGATATCAGAAATTGTATTGGTCATAAGCCACTGACACTCTTGATAGGTACCTCTTCATCAAAACAGAACTATATCTTACTTCTCGGACTTGACATCCACTAAACCCTGACAGACTACGATGTCTCAAGGGAGGAATTAAGCACACTTTCTGTAATAGTTTTTTTAGATGTTGCTGTTCGTGAAAAGATGCTGCCTACAAGATAGCCCATTGTTGTCATCACTAACCCAACCACAATAGCTCCAGCACGCGCAAGTCCAGCAGGATCATGGTACAAAAGAGTCTGCTTCAGGTTACGCACAACCCCTTGTGGCAATGTACGGAGTGTATAGGTGCGTTCAGAAGCAAGACTATCTTTTGAACCAACGTATTGCGTCACAACCGCCTTCGATAAACCTTCTGCGTAGCAACGCGAACAGAAGTAGTGCCAAGACGCGCGATTATCTGGAATACTATGAGACACACTCGCTTGTGGCTGGTAGAGAACTACATTTTGCGGCCACCGCTTACGTGCCCTAATACACAATTCCGTTTCCTCACAACCAACAGGCCGTGTACCTACACGCCCGATTTCGCTACGGAAGCCACCTACAGCGTCAAAGACTTCTCGTCTGAGGCTCATATTAGCCCCAATTGGATTGCGTATGGTTTTACTGGCTTGAGGCATACCTCGGTAGGTACAACCCACAACCCAGTAAAATTCTTCCGGGAACCAGTCTGGCTTGTTTCCCATCCAAGTTGGATGAACGGCCCCACCCACGCCCAGGACATGAAGATCAGCGAATTCTTCGCTTAGCAACATCAACCAATTTGGTGCCGCTACAGCATCGTCATCAAGAAATGCGACAATATCACTCTTTGCCACTGCAATACCACTGTTACGAGCGCCTGACAGTCCGGCTGTCTCTGTGTTCTCCACTACTATAACGTCCGACACGTGTTCTCGAACCAGCTCTAGTAGATTTGGGTTATGATCAATAACTACAATGATCTCCTTGGGAAGTAGAGTCTGCAACTGCACTGACTTGATAGCCGCAACCAGCTCATTCCAGCGATTTTGAGTATATGCGCATATAACCACAGCAATAGAATGTTGTGTCAACTTATCACACCCTCCTCTGGACCTGGATATCTAAACAATTGCGGACGTGCTAACGGAGAAATTTTTCTACCGCGCTCTTTTATAATAGTCCGTAGCACACGCCAGCCATCACGAAATGTGCGCAAATTGCTCTCTCCATAAATACGTGGATGCTCGAAACTAGGAACCTCTACAATTTTAAGACTGGCCCTGTGCATACGAAGATTAATCAATGTCTCAACCTCAAACCCATCACAGTCAACCTCTACATAGTTGAGGCAGTGCCGCCAGAAGGCATTATAGCCATAGCAAAGATCACTGAACTCGGTCCAGAAAAGTATATTGACCAGTTTGCTTAATCCGTAGTTACCCAAGCGGCGCAAAGGCGTAATATCGTGGCTGCCTCCCCCTTTAGCAAAGCGCGAACCCTTAGCAAAATCATTTCCTCCCACCAATGCTTCAACGAATTGGGGTATCTCGTTCGGATCGGCTGATCCGTCAGCATCCAGCATAACAACGATGTCCCCTGTACAGGCGGCAAAACCAAGTCTAAGGGCATCACCTTTACCTTTTCCTGTTTGCCTGAGAATACGAATTTCTGGCACCAATTGCTGCGCCACAGCGATAGTGTCGTCGGTTGAGTGCCCATCAACCAGAATGACTTCCCCAACCACAGATGGAAGTTTGGGTAGAACATGACGAAGATTTTGAGCTTCATTACGTGCAGGAATGACAACGCTAATACGTGGATACTGATAAGGCTCTATAACACTCACATTGCTATGTGAATACTGTTGTTTCATTTCCATGAAAGGTTTACCTTACTAACGCCTACATTTATTCAGCAGTACGACTTAAATAAGCTTGCTCCCACAAACTTTGCACAGATAAGCAATATATACACTATAAGTAGAATAGCCCGGCAAACACCCACGCGAGTAGTGGCTGCTAAGAAGGGTAAGAGACAGAGAATAGTGAATGTGACCAACTATTGCAGATAAAAGTAAGATCACACACCAGCACATCCCTTAACACCTGTTAGCTTCATCTACTTGTTTCCGCTTTCGCACGATGGACATTATACCCGTTCTAAAACAGAGAAAGTCCCGTTGCAGGCTCTCCACCAGACGAAAACTTGGGTACCCGAGGCAGAGGAAGCAATGATGCTAGGATGGCGACAAAAAGTGGTTAAACAAAATTTGTTTCATTTTCGTGTTCCCCCCAGAACTCGCTAACTTTGATAGTTTCATTTGTGCATTCGTGATGAGTCTACAAGTAAAAATCAGATCGCATGTACACTTTCTCATATACTGATGTACCCATAAGCATCTGACTTCTGCTTTATAAGATACATAATTGAAATGCAAAAATCAACAATATTCGATGACAATTTGTTAATACTATTCTCTAGTAGAAAATTTGATAAAAAAACTACTAAAAAGGATAAATTTTCCTCTAAAAATTAGAGAATAAGCCCGACACTCAGACAAATTGTTACATTTCTAATAGTCGTGACCAGGCGAAGGTTAGGACTTTTGGTACAAAGAGGCGGGACTCCAGTCATTAGAGTCCCGCCTTGTTTTTATCTGCTATTAGCGACGTATGGTGCGATCATCAGGAGATGGGGGCCACCCTTGTTGGTTTTGCTGTGGGAATTGCTCTTGCGGCACTCCCCACTGTTCTCTCGATTGTGGCGACTGAAACTGCCGTGCCTGCGCTCCCGAGGCTTCGCGTGTTTGCCTGATGCGCTCATTTGCCTCAGCACTTATAGCAGCTGCGCGTGCGATGCGGTCATTACGAAGGTGACGCCAAATGTAGAGGGCCACAAGAGCCACCAGCACCACAAGGATAACAACATCCAGGCTATGAAAGATGGGACTGAGTATATCGAGGTGATTTCCCAACTGAATGCCCAGGAAGGCTAACACTATACACCAGGGAAATGAACCAAGAAATGTATAGATGCAGAATTTTACAAATGGCATTTTAGAGATGCCAGCAGGTAAAGAAATGTATGTACGTACTACTGGCAGAAGGCGCGAGAAGAACGCGGTCGCACTTCCCCAACGCTGAAAGAACTGGTCAGCTTTGTCCGCATCGTGCTGCGAAATGAGCAGGTAGCGACCGTACTTCAACATGAGAGGACGACCACCACTATAGCCGATACCATATGCAGCAATAGAGCCAATTAGACACCCGATTGCTCCTGATAACGCGACGAGAATCAAAGCTATTGTAGAGTTAGTACCATGCAATAGTCTACCACTGGCAATCATGATACCTGCCAGAGGCATCACTATCTCGCTTGGGAGCGGAATGCAGCAGCTTTCAATAGCCATAGCTAGTATAATACCGAACAATCCGGTTACAACATACAGGTTTGTAATAAGGTTTGTTAATGTATCTGTTAGGTGCGTTAACAACGAAAATCCTCCTTCGCAAACATATGCTTTTGCCTATACTAGCATACTTTGCACAAAGAGGCTATAACGAATTTTAAGGAAAAACGACCTGGCTACAGCAGGGCGTTATCATCATTATTCAATATAGGTTCATGTCGAGAGGAACGCCGCACTGCTGGCGTGTCGTCAATTTGTTGTGCTAACTGCTGACGCAAGGGATCATCAGCGTACAGATATGGCGCGCGACGCACAAGAGGTTTATTCAAGTTTCCAGTTGTAGTAGCAGAATCCACAGACCGCTCACCTCCTTGCCGATGATGAGCTGTTTGACCTGTCTGGGCAGAGCGGCGGAGCGGGGCCGTTTGCGGAAGGTGATTGCGTAGGTAATCAGTCTGTGGGTCTGATCGTCGAGGAGATGCAGTACTTTCGCCTTCTGCGGGAAGTGGACGAGGTGCTCCTTGCTGTGAAGGAGACGCATCGACGACGCGCCTGGAACGCTGCTGGTTCGCTGTCTGCTGTGGAAGTTGACGCGAAGGTCGCTGCGATGTTCCATGCCTACCTTGATCAGTAAGAGTCTGATCAGGGCGAACAGATAATCCTCTTTTCGGGTTATTCGTTGGGAATACTTCTACGTCGTCTTCACGCTGCTGTGCAGCCTCTAATCGAGCCGCACGCAGAGCCTCCGAGCGATGTTGGCTCAATGTAGAACCCGGCTCATAACCAGGAAACCCTGGATAATTCATCTTTCTTGTCGTTGCACGAAGCACTGCCGTCTCTTTTCCTCGTGGCTTCGCTTGCTGCGGTCGAGGTACAGGAAGATATGCGCCACGCGGAACGGGAAGTCTCTCGGATGCTCTTCCCTCCTGACCCTGGTTTGCAAGAGCCCGGCGCTGCGAAGTAGGAGCGGGAAGACTACGCTGCGCTCTACGAGCATATTCCTCTTGCCATGCTTCTTCAGAGGCTTCATCGGTGAGAATATAGCTTTCTACCTGATACGCTCTTTTCCCAACGCGGGAAGGCATTTGTGAAGATGCGTACTCATACTCTTCTTGCGCCATTGATATCTCTTCTTGCTCGTCTGCTTGAAGTTGCTCGTCATGGCGACGTGAAAGATAGGAGAATAATGTAAGGGAGATGGGAATACTGAGAAGCAAGGCCGCTAACCCGCCTATCAAACCACCAAGAACCCAGGAATTGAGAGTGTTACCATACCACAAAACGACTGCGGCACCTGCTATGAGCACCAATGCTGTAGCAACAGCCTTCATGATGCTTCCTTTCTGAGCTTCCGCAACATATAAATGCTAGAAGAATACATAATGTTGTAAGGAGAATACTTCACCATAGAGTATACCACTCTTACGAGAAGATCACAAGAGGAAGAGTTGCAGGGGTTGCAAAATGGGCATCAAGAGTGTGAGATGCATGTTGCTTTATAGTAAATGAACAGGCAGAAAAGTCGATAGACATGCTATACTACACATCTGTAGTATAACAACACGAAAGCAATCTTCTTAACTGCCTCATCAAGCAAAGGTGTTATGATGGCAAAAGAAAGAGAAAGGAGAGCCAGCGATGTTAAGCTGCATTTCCGCACTGGCGGAAAATTGCCACAACCTTTCCCTGCACCTGCCATTCACGATCCCACACGGTTTTGGGAATCAGAATTGGATCTAGTTCGGAGTTTGCAGGTTGCAGACGCACTCTGTCGTGTTCCTTCTCCTGGAAGAAGCGTTTAAGCGTAGCGCTACCTTCAATGCCTTCTTGCATATGGACCGCCACAACGATGTCGCCATTCTGACAGGTATGTTGCGGCTTAACCACCACATAGTCACCATCGCAGATGTGATCTTCGATCATTGAGCGACCTTTGACGATCAAGGCAAAGGCATTCTCGCTATCAACCAGATTGCTCCCTACATCGACGGTTTGCTCAGGAAGAGGAAAGATGTCGAGTGGCTCACCAGCGGCGATAGTACCTGCGATAGGAACTCCATTCGATGGCTTTGTAAGTTTAATGCCACGACTCTTCTTCTCCTGACGAGAGATCATACCTTTTTTTTGCAAAATGGTGAGGTGATAGTCTACATGACCTGTGCTGGCAATATTCATTGCACGACCAATTTCTCGATTTGTTGGGGGCATCCCCTCTACTCTGATGTACTTTTCAATGAAGTCGTACATCTTACGTTGTATTTCGCTGGCTTGCTCTGACGACATGGAATATCCTCCTGCCTTTCTAAACACGTCTCCATGCTATTCCTCATCCTACCCTGGCCCATCGCCTTGCCGTCCTCCTTGCGCCAATCGTCTTTGTTCAGGAGGATAAAGAAAGGATGAGGCCCACCCACACTCCTTTTAGAAACCACCACTCCTAAGAACTCCGTTTCGATTTCCCGACCAAAAACTAGAACGGCTATTCAAAAAAATAATACCACAACAGGATAGGCAATACAAGCTTTTCTGGAACGGATTTTCTGAAAATGTTTTCGTACTATTTCCGTTGAAAAAGACTAGGAATACTGGACGCGTTTTGCTATACTCCTGTAGAGAGATGTGGAATCGGCATGCCGATGTATCGAAGTATCGAAAAAATGTGGCAGGTCATTTGCGCCTGGCACTTTGATAGGTGTACAATAGGGACGGTAAATATTCGACGGGATACCGACCATGAAAGAGAGAGTCAAAATAACATGGTTGAGATGACAGTTGAGAGCGTGCGAATAAACCTGGCTACGCAACAGCGGGTGGTCATCTTGAAAGCAACGAAGCAAGAACGCTATTTGTTTATTTGGATAGCGCATGCGGAAGCGTATGCCATTGCCGTCGAACTTCAAGGAACCACCTCGCCTCGACCACTAACGCATGATCTACTCAAGAATGCTATAGGCGAATTAGGTGCGAACATTGAGAGTATCGTGATCTCCGAACTGATTGACGAGATTTTCTACGCACGCATCGTACTCGATGTGGCGGGAAGACATGTGGAGATAGACTCAAGACCTAGTGATGCTATCGCGCTGGCTGTTCGCGCAAAGACCCCTATTTTTGTCGAGGAGAGCGTGTTGGAGCGTGCGGGCGTAGCCTTGGAGTCCAACGACGAACCACAAAAACCAGTTCTGCGATCTGAACAGAAGCGGCTAGAGAGAGATCCAGAAGAAGAGAGCAATCTTGATGCTTACCGCGACTTCATCAATAGCTTGGATGTACTAGATGAGTTCGGGAAAGACTAACGTGTTCCTTCCCGAGCGCACCTTCTTCCTCGCAATATGCTAGCCTAACGGGTATTCACTAGCGCTTTTAAGATACGCACTACGATACGAGAGATTACGCCATAAACGAGGATAGCCAAAAGCGTGTAAATCTCCACATTGAGTACATTGGAAATGCCGCTTTGCAAGAAAATTAGGCGGAAAGGCAGCACAAACACGTTGCTTATCCCATATACCGCATCGACCCAGGACGTTCCGAAGGAGAAACCGAGCAGTTTGAGAACGAAGCGTATCAGGAGCAACACCTGCACAGCGATGAAGAACATTCCTACAGATACGGGTAACAGACTTCGCCGTGCCTTGGCTGGTTGTCCAGAGCCTTTAACATTCCTCGGTTGGACGGGTGTTATTCCTCCTGCTGGTCGATTGCCACTCGACACGACAGGCGCTGGCGGCAAGTAAGGATAGACGCCAGTTCCAGGCGGATAGCCAGGAGACAGTGGATAGTGTGGCGTAACAGGTACCTGTTGTTGTGGAAATGGCTGCTCATGCGGTTGTGGAAATGGAATAACTTCATCGTCTGGCGTTGAAACCGTTGCATCGAATGGTGAGGCACCGATGTAGTGCATCGGTTCTGTAGGTTCATCATGCTCGTCTATCACGTTTGCGTTACTGTTCTCAAACTGAGAATCGGCTGATCCGTTCATCATGCTTGCATTCTCCAACAAAAACAGTTACCTCAGTTACAGTACAATGTTTATCACACCTTCAGAATAGCGTGCTAACACATCATCGTATGTTTCTCGGCGTTCCATGCTGAGTATTTGTTGTTCATTTACCACTATTACGGCAGGGCAAGGAACAAGGTTGTAGTTGCTTGCCATTAGTAGACAATAAGCACCAACAGTTGGCAAGAGCAACAAATTGCCTTCCTGCATGTATGGTAGCTTCACGTTGTCAATGAGCATATCACCAGACTCGCAGTAATGATGGGCCTTTCACCTGCTACCACATAGTACCATACTATGTTACAATAGCCCGTGATGTAGTGATGATAAGGAGAAGTTTTAGCTTTATGACACAGATCGACGACCGCGCACAGGAGCACCAGGCGACACCGGAGAAGAGAACACCGCGTCTGCGTTTTGCTCCTAGCCCTACTGGCTTTCAGCACATTGGTGGCTTCCGTACTGCTCTTTTTAGCTGGCTCTATGCCCGTCATACTGGAGGCCAATTTATCCTGCGCATCGAAGATACCGATGAAACACGCACAGTAGAAGGCGCGGTCGATCATCTTATCGAGGGAATGAATTGGTTCGGGATGGATGTGAATGAAGGTCCAGTGATTGGTGGACCTTATGGTCCCTACTACCAGACACAGCGCAAGGCTCTTTATCAGCAGTACACGAACCAGCTTATTGCGTCCGGTCACGCCTATCCCTGTTACTGCACACCAGAGCGACTCGCTGAAATGCGCAAGCAGCAGGAGGCCCAGAAGCTTCCACCACGCTACGACCGCCATTGTCGCTACCTCACTCCTGAACAGCGTGCGCAAAAAGAGGCCGAGGGCGCGACATGGACGGTACGCTTCGCCATGCCGCTCGATGACGAGACCGTCGTTCATGACGAGCTGCATGGAGATATGGTCTTTCAAAACGCAAACCTGGACGACATGATTATCCTCAAAACGAACGGTCTGCCTCCCTATCACCTGGCGCATCTTGTCGATGACCACCTCATGGGGATTACTCATGTCCTGCGCGGTGAGGAATGGATATCAAGCGCACCACTTCATGTGCAGATATACAAGTCCCTGGGTTGGGCAATTCCGCTTCTCTACCACGTTCCGACTATTCTGGGCAAAGACAAGAGAAAGTTGAGCAAGCGACGTGATGCTCCTTCCTGGTCTGACTTCCAGCGGGAAGGCTATCTACCAGAGGCAGTGTTCAACTTCATGGCCCTACTCGGATGGTCGTATGACGACAAGACAGAGATTTTCACACGCGAAGAGTTGATCAAGATATTCACGTTGGATCGTATCGGCATCGCGTCTGGCATCTATGATCCCGACAAACTGCTCTGGATGAACGGCGTCTACATTCGCAAGTTACCCCTGGATGAGCTAACATTCCGTACTCTTCCTTACCTTGAGCGGCCAGAAGGCGAAGGAGGATTGCCGAATAGCGTGCAGCGACCCCTTGACTCTGAGTACACTAGACGCGTCCTTGTTCTTGAACAGGAGCGACTCAAGACCCTCGGTGAGGCAGCACAAAAGGATGCGTTCTTCTTTGTAGATGAGCTTCATTATGATACGGCAATGCTCATTCAAAAAGGTATGGACGCACTGCGAACGCGAGACGCCCTGATACAGGCACGCGACGTGCTTGCTGGTTTGGAGCGGTGGGAGCATGAAGAGATGGAGCTGCGCATGCGTGAGTTGGGGATGAAGCTTAATCTGAAGCCAGGACCATTCTTCGGGGCAATTCGCGTAGCGGTGAGCGGAAGTAATGCTACACCACCACTCTTCCAGATGATGGAGGTACTCGGGCATGAAGTGAGCATGAAGCGCATTGAGCAGGCAATTGCACAACTAGCATAACATGGCACTATTCTTAAAGTAAAAACGTTTTTTCTGTTAGGAAAGAGTGCGCACATGGTTAATAAAGATTACATCCTACGGTTAGCAGAGAAATTTGGTCGTACACTGGCGATTATCTTGCATTTGCGTGAATACAACCAATATGAAGAGGCACTCATCTACATTGATGATTTATTCCTCCAAGCAGTTGGACTCACCTCTAGTTTTATCAACTCCGTCTCCGATGATATGCTGCTCCAGGCGATTTCACCACTTGGCGTGCTCAACGTAGACAAATGTCTCTGGATTGCAGCATTGCTCAAGGCTGAAGGCAGTGTCTATGAGGATCAAGCTAAAACAACTGAAAGCTACTATCGCTACCTCAAATCACTTCATATGTTCCTGACAGCCCTCTCCCATGAAGTTGCAATACAAGAATCAGATTTTTATCTAGAAACAGAAGAGCTATTTAACAAACTCGAAGAATACGAACTGCCGCTTCAAATAAAAAGTAAGTTGTTCTCCTACTACGAGCAAGTCGGGAGATATGACAAAGCTGAAAATATTCTCTTCGAGATCATAGAGGGGGATGGAGTGGCTAAAGAACAGTTCGACCGTGGTCGTGCTTTCTACACACGACTCGCAAAGAAAAACGATGCTGATTTACTGGCAGGCAATCTATCTCGGGAGGAGGTAGAAGAGGGGCGAGCGCAATTGGAGGACCATATCCTCTAGACAATCCGCTGCTTTTGATCTACACTTACTTAACATTCTCTTAACACAAGTAGACTGAAAGTAGGTGTTCTCGTTGGTCGCTACTCAAACACGACAGACTTTTTTGCCCAGGAGAGGTACAAAGGTGTCTTCGATACAATCATCTCAAGTTGCTCGTTCCACGGTGGCTGAAAGCTGGCGGTGGATGTGGCCTGACATTTTGATGCGTATTCTTCCAATGGGTGCGGTTCCTTTCATCTACGTTGCAGTTCTTCGTCTTCCGCTATCATTCTTAGGATTGACTCTGCACGATGTGCCACAGCAGGTGTTTATTGGGCTGCTCATTGGTGTTGCAATGGCAGCATTCGCGGCAACATATCGTATGTTCATCGTTGGTCCCTGGTTCCGCTGGCCCACTCTCAACGATCACCTGTTTCAAGGCTTATTCTATCTGTTCATCAATGGGCCAGTTGAGGAACTCTTCTTTCGTGGCCTTGTCCTTGCCGCGGTAACACAATGGACAGGATGGCTTGGTTGGGGATGGCTGGTCAGCACAGTTGCCTACACACTCTATCATCGCCTGGGTAAATGGAGTTGGCGTAGCGTTGGTGGAGTTGGATTGGCTAGTATCGTTTTCAGCCTTGTATACTTGTTACAGTCAAGTCCACGCTCTCTACTAGCAGTTGTCATCATACATGGCTTCACCACAAGTGGCTTTCTAAGTTGGGGCGATGAGGTGCTTTTCCGCAGGTGGAAATATAGGCAGACCAGAGAGGTAGCTAAGTAATCTGATCCAGGTATGGCTTGTAGTGTTGCAACAAGTTGCTGGTAATGTCCCTTGTTGCGATTGACAACACGCACCTCTTGCAATGGACGTATAGTGCGAATTGCGAGAACCTGCGTTCTCCTTCAGAAACTGTCCTATATCGTTACCTTCATGTACCCAGTTCGTCTAGCCATTAAGATACGATTATTCGAAGTATCTAGCAAGATATATTCTCTTTTTATATCATTTCGGAGGTCCAATTCTTTGAAAATCGCTGTTACCGGTGGAGCAGGTTTTATTGGCTCCAATCTATGTACACGCTTGCTCGACGAGGGACACAATGTCCTATGTGTTGATAACTTGATTACCGGCTCTACGCGGAATATAGATCCATTACGTGACCATCCTCATTTTACGTTTGTACAACATGATGTGACACAACCGTTTCCTTTTGAGGCTGAAGCTATCTTCCACATGGCAAGCCCTGCCAGTCCTATTGGCTATATGCATCATCCCATTGAAACAATTCTGGTGAACAGCCAGGGAACGTATCAAATGTTAGAGGCGGCACGCAAGCAACAGGCAATGTTTCTTATTTCTTCTACCTCCGAGATATACGGCGATCCACTGGTTCATCCACAGCGAGAGGACTACTGGGGCAATGTCAATCCCATTGGTCCGCGGGCCTGTTACGATGAAAGCAAACGCCTCGGTGAGACGCTCACCATGGAATACTATCGCCAGTTCCAGCTTAATGCCCGCATTGTCCGCATCTTTAACACCTATGGTCCAAATAGCCAGGTAGATGATGGTCGTATGATCCCAAATTTTATCACACAGGCATTAAAGAATGAGCCGCTCACCATCTATGGTGATGGCAGCAAAACGCGCAGCATCTGTTATGTGAGTGATCTCGTTGATGGCCTGCTTCGTGCAATGTTTCAACAGAGTACAGCAGGAGAGGTTTTCAATCTGGGCAATCCAGAAGAGCATACTGTTCTTGAATACGCTCAGACGATCATTCAGCTCTGTGATGCTTCTTCGCCTGTCATTTATGAGTCGAGCCGTATTGACGACCCTGAGCGTCGTCGTCCGAACATTTCTAAGGCTCAGCAGGTGTTAGGTTGGCAGCTTAAGGTCGGCATGGAAGACGGACTACAACGCACTATTGAGTGGTTCCGCAGTCACACTACGCATCTGTCAACGGTCTCCTAGTCGATAAGTCGTTATCTGGAAGTTTAAGGCAGAGATGTATCCGCATGTATAATCCTGTTGTAGATAGGTTAGGCCAAGATACTCAGACCTCTCGTAACTCGGTTTTCTCAAGAGTGCTTTCTGTGCTGCGCGGAAACGCGACAACAGAGAATCTGGTAGGCTTGATCGGCGCTCTCTTCGCGCTTTTTTGCCTACTGTTTCTGCCCAGTTCTAACTTCTGGAATATTCGCCTTCCTCTCTACCTTGTAGTCGTCATATGGACGCTGCTTCGTCCTCGCGTTGCCCTCTACCTTCTTCCCATAGCAATACCGTGGGGCTCGCTTGATACAATCACCGTAGGAGGACTCAACGTAAATAGCACGGACATTCTCGTAGCGCTCTTAACGGCAAGCTGGCTTCTGGGTTTTGTATTACGGTCACAGGGTATTGTAGGCGCTGGCCCACTCGACCATGACACACACGCTCTTCCTCGCTACCTCGTCATTGCGGTGATAGCGCTCCTCTTCACAATGCTGCTCTCCACAGTCACGGCATTGAGTGTCCGTTCTAGCACAAAAGAGATCATTAAGTGGGTAGAGGTGCTGATAGTAGTTCTCGTAGGAGCAAAGTATCTGCGCACGCGTAATCAAATCTGGACACTTGTCGTGATTATAGTTCTCGCGGGCATCTCGCAGGCTTTCTATGGCTACGCACAGAATTATCTCAATCTGGGTCCACAATCGTTCATACGAGATTCAGCGCTGCGCGTCTATGGCACCTTTGGTCAACCAAATCCCTATGCAGGCTACATCAATATGTCGCTGCCCATCGCACTCTCATTGACATTACTTGGACGCAACTGGGCCACGCGCATCCCTGCTGGTATCGCGACATTGCTTTTAGGTTTTGCTGAGTATCTCACCAAATCAAATGGAGGTGAGATTGCTATCACAGTTGCCGTACTCTTCGTTATGGCGGTTGGACTGCTACGTCTGCGTACGCTATTCGCTATAGGCGCAATTGGTGCGTTAGCTATTGTCGCGGCATATCTTGCTGGCGTGTTGCCTCAACGGCTCATTATGCCCATACTCAGTAAACTTGGACTGGTACAACTATCCTTCCAGTCCCCCAGCCCTCAAGATTTTTCGACTGCTGAACGCCTGGCACATTGGATAGCAGGCATTCGCATGTTTATCGATCACCCTTTTACTGGTGTAGGCATTGGAAATTACTCAGATGCCTACCGCCCATATCATGTGACGATCTTTGTGAACTCACTGGAACATGCACACAACTACTACATTAATATGGCTGCGGAAACAGGTATAGTAGGGCTAATAGCCTTCTTGCTGTTTTTGACAGCAATATTCGTTGCAGGCGTACATGCCTATAGAGCTATCAGTAAAAATTATATGCAGCTAAAGGCAAAGTGGACACAGCCACGAACTGGAACATCAGAAGCAGAGACGAGAAACACATTCAGACAATTTGGTATGTTCACCAATGATCGAGCATTGGCAATAGGGCTTTTAGCTGCACTTCTCGCTGTATGTGTACATAATATGGTGGATAACCTGTATGTTCATGGCTTGACCAACCTTTTTGCGTTACTCCTCATCGCTCTTATCCGTCTAGCAAAGGTATCACAGAAAGCGGTCACTAATGGAGGACAACGTACTTGTTTATAGATGATACGCCAAATCCTAATACGTCTGCTGTAGATGTAGAGAACAATACATCCGATACAATAGAAAAAAAACAAATAGAACTGCAACAACAAGCAGAGCAAGAAGCAGAGATCACAAGAGATCAGCTCTCCCTACGTAAGCGGCTACTGAACTTGCGCACTATCGTACCATTAGTCGTTGTTATCAGTTTACTCGTCTACCTTGCACAAAAAGCTAATATCAATCCGCAGCAAACCTGGGCGACCGTCAAAAAAGCAAACATGCTTTTCTTCTTGGCGGCGTTTCTCATCTACTATGCCTCATTTCCGCTCAGAGCACTGCGTTGGCGCATATTGTTAGAAAATGTGGGCTTCACTAAAGAAAATGGCATTCATCTACCTAAATTCTGGAAGCTTGCGGAGATCATTTACATCTCCTTCTTCGCTAATTCTATCGTACCAGCCAAATTAGGTGATCTCTACCGCGCATATCTCTTGCGTCAGGAAATAAAAGTTTCGGCTTCTCGTGGTGTCGGTACAGTACTTGCGGAACGACTTCTGGATCTTATCATTCTTTTGTTGCTCTTTATTCCAGCCATCATTATCAGTCTACACGAAAATCTGCCTCCGCAGTTGCGTCTAGCACTAGAAGTTACGATGGGTGCCGTTGTCCTGGGTATTGTTGCACTTTTTGTGTTACGTCAGGCACGTGAGCCTATCGCCAAGCTTGTGCCCGCGCGCTTCCGCGATCAATATTATCATTTACAGGAAGGAATGCTTGGCTCGTTTCGTCGTCTTCCCATACTGACTGGCTTAACCGTGGGAGTATGGTTCTGTGAATCTTTACGCTTTTTCTTCGTTGCTATGGCTCTTAGCTTGATTCCTGGTGACTTTGTACATATCCTGGCTGCTTGTATCTTCATCGGACTCGCTGAGGCTCTCTTAACGGTTGTACCTGCGACTGGAGGCGGAGTTGGCCTTGTCGAAGGTGGCCTTGTAGCAATGATTGCACTGTTTTATCACGGACCAGATATCGCCAATCATACAGCAGCAGCAATCCTGCTAGATCGAACAATCAGCTTTGCTAGTTTGATTGTCATCGGCTTTATCGTCTTTATGGTTGCCTTCGGTAGAAAAGCGGTGAGGGACACACGCAAATAGCCAGACCTGAGTGCGTTTTATTTTTTGCGCGAACATAGAGGAACTCCCAGCCAGGCTTGCACAACTTGACATGCGAATAAGCCTACACTATAATTTTCGCCAGGTGTATGAGATGAAAAGCATGCATATATTCTTTGTCTCGAAAATAGGTCGTAAGAAAGCTATGCGCTATGTCAGAACATCCTCAAATAGAACTTTATGTGACTGTCGGTGACGATCAACAAAACACTTCAATCGAAGAGATGCTTTCATCTGCTCATCTTGACGAAGTCGTTGAACGTACTCTGAGTGAAGTGGGCATCACACAGCGGATCATGCTCACGCTGCTTATTATTGATGATGAAGGCATCCGCGACATGAATAAGCAATATCGTCAGCAAGACAAACCAACGGATGTACTTTCCTTCCCTCTCCTCGAAAAGCCTCTGGTAAACGCTCCGACAGACCAATTATGGATGCCGAAAGAGGAGGCAGATAATCCTACAACGAAGCAACCTGTACCAGCCTTCGTGACTCCACCAGATGTGATAACGAATCTCGGCGATGTTGTCATGTCCTGGCCCACCATTGTACGCCAGGCAGAAGAGGCAGGCCACACGCCCATTTACGAACTTCTCTATCTGCTCTCTCACGGCGTACTCCACCTCGTCGGCTATGATGATCTTAACGAAGCAGGTTATCAGGCGATGGTACGTATTCAACAGTCGGTGTTACAAGCAGTGAGGCAAAAGGCATAGAGGAATGAGCCAGCCTCCAACACCTCCCCTGCACCCTATACCACCAGTAACCGGGCACTATCAGAGAGGTCAATGGGTAAAATTTATTAGGGGTTTTGCCTATGCCTTCCAAGGGCTCTGGTATGCGTTCCATACACAGCGTAATGTACGTGTTCATGTAGGTATCGCTACCCTGGTTATCATCGTGAGCCTTGTGCTGCGCATCTCCACAGTCGAATTTGCCATGATCTTTGTGGCAATCACTGGAGTGTTTATCGCGGAAATGTTTAACACTGTGATAGAGATTTGTGTCGATCTGGCCTCACCTGAGTATCATCCTCTGGCGAAAATTGCGAAGGATGTAGCAGCGGGCGCAGTGTTACTGAGCGCGATCCTCTCGGTCATCATTGGCTTGTTCGTGCTTGGGCCGCACTTGTGGATGTTTCTTGTCAGGTATTTCTAACTCGTCTTCGCTCCGATAAAGCTATGTCACAAGCTGCCAAAAAGAGGTACAATAGAGGGTAGCAGTTTTTCTATCCGGTGGGAGATGCATTTTTATGGAACACCCGTTTCTCGAACAACTTCGACAACGTCCCTTATTATGTGATGGTGCAATGGGTACATTGCTCTACGCTCGAGGTGTGACCTATGAGCAGCCTTTTGATGAACTCAATTTGACACAACCAGAACTTATTCAGGGCATTCATGGCGAGTATATTAGCGCAGGTGCGCAGATTATAGAAACGAACACGTTTGGAGCGAACCGCGCAAAGCTTGAGACGCATAATCTAGGGCATCAAGTACGCGAGATCAATATGCGAGCGGCAAAGCTAGCGCGTGAGGCACGCGAGGTTGCAGGGCAGCCCGTTTTTGTCGCAGGGGCGGTAGGCCCCAGCGGTCGCCCTCTTCAAGCACCAGATGAGCAACGCCTGAGCGAGTTGCGCTCTATCTTTCGTGAACAAATCAGCGCACTCCAGGAAGGCGGCGTTGATCTGCTGATACTCGAAACATTCTCGAATTTGGCGGAGCTACGACAGGCAGTGTTGGCGGCACAAGAGGTTGGTGGCCTTCCCATCGTTGCGCAAATGAGCTTTTATGAGGATGGACACACGCTTTCGGGGCAATCAGCGGCAAGAGTGGCAGCGGTGCTTGGCGACCTTGGCGTTGATGTGATTGGCGCGAACTGTAGTGTTGGGCCAGCCACCACATTGGATGCTCTCGAAGAGATGATTACATCGGTCAAGCAATCGCTTGATACTGACACAACGCTGTTCTCGGCTCAACCAAACGCAGGGCTACCCACACGTATTGATAACCGTTTTTTCTACGTATCGACACCGGACTATTTCGCCGACTACGCGCTCCGCTTTACCAAAGCAGGAGTACGCTTGATTGGCGGGTGTTGTGGCACAACGCCTCGACATATCGCAGCTATGCGCCAGGCCCTCGATGACTGCTATGGTTGTTCGCCTTCTGTAACAGTGAAAGAAACTGAGCAAGACAACCGCCTGATGAAGAAGAGCGAGGCTAATGGAAGTGCCATAATTGCAGGGCTTATTGAGGCAGAGACGATCTTACCCCAACAAGGGTACACGACTCGCTTCCAGGAAAAGTTGGCCGCGAAAGAGTTTGTAGTCAGCGTCGAGCTTGATCCACCAAAGGGGCTAAATCCAGCGAAAATTCTTGAGGGTGCCGTCTTGCTTCAGAAGGCGGGTGCCGATTGTATCAATATTGCCGATAGCCCTATGGCGCGGGTGCGTATGGGCTGCATGGCTTTAGCACGCTTGATACAAGATCATCTCGGCATCGAGACAATTATTCACTTCACCACGCGCGACCGCAATTTAATGGCATTGCAGTCCGAGTTGCTGGGGGCTCATGCACTGGGTATCCGCAATATTCTAGCACTCACTGGCGACCCACTACGCCTTGGAGACTATCCAAATACTACAGGCGTCTGGGACGTGGATTCTACTGGTTTAATTCAGGTTTTGCATGGCATGAACGAGGGACATGATGCAGCAGGTTCATCTATCGGTGCGCAAGCCTCTTTTCACATTGGATGCGCTCTTAACCTGAATATGACCAACGATGAGACAGACCGCGAGATTGAGAAGTATCATTGCAAGATTGAGGCGGGTGCTCAGTATATTATGACACAACCTATTTATGAACTTGCCCCACTTATACGCTTCTTGGAGCGTGTAGGAAAGCCTCCCGTCCCCATGCTGCTTGGGTGTATTCCACTTCATAGCTCAAGACATGCAGAGTATCTGCATAATGAAGTTCCGGGAATCACCATTCCTGATAATGTACGCATGCGTATGCGCAACGCAGGCGAACACGGTCATGAAGAGGGGCTACGATTGTCACAAGAGTTGCTTGCCGAGGCACGTGAGATGATACAAGGGGTCTACCTGATGCCCTCATATGGACGCTATGATGTGGTAGGCGAGTTAACCCGCATGTTACAGACAAAGGAGAAAGTATCGTAAAAAACCAGGCACGTATCATCCTCTATCATCGTTGAATGATGATAGAGGATGATACGTGCCTGGTTTTTTACAGCCATCGCTTCTCAATTGCCTGCAAAACGACGGAGGCGTAGATTGCCCCTTGAATACCTGTGCGGCGATATTTCTCCAGGCAGCCCGACAGAACAAGCAAACCTGTATCACGCGGGTTTTGGCGCTTACTATGAGCAGCCATCCGCAGTAAACATTCCGCGGCTAGAGCATTCTCTGTTAGTGGTTGAGCACGCAAAGATAAGCGTCCCATCGCATGCTCATCTTGAGGATAGTCATAAAAGAGCCCACTCTGTTCATCGAGCAGTTCCCTGCATGCGAAGAGCATAAGGGTGCTAGCAGTTTCAAGGTACTTCTTGCTGTCATGACGCTCGTAGGCATCAAGCAAGGCGCGCGTCATCCACACCAGGTCTGTTAGCTGCCCTGACAGAGCCGCCTGCCCATCTACTGCGTAATGGTAGACACTTCCATCGCGGGCTATCATATGCTCGCACAGCCAATTCAACGTCGAGAGTGCCATAGTATCTGACGAAGTATGCGGTAGCACCTGTGCAGCTAAGAAATAGGACGAAACCATACGGGCGTTCCACGACGTGTAAATTGTTGTGTCAACGTAGGGAGCCTGTCGCGATGCACGCGAATACAAGCCAGGTTCGTAGTATTCGTCATTGGCACTCTGACTTCCGCAGAAGACACCAACGTTTGGTTGCCATAGAGTAGAGTTGATGTAAAGGAGAAGACGCCGCGCAAGGTCATACCACTGATCGTCGTGCGTTGCTTGTGCCGCGAGTAAGATGAGGCGAAGCATAGCGGCATTCTCTTCCAGCATTTTCTCGGTGTGAGGGATACTCCAATCGTTGGTAGCCGAGTAGCGGAAGAAACCACCATCCTCTTTATCCCAGAGGCCACCATCGCGCATCTGCTCTAACGAATAGCTAACCATAGCCACGAATTCTGCGGTATCTGGTTGCCTATACTGTGAGAGTTGCAGCATAAGCTCTAGCGCTTCGGGATGAGGAAATTTAAGATGTGGGTGGATAGTGAAGCCGCCGTAATCTGTGTCATACAGGTCTCGTAGCACAAGGCCAGCTTGCATAGGTAGATCTATTAAAGCAGTTCGTTCCTCTTGTAACAATATACGAGGCCCGGGATTTGGAAGTACTTGCGTGAGACTACGAGTAAAACGCTGATCCTGCAAAACCTGCATCTGCTCAGCGATCTCTTGACGATGCTCACTATAGTAGCGCCGGATGTGACCAAGATAGTAAAGCATCTGTGTAGGAGGGACATAGACACCACCCCAGAGTATCTCGCCTTCAGAAGAGAGCAAAACGACACTGGGCCAACCATTTTGATTGTAACGCATGTTGATATCAGGACGTAGATCGCTGTCTATCCGTATGGGGACGTAGTCGTTATTAACGATAGCAATAACGCTTGCTTCAGACAGCGTAGTCTCGTCCATAATGTGGCACCATTGACACCATGAGGAGGAAATAACCAAAAAAATAGGCTTGTCCTGTTGGACAGCCTCCTGAAACGCCTCTTCACTCCATGACCGCCAGTGAATTTTGTGAGCTTGATTGAGACGGAGCGAGAAACGAAACACACTTGATGGCGGAATAGACGACTCTGAGTGACCAGCGACCAACTTGCTGCTCATGATAGAGCCTCCTTCGTGTCATGCTTGCTTATACTACAAACGCATATACTAGAGTCTTTACCGCGAGGTCACGTAAAAAATTGTTGTGCCCATAAGTATATCATAAAAATAGCTATATGTGGATGGAATCTGATGAAGAAAGTGTTATACTCTATACAGAGGTGTAAATCCATCTGAGAATTCATGAAAGCGCAAGCCATTTATTTGACTTGCGTTAGATGGTATGCTACACTTTATCAAGCTTAGAAGTATACGTTTTTAACCAGTTTTTAAGAGGAGGATTGGCCTATCAACAGGGATTTTCGGGGAAACGACCGTCAACGTGAGACAAGAGTAAACGAGCGTATCCGCGCACGCGAAGTGCGCTTGATCGACGAGAATGGTGAGATGATCGGGGTAATGCCCCCAATGCGCGCACTAGACATAGCTCGCGACAAAAATCTCGATCTCGTTGAAATATCGCCTAACGCGATGCCGCCCGTTTGTAAGCTTATGGACTACGGTCGGTACAAGTACGAGCAGGCGAAAAAAGAGAACGAGGCACGCAAGAATCAGAAAATTATTACGCTTAAAGAAATTCGGATGCGTCCGCGTACAGACGAACACGATGTAGAAGTAAAAACCCGTAAGATTCAAGAATTTTTGGCCGAAGGTGACAAGGTACGCGTGAGTGTGCAGTTCCGTGGTGCCGAAATGCGTCACCCGGATCTCGGGCGCAAGTTGCTGGATGAGATCGCGGAGGTATTGAAGGGGACAGCCACCATTGAGCGTTCACCGATGATGGAAGGCCGAATGATGTCAATGATTGTCTCCCGCGCTCCAGGCTGGGAACCACCCAAAAAACAGCCACCAGCCAGTAAAAAAAGTAACTCTGCTGCGCCGAAAGCTACTTTGGATGACGCATCTCCTGCTTCACAACCCGACTCTCCGACTCTCACGCCTCCAAGCAGCGAAGTTGCGGAGGCCGCTCAGCAGTAAGTACTTGTTCGTTTTCTACGAGATTAAGCCTCATGACAAGGTAGTGCTGCTTGCATGAACAACAGAGTTGCAGGGCCACATTTACAAAATACTCGAAATACCTTATGAGAGTGTAGTTCTAAATGAATTACACTCTCATTGTGTCGTAGAGAATATAGATTGACTTTTTGAGGCAGGGCAACTAAGATACCATTATCCCAGTAGATAGAGATAACGTACATAACATGGTATCCATAGAGAGGATAATCGGTGAGTAGATACGACGACCCCCGCTGGTACGAAGAGCAAGACACGAAGCCACCCAAACAGCCAGCATACAACGGCTTCAACCCATATCCTCAGGGGAAGCTATCCGAGGATGATGACATTTACCCACAACAACAGAGCCAGCAACGATCCCCTTCCAACACTCGCCGACGAACCAGACGAATACTGGGACAGATACTAGCGATAACGGCCCTGATCATCATTGCATTCTTCGGAGGCTGGTTTAGCCATCAATTCTTTGGCAACACCTTTAACCAGAGCGCTCAATCTGCTTCATACTCCCAAATGATTCAGCAAGCATGGAGCACAATAGATCAAAACTACGTTGACCGCAAAGCAGTTAACTATAAGCAAATGTCGTATAAAGCAATCGGGGCAATGGTTGATTCGCTGCATGATACAGGTCACACGCGCTTTCTTACACCTGACCAGGTGCAGGCTGAAAACCAGCAGTTGAGCGGTTCGTATACGGGTGTTGGCTTCTATCTGCGCCAGGACCCGAAGACGAAGCAGCTTATCATCACCTCGACTATTCCTGGTTCGCCAGCAGAGAAGGCTAAATTTAAGCGCGGAGACGTTATTCTCGCCGTAGATGGTAAAAGCGCTAGCGGTAAGGATATAGCAGGCATAAGTGCGCTTATTCAGGGGAAAGCGGGGACAAGCGTCTCCATTACAGTACAACGTTCTGGCGCTCAGCAGCCCATCACCATCCGTGTGACACGTCAAGAGATTAAAGTGCCCAACGTTCTGATGCACTATATCCCGGAAGATCGTATCGCACACATCCAGATTGTGCAGTTTGCCGATGGCGTGTCGAACCAACTAAAGGATACCGTCAGCAAGGCGAAGAAGATGGGGGCAACAAAGATTATTCTTGATCTACGCGATGACCCAGGCGGCTATCTCAAAGAGGCCATCGATACCACAAGTCAATTCGTTTCAAAAGGCAACGTCTTACTTGAGCAGGACAGCACAGGGCAGAGAACGGCTGTTTCAGTGACGGGCGATACCACCGATACAAGTGATAAGATTGTCATTCTGGTGAATGGGAATACCGCAAGCGCGGCTGAGATTGTGTCTGGAGCGCTGCATGACAACAACCGCGCGACTATTATTGGTGAAAAGACCTTTGGTACTGGTACCGTATTACAGCAGTTCCCGCTCTCTGACGGTTCTGCTATTCTTCTAGGGACACAAGAGTGGCTCACTCCTAAAGGTCAGTTCATCCGAGATCATGGAATCCAACCTAACACTGTAGTAAGTCTTGGTCAAAACGCCGTGCCACTGACACCCAATGATGAGAATGCAGGAAATTTATCGGAGCAGCAGATATTGAGTAGTGGGGATACGCAGTTAGTGGCAGCGGTCAACTACTTGAAGACACATTAATGATGTAGGACCATTATTGGTGCATCCACCAATTGAACAGACACCCGTAGGACATAGAGGACAGGCCGCCCACTACCGACTATGTGAATTGGTCCATCCACCAATTGAACAGACACCCGTAGGGGCCTGATTTATCACGCCCAAATTGAACAGACACCCGTAGGGGCCTGATTTATCACGCCCAAATTGAACAGACACCCGTAGGGGCCTGATTTATCACGCCCACGGACGAGCGAAGCACTGTCCGTTCCCCGTGTATTTGGTGGATTTGTCAAAAATCATTATCGCATCCTGACATGTAAACATAACAGGCAGCGAGGACGCGATAAATCGGCCCCTATGAAGGGATGCACGCGGCCTGGTGGGCCTGGTAATACTTACTCGTTGGGGCATGACCGAGCAGGGGGGCGATATAGCTTGTTGCGGCTACCACCTTTTCGAGATCGACCCCTGTTTCAATGCCCATGCCATTCAGCATGTAAAGCAGGTCCTCTGTTGCCAGATTTCCAGCGGCACCAGGGGCATAGGGACAACCACCGAGACCACCAGCAGACACATCGACAATGCTGACGCCCATCTGCAATGACATGAGTACGTTGGCAAGAGCGGTGCCTCGCGTATCGTGGAAGTGTACGGCTAGCAGCTCAACAGAAATAGCTCCATCCATCAGTAGCAAACTCAATACATCCCTCACTTGAGCAGGATTTGCGACGCCGATAGTGTCGCCGAGAGAAATCTCTTGAACTCCCATCTCCAGTAACTTTTGTGCCACATCCAATACCTTGTGTGGGTTCACTGCCCCCTCGTAGGGGCAACCAAAAACAGTTGAAATGTAGCCACGGACGGGAACGTTTTCTTGCTTTGCTAAAGCTACTATGGGTCGGAAGTTGATCAGACTCTCTTCTATTGTCGCATTGATGTTATGACGAGTGAAGCTCTCAGTAGCGGCAGTAAAGACGGAAACGGAGCGTACACCAGCGGCAAGGGCACGCTCCATGCCTTTGAGGTTAGGCACCAGCACAGGATATTCCGTCTCAGGATGACGCACTATACCAGACATGACAGCACTGGCATCGCTTAATTGCGGTATAGCACGAGGGCTGACAAACGAGGTAGCCTCGACAACAGGGAGACCAGCTTCACTCAACATATTGATAAATTGTATTTTCTGCTCAGTAGGAATCTGTACCTTCTCGTTTTGTAAACCGTCGCGTGGGCCAACTTCGACCACACGAACCGATATAGGAAGAGTTGGAACAGAGGCATTCATGCGTTACGCCCTTCTGTACTCAATATGAGACGGTTGATCGGGAGATTGATTGTTATCATCTCGCTGAGAATCTTCGTCATGCTTCCTAGGCGATGGTAACAATCGTATATCTGTTGGTCCCTCGATCTGCGGAGTACTTTGCTGTTCGCGCTCGACACGTATTTTGGTAATACGCCTGCCACGCGTTGCTAGTACAGTGAACTTCAAGCCCTGATATGAGATAGTATCGCCTATGACAGGAATCTTATCGAGTTGAGCATAGACGAAGCCACCAAGCGTCTCGTAGTCCGCGTCTTCCAGGTGCATCTCCATTCGTTCGTTAAACTCATAAATGTTAATTTTGGCGTCGAAGATATACTCATTCTCGTTGACCTGCTCATACAAAACTTCTTCATGGTCGTACTCGTCCTGAATATCTCCGACAATCTCCTCTACGAGATCCTCGATAGTCACGAGACCAGCGACAGAGCCATATTCATCGACCACGATGACCATGTGAACGCGCTTTTGACGAATCTCTCGCAGCAGGTCATCAAGTTTTTTCGTTTCAGGCACAAAGTATGCTGAGCGCACAAGGTCTCGAATAGGGAAGGTATTGTGACCTTCACGCAGTTGCTTAAGCATATCCTTTGTATAGAGCACACCTATGATCTCGTCGAGACCCACGCTCTCCTCATAGACAGGGATACGCGAGAAGCCACCTTGCAGCGCAACATCGACGGCCTGTGTTACAGTAGCCTCACTATCCAGCGTCACCATGTCGATACGTGGAATCATTACCTCGCGCACGGTAGTGTCTGCGAACTCAAAGATGCTATGAATCATGTCCGTCTCATCTTCTTCGAGGACACCTTCTTCCTCACCGACCGTCACCAGGAGACGCAGTTCCTCTTCTGTGACGAAGGGGCCATGATGTTTTATCTGCCCACCTAGGAGTCGCACCAGGGCTGAGGTAACCGCACCAAGGGACCATACAATAGGTCGCAACACCCAGGCAGCACCCTTAACAGGCCCGATAAGGAAACGTGCCCAACGTAGTGGATTTTGTACAGCAGCGGTTTTAGGCGTGATCTCACAGAAGATCAGAACGACAAGCGAGGTAATAATGGAAGAGAGCAGTTCACCATAGGATTCAGAGAAACGCAGAATGAGCACAGTAGCCATACCAGATGCGACGATAACAGCAACACTGTTAACGACCAGAATAGTTGACAGAAATTTGTTTGGTTCTGAGAGGAGACCTTCTATCTCAGCGGCCTTTGCATCGCCCTCTTCGACCATATTTTTGAGCTTGATGCGACTGATGGAGGTAAAGGCTGTCTCAGCGGCAGAGGCTATTGCACAAAGAAGCAGGGTCACGATTAGAACAACAAGTTGGAACCACGCCTTCGCATCGAATTGTGGTATGTGAAAATCAATTCCGGCGGCTATACTAGCAAGGCCAGGGCCATCCATAACTACACTTACTCCTTTTTATCACCCTCTACGGTTAAATCTTCTGAAGGCTGAAGCATCCGCATCACACGTGCAGGAACACCAACAACCAGTGCATTCGGTGGGACATCGCGATTGACAACTGCTCCCGCACCAGTGTAGGCATTATCTCCGACAGTAACAGGTGCGACGAATATAGTATCAGATCCAATTGACGCACCGGCACCGATGATAGTACGATGCTTCTGCTTTCCGTCGTAGTTAGAGGTGATAGTGCCAGCGCCGATATTAACGTGCTCACCAACGGTGGCATCGCCGAGATAGCTAAAATGATGCATGTCGGTCTCGGCACCGACATACGAGTTCTTCACTTCTCCAAAGTTACCCATACGCACACCTTGAGCCAGGTGCGCTCCAGGGCGGCAATGGCTAAATGGCCCTATACATACATCATCTTCGAGAACAGTCTCTTCCAGAGAGGAGTTACGCACAGTACAGCGGTCTCCAATACTGGACTGCTCAATAGTTGTTCCTGGGCCGATACGACATTCTGAGCCAATAGAGGTTTTTCCTATAATCATTGTACCAGGGAGAATAATAGTATCCATACCTATAGAAACGCTGTCATCGATGTATGTTGTGGTAGGGTCAATAATCGTCACGCCCGCATACATGTGACGCTCCAGGATACGGCGTCGTAGCAACTGTTCTGCTGCGGCTAACTGCACTCGGTCGTTAATGCCGATAGTCTCGTCAAGTGTTCCTCCTACAGTTGTTATAACACGATTCTGAGCACTCGCTATTCCTATAAGATCGGTGAGATAGTACTCGCCAGAAGGGTTACGGGGTAAGGCTTGCAACGTAGGCCAGAGCCAGGCGCGCTCAAAACAGTACACGCCAGAATTAACCTCGTTGATACGCTTTTGCTCCTCGCTGGCTCGTTTCACTTCAACAATCTCACGTACCCGTCCCTGAGCATCGCGTACCACGCGTCCAAAATCTGATGGTTGCTCGGTATATGCAGTCAAAAAGGTAATCGTTGCGCGTTGAGTAAGATGTTCGACGAGAACCCGTGCCAGCATATCGCTACTTACAAGTGGAGTATCGCCGTAGCAAACCAGGACTGTTTGTGGGAGAGGTTCGAGCGCATCCACAGTTGCCTGTGCAGACAACACAGCGTGTCCCGTCCCCAACTGGTCTTCCTGCATAGCATAAAGGCAACGTTCACCGAAAGTCCTTTGTATTTGTACTGCTTCGTGACCAAGTACAACAACAGGTCTATGAGGAGTTACGGGAATATTTTGCCAAGCGAAGAAGGAAGTGGAAGGGATAGTCTCAACTGCTTTGAGTACATGCGCCAGCAGTGGCAACCCTGCCAGAGAATGAAGCACCTTTGGCAACGTTGAACGCATCCGAGTACCTTTGCCCGCCGCAAGCACCACGGTCGCATATGTATTCATCGTTAGAAGTATAAACCTTTTTCTGTTCTCTTGATATTTCGGGGAAATGCAGCATAGACGAGATCAGGATTACGATCTATACCGCTTCTATAAGAAAGAAAATAGTGGCTCGGGTGCTAGGATTCGAACCTAGGAATAATGGATCCAAAGTCCATCGCCTTACCGCTTGGCCACACCCGAATACGTTGCTCGTTACCAATTTGTAACGCATTTATAGTACACGAAATGAGGGGGTTTGTCAACATGAGAAATGCACTCACTCTAATGCGGCATTTCTCTTGACGCCCTCTCTCAAGCGGTGCTATGCTGCAATAACAGAGCAACGGAGCAGTGGATCTCCGATCACCTCACCATCACCATTGAGAGGAACATATACATCTATGGGCATTCTCGAAACACAGATAGATCGCAATCGTCCCGATTTTCAAGAAAACACGCAGTATTTCCAGCAACTTTTAGAAGAGCTACGTCAGCGCACACAACAGGTACAACAAGCTGGGGGAGCGGATGCCATCGCCAGGCATCACAAGCGCAACAAGCTCCTCGCGCGCGAGCGCATTCAGCTTCTTTGTGACCCCGATACTCCCTTCTTGGAACTTAGTCCTTTAGCGGCATATGATATGTATGATAACGAGGCACCGTCGGCAGGTATTGTCACGGGTATTGGACTGATTGAGGGACAGGAGTGCATGATCGTCGCCAACGATGCGACGGTGAAGGGCGGCACTTACTACCCCATGACCGTCAAGAAGCACCTACGCGCTCAAGAAATTGCCGAGCAAAACCATCTTCCTTGTATCTATCTTGTTGATTCGGGCGGAGCTTTTCTACCGCTGCAGGCGGATGTGTTTCCCGACCACGACCACTTTGGGCGCATCTTTTACAATCAGGCAAGAATGTCGAGCCAGCGCATTCCACAGATCGCGGCTGTGATGGGTTCGTCCACCGCTGGCGGGGCGTATGTTCCTGCGATGAGTGATGAGACGGTCATTGTACAGGGGAATGGCACGATCTTCCTGGGAGGTCCGCCACTGGTCAAGGCAGCGACGGGTGAAGAGGTAAGCGCGGAAGACCTGGGCGGGGCCGATGTCCACAGTCGCATTTCTGGCGTCACCGATCACTACGCGTTGAATGATCCTCATGCGTTAGCGATTTGTCGCAGCATCGTCTCGCACCTCAATCGGCGCAAGCATATTCCCTGGGATATTCACCCGTCGGAACCACCGCGCTGCGATCCGCGAGAGTTGTATGGTATCGTACAAAGAGATAGCCATAAGAGCTACAACGTACGCGAAGTTATCGCACGCCTCGTCGATGGCAGCGACTTCCACGAGTTTAAAGAATTGTACGGCACAACGCTCGTATGCGGCTTCGCACGAATTATGGGCTATCCAGTCGGCATCATCGCCAATAACGGTATTCTCTTCTCGGAGAGCGCGCTTAAAGCGACTCATTTTATAGAGCTGTGCGTACAACGTCGGACGCCGTTGATCTTCTTACAAAATATTACGGGCTTCATGGTGGGTCGCCAATATGAGAATGGTGGTATCGCAAAAGATGGAGCCAAGATGGTAATGGCAGTTGCCACCGCTTCTGTACCTCGTTTCACCGTGATTATCGGCGGGTCGTTTGGTGCTGGCAACTATGGTATGTGTGGACGTGCCTATTCACCACGTCAGTTGTGGATGTGGCCCAATGCGCGTATCTCGGTGATGGGGGGGCAGCAGGCGGCAACGGTGCTGGCAACCGTACGTAAAGAGGGATTGGCAGCCCGTGGTAAGACGATGAATGCTGAAGAAGAGACGGAGTTTATGCAGCCTATTCTCGACAAGTACGAGGAAGAGGGCAATCCATACTATAGCACGGCCCGCCTCTGGGATGATGGCATTATCGACCCGTGTGATACACGTACAGTCCTGGCCCTGGGTATCGCGGCATCTCTAAACGCACCAATGCCCGATACACCATTTGGCGTATTTAGAATGTGATAGAAAGAGGGACTATGGCTCAACATACGCAATACACCCATATCTCCGTTGAACGCAGCTTTCAAGATAGAATCGCAACGATCACACTGCGGCGTCCAGAGGTACATAATGCCTTTAATGCGCAGCTTGTCGAAGACCTTATGGCGGCATTTGACGGACTTGGCAACGATGAGCGACTACACGGAGTCGTGCTTACAGGCGATGGACCTTCGTTTAGCGCGGGTGCTGATCTCAACAGCATGAAGGCATCCGCGAAATTTACGGAAGAACAAAATCTGAATGATGCTCTGCGTCTTGCTGACCTGCTCTACACAATCAATACGTTTCCATGCCCAGTCGTAGCAAGAGTCAACGGTACAGCGATGGGCGGCGGTGTTGGACTGGTCTCTGTCTGCGATATTGCGATTGCTGCGGAAACTGCTCGTTTCGCCTTTAGCGAGGTCAAGCTGGGTATTGCACCTGCTGTCATTTCACCATACGTTGTTAGCAAGATAGGCGAGTCAAACGCACGTATGCTCTTCGTGACGGGCGAACGATTTAGCGCTGTCCGCGCTCGTGAGATCGGCCTCGTTCATTCGGTCGTACCACTTGAGCATCTTGATGACGCCGTACAAAAGGCATTGAATGAGTTGCTAACCAGCGCGCCGCAGGCGATTCGCATGTGCAAAACCTTAGCATTGAATATTGGGCAGATGGACTACCAAACAGCACGCCGCTACACAGCCGAGACAATTGCGCAACTGCGCGTCGGTGACGAGGGACAAGAGGGACTGCGCTCATTCTTAGAGAAGCGAAAGCCAAACTGGGTAGCATCTTCCGACGACATGAAACAGTAAGAAAACATGTTTAAGAAAATTTTGATTGCTAACCGGGGCGAGGTCGCTGTTCGCATTATGGCGACTTGCCGTGAGATGGGTATACAGACCGTTGCCGTCTACTCCCAGGTGGATCGTAATGCAAGACATGTGCGTGTAGCCGACGAGGCATACTCTATTGGTCCTGCACCAACTGCCCAAAGCTATCTGAAAACCGACACTATCATAGAAACTGCTCAGCAGAGCGGCGCGGAAGCGATCCATCCTGGCTATGGCTTTCTCTCCGAGAATGCGGCCTTTGTCGAAGCATGTGAGCGCGCAGGCATAGTTTTTATTGGTCCGCCAGCCAGTGCAATGCGCTTAATGGGGTCCAAGATTGCAGCCAAACAGATCGCGCAATCAGTAGGCGCACCAACCGTCCCTGGCTACACTGGTGCTAGTCAGGATGAAGCGACGCTCATGAGTGAGGCACAGCGCATCGGCTTCCCCTTGCTGGTTAAGGCATCAGCAGGTGGCGGGGGCAAGGGGATGCGTGAGGTACATACCGCTGACACTTTCTTGGAAGAGTTATCGGGAGCACGACGTGAGGCCAAAGCTTCGTTTGGTGATGAAACTGTTTTTCTTGAAAGGCTTATCCAGCAGCCGCGCCATGTCGAGATACAGGTGCTAGGCGATATGTATGGCAGCCTTATTTCCTTAGGCGAGCGCGAGTGCTCTATCCAGCGCAGACATCAGAAGATTGTTGAAGAGAGTCCATCAGTTGCACTCACACCAGCGTTACGGGCCGAGATGGGGACCGCCGCCGTTCGCATTGCCAGTGCCGCAGGTTATGTCAATGCCGGAACAATGGAGTTCATTCTCGACGCCAACAAACAATTTTATTTTCTGGAGATGAACACGCGTCTACAGGTAGAGCATCCCGTGACGGAACTGGTAACGGGACTTGACCTGGTGCGTCATCAAATACAGATCGCAGCAGGTGAGCCACTTACACTGACACAGGAGCAGGTGAGCCATCGCGGACACGCCATTGAGGTGCGTATCTACGCTGAAGATGCCGAGCGCGATTTTCTTCCTTCTACAGGCATCGTACAACGTTTTATACAACCAGAGGGGCCCGGTATTCGTGTGGATAGTGGTGTTGAGGATGGCGACGAGATTACCCAGTTCTACGATCCTATGATCGCCAAACTCATTGTCTATGGAGAAGGTCGGGCCGCAGCTATCGCACGTTTGCAACGAGCCTTAGAACAAACTGCCATTTTTGGCGTGACAACAAACATACCACTGCTGCATAACATCGCTCTTCATCCCGCGTTTCGAGAGGGTTTGACTTCCACAGCCTTTTTGAGTGAGTATGGCCTGCTGAAGGTGGACGCACACAAGCAATTGCCACAACAGGCGTTGATAGCAGCGGCGATCTATGTGGTCAAAGGTGAACTAGCCCTGAGAGGCTCAGGAGTAATTGCCAATTCGTCTACACAGATGCTGCGTGGAAACGTTGTAAATCCGTGGAAGACATTGGGTCCCTGGCGTATAATCGGAGATGCACGCAAGCTTACCTACCACTATCAAGAGCAGGATCATATTGTTGCTCTTCAATCGACATCTATGGAAGGTGCATGGAGCGTTCAGGTTGATGGACAGCCAGCAGAGAATATCGAGTATGTGATCGGAAATAATGGTCTTATTGTGCTTAGACAAGGTGCAAAACAGCTTCACACCTATATACATGAGGAAGAAGCAGGCGAGATACAGGTTATTCTTGATGGCTATACCTATCGACTGGAGCAGCGCCGACCACCAGATGTGAACACAACCGCGCATGGAGGGAGTACACTTCAGAAGCAGAAGACGTTGACGGCACCGATGGCGGGAACGATTGTGAAGGTACAGGTGCAGGAAGGCGATGAGGTACAGGCACAAGAGGTCCTTGTCGTTCTGAGCGCGATGAAGATGGAGCATGCGATTACCGCACCGTATGATGGTAAGATACGGCGTGTTCACTATCACGAAGGAACGGTTGTGAAGGGTGGAGCAGTTGTCGTCGAGATGGAATAAATTTATCTTGCTAGAAATAGGAAAGGAAAACATACATGCAATTAGGTTTTATTGGCATCGGCACAATGGGACGCCCAATGACGCTCAACCTGCTCAAAGCAGGACACGAGGTTACTGTTTTTGCACGTCACCCAGAGAAGCCAGAGGTACAGGAGGTACTGAAGGCGGGGGCAAAGCAAGAACCATCGCCTCGCGCAGTCGCGATAGCGTCGGAAATGGTGATTACAATGGTTCCAAATTCGGCGCAGGTCGAGGAGGTTGTGACAGGACCGCACGGTATTCTGGAAGGCGTGCGTAAAGGACTTACCATCATTGATATGAGTACCATCGCACCTACTATGAGCCGTCACATGGCGGAGGCGGCAGCAGCGAAGGGTGTTCATTTTCTTGACGCCCCGGTGAGCGGCGGCTCACAAGGAGCGGTCAACGGCACCCTCACAATTATGGTTGGTGGCGAACAAAAGGTATTCGAGCAGGCACGACCAATTCTCGAAAGCATGGGCAAGAAGGAAAATATCTTCTATGTCGGCCCTGTCGGGTCTGGCGAGGTCGTCAAGCTCGTGAACAATATCCTAGTTGGGACCATTGCGGCATCCACTACTGAGGCTTTCGTGCTAGGCGTGAAAGCGGGAGTAGATGTGGAGACGATGGAAAAGGTTATCGGTGTCAGCACTGGCGCAAGCTGGCAACTCTCCAACCAGTTTCCCATGCGAGCCTTTAACGGTAGCTTTAAGCCAGGCTTCATGACCGATCTGCTTCACAAGGACCTGGGATTGGCCCTTGATCTAGCAGCCGAAAACGAGACTCCCATGACCATGACGGCTATAGCGCGCCAGATGTTTGAGATGACGCGGGCTGCTGGCTATGGCAAAGATGATTACACAGCACTCTTGAAGGTTCTGGAACAAATGGCGGGAGTTGAGGTGAGAGCAAAAGAACAATAATCGCCTATTTCTCTGTTCCAAAGGGGAAACTTAATACAAGTGTATCGTCTGCTGTAATTAGTTCAATACCATGTTGCTTAAGTATCTCCTGGGCTTCTGGAAACATGTCACTGGGTACTATAACGCGTTGTTGTTGTTTTTCAATCAGTTGCATAATTTCTTTGTCCTTCCGAAGGTAGACATTATATGGTAGACCCTTCAAAGGACACACTATCTGGTAGATGCATGCAAGACTCCTTCTCTGCTACAATCGAAGAAAAAGGACAGAGCTATGTACCGACTGAAAGTAAAGGAGATCGCTACTCAGAAGGGGTACAACATTTCACAGCTATCGAGGAAATCTGATGTTGAGATAAAAACAGTACGAAGACTCTTCCACAACCCAACATATGCGGTAGGTGTTGATATTCTGGATAAAATAGCTCTGGCCCTAGAAGTAGACATTGCTGAACTGATCGAAAGCCTCCCTGAAAAATAGTTCCAGTTCCTTCTTCACCACTATAGGATATAAACCTGCTTGATAGTGTACTCAAAGGATAAGGAGACAAAAAGTGGGCCACTGCAAAAGTGGCCCACTTTTTGTCTCCTTATCCCATTATATAGGCATGAGCGTGCGCGAAATCGTCATACCCAGGACCAGGACGGCGGCAAGGCCGAAGTACACCAATCCAAGAATAATACGTGTGCCAACAGGCACGTTGTAATATTCTTGACCCTCTGGCGAGTTCGCACCGTTGCGCGACCAGAGTTGGGTGGCAGCCATGATAACGAAGAAGAGCAGCCATATCGAGAAGTTACCGTTCAGCCACAACCAGATTTGGTAGCCGAGCAGAGCAACAAAGCCGAGAATCCAGATACGACGATCAATCGCAGCCAGTACGCGCCCGCCATCGAAAGGCACTATCGGAATAAGATTGAACAGGTTCATAAAGAAGCCAAAGTAGGCCAGAGGTGCCCAGATTGTGCGTATTCCTGGTGTCATCTGAGCCAGTACAAGACATACGGACGAAGCAATAGCACCGGCTATCGGTCCAGCAATGCCTACCTCAGCCTCATCCTTCGCGTTTTGCGGCATCTGGCGCATCATGACCGCCGCTCCCAACATAGGAATGAAGATCATACCACCAACCGGCATGCCTTTTAACTTCATGACCAGCGCATGGCCCATCTCATGAAGAAAGAGTAGTGCCACCAGGCCAACCGCAAACTGCCATCCAAAGAAAATGGAGTAGACAACAACCGAGACAATAGCGGAGATGAGCGCGGGGCCAAATTTGATCAAAAAAACAAAACCTTTTAGCTTGAGCAGCAGCGCACCTATAGTTGTCGCAGCACCACCAAGCCCAGCTAGACTCCTGCGTTTTTTAGCACCATCAGCGTTGCCACGGGCAGCCGCTTCACGTTGCTCAGCACCAACGTCTGTAGTGTAACCGTCCATATTTACAGGGCCACGATACTCATGCATCTGCTTGGCATCGTATGCTGTAGGCGGCGGAACATCGGTATAGCCAGAGTAGTCGGGATATGCAGCGTAGGAATCAAGAGGTTGTACAGGTTGGGCAGAACGAGGTTCCTGCTGATAATATGTAGGGCTGGCGTAATCTGCTTGATTTGATGTGTCGCCATACTCCGAAAAGTCGTTGGGATTGCGATACACAGTGGCCTCGATTCTGGCAGGGTAAAAACATCAGTATTTGAGTATCTTACATTGTATACGTTGAAACACATGGGAAGGTTCAGGTATTCCTTGCTATCCGCCAAATATCCACGGAAACAGAGTGTTTACTAGAATCAACAACGTCAGTATCGTCATCACTATAGTCGTACACCAGGCTATTCCATTGAAGATACGCCCATTCACATATCGCCCCATCAAACGACGATCATTACAAAGCGTTATCATCAAAATAAGCACGAGTGGAAGAAGCATACCACCAACGACGTTGGGCAGATTGAGTACAAAGACAAGACGGTCTTTCGGCACAAATAACGTCACCACTGCTCCTACGACAATCACAAAAGTGTAAAGAGTGATGAATTGTGGAGCTTCCTTGAAGGTGCGACCGACACCACGCTCCCAGCCGAACGCCTCAGCAATAGAATACGCCGTGGAAAGAGGTAACACGCTGGCCGCCATGAGGGAAGCGTTGAGCAAGCCTATAGCGAACAGGATCGCCGCAATCTGCCCATTACCCCCTACCAGGGGACGTAAAGCTACAGCAGCATCCTCCACATATTTGATCTGAATGTTGTTCACGAATAATGTTGCACCTGTCGCAACCACAATAAAGAAGGCTATAAAGTCCGTGAGAAACGCGCCAACATATGTATCAATGCGCTCGTAGTTGAGATGCGAGACCGAGATGTGCTTATCAGCAATCGCTGACTGCTGATAAAATTGCATCCACGGTGCAATCGTCGTACCGACTACAGCGACGAACATAAGCATGTAGTTTATTGGTTCGCCCTTACCACGAGGTATAGACGGTAATATTGTTTGATGGAACACCTGCGCCCAATCAGGATGCACAACAAAACCGCTAAACACATAACTGAGATAGATGAGACAGAGCACTAGCAGGACACGCTCAACATACTTGTAGTTGCCCCGAATAACCAGAAACCAGACGATTACCGCCGCCAGTGGTACAGCGATGAAGGAACTGACACCAAAGATGCTCATTGCCCCAGCGATACCCGCGAACTCCGCAACTGTAGTCGCAATGTTTGCGATCAACAAAAGCAGCATACTCCAGAAGGTAATGCGTACTCCAAAGCGCTCACGGATCAGGTCAGCCAGCCCCTTTCCAGTGACAACACCCATACGGGCCACCATCTCCTGTACCACCCCAAGGCTAACAGTAATGAGCACAACAGCCCAGAGCAGATTATAACCATATGCTGCTCCCGCCTGGGAATACCCAGCAATACCGGTGGCATCATTGTCCACGTTTGCAGTAATCAGCCCTGGGCCAATCACTGAGAGCAAAATGAGCAACTGGCGCATCCAGACACGTCGCACGCGGCGGGGCCTTGTCATTGGTGCCTTTTCAACGTTCTCTACTTTCGCCATAAAACACCTCCTTAAAGGGGCACATCCAACAAAAAAGCCCCCAAATTAAGAGGGGGCACGAGGTTAGCATTCTATGTCCCCTCTAGTTGAGCTTTGGCACTATACAACGTAAGATAGCGAAGGCTATCCAGCCACTTTGGGTCACGCCTTATGCCGACGGGACCTGGCCTAATCGTTGGCGTCTCTCGACGTTTCTGATCAGTGGCTTATGTTCGTGTAGCCGCCTCACCTAACGAGGTAATCACTATATCTGCTGTAGTTCCTACTGCATCGCTTGATAGACAATCATGTCAAACTTCATGATTTCTAACTCGATAATAACATTCTCACGAGCGGGTGACAAGGGGTATAAGCAGGCCAGATACTTATTCAGGCTGAATCGTCCCTTCAAGAAACCTTCGGAGCAGATTAAGGGCGGCTAGCACAGAGTAGCGTTTGTTGTCGTCGCGGTTGGCACGCCAGCCAGGACCCTTGCCTGTTACTACCCCTATCGGTCCCTCGATAGCTATATATACGGTGCCCACAGGTTTCCCTTCCTGGGTATCAGGGCCAGCAACTCCAGTGATGCCCAATCCGAAATCTGTTGCGAGTTGTTTGCGTACCGCATGAGCCATCGCACGCACCGTTTGCTCACTCACAGCTCCATACTGTTCCAGGGTCTCTTGTGGCACTCCAAATTGCGCTTTGAGGTCGGTACTGTAGGCCACAATACCGCCGATAAAATGGCTAGAACTCTTCTTCACATCCGTGATTGTACTCGAAAGAAGACCACCTGTAAGCGACTCCATCACACCTAACGTCTGGTTGCGGGCTTGAAGGAGATCCCCGACGACGCTTGCCAGGGTATCCTTGTCGATGCCAAAGATGTACTGACCGAGCATCCTGCGTACCTCGGCTTCCATCTCTGTTACCTGCCGTTCGGCCTCTTCTTTTGTCGCTGCCTTTGCGGTAACACGCACGTCGATAGCATCGTTTTTAGCATAGGTAGCAAGAGTAGGGTTGGTACTATGAATCAAAGAGCCTAGCCGCTCCTCAACGTCAGATTCGCCCATGCCAGTGACGCGCAGGATACGCGTGAAGATCACGCCGCCGGTATAGGGGCTCAGCCGAGGAACGACCTCATTTTCCCACATACGGTACATCTCTCGTGGAACTCCTGGCATGGCGACAATAATACGGTTGTCTTTCTCGACCCACCAGCCAGGAGCGGTACCGACCGGGTTGGGAATGGCTTTTGCCGAGGGAATGAGTGTTGCTTGTTTGACGTTCCGTTCGGGCATTGTTCTCGAGAACTGGGCGAACTTGGTACGCAGTTCAGCCTCTAACTCGGAATTCACCTGCATTGTCTCACCGAGAAGCGCGCTGATCGACTCACGGGCCAGATCGTCTTCAGTAGGTCCTAGCCCACCAGTCATGATGATGAGGTCTGAGCGCTGCCATGCTCGTTGCAGCGTCTCCACAATACGCCCCAGGTTGTCGCCCACCTGAGAAACGAAATAAAGGTCGATGCCCAGCGAAGGCAGGCTTTGTGCTAGATAAGTTGCGTTGGTATCAGTAATGTGGCCCAGTAGTAGTTCGGTACCACATGAAAGTATCTCGGCACGCATGAATCCTCCAATGAAAGGGGGCAATGCCTGCCCCATCTACAGTGAAATTGAGGGTAGCTTACTACTACCCGTCTTAGTAGACATATCATACCATACATAGTGCTTCATCAACATGTTGTGTTAGAAACATGATGAAATCAATATATTGTGCCAAAAGGGTTGTAATTAGCGTTTATTCCGAGTATACTGAGTTGCGAGGACACAAACATGAGAACAAACTTTCGTGTCCTCACAGTATTTCAAATTCGTAGTTTGTATGTCCGTATGCAGGAATAGAAGGAGCCATCAGGATGTTGGAGCAGCAAGCGCATACCACTCAGATACAGGCCAATGCCGATACTCAAAGTATGACTCAACTTGAGGGAATTCGCCACAAAGTCTATAGCGACAGGTACTCACTCAAAGATGCCTCTGGGAAGCCATTGGAGCTATACCCCGAACAAACGTGGGCGCGAGTAGCGCGCGGTATCGCCGCGGTAGAGACCACAGAAGAGAAGAAAGCCTACTGGGAGAAGCGTTTCTACGAGGTCCTTTCCGACTTTCAGTTTGTCCCTGGCGGTCGCATCCTTGCCGGTGCAGGCTCCGGTCACCAGGTGACATTCTACAACTGCTTAAGCAGTGACACATTGGTACATACCAAGCAAGGGTTAGTACCTATTGGTACGCTGCAAGGAGAACATGAAGTTCTAAGCGAAGGTGGTGTATACCGAAAGGCTTTCTTCAAAAGCTATGGTAGACAACAACTCTGGAAAGTGACATTAGCAAATGAAGCAGTAATATATGCAACTGCCGATCATCAATGGGTTGTAAACAAAGAAAAGGGAGGTACTGAACGCATCCTCACTCGGAATCTTGCTCACCATCGGATACCTATTAACCCACGCCCGACACCGGAGTACAATGCCGATTTTTCAGAAGGTGTACGACACGGTATTGTCTACGGCGACGGCTCAGTACAATATGGCAAGGCCCATGTTTGCCTCTTTGGAGAAAAAGAAGAGTTAGCTAGCTGGTTCGATTCTTATCGCCATAAGGAGAGCGGAGGCACTGTTGCAACAAAGGAACACCTTCGTATTCAGGCCCTTCCAGCAGAATGGAAAGAAATCCCTGATAGAACTGCTTCCGCATCTTACTGGCGTGGCTTTGTTGCAGGATTAATAGCAACAGATGGTCATGTTGATGATAGAGGATCAGTTGCCATTTATAACAGAGACCGAGAAGCACTTAGCCAAATTGTCGAGGGTATGGCAATTGCAGGCTTCGTCTCATCGGGAATCATCATGACACGTGAAACCTCCCCATATGATGGACAAGAAAAGCCGATCTACCGCTTACAACTCTCCAAGGCCACGATCAATCACAATGATATTCTACGTCCACAGCATCTACAGAACTTCTCACAGTCTCCTCATGCACGGAAGGGATCGATTAGCGTAGTGTCCGTTGAAGAGACCGACCGCTACGAAGAAGTATTCTGCTGTGTCGAGCCGCAAACACATACTATAACGGTGAGTCATGGCTATCTAACTGGACAATGTTACGTTATTCCCAGCCCTGAGGATAGCCGCCAGGGAATTCTCGATAACCTGAAGGTTATGACCGAAATCATGGCGCGTGGTGGTGGTGTCGGCATCAACCTCTCCACACTGCGACCACGTGGCTCGTATATCAAAACCGTCAACGGCACCGCGTCGGGTCCCTGCTCATGGGCCCAATTGTACTCGGTGGCAACGGGAGATGTAATACAGCAGGGGGGTTCCCGGAGGGGCGCTTTAATGATAATGCTCGACGACAGCCACCCCGACGTGGAAGAGTTCATCACCGTCAAGCGCACCGCAGGCAAGATCGAGCACGCAAACCTCTCTGTCGCCATATCAGACAAGTTCATGACAGCCGTTAAGGAAGACGCGAACTGGGATTTGATGTGGCAAGGCGAGGTCAAGAAGACGATTCGCGCCCGCCAGCTCTGGGACCTGATCTGCACCTCGGCATGGGAGTCAGCAGAACCGGGTATGGTATTCATGGATCGCTGTAACAATGAGGCGAATACATGGTACTACGAGACTATCCGATGCGTAAATCCTTGCGGAGAGCAACCACTACCACCTTGGGGAGTTTGTAATCTGGGCGCGCTCAATCTCTCGGCATTCGTGCAGGACGGGCAAATGAATTGGCAGCGACTTGCGGAGATGAGCAAAGTGGCGATGCGTTTTCTGGATAACGTGATTAATGCCAACGAATACTTCATCAAGGAGAATGAAGAGGCGCAAATGGGAACCCGTCGTACAGGTCTTGGTACTATGGGGCTTGCCGATGCACTTATCAAGATGAAGGTCGCGTATGGGAGTGACGAATCTATTCCAGTGATCGAGCGCATCTATGCGACGATCCGCGATGCCGCGTATGAGGCTTCGTCGGATAATGCAGCCGAAAAGGGTGCGTTCCCGATGTTTGACCGCGACAAGTACATGCAGGGGCGGTTTATCAAGCGTCTGCCAAAGCAGGTTCAGGATAAGATCAAAAAGCAGGGTATTCGTAACGCGGTATTGCTGACACAGGCTCCAACAGGTACGACGAGCCTACTGGCGGGAGTCAGTTCTGGCATCGAGCCGGTCTATGACTTTGCGATGATCCGTCGTGACCGCACAGGCGAGCATATTATGTACCATCCACTGCTCCAGGCATGGCGCGACAAGCATCCTAATGAGACAGCGGAGCCAAACTACTTTGTGTCGTCGAAGGACTTGACGCCGGAGGAGCATGTACGTGTGCAGGCGATGGTGCAGCAGTACACCGACTCTAGCATCAGTAAGACGGTAAACGCACCCAATGAGCACACAGTTGAGCAAGTACAAAAGCTGTATCGCCTTGCCTATGAGATGGGCTGTAAGGGCATCACTTACTACCGTGATGGCTCACGTGATGCGGTGCTAACCCGCGTCGAAGATGAAAAGAAGGCGGCTGAGAAGGCTCAACAGGCAGCAGCCCCACAGGTGCCAGCAACGCCTGTGGCTGTCACCATTCACGACGGTGTGAAGCAGCGTCCGGCAGTTGTAGAAGGCTACACACGGCAGGTGGGGGCACCAGAAGGCAAGATCAACGTCACCATCAACAGCGATGCAGATGGACCGTTGGAGGTCTTCGTCAATGTCGGTAAGGCGGGTAGCGATATCGCCGCATTGGCAGAGGCGTTGGGTCGCTTGATCTCGCTCAACCTGCAAATCCTCAGCCCACTCTCACAAGCAGACCGTGCGCAGGAGATCGCCAATCAGTTGCGCAACATTGGTGGAAACCGCTCTGTCGGTTTCGGGCCGCAACAGGTTCGTTCACTGCCTGACGCGGTTGCGCGCGCGTTAGAGTTGCACATGGGCTCACTGCAATCACAACCGTCTGTCGTCGGGCAGGCAACGACGGTGGAGGCTGATAAGGTGGAGACGAAGGATAGCCAGGAACAGACGAACGGTAAGCATATTATCGATGGTACTGCGCCTCTCAGTTTGAGTCACCTCACAGTGACGGGGAACCTGTGTCCACAGTGCGGGTGTAATACAATGGTGAACGAAGAGGGATGCCGCAAGTGTTACAGTTGTGGACACAGCGAGTGTTAAACAGGGTCTAATTTGGATGGAAGGCATATCGCGTAAGTGAGCCTGAGAAGGCACTTGAGGAAAAGACACATGTCTTTTCCTCAAGATGTTAAAACAGGGTGGCTGATCGGCTTCCTGTGGCGAAGAACCTCTCAGAAGCGGTCCAGCAACTGCTGGCACGTGTCCTCTCCGAGATGAAAGCTGTTAGCCAGGAAGCAGAGGCTGCGTCAGCGGGTTTTGCACCACTTTTGACCGCCCCTTTCAGTTCTTCGGTTCCCCGTGTTGACTCATCATATTCGTGCGCTCGTGCTCGATAGTAGGCAATCTGTTCGTTCAGAGTGTCGTGATCCATCAGATGCTCCTTCTGTGAGAGTGATCGCCTCTTATTCTACGTCCTTATTGCACACATTTGCAACCGAATATAACTGCCCTTATCATCTTTTCCATTGACTTTCTGTGCCAAACGACAGCGTTCCCTCATGAGAGTAAGCATTTGGACCCCCGTGGTATCCTTATAATAAGAGTGATTTCCAACCTCTCTCTTGATTGATACACCCCGTACGTATCATCCGTATCATCCCACACACAACACTCCACATATCCCGAAAGGAATTTTTCATGCAATCACAAGAACTAGGTATCTTGCTTTCTGACGTCAAATCTGAGTCACTCCAGTGGCTTTGGGAAAAGCGCATCCCTCGCGGCAAAGTGACCGTTCTCGATGGCGACCCCGGCCTTGGCAAATCCCTGCTCACTCTCGACCTTGCTGCCCGTATCACCACAGGCAGACCCATGCCCGATGGCACACCCGGTGTCCAGGGTAACGTCATCTTGATCGCGCCCGAAGATGGAGCCACTGATACCATCAAACCTCGTGTAGAGGCAGCCGGTGGCGATCCATCACGCATTCGTCTCCTTCCCTTTGTCGAAAGCACCAACCCTAAAACAGGGGAAACACTCCTGTCCCCTTTCACCCTTTCAGAACACTCCTACAACTTAGCCATAACCGTCGCGCAAACACTCCCCAGCCTCGTCATCCTCGACCCCCTCATGGCTGTCCTGGGATCAGGCATCAGCGCCTCTCACGACCAGAAGGTCAGGCAAGCCCTCTCACTTCTAGCCCTCGTGGCCCAAACTACCAATTGTGCTTTCTTGATCGTTCGTCACCTCAATAAAGACACCTCTGAGAACCCACTCTATCGAGGTGGTGGCTCCATCGGTATCATCGCCACGGCACGCACTGGTCTCCTCGTCGCCCAGCACCCTTCCGACGGAAACAAGCGACTCCTCGTCTCCATCAAAAACAATCTCTCTGAAAAAGCTAGCAACCTGACCTACCAGGTCATCGCCAACGCAGATGGCATCCCCTCCATCCAATGGCTCGGCACGAATGACTATCCAGTCGCATCCCTCCTAAGAGGAAGCACCTCCCTCTCCTTTGAGCGTCAAGATATTCTCAAAGTCTTGCAAGCAGCGAACCATCCACTTAGCCCAAAAGAGCTGGCCGAACAGACAGGCCAGAACCATACGCTCGTGAGACAATTGCTTCGACGTATGCTTATCGCAGGAGACATCATCTCTCCAGCCTATGGTCTCTACGCTGCTCATCACTCTCTATCCCCTGAAACAGTGTTCTCTCACAACAATGGAGCTACACCCACTACACCTACTACACTGCCCCATCACTAGAGAGCAGCACTCATCCTTTTTGATCTATTCCGCCGTTTCCTCCTCTAGTTACTCCTCGTCTGTCTCTCCCCAGATAGGCTCACAAGAAACCCAGCATGATCCGTAAACGTCTCTATGCAGAGAGATATTCAATAATGGAGCCACAGCAATGAAAATACCCCGGCCAAACATTTTGATTTTTACCACTCGTACTGGTGGTGGACATATGAACCTCGCACAATCCCTCAAGGAAATACTGAGCGTAAAGTACGATGTGAGCATTGTAGACCCCTACCCCGATATTCTGCACCACTATTACGCGGCATTGAGCCGTCACTTCTTACGCTTGTGGGATATGCAGTACACCTATACAGATAACAAGGTGGGAGCATTGCTCTTACACTACTATCTGACCTTTAGTATTAGGAAGCGAGTAGCCGCTCTCCTTGAGCAGATCAAACCTGAACTCATCATCTCTACCCATTCACTTCTCTCCTATGAGATCGCGTGGGTCAATGAGCGGCAACCGAAGAAAATTCCCTTAGTATTTCAGCTCACCGACCTGGAGCAGACGCACGTTTCATGGTTCACCGAGAAGCGTGCTGATGCCTACCTATCTCCGACGCGTGAGATATACGTGCAGGCATCAAGACAAGGTATTGATGCGGACCGTCTGCACGTAACGGGCAGACCGGTACGTAGCCAATTTCTACGCCCGCCCACGTCTACAAGAGCGGATACTTTGACTTCGCTCGGTCTGAGTCCAACAGCCTTCACTATTTTTCTGCAAGGAGGCGCGAAAGGATCAGCAGGAATTGATCGGACAGTAGAGGGTATTTTGACGACAGAGTTTCCAATACAAATTATTCTGGCTGCTGGAAATAACACAGCTCTCGCGGCTCACTTTACGAGTATTGAACGGCTCAAAGTATTGCCGTTTACAGAAACTATTGCTCCATACATGGCAGCCTCGGATTTAATTGTGGGCAAGGCTGGAGCAAGCTTTCTTTCCGAGGCGTTCATGTTGGAGAAACCATGCCTTGTGACTACCTTTATTCCAGGGCAAGAAGCCCCCAACCTACGCTTTCTTGAACGTCACAATCTGGGTTGGGTCTGTTTGGATGCTGGAGCACAGAAGCGGTTGATAACTACGGTTGTGAGTCACCCAACGATGATGACAGAAAAGGTCGCCAGTATTCGGACCTACAAGGCATGGAACACGCAGGCCAACCACACTATCTTCCCACTCATAGAAGAGTTACTCTTCGAGTAACTCGTGAAGTGATTACCTGATCTGCTGAGGCCACACCTTCTTTTCCGCCGAAGACGATTCCTGCTCAGAAACCGATACTTCATTTGTTGTGTTTCGCCAGTTGACGGTCGGCGCGATTAAACGGGGATCAATGTACTCCTTGTATTCGATAGCGAGCTTCATGAGTGACTCCAGAATAGTGTCAGTCAGAAGGTGCGGCTCAAGGCCAAGATCGACAAGTTTCGTGTGGACAGCGTTAAAGTAATGCTGTTCTTGCTCGACGCGAGGGTTGAGCAGGTACTTTACTTCCACTTGTACTTCAAGCGTCTTACTGTGCCTGACCACCATCTCTGCTAGATCGTTTAACGAAAACTGCTCGGTAATCTGGTTGAATACACGATACTCCCCTGCCTCTGCTGGCGACATCACCGCCAACTCTATACAACGTATCGTGTCTCTTATATTGATATAGCCGCGTGTTTGTCCGCCTTTACCATAAACTGTTAGAGGATACCCTGCTGCGGCCTGCACACAAAAACGATTCAATGCCGTGCCATAAATCTGATCATAATCAAAGCGGGTCGCCAGGCGTGGATCAAGGAGCGTTTCATCGGTGTCAACACCATATACAATGCCCTGGTTTAGATCAGTAGCACGAATGCTCCAGGCTTTGCAGCAGAACATGATATTATGACTATCATGGACTTTGCTTAAATGATAAAAAGATCCAGGCTGCTTTGGGTAGGGCAGAACATCCGAGCGACCCTTGTGATGTATTTCAAGAAAGCCTTCTTCAATATCAATATTGGGAGTTCCGTACTCCCCCATCGTCCCCAACTTGACGAGATGGCATGTTGGGGCAAACTCTTTGATCGCATAGAGCACATTGAGCGTGCCAATGACGTTGTTGGCTTGAGTGAAGACAGCATGTTTGCGATCAATCATGGAATATGGGGCTGAACGCTGCTCCGCAAAATGGATCACCGCTTCCGGTTGAAATGTCTGGAATACAGAGGAAAGTACGTCGTATTCCATCGCATCGCCGATATACACGTCAATAGATCGTCCCGAAATATCTCTCCATACCTGTACTCGTTGCTGAAGAGTTTCAATGGGAACGAGACTATTAAATCCTCGTTCCAGATCGAAATATCTTCGTCTAAGATTATCAAAAATAGCAACCTCATGCCCTTTATCAGAAAAGTACAGAGCTTGCGGCCAGCCAAGGTATCCATCACCACCCAGGATTAGGATGCGCATATTTCCTCCGTGAATTCAGTTTATTAACCGTATTTAATATATTGCTCACGGATGTCTCTATGTTTCACAGTTTCTACTCTTAAACAAAGCGTCTATGAAATGTGGTGTTTGCACCAGACATCTACTGTCAATGGCACGAACAGGCATCATCAAAAGATGCATTCGATAAGCTTTTTGGGTAGGTATGTCAGAGATAGCGTAGGAGAGAAGCTAGGAGAGATTGGCCTGGTGTTGCATCCAGATATGTATTTGGTGTATGTTAAATCAGTCAGGTATTTTGTATATAAATAGTAGTGCCATGAATTTGAAGATACATTCATTCCTGACAACCTTTCCCATTTTGTCTTGAAGAGGGTTAGTTAGAAACACATGCAAACACAAACACCAGTAGAGAAAAAAACTTTTGTTACCCAGCAAACCAATCGCCTACCTTTCGCGCTCTTTTTAGCTATGGCGAGCGCCATCTTTCTAATAGACGCAGTCCTACCTTTACCAGGTCTACGCTTTCCCGATGCGGCTCTCGCCCGGTTTGATTCGTGGCTACTCCTCCCGAGCCGTATCCTTTTCCCTGGTCAGGTGGTCAATTCTTCATATCATGTCACTATTAGTGCCGCGGCATTGCCGTCTTTTATTGCGCTCAGTTGGGAACATTTTTTCTTTCTTTTCGCGTCGTTTCTGATACTATTTCTGCTTTACCTGCTGGCGCTTCGCGTCCTTCCCAGTCGTACTACGCATCGCTTCGTTCTCTACTCTACTCTATTATTGGGAGTACTCTTTGTGGTCACTCCAACGATCCCCTCACAGGATCTGTTTTCCTATATCGGCTATGCCCGTATGGAGGTGATCTATCATCTTAATCCTTTGACCACCGCGCCAACCGCTATTCAGACCGATCCTGTTTACCAGCACATCTACTGGGGACAACAACCCTCGGTGTATGGACCTACATGGATATTTGTGGTCAGCCTGCTACAATGGCTTGCAGTCGCCTTTGGCTTCAAGTCGGTTTGGGTCATGGTGTTCGCGCTCCGCCTCTTTAGCTTAGGATTGCATCTTTTTTCCACTCAGCTCATCTGGTTAATTAGTGGACGCCTCCAGCGCGTTCACAACATTATCTCGCCACGTCTGCGTATGCAGGCAACATTGGCGTTTGCCTGGAATCCCTTGCTGCTTTTTGAGTCTGGAGTCAATGCTCACAACGATATTATGATACTAGCTCTGGTTCTGCTTGCTTTCTGGTTGCTCGTTTCCGTTAGACGAGTAACACTTCAGGCAGGCATAGGAGCAACAGTAGTGTTTGCCCTGGCGACCTGCCTCAAAGTCAACTTTGCCTTGCTTGTGCCTGGTCTGTTGCTCTTTCTTTGGGTGCAGCAATCTAGTATTAGTCGGCGGGTAGTTACAGTGGTAACCGCTGTAGTCGCCTACGTAGGCACCATTGCTCTCCTCTATGTCCCGTTTTGGTTACAGGGGGGGAAAGCAATCTTCCATGTATTCCAAATTAATCCGGGGGATTATCGTGATATTAGCACGCTTTTTGAAGTCGTAAGCCGCCTCTACATCAGCATCAAAAATGCTCATGGTGCTCATATCGTGTCAGATATCAGTACAGGTTCATCAGTGGAGGTGTTTACCCATCAAATCAGTTTAACCCTTTTCGTCATTGTCTATGCGTATCTTTGCATACAGGCTCTCTATGCCTCACGGCGAACAACATATACGCTGTCTTCGGTTATCCGCTGGATGACGGTGATCTGGCTCCTCTATTGCGCTATCGGCTCCCCATGGTTCTGGCCCTGGTACATGATTACCTTCTTTGGTCTTTTTGCCCTTGTTGAAGCTACAAATCCTGAGAGCAGGGGTATTCCCTTCCTCTTCGGCGTACTGCGTCTGCCACTGGCAGTGCGTATTCTCGCCTTCAGTATTCTCTGTATTTATTGCTCAGTTGCGTGGGCACCTTTCGTGACTTTCCTTCCTGGTTTCCCTGATTTTCGTGTGGCGTACTTGCGAGGGCTGTGGGTATGGCTATTGCCACTATTGGCGCTTCACTGGCATCCTCATCTTCGCTCAGTACAACTGAACACGGTTTCTGCGAAAACGATTGCCAGCCAGGGTGTGGATCCGTAGTTTCGCCTCATCCACAAAGGTGTAGATGTCGTCCTGTACTTTTTGTTACTTCTGGCATATGTACATTCGTATTAGTATTCGTAAAGGTAGACGGGTTAGGTCTCTCACCAAGAAAGTCGATATATGAATATACATGTATGTTGAACCTGACTTTGCCTATCCCTCTCATCTTGTCATTTATGAGGAGCCCTTTTAAATAGAATGCAAACACAAACGCTTGTTGATAAAGATGCCGTGGAGAAAACGTCTCCCTCCATTCGGTGGCATTTCTTGCTGCCTTTTGTTTTGCTCTTGGGGATGATGTGTGCTATTTTTGTAGTGGATGCAGTCCTACCTTTACGAGGACTGGGATTTTCTGATGCCTTACTCACACACTTTGGTTCGTGGCCTCTTTTGCCAACACACTTGCTTTTTCCTAACCACGCAGTCTTTACCTTGCAGCCACCATCTGTTCGGGCAAGTATACCTGCGGCCTTTGCTCCACTAAGCAAAAGTGTACTCCCTTTCCTTTTCGTGGTTCTCCTGAGTATTTTTCTGCTCTACTTACTAGCTATTCGCTTCCTTCCGCGCTCTGTCACTCATCGCTTCATACTGGGCTCTACACTCCTCTTGGGATTGCTATACGCGCTTACTCCTGTTGTTACTTCACAGGATTTGTTTTTGTATATTGGCTATGCTCGCATGTCAGTAATCTATCATCTTAATCCTTTAGCGACCCCCCTAACCGCGATCCATGCTGATCCTGCTTATAGATACATATACTGGCTATGGAGCAAGCAGGCATCAATCTATGGTCCGACCTGGGCAATCGCGATTGGTGCGCTGCAATGGTTAGCACTCGTATTTGGCTTTAAGTCGGTTTCGACGATGGTATTGTTACTCCGTTTCTTCTGCCTGGGTATGCATCTCTGCTCTACCTACCTCATCTGGCTGATCAGCGGACGCCTCCAAAAAACTCATGGATTTATTTCACCGCGTTTACGCACTCAAGCGACGTTGGCGTTTGCCTGGAATCCCTTGCTACTTCTTGAGGCATGTGTGAATGCGCATAGTGATACAATGCTCCTGGTTTTCGTGCTACTCGCACTCTTGGTGCTTGTATCCACCAAACGGGTAACGCTGCAAGCTGGTGTAGGGGCCGCAGTGATGTTTGCCCTTGCAACTTGTCTCAAGGTTAACATTGCTTTGCTCGTGCCTGGTCTGCTGCTCTTCCTTTGGACGCAGCATCCCCGTGGCCGTCAGCGCCTGGTTGCTGTCACCGCCGCCCTTATCGCCTATGTGGGTACCACAGGCTTATTTTATGCTCTGTTCTGGCAGCATGGAGCTGTTTTACAAGTATTCCAGACCAATCCTGCCACCTATGGCTATGTAAATAGTCTCTTCGAGGTCGTGGGCCGCCTCTATATTGGTTTAAGGCTTGAACATGGCTATAGCACTGCCTTGAGTTCTGCTATGTCGCAGCGATACGCACTACTTTCCCACAAAGTTGGTAGTGTCCTTTTCATCGTTGTCTACGGCTGTCTCTGTGCTCAGGCGCTCTATGCTTCACGAAGAAAATACACACTTTCTCATCTCATTCGTTGGATGGTGGTAGTCTGGCTACTCTACTGCCTCATTGGTTCTCCGTGGTTCTGGCCGTGGTACCTGATTACCTTCTTTGGCCTCTTCTCCCTTATTGAAGCAACGAGTGTAGATAACACAGAGAAACACCACTCCTTCAACCTGTTACGTTTGCCACTCGCGGTCCGCCTACTCACCTTTAGCATGCTCAGTCTCTACTGCTTCAGCGCCTGGTGGCCTCTTCTAAAATTCGTCCCAGGTCTCCCTGGTTTCCATTGGTCATACTTTAGTGGGTTGTGGGTATGGCTCTTACCACTTTTGGCAGTCCGGTGGCATTCCATTCCACCATTGGTGCAACAATGGCGCGTCCTATATAAGCTCTTCCTCATGCGTATGAAGGTGAAGGTGCCAACCACTCAACAGGTATGACAGGTACTAATGAACAGTATCCTCATGCGAATGGTAAACCATAGGCTGAGGAACTTTTATGAAGTCCTCAGCCTATCATTGCTAATAAAGCCGGAACTCCTTACGCGCCGACCTCAAAGACACGGTTGCCCCAGTTGGCGAACTGATCCCCGTTGTTGGGAATATACTGGGTGGCGAACCAGATGTTATTGCTGTTCGGGTCAAGCTGACCAGCGGAGTAGTCGCCCCAACGACCAGCTCCCCCCACGCCAGTGAACCCATTATCAGGAGCCACACCAGCCCCCGCGATTTGAACGGAGCCGAAGTTTGCACTACCAGCACCCTTTACTGCATAGGCCGCGCTCAGGTAGGTATTGGGGCCGCCGAGCGAGAAGGTCATTGCGGTGGTGCCATCCGCACTCTGATTGATATGCGGATAGAGCAAGTATTCTCCTTGAACGCTTACATAGCCTTGCTGAGTTACACGGGTCGAGCCGCTGATCACCGCACCAGAAAGCTTTGGCGCGACCTGGAACCAGGCGACTCCATCACGCGTACCCGTATCACCAGGAATGGTAACGGAGGTGTTCAATGCACCTACGAGATGTCCATTGATGTACTCCACCTCTTGCATCGCGTCAAAGTCAGACTGTACGAGGCCAGTGGTGGCAGCATTCGAGTAACTGTTGAAGCCTGGAGGCGTCTGAGCATTGACAGGGAAGCCATAAGCCTCGCTAGCAATAACCGTTGACGAGAGGTTAGGCAAACCAATGCCTGTCGTAACCGCCTGCCGATTGGTCAGTGCCCAGACACCTAGACGATTGTCAAAGGTACTATTAGGGTCAAGCGAGTCCATGAAGTACTCGGCAGCCGGGTTGCCGTAGGAGATTGCTGGCTGAACATGATACGCAAGTTGACCAGCAATGCTCAGACTACCAAACCGGACATTGTTGGCAGGTTTAAGTGCCTCCAGTTGGGCCTTCGAGACAGCATAGATTTCCGCTCCGTTGCCATTGCCAGCACCAGTAATCGGAAATTCCTGAGCACTCACATACACGTTGTACTGGTCGATGCCGAATATGGGGTAATCAGGGAAACAAGGACAGCCAGCGCCAGTGGGATCGGTTGCATCGATTCTGTACACGGTCCATGGCGTGGTCGGATTACCCGAAGGATTTACCGCGATGTCGATATGTGATTCGCTTCCAGTCGTGAAGTTGATCTCTAGTATCGTTGCGAACCAGGTATTGGTAGCTTTGTCGTAGAAGGTTCGTGGGTCAGAGAGAAACGCGTTAGCTGGCTCAGCAAAGAAGGAAGTCGCACTGAACGGACCCGTAACTCCTGTACCATCAGTACGATAGATCGCCCCAGTTACGTTGACAATGTTGAAGACATATCCATTGCCAACACCAAGACCTTCATCTGGTGGCTCCAAGGGGGTGTTAGAAGCAGCAGCATTCTGCAGTTCGTTCACTCCATCAAAGCTATGTAGCAAGCGAGCAGCAGCAAGTCGGCTACTGTTTGTAACGGGCCTGCTCACGTTGTTTGGTCCCACTCCTTTTGCAATCGTGCGCAAAGGAGCAACCCTCGCAACTCGTTTCGACGCCTTACCTGGTGCCAGGTGCATTGGATCAGTCGTTCCTGCAACTTTGATCACTCCTGCCGTTCCCTTGAACGATGCAGCCGCGGCCGCGGCATGGACAGCGTGATTGCCCAGAGTGCTATAGGTGAAGAACGCACCTACCAGTGTGAGCAGAACAGTGAGCGAGAGGAGGGCACCCGCCCTTGAGTGAGAAGAGAAGCGCATAGGAAGTCGGCCTCGCTTTCAATAGTAGGGGAAACATTAACGACGAACTAACCTCACGTGTTTACCAACATAGAGATCAAAAAGGCTATCACGTTAATTATGATCGATAATACAGGATAAATGCAAGGGAAATTTGGTGTTTCTCTGGTTGAGAAACGGTGAAGCTTGCCAGAACATACCTCTGTATATCTATAACAGGCAATTCAACATTCGTTATATGACATCGAATAAAATGATGACAAAACCAGTCATTGCAGATCGTTGACGGTGAACCTTTGCAAATAAATATGTAGCCATAAGAGCATAGACCAAATTTGACATGCTCCATCTCCTCAATGTATCCTACCTTTACATTGCTTCACTTTATGAAGCAAGAACCATAACATATATACAGTTCCACAAGAGAGGGTTTTTGTTCAATGACACAGACGAGAGAGACAACGACTCCGACCAGCATCAATTTTCATTTCGATCCGCTTTGCCCCCTGGCATGGCGGACAGCATTATGGGTGCGCGAAGTACGCACCCAGCGCCCTATCGATATCCACTGGCGTTTATTTAGCCTTGAGATTGTGAACCGTAAAGAGGGTACGGAACCTGACTACATCGAGAATGGGTGGGCTGCACTGCGCACACTGGCATTAGCGCGTCGTCAGAACGGGAACGAGGCGCTAGAGAAGCTCTACGTAGTATTGGGGAATGCTCAACATGGACACAAGGAGAGCATTAGAGAACGCGCCGTTGTGGAAGCTTGCGCACAACAGGCAGGATTGGGAGAGGGATTTGTAGACAAAGCCCTGGCCGAAGAGAGCACGATACAAGACGTGCTAAACGATCACGAAGAGGCAGTGAAACGCTATCACGCCTTTGGTGTCCCAACTATTGCTTTTGAGGGATCAAATGTAGGCTATTATGGCCCGATCATTCACACCGTACCAAGAGGTGAGGAGGCAGGCGAGTTGTGGGATTATACTGCCTGGGCGCTGCGTCAATCGAACTTGTTCGAGTTGAAGCGCGACAGGGATCAGGTCCAATGGGGACCAGCGCCAGAGCAAATATAATCTGATCGGTAGTACAAATAAGAACAGGATAGATCGCACTCAGTGCGATCTATCCTGTTCTTATTTGTACTACCGATCAGATTATATTTAATGCTTTTTCAAAAAGCGTTCCATACGGACTAATGCCTCTTCGAGCTTATTATATGCTGTACAGTAGGCACAGCGAACGTATCCATCGCCAGCGGCACCGAACGAACTTCCGGGGACGACAGCAACCTGCTCTTCGAGAAGCAATTTTTCTACGAACTCTTCATCATCCATACCTGTATGTTTAATGGAAGGAAAGGCGTAGAAGGCACCACGCGGTTCGGAGCAAGGAAGTCCTATGCGATTCAGACCATCGACGAACATACGACCACGACGAGCGTAGTCATCATGCATCATCTGCACATCGCCTTCGCCGTGACGTAGCGCCTCTAGCGCGGCCTCCTGTGCAGCGGTACCCGCGCACATGATGGAGTACTGGTGTATTTTGAGCATGGCTTCCAGGATATGTACGGGAGCGGCGACATAACCAACACGCCACCCCGTCATGGCGTAGGCTTTAGAAAAGCCATCGAGGAGGAGAGTACGCTCCTGCATTCCAGGGAGCGAAGCGATACTGAGATGTTCGGTATCGTATACGAGGCGGCTATACACCTCGTCAGAGGCTACGATCAGGTCATGCTCTACGGCGAGTTTCGCGATGCCCTCTAGCTCAGTATGCGGGATAACGGCTCCGGTCGGGTTATTTGGATTACCGAGCAGGATCATTTTTGTGCGAGGAGTGATGGCAGCGGCAATATCCGCAGCGCGTATCGCAAAGTTGTATTGAGCATAAGTTGGAACGGGAACGGGAACGCCGCCAGCGAAAATAATGTCCGCTTCGTAAGCAACGTAGCCTGGGTCGGGTGAGATTACCTCGTCACCTGAGTCGATCAGTGTACGCATCGCCAGGTCTACACCCTCGCTGACACCAACCGTCACTAACAACTGGGTTCGAGGATCGTAGCTGACTCCATAGCGGCGTTGTAGCATTGCCGCGATCTCTTCTCGCAGTTCAAGCAGACCATAATTCGAGGTATAGCGGGTATGCCCTCGTTGAATAGAGTTGATACCCGCCTGACGAATATGTTCAGGCGTCACAAAATCCGGCTCACCGATACCCAGCGAAATTACATCTGGCATCGTATTGATAATATCGAAAAACTTGCGAATTCCCGAAGGCTTCACCTTGAGGACGCGCTGTGACAGCACCTCACGTTTGAGCGTATCCATAACTATTTTACTCCTCTTCCTTGCATTATCGAGAGGCAACTATGGCAACGAGCATTGTTGCGTGTCCCCGTTTCCTATGATAGCCTATATACAAGAGACAGCTTATTACGTCTCCAACCTCTCTTCTTCATGTATCTAGTCGAACTTTAACATAAACGAGGACTCGTTACAATGTACCAAAGTGTACCCTCTTCACCCTCTCAAGCAGTCCAATCGAAACGCCAGAAATATACAGTCTTAATCGACACCGATATTGGTGATGATATTGACGATGCATTAGCCCTTGCCCTCGCGCTCCATTCCCCAGAGATTGAGTTGAGAGGCGTCACAACAGTATTTGGCGATACACAACGACGCGCACAACTAACCTCCCATTTGCTACATGTCTTTGGGCATCAGGATATTCCCGTTGCTGTCGGAATAGGCACACCTCTTCAACCACGTCATCACCCTTCTGGTGTTCCCCAAGCGGCTGTACTTGGTGATAACACCTTTAATCCAGAAGCATTCAGCCCTCTCTCTGGTCCAGAATTGATCGTTCAGACGGCACTGAATCACGACGGACAGTTAACAGTGCTTTGTATTGGTCCCCTCACAAACGTTGCGCTGGCTCTTCTCATCGAACCACGTATCAATCTGGCTATAAGAAGTGTTGTAATGATGGGAGGATCGAGTGGAATTCCTCTTCCAGAATGGAATGTGCGCAACGATGTGCGGGCAACACAAATTGTGTTGAGTTCAGGGATACCGATGACCATGCTTGGTTTGAATGTAACGATACATTGTCAGCTTCGAGAGAAGGATATTAAGCAATTGCGTGATAATGGCTCAGAGCAGACGAAATTGTTATCCCAGCTGCTTACGATATGGCAAAAGCATCATCCATGCTGGCATCCACGATTACCTTATCTACACGATCCATTGACAATTGCGGCGTTATGCGTACCAGAATTGCTAAGGTTTAAGGATATGGAAGTTCGAGTGCTGGCACGTGGACCATTCAAGGGATATATGGTGCCGCGCGTGTTGGGCGGCTCATCGGTATACGCTGCTGTAGGAGTACGGGCAAAAGAGGCACGAGAATGGGTAATGCAGCGCTTGTTAAGGGAATAGGACCTGCGGGAGCGTGCTCCCGCAGGTCCTATTCCCTTAACAAGCGCTGCATTGGCTTTATACTCCAACGGATAGCCCCAACCCCCGCACCTTCTCGACAATCCCAGGCAGTGCTGATGCTACCACATCAACATCGGCTTCTGTGTTATCCTTGCCGAGTGTAAGGCGCAAGCTGCCGTGTGACCATTCTGGCGGTAGGCCCATTGCGACGAGAACGTGTGATGGGTCAACTGAACCAGAGGTACACGCGGAACCCGTGGAGGCAGCGATACCGAGCATGTCCAGGTTGAGCAGGATTGACTCGCCCTCGACACCCTCAAAACAGAAGCTGGCATTGTTGGGAAGTCGGTTGGTTGGATGGCCCGTGAGTCGGCTCCTGGGTATGGTTAAGACGCGCTCAATCAGGCGGTCACGCAATGCCTGGATGCGCGGTGTAACCTGGAACAACTCTTCTTGTGCCAGGCGCAGTGCCGTTGCAGTACCGACGATACCCGCGACATTCTCGGTACCTGCTCGTCGTCCGCGTTCCTGCGAACCGCCCTGAAGCTGTGGCAGGATACGTATGCCTTGACGCGTATAAAGAATACCCATGCCCTTTGGCCCATAGAACTTGTGGGCAGAGAGTGAGAGCATATCGACATTGAGGGCAACGACATCCAGGGGTACGGCACCACCAGCCTGTACAGCATCGACATGAAAAGGAACTTTTTGGGCGCGACAGATACGCCCGATCTCCGCTATTGGTTCAATCGTGCCGACCTCGTTATTGGCGTACATGATGGAGACCAGCACTGTCTGATCGGTGATAGCGCGTCCAACATCGTCGGGGTCAATGCGTGCGTACTCATCAACGGGCAGATAGGTTGTTTTGAAGCCAAAGCGTTCCAGGTACTGACAGGTGTGCAGCACGGCATGGTGCTCGATTGACGAGGTGATGAGATGGTTGCCCTTTTTCTGCGCGGCGTAGGCCATGCCCTTGATGGCAAGATTATCGCTTTCGGAGCCACAGCCAACAAAGGCGATTTCGGTAGGGCGAGCGTGCAGCAGCTCGGCCACCTGTTCTCGTGAACGATCAATCGCTTGCATGGCGTGACGACCCAGTGTGTAAATGCTACTCGCGTTGCCATACTCGGTCGTAAAGTAAGGGATCATCGCATCCAGCACACGCGGGTCAAGCGCGGTAGTGGCTGCATGGTCGAGATAAATGATACGCTCTGACATAATGTTCTGTTTCTGCTTGTATATTGAACACTTTGCTACAATTCAGGCGATAGTCTGTCTTATCGTCTTTTACTACCCAAATTATACCACAAAGGTGTATGTTTGACACTTACTAAACTAGTATAGTTGGCATTCTTCCGCGACAAACAATACATGTTACCCTCTGTAGGGGTCTCATTCATTACACCCTCGTTTGGGTCCTGAAGCGCTTCCAGGGTACAATGAATGAGACCCCCACAGTGGGGAGCATCCTGCTGATGAGATCAGAGAGTTCCCCAATTGTAGGTTGTATCAGGTTTCGCATTTGGCGACTGAAAGGCCAACGTGATCAATGTGTGAGGCGCGAGAAGAATATTGCGGAAATTACCATTATATGGCTTCCCATTGACATAGACAACCCAGCCGTCAGTTTGGTTCAACTCAGGTGGATACTGCAACTGCTGGAACTGTTTTCCCCAGACATCAAAGAAATTTCCGAGCGTGAATTGGCGGTTCTGCGGCGACTCCACATGTATTACGCCAGTAGTATCGTGAGTGTGTAGCCAGTAGAGACAGCTATTATCCGATTCAATACCAATGTTTGCAGGAAGTGGCACACTTTGACCATTAATATAGATAGCAAGATGAGAGTGAGTATGCAGAAGATTTTGCTCCTGCTGGTCACACCCCACACCATTTACTGTTGCACCGGGTTGAGTGCTATCAGCAGTACTACTTGTTGACGCTTGCTTTTGCGCAGGTGCGGCAACTATATAATAGTACGCAGTTGCTCCAATAGCGAGTACAAGAGCAGCGACAACGCCGATAATGACGAAACGCCGTGTTCGTGCCGCACGTCGGCGTGCTTCTTCCTGGCGTCGCTGCTCCTCTCGACGCCGCTCCTGCTTCGTTTGCTGCCTGGTTATTTGTTTGCTCATTTATATATTATCCCAGAACTCTAGTGTGTCTCTTCAGCTTTTTTCTTCTTGAAAAAGCCTTCGTTCATGCTACCAGTACGGTAGCCCAATAGATCAACGGTGACATATGCATAGCCTATCTTGCGCAGGCCATCCGTCACGGTTCGGCTCATCTCTTCCTCGATCAGACGTGGCAGCTCTGACCGTTCAACCTCTATACGTGCGATCTTGTCATGATGTCGCACACGCAACTGGCGAAAACCGAGTTCGCGCAGCAATTTTTCTGCTTTATAGATCATTTGAAGCGAGGCAACGTCTACCTTACTGCCATACGGGATACGTGAAGAAAAACAGGCCATCGCGGGTTTATCCCATACAGGAACGCCGAGCATACGCGCCACGGCTCGAATCTCGCGCTTCCCCATCCCTGCTTCTTTTAATGGACCACGCACACCAAACTCGCGTGCCGCACGCTGTCCTGGTCGAAAGTCGCCATCGTCATCTTTATTGATACCATAGGCCATATAGCACACATTGTGCTGCTTCGCTAGTGGTTCTAACTGAGTAAACAGTTCAGTTTTACAAAAGTAACAACGGTTCATAGTATTCGTCACATAGCGTTCATCTTCAAGCTCATGAGTCTGAAGCGCGATAAGCGCAATGCCCATCTGCTCGGCGGTAGCAATCGCCTCTTCAGTCTCTTCGGGCGCGTAAGCTTCCGAGGATGCAATAGCTCCGATGGCTCGTTCACCCAGCACATCATGAGCTACTTTGAGCAGGAGTGCGCTATCGACCCCACCAGAGTAGGCGATCAGGACCGATCCCATTTCACGCAGAATATTCTGCAAATGCTCATATTTTGCCTGTGTCTCAGCATCTAACGCCTCAACATTACTAACCTGTGGGGTATCTAACATTTTTGTTCTCTCCTGATAAGGTGTACGATGTACTGGCACTCTGGTTACATTGTCGCTTTGTACAGGCACCGACACGACACCAAACATTATTATATCATCAGTGTGTAGTATTTTTAGAAGGATTGAAGGACCCATCAAATACATAATAAACTCTAAACATGTATCAAAATATTTCAAGGAGGCATATAGATGTCCACCTCTACCGCCGCCATTATATTAGCGGCAGGCAGTTCTAGCCGCATGGGTGCAGGACGCCACAAATTGCTGTTACCACTTGGAGAGCACTCTGTGCTGGCACATGTTATCGCTGCGACTCTTGCATCGCAGGCACGCCCCATTGTAGTTGTCCTGGGACATCAAATGTCCCAGGTACGCGAGAGCATCAACGCGTACACAGCAGATTCAGCTATTACTATCGTCGAAAACCCTGAATACCAACAAGGTATGAGCACATCTCTTCGCGTTGGCATACAGGCGCTCATCTCATCACCCCGTTCTGTTAATGGAGCGTTGATCATACTCGGTGATCAACCCCTGATGACTGCACACATTCTCGACAGGCTCATAACCACGAAGCAGAGTACAGGTAAACGCATCGTTGCCTCGTTTTACAATGGCAAGCGAGGCAGTCCAACGCTCTTTGATGCCTGCTTCTTTCCCGAACTCTTAGAAATGACAGGTGACGAGGGAGGTCGTAAGGTGCTTGAGCGTCATCAGCAGGAGATGGCAAGCGTAGAGTTCAAAGATGAGACAGCAGACTACGATGTAGACACCTGGGAAGCGTATCAACAGGTGGTGGCAGCCTGGGAACAAGAACACGTGGAAAGCGAGAATAGCAAACATGGATAAACAATATGACCTCCTGTCAGTATATACCACTAATGCAGAAGATATATTTCTCTGCAACTCGACAAACAGGCCGACGTATTGATGATAACAAAGCGACTGCGAAGAATAGCCCTGCGAAGAGCAGCGCATTTTTGATGGGAGTACAATGTGCAACGCCGCTACCCAGGCAAGCGAGGCTCCATGCCAGACGATATGCCAACTGCTGTAAAACCCACCCGCTATAGAATATGGCGTCTACTAAATTTTGCCAGACCTTATTGGTGGCAGCTAACAGGTCTTACGCTGATGACTATTCTCACAAGCTCGCTGTCACTGGGTTATCCTGCATTCACGGGCAAGATTATTGATAGTGTTATCGAAAAGAATACTGATGCGCTGCATAGCATTATCTTCTTCCTGATTGGCCTTGCTCTTGCGCAGGCGGTAATAGGTTTCATACAGAGTTTCTGGACTACAATCATTGGTGAGAGGGTACTGCTTGATCTACGCACAAAAGTCTATGCTCATCTTCAACAGCTCCCGCTTAGCTTTTTTCAAGAAAACCGTACGGGTGAACTACTGAGCCGCCTCACAAATGACGTTAGCCTTGTACGCGGAACCATTACTGGTGATCTCATTAGCCTTGCTCAAAATCTGATAACATTATTGCTCGGCATTGTTATTGTTGTTTCAGGACCTGACATGCTGCTCGCCCAGGCTAACCAGTTTAACTTGCACTTACCAGCGTCCCACTCAACCGCAAGTTTTGGACCGACGCTGCTGATTATTGCGATAGTATTGGTACCAATCTTCATTCTGCCCTTCTTCACAAGCAGATACCTACGGCGGTACGTAAAGAGAGAGCTGGCAACACTCAGCGAGGCAACCGCCGCGTCAGAGGAGGCCATCAGCAACGCAAAGGTGGTCAAGGCTTTTACGCGTGAAGACTATGAAACGAATCGGTATACCACGCTTGCATGGCGACAATTTGGCATAACGATGAAACGGGCACGTCTGGGCTCTGGCATACAAGCGGCAACAACGCTGCTTGGCTTGAGTGGCATGGCTGCATTTCTCTGGTACGGCGGTACAGCAGTTCTCAACGGAAGCCTTACCATAGGCACATTGACCACAATAGTTATTTATCTTGCTGTCCTGACAAGACCATTTATTGCGTTGAGCAACCTATATGGTCAATTTCAGATAGCTCTTGGAGCGGCAGAGCGTATTTTCGATCTTCTGGACACGCCAATAACACTTACCGATGAGCCGGATGCCACTCCTCTACCACCAGTACAGGGAAGTTTAGGCTTCGAGCAGGTCTACTTTGGCTACAACGAAGAGACGCAGGTGTTACATGGTGTCTCTTTCGAGGCTGAGCGTGGTCAGGTCGTGGCGCTGGTCGGGCCAAGCGGTGCAGGTAAGACGACCATTGCGAACCTTATTCCTCGCTTCTTCGATGTGCAAAGTGGTCGGATCACACTTGATGACTACGATATACGCCGTGTACAGGTGAAAAGCCTGCGCGAACAGATCGGTATTGTGCTCCAGGAGCCAGTGCTTTTCGGGACAACTATCCGTGAGAATATTGCCTATGGGCGGCTAGATGCGACACAGGAAGAGATAGAAGCGGTCGCGCGTTCAGCAAATGCTCACGAATTCATAGAGAAGTTATCCCAGGGCTACGATACGCTCGTAGGCGAACGAGGTGTGAAGCTATCGGGTGGGCAGAGACAACGTGTCGCCATTGCCCGCGCCTTGCTCCGCAATCCACGCATTTTGATACTCGACGAGGCGACCAGCTCACTTGATAACGAGAGTGAGAGCCTTGTTCAAGAGGCCCTTGATCGGCTCATGTATGATCGCACTACCATCGTGATCGCGCACAGACTGACTACTATACAGAATGCGGATAAGATCGTTGTCATTGAGCAGGGGCATATTATTGAGCAGGGAAATCATGAGGAGTTGCTTGCACAGCGAGGCGCGTATTACCGACTCTACACCCGTAAGTTTCAGGAGGAGGTGAAACAAGTGTAACAAGGCAGTAGGGCAGTTGCAACCTACAAGTCGCGGTGCTGAAAACGCCACGCGGCAAAAGCAAGTAGAGCAAGACTATAGAACACCGCCCAAACGAGCAAAGCTGACGCTACTGGGACGGTCGAGGTGAAAGGTGTATTCGCGCTGTGAGCCGCTTGCAGTAGATCAATGGCACCCGATGTGAGATAGAATGAACTACCGTGCCAGAGGGCATCAGTGGGCATAATCAGGTTGATAATGGTCGTGATATTCTGTACCGTATCCTTTTGCGTGGGTGCGACAAATGGGGTGATGAGTTGCACGAAACTTGAGATTTGCGCGCCGATAAAAAGTATTAGCGCAATAGCACCATTTACTATCGTTGACACGAGCGCGCTACCGAGAGTTGTAATGCCTAACAGCACGAAAACAACCAGTTCGAGTACACCTAGCGCATTTAACGCATCTAAGGGCCAGTAGCCAGTTTTCCAATAAATCACTCCCAGGAAGACAAGAAATAAGAGCGCTGTATAGATACTCAAAAGAAGTGCATAACAGAGCCATTTTCCAAAGACAATTTCGAAGCGGCGTAGTGGCTTGGGTACAATGATGGCGAAGGTGCCAGCCTCAATTTCGCCAGAGATCATGTTCGTTGTGAGCAGTATAGTCAGTATACTGCTTAACAGGTAGACTAACCATATTGCAGGTAGAGTCATGAAGGCACCAATCCCCAGAAGAAACACCTGAAAATCAATGCCATCAGGAGCACGGCTGCTATCAACGACGAGGCTGAAGAGGAGAGTGAAGGCTCCTAGCAGTATAATGCTCAGAAGTACCACCGCGAGAAAGAGGCGACGACGCATTGCCTCTTGAAACGTGAAGCGAGTAATCAACAACATACCCATGTTATGCCCTCTATTCTTCTATCCTTCATAGCGTGACATATCGATAGTGCGCAAAAAGAGATGCTCCAATGAACGACGACGCGGTGCCAATGAGTAAAGGCGTAGACCACAGGTGTGCACAACAGCAGCAACATCAGCCGCCGCCTCCTCATCCTGCACCTCAACGAGCAGATGACATGGGTCGTCTTGATCTTCCTGTACAGAAAGGGCGACAGCACCAAGCTTATTCAATACTGCCTTGTTGACAGCGTTAACATGCACATCCAGAGTTAGCGGTTCATCAAAGAGAGATTGAGGCGGGCCAACTTTCAAGATGCACCCCTTATCAATAATTGCTACGCGGTCACAGATCGCCTCGACATCGGCGAGTTGGTGCGAGTTGAGAAAGATGCTAACGCCTTCCGCCTTCAAGCCAAGCAGGATGTTCCGCATATCACGTTGCCCAACGGGGTCAAGGCCAGACACGGGTTCGTCTAGGATAATTAAATCTGGTTGATTTAGCAATGCCTGGGCAAGTCCGATACGCTGCAACATTCCCTTCGAGAATGTTCCTAGCTTCTGCTTTTCTCGTCCAGTTAATCCGACCAATGCCAACACCTCTTTACAGCGCTTTTGCAAAGCGGCTCCACGTAGTCCGTACAGCCGACCGTGAAATTCCAGGAACTCTTGCGCCCGCAGCCAGCGATGGAAGGTAGGAAGCTCAGGTAAATACCCCAGGTGCCGCCGTATGTTCAGGTCGTTCACGGGTTGTCCCAGGACACGAACAGTTCCCTGCGTCTGCGCAACCAGTCCGATGATAATTTTTACAATGGTACTCTTACCCGCCCCATTTGGGCCGAGAAAGCCAAAAGCCTCGCCACGGTAGGTGACAAAGCTCACGTTGTCTACGGCGACAAGATGATGATAGACCTTATATAAACCATCCACCTCGATGGCAGGCGTTCGGTGGTCTACAACCATGAATCGTGTGTCCTCCTGGTGAATACTAGTAGTCACTTTTTGAGAGAAACATGATGTATTGCCATGCTGCCGTAGCAGCATGGCAATACATCATGTTTCTCTAATAGCTAAGCGAATTGGCAGTATCCAGGATTTGTGTCCTATCACTCGTGTTTGTCACAATCACGTAGACGATGCCCTGTGCTTGCCAGATTACCCCACCGTACTTCACCGAGTTATCTGTCAACAGTACTCCTGATGCTCCATTGAGCGTGACTTGTTGTGCGTTTGTCTCTGATGACGGCAGAGGCAGAGGTATTGTGCCTGTACTCAGATCAACATGTTGCCAAAGGTCATATACATTTGAGGGCAGATGTGGCAGAGAGAGCATAAACCTTCGCAAGTCGTTCAATGAGTTTGGCCTGGCTCCCTGTACAATTGGACTGGGAACTTCTGCCACTACAAGCTGTTTTTGCCCTTTACATGTGTTGTTGGAAGCACTATCCTTCTGACAGCCACTAGCATAGAGCATCGAAACACCAGAAGCAACCTTGATGGTGTAGACCTCCCCATTGAGTTGCGCAGGAATCCTGACGTTATCATCTCCGATCTGCTTCATGTATGCCCGTGCCTTGGTCGCATCGAAGGTGAAGGTCGCTTGACCACCATCAAAGATGTCAAACCGTGGCGCATTGCCCACTCCTGCCGGGAGATGCGTAGGCAACCGGAGTGGGAAATGCGTATACTGCTCTACCTGTGCCTTCGCAGCATGAGATAGATGTGTTATCCTGGTTTGTGGTATCTGTACATTCCCAAAACTCGCGAGGTCTTTGAATAAGTCCTGCTGACTCTGACTTACATCAAGTCTCACAGGCTGGAACTGTTGCACTCGAAATAGTGCCAGGAACTGATTCGCAAGAACTCCCGCATTTGGCAATACCAGTAAGGCAATCAATGCGGCGGCTACAGCTGCCGTCAACCAGCGATAACGGTGTTGACGCCTCTTGAATTGAAGAGGCTGTTTTCCATCTCGTACTGACAATGGCACTATCTGAACCACCTTGTGATCGTTCTCGGCATTAATTCTTGCTTGCAAGGTAGAGAACGCCTTCATTGGTTCTGGCATCGCATTGGCGGGAGGATTTAAGGCAGAGAGCAAGCCGTATATCTCCTGACCGCTACTATTCGCAGCACGCTCATCTGCTGTACAATCGGCACAGCCAACCAGATGGGCTATTGCTTGTACATTTTCGTCGGCAGTCAATTCTCCGTCACGTAGACCCACCAGCTCACCTCTATCGAGACACTGATCATTCTGCTCGTGATGCTGTAGTTCGTTCATGATATCTCCTTCGAAATTCGTGCTCCGCTCGTGCCAATAGTGAGCCAACAGAAGCTGGAGCGACTCCTGTCGCCTGTGCAATCTCCGCGTAACTCAAGCCGATACTACGCAGCAAGAGATAGGTTTGCTGCCGTTCAGGAAGCTCTGCCAGGATAGTCCGTATAAACTCCGTCTGCTCAACAGCAAGCACACGCTGCTCTGGATTGTGTTCTACCATTTCTCCTGGTTGCGTCCTATCTCCAGCTCGCTCTTCATGATGCGTGCGCCGTTGCCGAGCACGTAGGGCGTTCAAGCTCAGATTGGTTGCGACCCGACACAACCACGCGCGCTGTTCTCCCTCTGTCGTAGCATGAGGAGGCATGCGATAGAAACGCAGAAATACCTCTTGCGCGACATCGTCTGCTTCGTCGCTCCGTCCTGTACAGCGATATGCAAGCTGATATACCAGGGAGTAGTACCGTGTAAAAATGGCCTCAAATGTCTCCTCATGAGTCGGCATGACGAGAGACCCATTCCTTCTATTTGATGACATGCATTTCTTTTCCTTCATCAACCCGAAACAGTGCTATAGCAGGTACGTACTCTGTCAATGTGTATATAAGACACCGCTTACGTTGAGTTTGTGACAGTTGTGTAGGGGCGCGATTGATCGCGCCCCTCATCCGTGTGGAAACGGCGATGGGAGCGCGATTGATCGCGCCCCTACTGTAGGGGCTTCACCAGTGAGACTATTTCCTGGTGAATCTGCTCCGGTGATTGTGAGGCATCAACCACTTTAATGCGTTCAGGATAGGTCCGTGCGAGCGTGAGGAATGCCTGCCGCAGTTGTTGGTGAAATAGTTCTGTTTCGGTATCGAAACGGGTTCGTTGCTCACGGAGGCCGTTTTGGTCATGGGCCACATCGGTACGCATCTGTACCTGTTTGGGGTCGAGATCGAGCAGAATAGTTAGATCGGGAACATGATCTTGCGTCGCTATCATCGAGAGTCGCTCCACGAGTTCGGCACCGACGCCACGCGCTACACCTTGATAGGCAATGCTGGAATCGAAGCAGCGATCAGTGAGCACAAGTGTTCCCTCTTGAAGAGCAGGAAGTATCAAGGTGGCAAAATGCTGTGCGCGATCAGCTTGAAATAAAAATGCTTCCGCGAGGGGCGTGATAACAATTTCAGGATGACTGAACAGAATTCGGCGTATCTCGATGCCAAGCGGCGTGCCGCCAGGCTCACGGGTATGAATATAGGCAATGCCACGCGACTCTAACCATTGTTCTAGCAGTTTCATCTGCGTGGTCTTGCCTGCACCGTCAAGCCCCTCGAATGAGATCAAACGCCCCTTGCTCACGCCCTGCACTCCTATCGCTGCCGATCTGTACGGTACTCGTCATAGTCCCAGTCGAACTGCGGCTTAGGAAGCATATCTTCAGGAGTCCAATCGGAATTCAGTTTCCCGTATTTGCCACGATACTCTTTGAGCGTCTCGCCAATAAACTCGAAGGTAAGCTGGCATATGCGGAAGCCGACAGGAGCCCAGATTGTCGTTTGTGTGTGGTTGCTTATTTCCATCGTCCAGCGACTGATGTAGCCAACATCTCCGACACCGGCGCAGCGACACACAGAGAGACCCGAACGAGCCACGGTGCTGCGCGAGTACATCTTGGCAAGGTAGCCATTGTGACCACCAATCACCTCTTGCGTGTGAGCGAGGATGGTTGTACCTGGACGAATGGCGATTTTACCGCTATGTGCCTTGCGAGGCTGGCCCCAGTAGTGACGGATTTCTTCAGGATTGTCCAGGTGCATCACCTCGACGTTTGCGTCACCCTGAAAATAGTAATCGCCTAGACGACAATCATATGAGTTCGTTCCCAGTTGGCGACGGTCGAACGGCTCGATGACGATGTTCCCGTTTTCCATCTCTTCCACAATACGTTTATCGGATAATAACATGTTTATGTAGTCTCCTCGTTGCAAGGTTTCTCATCATATCTGATGACAGACGGTTAATAATCCAACGTAACCCTTATTATAGCGTGTCTGCACAATAGAGCTTCTGTGTGACACTAGAAACAACGTGGAATGAGCAAAAAGTAATGTGAGTAAAACCTTCCATTCGTCTAAGCGGATGCATCAAGTTCCTTGATAAGGGAAGAAACAATCTCGTCGGGGTTGCTGCTGAATAGCACCCGGCTATCGGATTTTTTCCGTAGCTTTGCAAACCATTCAGGTAATTCATCAGCAAGACCCCCCGTTCCAGTCAAGACGCCAACGGGTTTTCCTTCATAAAGCAGATTCGTAAACTCATTCATCGTTCCCCACCCGCCAGAAATGAGAATTCCTGCATCAGCAGTAATCGTTGAAATTGCATTTCTGTATTTGAGCCTTGCATTCCAATCTCGTGCAGCTGGAAGTTTTTCAGGTAAGAAGAAGAGTTGGTTATACTGTTGGGGAACGTAGAAGAGTTTGTTGTAGAGAGTGATATCATCATGCGGGTAGGCGCTCTTTTGCTCTTCTTCATTGAGTGCAGGAGAAAAGCCCCATACTTCTGCTCCGTTCTGCTTTGCTGCGAGGGCTACCGCGTATGGCATTCCACTACATGCTCCAGTGATGACGATACTATTTTTCTGAGCAAGTTCCGCTCCTAATTCCTGCGCTAGATGTACAGCATGCTCGCCTTCTGTGACGTTCGAGCCAAACACTCCTATTTTGTACTTCACTATGTGCATCATGTGCATCCTTTCAATTTGTTTTCCCTATGTTCCTTTGAGAATGTTACCATTTTCTCTTCATGATATACTAACTGCAAAAGAAACGAGAAGGAGACCTTTATTGCTTCATCTCCTTCAGGAGGTTTTTTAAATGGTAGCCCAAAGAGAACCGCGGCTCCTGACCGTAGACGAGTGGCGCGAGCTAGAGCAGAGCAGCCGTGATGCTAAGCATGAGTACATTGATGGACGAGTCTACCTCATGTCAGGGGGAACTGCCAACCATGCCCGCATCGGCAGCAACGTGGTAAGAGCACTTGAGGACGCACTTGGTGATAGTCCATGCAACGTCTACAACTCAGACCTTAGTGTGCGACTTTCAGACACACGCTACACCTACCCCGATGCATCCGTGACGTGCGATGAGCGCGACCAGGGAGACATCGACACAGTGCAATCCCCACGTCTTATTGTTGAGGTGCTCTCGGACTCAACAGAAGCCTACAACCGGGGCAAAAAGTTTGCTCTCTACCGCCAGTGCCCAACCATCGAAGAGTATGTCCTCATCGCTACCGAGCACCAATCTGTTGAAGTGTTCCACCGCACACCCGAGGGATGGACAGCCTATCATGCCCGCGTCTACGGACCAGGAGATACCGTAGAACTTACAAGCATTGGCATCCAGTTCCCTCTCGCCGCACTCTACAGGCGTACTACAGTGAAAGAGTCGCTAGACGACCAGGATGGGCCGCAAGTGTAAAAACTGTTGAGCATCGGGAGCAGCTAACCTCAACTTGGCTGTGTTGCAAAGAACCTTAGCGGGAGGCACTAGACCTGACGTGATCTTCTCGTACCATCAAGTTGCTCTTTATTTAAGAATACTAACGCAGTATAACATTTTTAATAAATATTAAAGTGCCTCTTCTAGTTCTTCAGCATCCTCCTCAACAGGAAGAGTCCGCACGGCATCGACCTCAATCCACATACGATCTATCAGATATCGCGCCTCGCTCTCGTCGGTCAATGCGCTTTGAAAGGCGAAGAAGGCGCGATCATCGCTGTGGCGGTGTATCCAGCGGCTGATGATATTAATCTGGTCTACTTCTGCCTTGCCTACGATGCTGGGTGCATCTCCCAATTTGTCAGCGATCATCAGTAGTTCGTGCACGGTATTCTTCATTGCTTGCGGCTCATGTGGGATACTGCGTTGTTCCACAAGGCGACCATGACGGATGAGAAATATTTCGTTACACTCCTCGGTTGCAGATGGATACACGATGAACAGATTGTTGGCTTCAACGGCACCCGTGATGAGGCGTTGCCCAATCAGCACCTCGTCAGCGCTGCGGATGGCGTCGCGGAACCACGCGGCACGTTCAAAATTCAGGTTGTGCGCGGCCTCATGCATCTGGCGACACAGGCGTTCAAGCAGATCTTCACGTTCACCACCCAGGAAGGCACACACCTGGTCGATAACCTTGTTGTAATCCTCAGTATCTACACCGCCTTTACAAGGACCAGAGCAGCGATCAAGGTGCAAGCGCAAACAGGGGGCGGAGGGTTTGGCATGTGGCGGGAGGGCACGAATGCAGGTTCGCACAGGAAAGACTTTCTGCACCAGTTCGATGGTGAGATCAACGACGCGTCTACTACGGAATGGACCAAAATACCGCGCACCGTCAGCGGCTACCTCTTTGCTAGAGTAAACTCTGGGAAAGGGATGCTGCACATCTATCTTGATAAACGGGTATAGTTCATAGTTGCGTAACTGCACGTTGTAGGCAGGCTGTAACTCTTTGATCAGTTGCGACTCTTTTAAAAGAGCCTCAAGCTCAGAACCTAATACAATAGTTTCGATCTCTTTGACGTTTTGTAACAGACCATCCATCTTACGTGTATAGCCGAGGGGATGGCTATAGTAAGAAGCCAGGCGGTTTTTGAGGCACTTGGCCTTGCCAACATAGATCACCTGATCGTTGACATCCTTCATCAGGTAAACTCCAGGCTTATTGGGAAAGCTGCGTTTCCAGACCGGATTGAGGAAGAGGCTTCCCGTTGGACGCGTGGAAGGCAATGATGAAGACGCAAGCTTACCGTCAGCACGCCACCGCTCGTCCTTCCCAGATGGCGCGATTTGTGTGATATCACCGCTCCATGCAACAGGCAATTGCAGACGGCGGCGCAGTTGTCCAAAAGTGTGTATATTTTGTTGTCGCGCCAGTTCCAGGATACGCAGGAATACGGCAGCGGTTACAGAGGCATCACCGAGCGCTCGGTGACGGTTGGACGCGGGAATGTTCAGGTGGCTGGCGACCAGATCGAGCTTGAAGCGTTTGAGACTGGGACAGAAACGCCGAGCGAGCGGGATGGTATCGAGTCCATCGGGAGGAAAGGCGCGACCGAGGAGTTGCGCTTCATAGGCGAGAAAACCGATATCGAAGCCAACGTTGTGTCCGACAATAATGGCTCCATCGATGAATTGTATAAAATCAGGCATCACCTCTTTAGCAGTTGGCGCATCGCGAACCATCTCCGGAGTGATGCCTGTGAATTGCGTGATGAAGGGTGGGATACGCCGACAAGGGTTGACGAGGCTCTGAAATGAGTCAACGGCCTCACCGCCACACAGACGCACACCTGCAATCTCGATCACACGATCAGGGCCGGGGCGCAGTCCTGTCGTCTCAACATCAAGCACGACGAACTCAACGTCGCCAAGCAGTTGTTGTGTACTGTGCCATGCAGAGAGGGACCATTGCAGAGCGCTGCCCACACCGATCTCGCCTGCCTCCTCAAAGAGCGAAGAGCTTCTCAACACCTGCCGCAGCAGCAGGGTCCAGAGGCCGTGTTTGCCTGTATTGCCATGAGCACCAAAGAGGTGCTGTATGAGCGTTTCTTCCGATGTGGGCTGACCAAGACTCTCTAGCAAATCGTGGGCGCGTCGCAGCAGTGTACTCCGCTGTGGGCTACCTTCCTCCTGCACCATCGCAAAATTTCCCCTCTGTGCTCGCAGAAAAAATAATTAGATCATGTGTACGAGAATAACATGGATGAAGAGGTTTTGACAAGGCAACCGGATTTTTGTATACCCATAGGAATGGTAATATGTTACTATAACCCGGTACAACAAAGATCAGCACACGAGGAGCAAAGATATGGCAGAACAAGATGATCTCCCAGTAGAAGAGTCGGAGCAAGAAGACTTCCGAGAAAAGCCAGTCGTGTACGCAATTCCCGACATGGAGGATGCCATCGTTCGCGCCGACATCGTCTACAAGACTGTTGATTCTGGCGACCTATTGATGGACGTATACTATCCTTCCGACTATGAGGGAGAGACACGACTACCAGCTGTCATTTACGTGCATGGAGATGGGCCGCCTGAGTTTCTCAAAAACGCAAAGGATTGGGCAGGCTACGTCTCATGGGGCCAACTCGCTGCGGCATCAGGACTGATTGGAGTTACGTTTAACCATCGCTCATCAGAGATGCTTACTATGCTATACGAGGCCGCAAGAGATGTTGACGATCTCATTCAATATGTACGCGACAACAGCAAATCTCTGGGGATTGATGCGGACGCGTTGTGCATCTGGACCTGTTCAGCTGGATCACCCTTCGGTCTACGAACTGCGTTACGTAAAGAAGCCACGTATGTACGTTGCGCTGTTTCTTACTATGGAGTCGCGGACTTAAAAGCCTTCTACGAGGACGATAGCTTCCCCGAAGGCTCAGAAGAGCGAAAAGCATACGAGGATATGCTGCCTCCACTATCTGAAGAAGTCTTCGATGAGTTTTCCGCGCCGACTCGCCTGAGCCAGAGAACAAATGAAATTCTACCTCTGTTAATCGTTCGTGCCGGTCTCGATTCTCCCGAATTGAACAAATCAATTGATCGACTCGTAGCGGCTGCGGTTGCTAAGAATGTAAGCCTCGATTTCATGAACCATGCTACAGGTCGTCATGCCTTTGACATCCTTGACGATAACGCACGCTCATATGAGATCATTCGGACGACGCTGGATTTCATGAAGACGCATTTGACGAGATGAAATTCCAAATTCACTCACGAAAGCGAGGCTTAAAACTTGTATACAGAAACTGGCAATATCACGCCTACCCCACCTTTCGACTTTGCTAAGTCGCTTAACTTCCTCGGTTCCTTTCCAGCAACACAAGGCGAACAAATCGTCACATCACAAGCACTTACCAAGGCAGTCTATAGCCAGGGACAAATTGTTGCTTTTCAACTTACATCTACTGGTACCAGTGATGCGCCTCAACTGGAATACACGCTCTTCTCACATCAACCAATAAATGACGAAGTAAAGAGTGTCGTTATTGGCCGAATAGATTTCTTTTTGAGCCTGAATGATGACCTGCGACCTTTCTACCAGATTGGACGCGAAGATAGTAATTTTGCGCCAATCGTTGAGGAGCTATACGGCTATCACCAGGTCAAGTTTTCGACGACATTTGAGAATGCGTGTTGGGCTGTGTTGACGCAGCGCAATCCTCGGAATATGGCTCAAAGAATGAAGCAAAGTATCATAGAAACTTACGGAGGCAGTATTGACATACAAGGGAAAAGCTATTGGGCATTTCCTGAAGCGGTTCGACTGGTCCATGTAAGCGAAGGTGAACTTTTAGCGGTAGTTCGCAATGCACGCAAGGCCGAATACCTGGTTGCAGTCATCAAAGCGTTCAACGAGGTGGACGAGCAATTTCTGAGAACGGGGGATTACTATGAGGTAGAGACGTGGCTACGCAGCATTCGCGGCTTCGGCGAGTGGTCAGCATCGTTTGTCATGGTAAGGGGTCTGGGACGTATGGAGAACTTGCCGCTCACAGAGAAGCCCTTGCTTGATGCTGTGTCCAGGTTATACGGACACGGGGAAGCTTTGACCCGTACTCAGATTGCGCGAATTGCTGAGAAGTACGGGTCATATAAGGGTTATTGGGCACACTACTTGCGTGTAGGCTCATAGATGGGTTATAACCAATGAATATGAATATTCCTATTTATTATGTAGTATGAGGATACTTGATTGAATACTTATCGCATAGGCGTAATTGCAGACACTCACGTACCAGAGTTCTCACCGGGACTCCCCAGTCAAATTGAGCATCATTTCCAGGGAGTCGATATGATCTTACATGCTGGCGATATCACCGGACTAGGAGTGTTAGAAAAGTTAAGTTCAATAGCTCCAGTGATATCGGTTAAAGGAGATCATGATACTCTTGACCTGCCTATGAAGACGACTATTGATGTAGGCGGTAAGCGCATAGGACTCATTCATGGTCGGCGATCTCGTTGGAAAGAGTTACCGAGCATTATCGCTAATGCATTATCTGGTGGTCGCCGCTTCTGGTGGGGAGGTTTCCAGCGGCAAGTGGTACAACTATTTGACGACGTGGATGCCGTTGTTTTCGGCCACTTCCACCGAGCCTATATAGCGATGTACAACAATGTACTTTTCTTTAATCCTGGTGCTGTGTATCAGCTTACACCAGCAAAAGCACAGAAAGAGCTGCGTACAACGCGCTCTCTCCTTCGTCGCATCTATCTATTTCGTCACGCCTATCTCTACAATAGAAAACATGATGTTCCGATGTTGCCAACAGTGGGACTGTTGACTATTGCGAATGGAGAGATCAAAGCCGAGGTACTTCCTATCTCCGAATAACAATTACGTATAGAAAAGATCAGCAAGCTCTTCTCGATGCTGGAAAACTCAACGTGAGTAACGTACCATATCGGTCAATCGTAGGATTACCTGAGCAGGGTTGGGCAAGACATGTGCCTTGGCAATCCAGTAGAGAGGGACACGGACCATTTCGAGAGGAAGTAAACGCGTTTCCTAATCTCTCCTAAATGTTGTCTTCATATTTGATGGAAACATTCCGTATGCCTTTGTTTTGCGGTAGCCAAAACGATCTTCGATCATTCGTAAGAGTGATATCATGAGGTTTCCGATTCGTCGTTTCATAGTATGGTCCTTCCTTCGGTATCACAAAGTGCTAGCACCTTTATTGGTATCTATACGAGTACATGCTCTATGCGTTGCACATTCTACCGCCAGAGAGTGAGGAATGGTTGGCATGACAATTGTAGATAAACAACCGCCTTGGCAGGTGCTCCTCATCGGTGGAAACTCTGGTGTCGGAAAGACGATTATTGCAAAACGCGTTGCACAACACTTTGGTTTGTCATGGTTGCAAGTTGACGATTTTCGTTTGACTCTTCAACGCGTCACTACGCCAGAGCAGCAACCAGCACTTCATTCTTTTGTCGTTGATGAACAGATATGGCATCTCTCGCCAGAGATGTTGTGTAAGCATCTGATCGAAGTGGGTCGGGTGGTTTCGCATGCACTTGAAATAGTCATAGCTAACCATGTTGCTACAAAGGCTCCTATTGTGTTAGAGGGTGATGGCATTCTTCCTGAAGTGGCTGCGCAACACACTTTTGCTAACCTGGACGCGGGTAATCAGGTTCGCTCAGTCTTTTTGTTCGAGGCAGACAAAGACATCATTTTTAAGAGTATGCTTGAGCGAGGCCGTAGCTTTGAGCGACTATCAGCCGCAGAGCAGCAAACGCAAGTACAGACAAGTTGGCTCTATGGGCAGTGGCTTCGAGAGGAGGCGCAACGCTATGGCCTATCCGCACTAGAAGCACGTCCCTGGACAACTCTTGCGGAACGCGTTATAACGGTAATCAAATGAGAGGAAACTTTCCAACTAGCAGAAATATGTGTTTTCGTTGCCGCATCATTTCTGATACGTTATAATGCAGAGAATAATAAGATAGACCCACTAATGTGCAGTGAGAGGGAATACGTTTACTTATGGAGAAAGCCACACAAGTTGCGTCACTAGAGCAACTGAACGGCGAAGACGACGAAGACAGTCTTGAGATGCCACAGGAGCAGCAGAGAGAGGTCATGGATCTGCCTTTGCTGCCTGTTCGTAACACGGTCTTATTACCTAATGTCGTTGTACCCTTATTGGTATCACGTGACCAATCACTTAGAGCTATCGAAGAGGCAATGAGCAAAGACCACCTGTTGTTCATGGTCACACAATTACATGAACATATGGAAAATCCCGGTCCTGACGACCTCTACGACGTTGGCGTAGAGGGGTTTATCGACCGTGTGCTCAAGATGCCCGATGGGACAACGAGTATCCTTGTCCGTGGGCAACGACGCTTGCAGCGCATTGCATACACCCAAGAACTGCCGTACATACGCGCTCTAACCGAGGTGATTTCTGATAAGGGAGAGTCAACACTAGCCCTTGAAGCCCTTAGACGTGCAGTTCTCGCACTCTTTGAGAAATGCGTCAAACTCAACGTCACATTGACGGAGGAAGCCTATATTACGGCGATGAACATTGATCAAGCAGGATTGATGGCTGATTTTATTGTCTCTTCCCTTGATCTGCCTATTCCTCTGCGCCAAAGCGTCCTGGAAGCATTTAACGTTGAGCAGCGGCTGCAAAAGGTAAGCATTCTTCTCTCGAAAGAACTCGACATCTTAGAGTTGGAAAGCCACATTCATAATCAGGTACAGCAAGAGGTCGATAAGACGCAGCGAGAATACTTTCTACGCGAACAACTCAAGGCTATTCAACGCGAACTAGGCGAGGGCGACCCCGCGATGCGTGATAGCCTGGATTTGCGTGAGAAGATACTTGCCAGTGGCATGCCCGACGAGGTACGAATACGGGCAAACAAGGAGCTTGAGCGTCTCAACACCATGCCCTCAATCGCTCCGGATGCCGCAATGTTACGTACCTATCTGGACTGGCTAATAAACGTGCCCTGGAATAAGGCATCACGCGATCGCCTGGATATCAAAGAGGCATCGCGTATCCTGGAAGAAAATCACTTCGGTTTGGAAAAGGTAAAGGAGCGCATTCTGGAGTACATCGCTGTGCGCAAGCTCTCCAATACAATGCGTAGCCCCATCCTCTGTTTCGTGGGACCTCCTGGTGTTGGTAAAACCTCGCTTGGTCGCTCCATCGCCCAGGCGTTAAATCGCAAGTTTGTACGCCTATCGCTTGGTGGTGTGCATGACGAGGCGGAAATTCGCGGTCATCGCCGCACCTATGTAGGAGCACTACCCGGACGCATCGTTCAGACGATGAAAACAGCGGGAACAGTCAACCCTTTATTTCTTTTGGACGAGGTAGATAAGGTCGGATCAGACTTTCGAGGTGACCCTTCATCGGCATTGTTGGAGGTCCTCGACCCTGAACAGAACTCGACTTTTTCCGATCATTACTTAGAAGTTCCCTACGACCTCTCACAAGTGATCTTCCTGACGACGGCCAATGTGCTTCATCCCATTCCTGCGGCGCTGAGAGACCGTTTGGAGATCATTGAGCTGCCTGGGTATACAGAAGACGAGAAGATGCACATCGCACGTCGTTTTCTCATACCCAAACAGATGGGCGAACACGGTTTGAAGGAAGCAAAGATCGAGATAGAGGACGCTGCGGTACACCGTCTCATTCGTGAATATACGTTTGAGGCGGGTGTACGCAACCTGGAGCGTGAGATAGCTTCCGTAATGCGCAAAGTCGCACGTAAGGTTGTGGAGGGTCGGCGCACAAAAACGAAAGTAACGGCAGACAAAATTCCTGATTATCTCGGCCCACAACGTCACTATTATGGCACAGCAGAAGAGATGGACGAGGCAGGGGTAGCAACGGGCGTGGCATGGACGAGTGCGGGGGGCGACCTCATCACCGTTGAGGCAACACTATTGGAAGGCCGAGGCCAGCTGATATTGACGGGACAATTGGGTGATGTGATGAAAGAATCGGCACAGGCCGCTCTTTCCTACGCACGGTCGCGAGCGGAACAATTTGGGATTGAGAAACGTTTTTATGAGAAGTATGATATTCATCTGCACCTCCCAGCCGGATCGATTCCTAAAGATGGGCCATCGGCGGGTATTACGATGGCAACCGCATTAATTTCAGCACTGACGAAACGCGCAACACGGCGTGATGTCGCTATGACGGGCGAGATTACACTACGTGGACGCGTCCTTCCCGTTGGTGGTTTGAAGGAGAAGATATTGGCGGCACATAGAGCAGGTATAAAGACGTTCATTCTTCCGAAACGCAATATGAAAGACCTGGATGATGTGCCGAGGGAGGTCATTCAAAGCTTGAAATTTATTCTTGTCGAACGCATGGATGATGTTATCGCTGTTGCTCTACGTCACACGCCTTCGTCTCACACTCAGGAGAGTAAGGAAGCTTCCTCGAAGCAACAGAGACGACAAGGTCGGCAGCGCCAAAGAAAGACGAATGAGCTTTTACAAAGCTAGTCACCTGGGGGTTGAAAGGAAATTTTATGATTTTTTGTGGTCAATGTGGTTCTCAATTAGCCCCTGGTGCAACACGCTGTCCACGTTGCGGAGCAGTGACAGACGCATCTACATCGGACGTAGTAGTCGACGCTTTTCACGGCGATGATCCAACGGTAGAATCACACCCATATGCACAACAGCCTCAAGCATCGCCCTCTCCTGAAGCACCATACACAGCCAGGCCACATACGCCAGGTGAGCAGCCGCCATTGGTGTTGCATTCAGACAATAGAGGCTACGATTATGGAACTCAGGGAGCCAACGAGCCGACGAGCATAATGAAAGCCTCCGACTATAGGGCGGCTCAGGCCGAGCCTTTAGATTACCATACAGGGGCATCAAATCAAGGTTATCCAAATGATGGTAAGTATCCAGCATACAGTGCACCTGACTATCAAAGTGCTGGTAACTATGCACCTCAACAGAACGAATATGCGAGTTTTGTTCCACCAGGAGGGGCAGCGTATCAACTAGGTAGCTATCAACCTGTGCAACAACCAAGAAGGAGGGGACGAGTTGTGCCTCTGCTCGTCGTCTTGTTCGGATTGATTGTCTTGCTCGGAGGGCTGGCAGTCTTCGCGCAGCATCATACAAATCTTCTTGGAGGAACTGCTGGCTCTAGTGGCTCTAATGGAAGCACCACAACAAACGCTACGCCTACAGATCAGGCAAAGGCAGTTGTCCAGCAATACTACACCGATGTGAATAACAAGGACTACCAAAGTGCCTATGACCTCTGGAAATGGGGTACAAGTGGTCCAACATTAGAGAGATTTGAGAGAGGATATGCTAATACAGTGAGGGATGATCTCACTATCAACGACGCTACTCAGTTGAACGATGGAACCGTAAAAGTCTCTATGACCATTGTCGCAACAGAGAAAGTCGGGAAAAAAACAAGGCCCCGTACGTATAGCGGATACTACATTCTGGGTCAGGACAGCGGTACCTGGAAGATTTTCAGAGGGTATCTCGGCTAGCATAGCATACATGTTTTTCCTCTGTCTGTAGAATGAAAAGAGAATATACTCTTCAAGCAAACAGAGGAGAAACATCAATTATGCCAGATACAATTCCGCAGCGGCGACCAATTCTTATCATCAGAGATCGACCGCGTCAATCGCTCAACAACACACCTCATTCTAATCAGAAGGGGCCACGACTTCTGACAGCACTATTCTCGGTTCTGGCCCTGTTAGCACTAGTCCACTTTCTGATAGTAATGCGTACAGGAGGTGCCCCTGCAACTCAGTCCCCCACTACCTGCACAAGCCTTATACGTAATACTGATTATACGAAATACGTGCAGTTCCAACCGAGTTCTCAGCAAATGGGAGCAATACAGTATATAGATCAGTTGATGGGAGGCCAGCCAGCGGCACTCGTGCAAGTAATAAGCACAGACACCCAACATACACTCGATGTGTATGTGTATGGATGTGCGATGCAACAACATACTCCCACGCTCACACTGCTCTTTAAGCAACAAGGTCTGGTGCAGGGAATGGTCAATGTGAGTAAAGCAAATACACTGCTGATTGGTTCACGAGATGTAACACTTTCACAGCAAGCGACTGCGGTTGTACAGCCAATGCAGCAAAGTATCTATCAAGAGTATCACTGGCAGAATGGCACATTTGTACAGACTCTCTTTCCAGGACTGTATCCTGTCACCAGCCGCAGTGAAGCTGAGGCTCTACAAGACCAGGTCAACAACGGCGCATCGATTCCCTGGACAGATCCACAGGCAACAGCGGAACAGATGGCGAAAGATATACTCCAGTGGTCAACAAGTGATCCTCAAGACAAGGTACTAGATAACGATGGCGCAACCGCTCACGTTTTACTGGTACAGAAAAGCCCACATGTCGAGGTAACGGTAACACTCAAGCGGCTTATTCAGCAGAATAACACAGGTCTCTGGTTCATCACAGGAGCGCAGACACAGGGTATTACGCTGGATTCATCATCCTTGACTGTTCCTGTCACATCGCCTATCTCAGTACGAGGAACAGTGACAACAACAGACGGCGGAGCTACAGCTACGCTCTTCGATCATACACTCTCAAGTATGGCGTCGTTGAATAGCGCGACGCTTAACGTAAAGGCCGATGGATCATACGCAGGAAATATCATTTATACGAACAACAAGCAGAATCAACAAGGGTTGTTGTTGATAAAGAACGTCCCTCTCAGTGGCAGTTCAGAACCTGCACAACTCATGCTCGCAGGTATTGTCATAGGGTAATTCCAGTATCTATAGTCGTCGTCGGTCCTGCGGACCAACAATGGAGAGAATAGGGGACGTGCAAATGAGCACGTCTTATGCTACAATACATGCCATGAACGACCTTATACATCAGATTGAACGCCTTCAAAGACGCACCCAGAAAACAATGGTGCGTCTTTGACCTGGCAACGAAAAAAACACAAATTTCCAAACTCGAAGAAGAAAGCATAGCTGAAGACTTCTGGTCCGATAATCGCAAAGCGCAGGCGCAGATGCAACAACTCAACGCTCTGCGCGAAGAGGTGACGACGTGGGAAGGAATCGCTACGCAGCTCAACGACCTGCTGGGACTAGCTCAATTACTGGATGAGGAGCCAGACGAAGAGATGCAGGCCGAGGTTGTACAGTCAGTTACTTCCCTTGAACAAGAGGTTGAAAAGCTACAATTCGCGTTGATGCTGAACGGAGAACATGATGAGGGTAACGCCATCATGAGCATCCATGCAGGTAGCGGTGGCGTTGATGCTCAGGACTGGGCAGAGATGCTACTGCGTATGTACTTACGCTGGGCCGAGCATCATCGTTTCCGCACCGATATCTATGACTATAGCGAGGGCGAAGAAGCTGGGGTAAAAAGTACTACCGTCGAAGTTACTGGACGTTATGCCTACGGGTATCTACGCTCAGAAGGTGGCGCACATCGCCTGATTCGGCTCTCCCCCTTCGATGCGGCACATCGCCGCCATACCTCGTTCGCGAAGGTAGAGGTGATGCCCGATATCGAGAATTCGATTGAGATCAATATTCGCCCTGAAGATATCGAGGTCGATACCTACCGCTCAACTGGTGCAGGTGGGCAACATGTGAACAAGACCGATTCAGCGGTACGTATGCGCCATATCCCCACGGGGATTGTCGTCACCTGTCAGAACGAACGTTCACAGATTCAGAACCGCGAGGTCGCGCTCAAGTTACTGAAGGCCCGCCTTTATGAGCGAGAGCAGAAGAGGCAGGAAGAGGAAACGGCAAAACTTAGAGGCGAGCATGTCCAGGCCGATTTTGGAAACCAGATACGTTCTGTGACTATCCACCCGTATAATATCGTCAAAGATCACCGCACGGGCTATGAATCGGGCGACACAACTGGCTATCTTGCAGGAAATGTCGATCCATTCATTCAGGCATACTTACAAGAACAGGCAGGCGGCGTAACAACAGAAGAATAACGAACGCAGACAGACATATGGCGCGCTGCCCTCAATAAGCAGCGCGCCATATGTCTGTCTGCGTCCAAAGCTTTATGCGTGCAGCAGATCGTGCATTCCACTCTCGTAACGCTCGGGGTAGCGCAGTTTGCGCAGTGCCTTGACCTCAATCTGGCGAATACGCTCACGCGTCAGTTTGAAGAGCACACTTACCTCGTCGAGTGTGTGAGAATGTCCATCCTTTAAGCCGTAGCGCATCTCAAGGATAGTACGCTCACGGTCGTTAAGCACCTTCATAGCTTGCTCAATATAGGTGCGCTGCATCTGGTGCGCTACCTGATCAACGGGGTTTTTCATCGTGACATCTTCGAGAGTGTCGGCAAGATGGTATTGCTCATCCTCAGCCACTGGCGCATCCAGAGAGACAGGCTGATCCGCTACGTTCAGCAGCTCGACCACACGCTCCTTCGGAAGCCCTAGCTCAACAGCAATCTGCTCTGGAAGTGCCTCTAGCCCCTCTTCCTGATAGATACGACGGGCGACACGTTTGATCTTATAGATTTGTTCTACCACATGCACCGGAATGTGGATGGTGCGTGAGTGTTCAGCAATAGCACGACTGATGGCCTGCCGAATCCACCATGTAGCATAAGTACTGAAGCGAAAGCCACGCTTGTAGTCAAATTTTTGCGCCGCACGCATGAGACCAAGGTTTCCCTCTTGAATGAGGTCTAACAGTGGTAGTCCCTGGTTTGAATAACGCTTAGCGATGCTGACAACGAGGCGCAAATTTGCTTCAATCAACTTCTGGTGTGCAGACGAGTCTCCACGTGCGATGCACTCAGCCAGTGATAGCTCCTGGCTTGCTATGAGCAGTGGATAAGTGCCAATCTCTTTCAGGTATTGCTTTACAGCGTCGTCGATAACACCATGCTGGATCTCCTGCTCATCCTCCTCAAGTTCGTCATCGAGTTCTTCGTCAAAGCCGTAATCAAATTCGATATCAGTACTTAATTCATCCTTTTCGTACGATGAGTATGATTTTGTGCGGGGCTTCTTACTAACGGCAATGCGTGCTTCATCAGTCGTATTCAGTGCGCGGAGAGATGCGGTGGATGTCTTTGTTACTTTTGCTACCATGATAAATGCTCCTTTTCTATTTCGCCAGTCAGAGATACTATGCTGCAAATACAAGAGATTAATAATTTCTTCATACAATGTGTTCCTGTAATTCTTCACTGCAACAATCGTGCCAAAGGGCAGGACAAGCATCGTGTATCAGCTTCATTCATCTCGACTCAGCGAATATGGCACTATACCAATCGGCGTTTAGGCATAATTCTTAAATAGAGAAGGTTGTTACTAGAAGCAGGATGAGGCCGAATAGCCAGATTTTCCTGTATGGAGAGATGAAGATATTTCCATAGTTGAGGAATTTTACACAGTAGTTTTTCTCACATTGATAATGGAACGCATGTCTACTCGCCTTAGCCCTTTTTAAAATGCTTGATGGGTATTGTGCCACCTGTTATGCTGGATACGTAGAACAATTCTAACCACTATCGTTTCTGTTTGGTCTATTTTGTAGGTAATGGGATGAAGCCCTCTTAGAGAATCACAATGAAGATTTCTTCATATATATGCTGACAGAGCAAGGGAGTTGTGGTATGATAGGAAGGGCATGGATTAATAACCCTGCTGTGGGGATGCGGATGCAGCGGCGGAGGCTCCCCCTCGGCTTACATTCTCGCTAAGCCTCGCTTGACGATCTTATAGGCAAGCGATTAGATCCTCCAGAGAGAAGGAAGGAGGCGATTTCGTGGAAAACGCTTTTCCCCGGTGTCGCAAATGTAGTGAAGGTGATCTGGTTCCGCTTTCGGATTTCGGCAGCCAGGGAGCTTCTATCGAGTACAAGGCTTGGGTCTGCACCAATCCCTCTTGCCTGTACAATATTAAAATCCGTAATGGTGATATTATTATCAATGAACCCATTAGTGATGGTTCACTCCACTCGTACCGCAGCGGTCGCCAATAAGAGTGGGGCGCGGCATCAGACAGCACACTTGTGAGCGGTTTCAGCCGCTCGCAGAGTGCGAAGCAGAAGGCAAGAGACCAAGTTGTATCCCTTCTTGCTTTTGCCTTGTATTTTTCGTAGAGGGACATTCACGGCACAACGGCGTGTTAGTGATATAGTACCCTCTTCTTTTCATGTTGAGAGCAGATAAGCATATACTCTGTTAAAGAACGTAACCAGATAATTAAGGAGTCGATGTGTTCAACCGATTCTTTGGGCGAAAACAAGAACCAGAAGAAGAGCCTAAGAAAGATACAGATTCTACGGTAGAACAGCCTTCTGAGCAACGCTTTGGTTTTTTAAACCGCACGCGACAAATATTCAGAAGAATGGAAGACACTGTTGAGCAAAGCGACACGATCACCGACAACATGTGGGATGATCTAGAGGAGCAACTTCTCGCCGCTGATGTCGGACCAAGCACGAGCATGTGGCTCATGGAGCGTCTGCGCGAGCGTGCGGAAGAAGAGCATATGCGTACAGGAGCCCAGGTGCAGCGCGCTCTTCGTGAAGAGCTTGCTGGGCTGCTTGGCAAATCATCTCCTCTTCGCTTCTCCAAGCAATCTCCGCTTACCGTTATCCTTGTCATCGGCGTCAACGGCTCTGGCAAGACAACTAGCATTGCAAAGATGGCGTACCGCCTGAGCAGAGAGGGTCACAAAGTTATTCTTGCCGCAGGTGACACCTTCCGCGCGGCAGCCATTGACCAGCTTGAAGAGTGGGCAAGGCGTATAGAGGTACCTGTGATTCGACAGAATCCAGGCTCTGATGCAGGCGCGGTCGTCTACGACGCGATTCAGGCGGCTCGTACAAGGGGCAGTGACGTTTTGATCGTCGATACTGCAGGCCGTCTACATACCAAGTACAACTTGATGGAAGAATTAAAGAAAATTAATAAAGTTATTCAGAAATTCATTCCGGACGGTCCGCACGAGTTGCTCATGGTCATCGATGCAACGACGGGCCAGAACGCCCTCTTGCAGGCCCGCCAATTCGCCGCCGATGTTGGATTAACAGGAGTTATCGTCACCAAGCTAGATAGTACCGCCAAGGGTGGTTTCGCCTTCGCAGTCGCCGATGATCTAGGTGTACCTATCAAGTTCATCGGAACAGGCGAGAAGGTTGAAGACCTGGAACCTTTTGATCCGCAAAGTTTCGTGGCTGCGCTCTTCACGTAAGACTAACGGGAGGTATCGGATGGTCAAGGAAGCATCTGTTCCATCTACGGGTCAGACATCTTCTAACGAAACAAAGCTCGGCTTACCAGCGATGGGAAACTTAGCGACCAAGTGCCCTAAATGTAAAGAGATTCTTTATGGGCGTGACCTGGACAAAAATCTCAAGGTCTGTCCAAGGTGTGACTACCATTTCAAGCTAACAGCATACGAGCGTATTGACCTCTTAGTAGATACAGACAGCTTCGCCGAGGTGGATGCAGACATTGTTTCGGTCGACCCACTCCACTTCGTGAGCCGCTCCCAGGCATATGCTACCAAGCTGGACGAGGAGAGAGAGAAAGCGGGACTAAATGAGGGTGTAGTGATTGGTCATGCCACGATTGAGACCAGGCCTCTTGCGCTCGCCATCATGGATTTTCGCTTTATCGGCGGCAGCATGGGATCAGCAGTCGGCGAGAAGATCACGCGTGCTATTGAGCTAGGCATCGAGCAGCGTATGCCGGTTCTCATCTCCTCAGCGTCCGGTGGTGCTCGTATGCAAGAAGGTCTCTATGCGCTCATGCAGATGGCAAAAACCTCAGCCGCTCTTGCCAAGCTAGGAGAAGCTCAGCTTCCCTACTTCAGTCTATTGACGGACCCCACTACAGGCGGCGTATCAGCAAGTTTTGCGATGCTTGGCGATGTTATTCTTGCCGAACCTGGAGCATTAGTTTGCTTTACGGGTCCAAGAGTCATTGAGCAGTTTATGCATATCAAACTTCCTGAAGGCACTGTAAACTCTGAATTTGTGCTTCAGCATGGGATGATTGACGCTGTCGTGCACAGGCGCGAGTTACGACAAATACTGGTGCGACTTCTCCAGTTTTACTCGCAAAGACATAAAAAACTGTAAGCAAGATAGAGGGGATAGATATGGCTTACGACTTGGAGTTTGAGAAACCGTTAGCAGAACTAGAAAAGAAGATTAACGGACTGCAACGCAAGGGTGATCGCCTGAAACCAGATGAACATAGACAGCTACAGGAAGCAGAGCACGAGTTGCGTCGTCGCACCGAAGAGATCTATAAAAATCTTACAGCATGGCAAACAGTGTCAGTGGCACGTCACAAAGACCGTCCTTATTTGGCGGATTACATTCAACTCATGTGCAATGATTTTTTCGAGCTACACGGTGATCGGTCATTTAGCGACGATCATGCTATTATAGCTGGTCTAGCCCAATTGGAGGGGGATGTTGTTATGCTGATCGGCCATCAAAAGGGGCGTGACCTCAAGGAGAAGCAATTTCGCAACCTCGGTATGCCACATCCAGAAGGCTATCGTAAAGCTCATCGCTTAATGCAGCAGGCTGAAAAATTTGGCTTCCCCGTTATTTGTTTGCTTGACACCTCAGGAGCATCTATCGCGTTAGGAGATGAAGAGCGCGGCCAATCTGAATCTATCGCCGCTAACCTCTATTTAATGTCTCGCCTGCGTGTACCTATCATTGCGGTCGTGATTGGCGAGGGTGGCAGTGGCGGAGCACTAGCAATAAGTATTGCCGACCGTATATTGATGTTGGAGCATACTATCTACAGCGTTGCTTCTCCAGAAGCTGCTGCATCAATTTTATGGCGAGATGCTTCTTTTGCTCAACAGGCTGCGGAGGCAATGCGTATCAGCGCACAAGACCTCAAAGCCATTAACATTGTCGATGAACTCGTTCCAGAACCACTCGGCGGCGCGCATCATGATCATCAAACAGCAGCGAAGAACCTCAAGGCTGTCCTGCTCAAACAATTGGCGGACCTCAAACAGTTCTCCACCGAGGACCTTCTGGAGAAACGCTACCAGAAGTTTAGAGCTATAGGAAAGTTCGGCAGGATAGAAGCAGAAATCTCTCAGGTATAAACTATTGACTTTCAGCCACTGATACGCTATCATGATCGCTACAAACACAGGCCGATGTGGCGGAACGGTATACGCGTCTGTCTCAAAAACAGATCCTGAGAGGGTTGAGGGTTCGAATCCCTCCATCGGCATTACTCTTCCATACTCGTCTACCGTTGTCTACCCTGTGCTCAAAATAGCCTTTCATCGTCTACCGAGACCACTCTTTTTGTAATGCTTCAAGATCAGGATAGAGACGGCTTACATCACCGTTTCGGTCGTTAATAAACCCGTCCAGTAACATTGTCATGCCTAAAAGAACTTTTCCCATGTTATTTATTTTTTCTCATCCTTTCCTGCTCTTCCCGTCGGCAAATGATAGTCCCTTAGCATCAAGAGCGCGGCGGAGATGATTGAGCGCATTTGGGCCTATCCCATGTAGCTTCTTGACCTCGGCTTCGCTGAGTTTGGTTAACTGCTCAAGTCGCACAAAGCCAGCCCCAACAAGTGCTCGTCGAGCGGGTGCGGACAGTTCAATCGGGAGGTCACTTTCCTGTTGTGTCATAATATTTTTCTCTTCCTTCCCACTGGTTGATAGAAAAAACTACCCCATTCCTATACCAACACAGACATATAAGAATGGGATGAGTCCAGATCTTTTCAGGTTGATTTATGCGTTGTCAGCTTGGAACATCCAATTTATTCCATACTTGTCTGTAAGTTCACCATAGGTTCCAAAGAATGCTTCTGTTAAAGGTTGACCAACGGTTCCTCCTTCGGAAAGTTTTGCAAAGAACTGTTGTAGTTCTTCTTTGGTACCACCGTTGATACAAAGAGTAACGGTATTCCCCCGTATCAATTCTCCCGGCATTATCATATCTGATGCCATTAAAACCATTCCGTCTGTTTTTAACATAGAGTGCAGAACGTTGTCTTTCTTGTCCGGCATATCGGAAGCCATAGGAGACTCTCCAACCGTCATAATAGAGAGTTCTCCTCCTAAACATGCTTTGTAAAATTCCATTGCTTCACGCGCATTGCCAGTAAACGTTACATAAGGATTGAGTTGTGCCATCGTAGTGTTTCTCCTTCGTTGAATGAGATGGTTACGTGGAGTATCGCAGAGCTAAAGTAAGCGAGACGATCAACCATCACTGTTTTAACAGGATTGCTTTGTAGGACTCTTTCAGGTCTATAGACCTATTCTCATCAACGGCCAGAAAAGCGGAATTGGTCTTGATGCTACCCTACCATTTGGGAAGCAAGTTTATCAAATAATACCTGACGAGCCTTCTTGCCACATTGACATTTTATGTTACCTTTGGGTATAGTTACCATATGCAAATGAAACTTGAACTCGTCGCGGTTCCCGTATCAGACGTTGACCGCGCGAAAGCTTTCTATACTGAAAAGATAGGTTTTAATGCGGATCATGATCACAAGGTCAATGATCAGATTCGTTTTGTCCAACTCACGCCTCCCGGTTCTGCCTGCTCGATAGTCATTGGGCTTGGGGTTACAGATATGCCGCCTGGATCGCAAAAAGGTTTACAGATGGTGGTAGCGGATGTGAAAGAAGTGCGCGACGAACTGATCAAACGAGGCGCTGAAGTCAGTGAGATCGAAGTCATGCCCTGGGGTTCTTTTGTCTTTTTTAGCGATCCCGATGGGAATCGCTGGTCATTACAGCAGTTGCCCGTTCGCCAATAGCTTCAACAACTACGACACTCTGCCCAGGCTGTTCGCAACTAGTTTCTTCAAGTAAAGCCCTATCAACATCTTACTTGGTATCACCTTCCAAAAAAGCGTTGGGTAAATGTAGCAATAAAAAGGAAGCTTCACGAGTGATCTATGGGCAGATTATGCGGGATACTTCTTCCTTTCTGCAATGGGGTCGGATGCACCCGTTTTGCACTCATGACAGGAACATGCCATCGACCTGGTTTGCCCATTGCAGCGTGTCGAAGCACTGCGCAAGTTCGTCTGGGCTAAAAGTAATACGCTTCATCTGACATCTCTGACTATACTTCAATGAGAGATGAGTCAGTTAACCAACTAAATTTTCGGAGACCCTTCATGACCACTACGTCGAAACGAGACCGTCTCGTTGAGGCTGCTAAGACGATGTTTTACCAGCAAGGCGTGACGCGCTCGACCTTAGCGGATATCGCGCAACAGGCACAGGTGCCGCTGGGCAACGTCTACTATCACTTCCGTACAAAGGATGCATTGATAGGGGGTCCCAACATTTTTACCCCCCAAAATCCCCGCTAAGGGTTCGCCGAGATGATTCTCGCTTGTTTCTTCCCCGCTAAGCCTGGAAAAGATGGGCTTCCTTTCCCATCCCAGGCGGTTTTATTGACGCGTAAGCAGGCAGTATGCTACAACCAAGGCAAAACTGGAGAGACGCCTACCGTGCCTAGTGCAGACTCACGCAACCTCTTCGACAATAGAAAGAGGAGGTTCATAGGAGCAGCCAAAGTGAGCACAAATGCGTTCAGCCAACTGCTGAGCCGAGAGCAAACGATCGGGTTCCACA